>Ga0163162_10003316_pt1 | contig 15405 bp, 13 predicted proteins | sample S55metaG_FD_115310 | JGI IMG/M metagenome (GOLD analysis project Ga0163162, IMG submission 115310) | Switchgrass rhizosphere microbial communities from Kellogg Biological Station, Michigan, USA - S5-5 metaG | ecosystem: Host-associated > Plants > Roots > Rhizosphere > Soil | place: USA...
AGTCTTCGATTCCGAAATCAAAGCGCCAGCTCCGCCACTTCCTCGCCTACCAAACTTCCCATGGCCACGCCCATTCCGTTACATTTTACCGCGCAAAAAACATTTGGCTGCACCTCTTTGACTATTGGCCGTATTTCATCGCCAAAGCCCATTATGCCGCTCCACCAGTAGTCAATTTCCGCACTTTGCCCGGGTAGGATTACTTCATTTAAATATTGGCTGAGTTTGGCTTTTATAGGTTCGGTCTGTCCAAATTCCCAGGTTTCTTCGGCTGCAAAATCGAGGTTGCGGCCGCCGCCAAATAATACGCGATTGTCAATATTCCGGAAATAATAATATCCTTCATCAAAATGATAAGTGCCTTTTAGCTTCAGGCCGGCGATAGGTTTAGTTACCAACACCTGGCCCCGCCCGGGAGTAACGTTAAGCTCGGGCAACAGCTGATTTGCAAAAGCATTAGTGGCCACTATTATTTTAGCCGCTTTAAAGTATCCCTGCGACGTGGTAAGGCGTACGTGATTTCCTTCAGGCTCAATTTTGTCTATGGCACAGTTGTTTAAAACCAATACGCCCAGGTTATAAACCTTGTTTAATAAAACACGCATCATTTTTCCGGTATGCAATTGTCCTTCAAATGGATTGTAGAGCATCCGGCTAACATTATTAAACCCGAATCCCGCTATCATATCATCGGCTACCGAATAAACGGACGGATGACCAATTACCGATTGCAGCAATTTGTTTAGTTTATCAATTTGGCTTATACAATTTTCTGCTTTTTCCGGCTGGTCGTTCATAAATAGTTCATATCCCCCATGCTGCAGATATTCGATATTTGCATCACCTAGGTTTTCACGCAACCGTTGCAGGCCCCGCCATTTATAGTCGACCAACTGCAACACTTCGCTTTCTGATGAATTTTTTATGGCGGCCAACTGCTCCGATACTGTTCCAAAACAGGCGAAGCCAGCATTTTTTGTGCTTGCACCAGTTGGGAGAAACCCGCGCTCCAGCACCAGTACCTTTAAAGCAGGCTGTTGCGTTTTTAAGTGGAGCGCTGCGCTTAGGCCTACGAGGCCGCTGCCGATAATAATGATGTCCGCGTCGCCTATAAACGCCGTACGTTCCCAGTAGGAAAATGAATTTATAGCCAAGTTTATAAGTATTGGTTAGTTGGGTGTTAAATTAAAACTATCAAATCATAACTCAAAGTTTAATTGTTTAGCGCTTTTAAACATTCATAGTTCAATTTACGCGCTCCTAAAAACTTGACATTCATTAGAACAAAATCCACAACCAACACCTTATATTTGTTTCACATTTTCATTTAAACTTTAAACTTACAATTATGGCATTTACACTACCGGCGTTACCTTACGCTACCGATGCACTTGAACCGCATATTGATAAGCTCACCATGGAGATCCACCATGGCAAGCACCACCAGGCTTATGTTACTAATTTAAACAAAGCACTGGAAGGGAAACCTGAAGCTGACAGCGCCATTGATGATATCATTAAAAATATCTCTAAATTTCCGATGGCTGTGCGCAATAACGGTGGAGGCCATTACAATCACAGTCTGTTCTGGACTTTGCTTTCACCAGGTGGTGGCGGCGAACCCACAGGCGCTTTAGCTGCAGCAATTAACAGCACGTTCGGTTCTTTTTCCGAATTTAAAACTAAAGTTTCTGAAGCCGGCGCAACCCGTTTCGGATCTGGATGGGCTTGGCTCATCGTTACTGCTGACAAAAAATTGGCTGTTACTTCAACTCCTAACCAGGACAATCCGCTGATGGACATTGCCGAAGTAAAAGGCACACCGATTTTAGGTATTGATGTTTGGGAACACGCCTATTATCTTAAATATCAAAATCGTCGCCCTGACTACCTCGCAGCAATATGGAATGTGATCAATTGGAACCACGTAGCTGAATTATATAGTAAGGCATAGAGCCCCCCAGCCCCCTAAAGGGGGAGTAAGATTTAACGGCAGGATTTGAACAGATTCTGCCGTTTTTTGTTAAATAAGTTTACTTGTTATGAAAGCAATAGTTCTCGAAGGCCCAGAAAAGCCAATAGTATTTAAAGAAGTTGACGAACCGTCTTTGGCTCCGGGCGAGGCGTTGGTGAAGATAAAAGCTGCAGCATTAAACCGGCGTGATTACTGGATATCGATAGGTAAATATGCGGGGATTAAATACCCAACTATTTTAGGTTCGGATGGTGCAGGTATCGTTACAGAAGTCGGGACCGACACAGACAAACACCTGATCGGAAAGGAGATGATTATAAATCCGGGTTATGGATGGGGAGACAGCACAGACTTTCAGTCGCCTGATTTTAAAATTTTAGGATTGCCAGATGATGGCACTTTTGCCGAATGCGTAAAGGTGCGGGTTGAACATTTGCACGCCAAACCAACTCATTTAACCTGGGAGCAGGCGGCAGCTGTTCCGTTGGCCGGGTTAACAGCCTACCGCGCATTATTCACCAAGGGAAAGGCTAAAAAAGGCGATAAAGTACTGATAACAGGTGTCGGCGGTGGAACAGGAACTTTCGCCTTACAGTGGGCGGTAGCAGCCGGATGCCATGTTTTTGTAACATCCGGATCAGGCGAAAAAATTGAACAGGCCAAACTATTGGGCGCCTCGGCAGGGGCGAATTATAAAGCACAGGATTGGGCTGAACAATTGCAGCACCTTTCGGGAGGGTTTGATATTATTGTCGACAGTGCTTTAGGCGACGGGTTTGCTAAATTGCCTGATATATGTAATCCCGGCGGGCGTATTGTAATATTCGGCGGCACGGCTGGAAACATCCCCGCATTAAACGGGCGCAAAATATTCTGGCGGCAATTACAAATAATAGGCACCATGATGGGTAGTCCGGATGATTTTACTGCAATGGTAGCTTTTTTAAATAAACACCAGATAATCCCAGTAGTGGATGAAGTGTTTCCGTTAGCCGACGCTACCAGGGCAGTCAAAAAAATGGAAAAATCAACCCAGTTTGGCAAAATTGTTCTCCAGGCTTAAACGATATGCTTCAGTTAAAAGTTGAAGCCATAAAATGGGAACTGCCGGATACGGCGACGTTCTTTTTCTCTGAATTATCGGGCAAAAAAATTCGCTATAAAGCAGGTCAATTTATTACCCTGGTATTTAACCATCACAATGAAGAAATTCGCCGCTGTTACTCGCTAAGCTCATCGCCCGATGAGCCGTTATTATCCATAACCGTTAAACGGATACCAAACGGTGAGATATCCCGTTTCCTGTTAACCAAATTAAAACCTGGCGACATCCTCAATGCGGTTGAGCCAGCCGGCCGTTTTATTATAACGGGATTTGAAGCAAAAAAAGACCTCATATTTTTTACCGCGGGAAGCGGAATTGTCCCGGTATATTCGCAGCTTAAGTATGTATTGAACCAGCCAGGCAGCAGCAAGCTCACCTTAATTTATAGCAACAAGGATGAAAAATCGGCGATATTCAAACAGCAACTGGATGCGCTTGCATCAAAATATCTCGGCAGGTTAAAAATCATTCATTTGCTGAGCAATGAAGGTAAAAGGCTCAACAACCAGGTGGTGGAGCAACTGGTGCGCCGGAGCATGCAATACGATCAGGCGAAAGCTGAATTTTATCTATGCGGCCCATTTACCTATATGCGCATGATACGGCTTACGCTGCTGTATATGGGGTTTGCCAGCGGCCAGGCGCGCAAAGAAAACTTTGTGCTTGAAACTGTTCCGGTGACAGCAGGCCTCATCAATTTCCCACCGCAAAAGATGAAAATACATTTTAATGGCGAATTGTATGACCTTGTGGCAGGCGAAAACCAATCCATCCTACAGGCAGCTTTGCAAAATAATATTCAGTTGCCTTACAGTTGCCGGGTTGGTGAGTGCTCAACCTGTGCGGCTATGTGTAAAAAGGGGCGGGTAGCGATGATAAAAAACGATGTGCTAACAGATGCCGATATTGCCGCTGGCTGGATACTAACCTGTACCGGGCATCCTTTAACCGAGGATGTGGTGATAGCGTATCAAGACGACGCCCCTGCGACTCAATAATCATAAATTATTGTATATAATTATTGGATTATGTACATTGTGGTGTAAATTCTTATCATGACCGCCACTGCCATTCAGCCAAAAAAAAGAATAGATTCCATTGATGTGCTGCGTGGCATAGTTATGGTTATAATGGCGCTTGACCACACGCGTGATTTTTTCTCAAATATTACCTACGATCCTACGGATCTTACAAAGGCATCAACTGCATTATTTTTAACCCGTTTTATCACTCATTTCTGCGCGGCAACGTTTGTTTTTCTTGCCGGCACAAGCGCTTTTTTGTACCTAAGCCGTGGGAAGACAAAAAAGGAGGCATCAATATTTTTGCTCACACGCGGTATCTGGCTGATCATTCTCGAAATAACCGTTATCCGAATTGGGTGGGACATGGTCCTTAATTTCAATTTTATAACGCTTCAGGTAATATGGGTAATTGGGGTGAGCATGGTGGTGCTATCGGCCCTTATTTATTTGCCGGTACGCGTAATCGGGGCCTTCGGATTGCTGCTTATTTTCGGCCACGACCTGTTAGACAAGGTAAGCCGCGAATATTTTAACCAAACGGGCGCCATCATCTGGGAGTTTCTGCATGTACAAAGTACATGGCGCTTTGGCGGTCATTACCAGGTATTGATATACTACCCATTAATCCCGTGGATAGGGGTAATGGCTGTTGGATATAGTTTTGGCGCCATCTTCAAACTGGAATCCGAAAAGCGACGGAAGTTATTGTTGACGCTCGGATTTTCGGCAATCGCATTGTTTGTTATTATAAGGATGTTTAACATTTACGGCGACCCTGGCATCTGGACCACCCAGGGTGCCTGGTACCGGACCATATTGTCATTTATCGATATACACAAATATCCCCCCTCGCTCGATTACCTGTTGATTACTTTAGGACCGGCACTGTTGCTATTGTCGCTGCTGGAAAAGGCACAAAATAAATTAACCGATATTTTCGTAATCTATGGGCGTGTGCCTATGTTCTACTATATACTGCATCTTTACCTGCTGCACATTACCGCAATTGTTGTCACTATTATATGCGCCCACACCGGCATTACCTTTGGCTTCGGGCTGCCCGTTGTTTATTTCGTTTGGATTTCGGTTGTCATTACGCTCTATTTTCCGTGCAGATGGTATATGAATTATAAAAGAACCCATAAATACTGGTGGCTGGGCTATATTTAAGTGTATTGGCTTACGATCTGGAAACCCGTATGCCAACTTTTTTATTTTTTGCTGTTAAAAAAATATTATAACTTGCCCATCTAACTGTACCTCATGCCATGAAAAAAATAGCCCCCTTTGCTATACTTTTTATTTTAATTGTATTTGCCTCCTGCAAGAATAACCAATCGTCAAACCAACAAACAGCCGGGCCTGCTGAAAATCCATTTTTGAAACCCAGTAAACTGCCTTTTCATGCACCGGATTTTGACCATATAAAGGACACTGATTTTAAACCGGCCATCGAAGACGGCATGAAGCAGCAGCAGGCCGAAGTGCAAAAAATAGCCGATAACGCTGAGGCGCCCACTTTCGCGAATACGCTGGTAGCCCTTGAACAAAGCGGGCAATTGTTGAAACGCACCCTTGGCGTATTTGCACTGCTTACCGGTGCAAACACTAACCCCACACTTCAAAAAGTTCAGGAGGAAGAGGCTCCAAAACTGGCCGCTAATACGGACGCCATCTTCCTGAACACAAAATTGTTTAAACGGATTGTGGCTGTTTATAACCAACGTGCAAACCTAAAGCTCGACCCTGAATCGACACACTTGCTGGAGTACTATAAACAACAATTTGAATTGGCCGGCGCTAATCTTTCCGATAGCGACAAAGCGACATTTAAAGAGCTTAATAAGGGAGAGGCCTCATTGAGCGCTAAATTTAATAAACAATTACTGGCTGCCACCAAAGCAGGCGCTTTGGTTATAAGCGATAAAGCCGAACTCGCCGGTTTTCCCGATGGATCGTTGCAAGCAGCTGCCCAAAATGCCAAAGCGAACAAGCTGGATGGGAAATGGATGATTTCGTTACAAAACACTACCCAGCAGCCGAGCCTTCAGTCCCTCACAAACAGAAGTACGCGGCAAAAATTGTTTGAAGCATCGTGGAACAGGGCCGAAAAAGGCGACACTAACGATACGCGGCCGGTTATTGCGCGCATCGCACAAATAAGAGCACAAAAAGCGAAGCTGATGCACTTTAAAAACTACGCCGAATGGAAATTGCAGGACCAGATGGCTAAAACGCCCGAGGCTGTTGAAAAATTTATGCAGCAGTTAGTGCCCGCTACCACCGCAAAAGCGCGGGATGAGGCCGCTGCTATCCAGGCGCTTATCGATCAGCAGAAAGGTGGTTTTAAGCTACAGCCCTGGGATTGGAACTATTACTCTGAACAGGTGCGGAAAGCCAGGTATAACCTGAATGATGATGAAATTAAACCTTATTTTGAACTGAACAAGGTATTGGAAAACGGCGTTTTTTACGCCGCTAACATGCTGTATGGGCTTACCTTTAAGGAACGCCACGATTTGCCGGTTTATCAAAAGGATGTGCGCGTGTTTGATGTGATCGACAAGGACGGCAGCCAGATCGGGTTGTTTTATTGTGATTACTTTAAGCGCGACAATAAAGCAGGCGGCGCATGGATGGATAACATGGTGGTACAATCAACCCTGTTAGGAAATAAACCGGTAATTTATAATATATGTAATTTTACAAAACCGGCCCCCGGCCAGCCCGCGCTGATTAGTTACGATGATGCAAAAACCATGTTCCACGAATTTGGGCATGCCTTACATGGTTTTTTTGCGAGCCAGCAATATCCAAGTATATCAGGCGCTAATACGGCCCGTGATTTTGTTGAATTCCCTTCGCAGTTTAACGAGAATTGGGCGCTTTATCCTAAGGTCCTTGCCAATTATGCTGTGCACTATAAAACTGGTGCCCCAATGCCGCAGGCCTTGGTCGATAAGATTAAAAAGTCGGCTACGTTTAACCAGGGTTATGCGTTAACCGAGGCTTTGGCTGCCGCCGATCTTGATATGCAGTGGCATAAGCTTGCTGCTAATGCGCCATTGGTTGACGTAGATAAATTTGAAGCCGACGCTTTACATAAAACCAAACTCGATTTGCCGCAGGTACCTCCGCGTTACCGTTCCTCTTATTTCTTACATATATGGGGCAATGGTTACCAGGCCGGGTATTACGCCTATGCGTGGACCGAGATGCTGGATCACGATGCCTTTGCCTGGTTTGAAGCACATGGCGGCTTAACCCGCGAGAACGGCCAGCGTTTCCGCGATATGATTTTATCGCGGGGGAATACTGAAGATTACGGTAAAATGTTCCGGGGCTTTACCGGGCACGATCCTAATATTCATCCGATGCTGGTGAGCCGCGGCCTGGTGAAGTAGATTGATAATTTAAGTTATCTGTTTTCAGTTAACTTAAATTCCGCCAGTAAATTAACATTAGGGTCGATGTTTATAGCCGACGGTTTTTGCTTTGTGATAAACTGAACTTTTGTGAGTTTGTCTTTCACATCGATGGTATATAACCGGTTGTCAATTGATATCTCCAGTGGAAATTGAAACAAGGCGTTTTGCTGTTGTGTCACCAATATTTCAACCAGGCCTTTTCTCACATTGTATTTCCAGGTAACAGTTAGTTGCGGATGACCTGCTGTATATAACCATTGCTTAAAAAACTGTTGCAGGTTTTGTCCGCTCGCCTGCTCCATAATCTCACGCAGGTCATCTGTGTTGGCGTTGCCTCCGTTATATTTTGCGTAATAATTGCGAATTCCTTTCCAAAACGCTTGTTCTCCCACCTTTTGTTTTAGCATATGCAACACCCAGCCCCCTTTTTGATAGCTGTTTGCATTAAGCAATTCTGAAAAATTGCTCGTTATAGCAGTGTCAACTACCGGCATCGGCCCCATTTTTTCAAAGTCAAAAACCGTTAGCCGGTCCGCCGCCAGGCGTTTTTTTAATATTTGCGGGCCATACTTGTTTTCGAGATAAACGTTTGTCATAAACGTTGCAAATCCTTCGCTCAACCATAAGTGATTAAAGCTTTTTTCGGTTACAGCGTCACCAAACCATTGGTGGGCAATTTCGTGCGCCATTACTTCCCCGGTACTTTTGCTCGAAATGGAGTTTTCGGGGTAGAATATCGCACTTGCATTCTCCATACCGCCGAATTTTGTTTTCGACTGCACATTGGCCAATTTTTCGTACGCATAAGGACCAATCTTTTTTATGAAGAATGCCAGGATTTCTTTAGCTGTGGCGTAAGTTTTAAAGCCAGCCTCTTTATTTTCAGGAAACACATAGGTATAAACCGGGATTCCCGCCACATCACCCGTATGGTCTACCGCAAAATCGGCAACGCCTATCACCATTACTTTGGTGGGTAATTGCGCGGTTTCTTTCCAATGCGTAAGCTTCAAATGATCGGGTAGCTGCGTTTCTTCCGTCATTAGTCCGTTGGCGACCACCTGGTAATGATCGGGCGCGGTAACGATAAAATCAACGGAGGCTTTGTCGGCGGGGTTGTCATTACATGGCAGCCAGTTGTGTGCAAGATCGGGCCAGTTATCCCCAAAAAACGTGCGGTGCCCAAAGCGGTTGGTCGAAATTATCAACCCATCGCCGGGAACACCCTTGTAAGTAATGGTATAAGTATGTATGCTGTTTCGCTTCGCCGTGGTATTTATATTCACGGCATCGCTATCCTGTACGAAAGGCAATTTTTTATCATCTTCCGTAACTTCAGACACCACCATGCCCAAACCCCTACTCTTTTTATTTGCCAGGTTTAGCTGGAAACTATCAACATCTTTCAAAAACTTAATCCGGACGGTCGCCTGTCCTTTAAGCGTGTCGTTTTCGTCATTTATCCTGATCGCAAACGCATAATGCTGAACGTCTATAACCGAACCTGGGGCCGGCTGGCTAGCTGGATTTACCCCAGCGCTGAAAGCTGAGACGTTTAAAAAGATGCAGATAAGCGAAAAGAAAATTAACAACAACCGGTTTTGGTGGTGTTTGCCCTTTTGGGGTGCGAAAAAAAAATAACCGGCGTCGTCCATAGTTGAGTTGCAGCAATATACGGCCCAAAATTACCAGTCGAGCTTTAGCAATGCAACACCTTGTCGCGGTAATTGAATAGGTAAGCTGATGTTTCCACTGGTAACAAGTACCTCTTTTGGTTTGCCCCATGTTTGCAGCTGCCCGGCTTTTTCAAGTATGGCAACCTGTGCAGTTGATGGAGACTGTGGTGAGCCCATTTTTTTCCATACCTCGTAAGAGTTGCTGTGCTCATTATCGATGCGGTATTGGATGATTTTCACTTTTTTTGCGGTAATGCCATTTACAATTACCTGTATGTGCTCGCCGGGGTTCTGAACGTCAGCATCATGATAGTTCCAAACCATTACGGCAGCCGTGTGCGCTCCTTTGCTGGCTAACGCGCCGATGTCTGTTTGTTCTCCACGAATTCCGGAATCCAAAATAGATTTAAGGGGATACACGCTGTTGCTTTCAACCATTACCCGGCTGCCTTTCATCATGCCGAACATCCGGAAAACGTTTAACACTGGTTTGTCAACGCCGTTTGTAGCCAGGTCGCGGAAACCGGCAAACCACGGCTGATTTTCAAACTCAAACGACCAGGACACCGCGCCTATTAAATTTGCTTTATACTCATCGGCAAGCATATATACCCGCGCGAAAGATGCAGCTGTATAGCTGGAATACATGGTGCCATTACGGTAGGCGTTCTCGGGATTTGATGCCACACTGCAGGCAGCGCAGCCCTCAGGATCCGACTCACCAATGATGATCGGTGTGTTTTTAAGCTGCGGAAAATCGCCTATGGTTTTAAAATGATCGGCTATATTGTTTAGTTGCTGCCTGATCCCCATAACAACTTTCCCGTCGGCTAATTTTGGCGCGCCCTTGGCATGAAATAAGATTACATCGAGCGGCGATCCGATTTTGCCTGTTACATAATTGGTATCCGCAACGCAATGCTTCAGGAATGCATGCAGCCACGTCTCCGCTCCACCGGTAACATCGGGGCCTCCAATTCTTGCCGAAGGCAGCGCTCTTTTTAAACCATCGGCGGCGTAATCATACAACTTAAAAAACTCGGGCATGGTGCCTCTCCAGTAAACAATATTAGGCTCATTCCAAACTTCCCAATACCAGCTTTCCACCTCCTTTTTGCCATAACGGGCGACACAATGTTTAACCCACTGATAAACCAGCTCGCCAAATTTCTTGTAATCCTTCGGCGGATAGGCCCATCCGGCTTCTATTGTTCCGCCGGGCCCCGGTTTCCAATGATGCCTGTAAGGCTGGGGATGGGTTGTTAACGCTTCGGGCATAAAACCGATCTGCGCAAGCGGCTTCATGCCAAGCTTTATATAAGTATCAAAGATACTGTCGACAATCCGATAATTATAAACCGGGTTGCTGCTGGCATCCTCGGTATAAATATTAGTTGATCCCCTTTTAAGGGTGGTGTTCCATCACCGGTTGTGAGCAAATTGTGCGTGCGCACGTTCAACGGCCCCGGGCTAAGTGCAGCCAGTTCGCCCAGCAGCTTTTTCCCGTCTTTCATGTAGGTATAGTTATCCTCATCATACCCAAACCATGCCCAGATAGGTTTCATCGGGCCGATTTCTTGGTCCATGCTTACGCGGATAACAGCCGGAGCGCCGGGTTTATATTGGGCGTAACTATTTATTGAAAGTAAAAATGCGGCTGCCAGCGGCAAGCCGATGCGTTTTAGGGAAGTTAACATAGGTTATATTCAGATTGGCTAATATAAAGTATTACTAGCCGGTAATTTAATTGTACTGTTGGCTAAAAGTATTTTACCGAATGTTTAGGTGTTGTCCGTAGCTTTTCTACTCTCGTAGTTATTGTTTCTTCGAATTCTTAAACTGACGTTTTACCGGGTTTAATCATTCCATTTTCAATTTTTTTTATCACAGCATCCCAGTGTTTTTTCATCTCAGATCGTTGACCATCATCCAGTAATTTATCCTGATGAAAACTAATTGTTGCCCTTCCTTTTGACGGTATTACTCTGAGTTGTACGGCAGAAGTGTTTGTCCAATATTTTGGCTTCCAGGTTAAACGGACATGGGAATTCGGTATAAGAACGTTCACAGTACCCTCAATTCCTTCTTCAGTTTTATACAGTTTGCCTGATTCAAAATTTTCTACGCTGATTTTTCCTAACCAGGCTGTAAGTCCTGTTTCTGAAAATAAAAAGCTCCAAACAGTCTCGACCGGGGCAGGGAAGGTTTTCCTGACACCAATTTGAAATCCTGCATTTTTTGTTTTTCCAACTAATTTTGTTTTTTCCATATGTCAACCATTTTATTCAGGAATAAATGCTATTGCCTCAATTTCCACCAAAAAATCCGGATTCGCCAACCCGGAAACTATCAAAACTGAAATCGTGGGTGGGTTTACCAAGCCAGCTAAATATTTTTGGGATGCTGCAAATCCGGTTCGCAAATCGTTTCCCTGAACAACGTAAATGGATAGCTTAATAAGATTCTCAAATGTTGCGTCACAAGCTAAAAGTGCTATTTGCACATTTTCCATTACTTGTTGCGTTTGTAATCCAATGTCGTTTTTACCAACTATTTCGCCTTGCCCGTTTACCGCGTTTTGTCCACCAATGTAAACTGTTTTACCGTTGCCATGTGTGGTTACTATTTGCGAAAATGCGCTGTTTCTTATGAGCCCGGTGGGGTTTATATGTTCTACTTGGTTATTCATAATGTGTTGGTAATTGTTTCGAATAGGTCTCCCTGACATTTATGGAAATGAATAATTAAAATTCGGCACAAGAATTATTTTAATAGCGGTGTAGCTATAGCTTTGTTTTAGCAAAGTTAATTAGGTGCATTGGCTAAGCCAATATACAGATTTTCTGTAAAAGCGACCGTCGTCAAAAAATTTTACAGCCAAAGGGCTGCCAGAGTAAACAACATTGCTACTGTCATAATTAAAGCACCCAGTTTCAGAAATACCCAGGCACTTACGGTAAGTCCTTCCCGTCGCAACGCTACCAGCCATAAAATGGTTGCCAACGAGCCGGTTATGGAAAGGTTCGGCCCCAGGTCGACCCCGATCAGCAACGCGCCTTTTACCATTTCGGGGAGGTGGGCTGTCTGTACTGCGCTTCCGGCGATAAGGCCCACCGGTAAATTATTGATGAGGTTGCAGGCAAAGGCAATAACAATCCCGCTTTGCCATACCGCGCCGGTAGTTGAATGTGCCGCGCTTTGCAGCAATAAAGCGCTAAGATTTTGTATCAGCCCGGTAGCGTTGACTGCCTCAACAATCACAAACAACCCAGCCACCAGCGGCAATACCGACCAGGATACACCTTTAATAACGGTCCACGGACTTTTTTTCGCGCTAACAATTACAATGGCTGAGGTTAATATGCCTGTAATTGCCGTGGGCAAACCCAATTGAATATCAAATGCCGAGGCCATGAGTAATGCGGCAGCAGTAATAATGATACCCAACAAGGCCGTTTTACCGCCATGTTGCAACGAAGGAATATCGATCCGTGTTTCGATAGTTTGTTTCAGCGCCTTTCGTTGCGTGATAAATAACATGATATAAGTTACTGCGATCGCAGCAACCGATGGCCACAAATATTGGGACAGCCAGTGTAACAAAGGAGGCATATGCGCACCATAAATAACCAGGTTAGCCGGGTTGGAGATAGGGAGCACAAAGGATGCCGCATTTGCTATAAAAGCGCAGATGAGCAGATAGGGAAGCGGCTTTTGCACTTTCGCGGCCCTGGCGGCGGCGGCAACGGCGGGAGTAAGCACCACGGCTGTTGCATCGTTAGATAAAAAGGCGGTTACAATAACGCCCACCAGATAGATGAGCAGGAAGAGCCTGTAGGGCGAGCCTTTGGCCAGGTTGGTGGCATGCGCAGCCAGCCAGTCGAATAATTTTTCTTCCCGCGCCGTTTCGGCGAGAAGCATCATTCCGGTTAAAAAAAGATAAACGTCGTTGCCTTTAGCTATCCCTTTAAGCGCATCAGCAGGTAGTATAAGTCCGAAAATAACCAATATCAGCGCCCCGGCTATGGCCCATACGTATTCCGTTATTTTGAAGGGCCGGATAATTACCCCGGCTATAGCAAGAAAGGAAATGAGCCAGATAGCAAGATGCGTTGTATTCATTTAATGGGGGCCTTGCCCGAAAATTGGAGCTGGCTTATTTATCGGCATAAACTTATTGAAACTAATACTACCCGCCAAAATAAGAAATGTTGGGTAATTCCTATAAAATAGGCTATACAGGAACTTAATCTGATATTCAATACATAGTACCCAACATAGGCTGATTTTGTAAAAATCTCCAAATGATTCAAATAACTTGCAATTTTATAGCTGAATCGACTGGTTGCGGTATTCCTGTTTACCGGTTAATTGCTATTTCATCTTCGTGGAATGATTCTTGTATGTTATCTGTTATAATTTCATACTTATTCTCCGCGAAATGCCGGTTAATTTTCTATACGTTTGCCGGCATTACACTTTAATAGGGCAATTTTGTCAAAATCAAAGATGATAATCAGGAACTTAACGGACGAGTTGGTCCTTGCCAACAAAGAGTTGGTTCTTCAAAACGAGTACAAGGAGCGGATCGCCGGAGAGTTGATTATCGCAAACAGGGAACTGCTTTTTCAGAATGAAGAAAAAGCAAAACGTGCGGCGGAGTTAATTCTTGCCAATATAGAGCTCGATTTCCAAAATGAAGAAAAGAGAAAACGTGCGGCGGAGCTTATTATCGCGAACAAAGCATTTGATTTTCAGAACGAAGAGCGGGAAAAACGTGCGGCAGAACTTGCTATAGCCAACATTGAACTTGATTTCCAAAATGGCGAGAAGAAAAAACGTGCTGCAGAATTAATTATAGCCAACATAGAGCTTGATTTTCAAAACGGCGAAAAGAAAAAGCGGGCAGCGGAGCTCACCCTTGCCAACATTGAACTGAAATTTCAAAACAATGAAAAAGATAAGCGGGCAATTGAGCTAAGCATTGCTAATAAAGAGTTGCTTTTTCAGAACCTGGAGAAAGAGAAACGTGCCGCTGAGCTGATTATAGCCAACGCTGAACTTGTTTTTCAAAACGAAGAAAAGGAAAAGCGCGCCGCCGAGCTCATCGTTGCCAATACAGAATTGGTTTTTCAAAACCAGGAAAAAGAAAAACGGGCGGCTGAACTGATCGTTGCCAATAAGGAGTTACTATTTCAAAACGGAGAAAAGGAAAAGCGGGCGAATGAGTTGATCATCGCCAATAAGGAATTGCTTTTTCAAAACCAGGAGAAAGAAAAGCGGGCCGAGGCCGAAGCCAAAAAGGATGAGTTTTTCAGTATGGTTAGCCATGAGCTCAAAACACCTTTAACGAATATCAAAGCCATTAACCAGGTGCTGGAAAAATCGCTGAATAAAGACGACAGGAGCTTTCCTTTTGTTATAAAAGCCGGCCATAGTATTAAACGGCTGGAACGGTTGATTGCTGACCTGCTCGACGTTACTAAAATAAATGCTGGGGATATCGATCTTAATATCAGCGAATTTAATTTTGCCGATGCGTTAACGCAATGCGTTGCTACCGTGCAGCAGATATCACCGAAACATGAGATACTGGTTGAAAACTCCGTCAACATTAATTATAACGGCGACCAGTTCCGTATAGAAAGGGTTATCATCAATCTGCTTAACAACGCCATTAAATATTCGCCAGATGCTACCATTGTTGTACTGAGGGCCAAAGTAGTGTCGGATGAAATTATTGTAAGTGTTGAGGATTTCGGGATAGGTATTGATAAAGAGGACATTGATCAATTATTTAAACGTTTCTTCAGGGTTAGTAAAACAGCCATGCAATACCAGGGTGTTGGTTTGGGCCTTTATATAGCCGCCGAGATCATAAAAAAACACAAAGGCCGCATCAGCATTGAAAGCGAGCCCGGCAAAGGGAGTACCTTTTACTTCAGGCTGCCATTAACTGTGTAACCGGGTTACTCAGTTATTATTTTTTGAGTGAGCAAGCTAGCATAGTGCGTGGTTCCTTTTGACGATAGCTGTCACATCAACATTAAATCAACTTCCCGTTCATCCCCTGCAAATATTCCTTAACTTTGTAGTCCAATAACTACAAGTTTATGCAATATGATGTTATCGTAATCGGTTCGGGCCCCGGGGGCTATGTAGCCGCTATACGTTGTGCCCAACTGGGTTTAAAAAC
>Ga0163162_10003320_pt1 | contig 15395 bp, 11 predicted proteins | sample S55metaG_FD_115310 | JGI IMG/M metagenome (GOLD analysis project Ga0163162, IMG submission 115310) | Switchgrass rhizosphere microbial communities from Kellogg Biological Station, Michigan, USA - S5-5 metaG | ecosystem: Host-associated > Plants > Roots > Rhizosphere > Soil | place: USA...
AAGCATCTAGAGCGTCCATGGAGCTCTCCCCTAAGGATATGTATTGAATTGGCAGTTAGCAGTACCTATTGGTGCGCTAGGGTCAGAGACTTACGTCGCGAAGTGAAACCGAGGTAGTGTGATTCACCTGCGGTGCGCCGTACCCACCCTTATCCATGGGCCGCAAGACGAAGTGCACAAGTAGAAAATACGCACCACCGGCAAACAGCACCATTGGAATCCCCGCGCCCAGATAGCGAAACATCCACACCGCTCGATACGTGCTTGGGTCATACATCAGGATGTATACAACCATGGCTATCAGCGCGACTCCTACCGCTATCCAGTTCACACCGCCCCAGTACCAATAGCGACCGGCAGGAGATCGAGTGAACAGATCCACCATGGATAAGCGCTGCCGCCGCAGAACGAGATAATCCACGAGCGTAATACCGGTGATCCCTACAAACATGACGCCGTTGTACAACATCCAGTTCATCACAACGTCGAGGACCCACGTCGTGCGAAACGCGACGTAGATTCCCGGCGCGAGTAGCAAAATTAGTATTACATCCCACGGGATCCGAGTTAACGGACGCAATTGCTGAACTGTTACGCCAGCCAAGTACGTGAGGATCACCATGGTTATGAGGTTCGCCGCGAGAACAAAGGTAAGCATTGCAGGACCGAGTAGCGGACCACCCAGCGCCAATAACCACACAGTCGGATCTGGTGATCCCACTCGTGCGGCTCCAATCGCCGAAACTGCTGAAATAAATGCTGCGCCGAGGACTCCAATCCCAATCACGCACGGCCCGAGCAGATGACGGCGCCTTTCGACCAATCTAGTCAGGCCGCCCACGATCGGCCACCACGTCATTCCATTGGCCACTCCAAATTCGACGGCATAGGCAAAGCCGAGACCATGATCCTGCGTAAGCGCCGTTTCCGGGGCGACGTTACTAGTCCACAAGACGGGCCAGTGAAATCGATAAACTAACAAACCAAGTAAAGTGACCGTAACGATCAGCTGACCCGGAGCCGTGTACTGACTCAACCGCTGAAACAAGCTCGGACCACGTCGCGCAACGACCCACACCATGACAAGGGTCCCCAGGGCAACGACGGACGCGAATGTCTCATTGGGATGCTGCGACTGCTGCACCACCCGGAGCAGTCCGGCAGCGCCGCGCGCCGTTAGCGCGACAACCACGTACGTCCAGCCAATCATCGTCGCCAGTGCGCCAAGCAGCGGCAAGATCGCACCATTAACGCCAAACGAGGCCTTGGCCGCATCTATTGGGTCAATGCCATAGCGATAACTTGGTAGTCCCGAGGCGAGTACTACAGGAACAAGGCCAAGGATTACCCCGCAGAGATACCCGAGGATTCCAATGACCGTGTTACCAACCGATGGGAGACTTCCGCCGATCAAGAAAGCCCACGTCGCGGCGCTGAATGAAGTACATGTCCACAAGAATGAACCGAACCGGCGATAAATCCTTTCCCCCGAAAGAATCGGCAATCGCCCGTCAAGTGCCTCGCGCGCGACCCGAGCCTGAATCGCACTGCTATCGGAATCCGTCATGAGGCAATGCTCCGCCGACAGTCCAGGTTGCGATCGACTAAACGAAAATCACTGCAGCAATCCACAACAGCAATGCGCCTACGACCCAGACTAGAGCCTCGTAGAGCACCGGGCGCGTAGAGGCGAAACATTCAGATTCGGAATTCGGCGGTGACGCGATCGCGCTGATGCGCCGACTGAGCTCTGCGTTTAGCCCCTCTGGATCTTGCATAGGTGTCTCGAGTTGTTGCGCAGCCGAACTGTCTACTCAGGAACGATGCTTGCCGTACTCGGTCGTCGACGAACTCCGTTGCGACGGAGTGCGAAGCCACACTAGATCTGCTGAGAATCGCTTATCGAGGCCGTCCTTCACTTGTTAGGCTTTGCCGCAACCTCGGCACGGTAAGCGGTCCAAGCTTCGTCGACGAAATAACTGTGCAAAGCTCGCGCATCGCTTTCCGATATCACGTCGTCGAAGCGCGGCATTCCCCGCGACAAAAGAGCGCCTTTCCGCACGATGGATTGAAATACATCAAGCGATGCGATGCCGTCTTCGAGGCGACTTAGGTCTGGCGTGATCCCAGGCACCCCCAATGAATGGCACCGTGTACAGTAGGTGTTATACAGATATTTGCCCTTGAGAATTTCCGAAGGACTGCCGCCCTGCTTTGGCGGCTGGCGAAACGGCTTGATCACCTGCGGTGGAGATTTGGGGACCTCCGCAGCGCCGCCAAGCGCGAAAGTAAGCACACGCCCCTCGTTGACGTATTGCATGCCAGCAGTACCAAGAAACGCATACACTGAGCCACCATGTCCGGCGAGTACGCTGATGTACTGCTTACCATCAACCTCGTAGGTCATTGGAGCAGCCATGATCGCGGTACCCGTATCCAGTTTCTTAAGAATCTTGCCGGTCGATGCGTCATAGATGACCAGCAGCCCGTCTTCCCGCCCGGCGATAACTAGGCCGCCGGCAGTTGCCAGCACACCCCCATCAAGCATCAAGTAGTCCTGAGAGGTTTGCTGTTCCCATACGACCTTCTTTTGTATGGGATCCCATGCCTTAAGCACCCCTCGGACACGAGGTTCCTTTGCAGGTGGTAGGCGCGGCAAAGGACCGACGAGGGGTTCCCAGTATTCGTACGAGAATGACTTGTCGGCAAACAGCCACATGATTCCCGTGGCGCCGTCAACCCATTGGAGGTGCGAACCCGGGTTCTTTCGCACATCCGCATAAAACATGCCGGTCTCAATTGTCGGAATGTATACGAGTCCGGTTGCGGCGCTGTAGGCCATCGGAGGCCAATTGTGACCACCCCACATCGATGGAATTACAAATTTGGGCGAAGTGTCGTATTCCGCCTGTGCTCTGTCGACGATCGGTCGGAATGAAGCGTCCATGCCTTTCGACCAGTTCATGTAGACATAGGGCGCGGCTGAAATCGGTCGCCCATTTTCCCTATCAAGGATGTAGAAATATCCGTTCTTATTCGCCTGCATCAGCACGTGGCGCGAGGTCCCGCCGATCGACAGGTTGGTCAGTATGAGGCCCGCGGTAGCGTCGTAATCCCATACGTCGCCGGGCGTGGCTTGGTAATGCCACGCCATCTGTCCCGTCTTCGCGTGCAGCGCAACGATGGACGCGGCGTATAGCCGATCTGTACTTGTGCCACCCGACCAGTCGCGAGGCGCGTTGTATGGACCCGCATTACCGGTTCCAAAGTAGACGAGGTCAAGATCCGGGTCATAGGCCATTTCATCCCAAACGGTGCCACCGCCGCCAAAGGCCGGATCACGATTTGGGTCCCACGTCGCCGCCGCACGGCGCATCTCGGGTGTGGCGTCCTTTTCCCCAATGGCGGGCACCGTATAGAACCGCCACGCTAGGCGGCCCGAGGTGAGGTCGTAGGCTGATACGTACCCTCTGACCCCGCCCTTGCCATTCTCTCCGCCAGCATTTCCAACGACTACGACTGGTCCGGCAACTTGTGGAGCGCCAGGACACTCGTACCCAGCGGTATTCTTGGCAAGTGTATTAACCTTCCATATCACGCTCCCTGTTCCCGCATCCAGCGCAAAAAGTCGGCAGTCCGTTGCGATGACATACACCTTGCCTTGCCAAACAGCGACGCCGTGATTAACGACGTCTTCCCCAGCCCATCGTGCATAACTGGGGTCACTATGAGGATCGAACGTCCACAACGGGCGACCGCTTGTCGCATCCATTGCATATACAGCGCCCCAAATTCCCGACACATAAAGCACACCGTCAATCACCAACGGTGTGGCCTCCATTCCGCGATATGTGCTTGTTTTGAACTGCCAGGCAAATCCTAACTTCGACACATTCTGGGTATTGATTTGCTTGAGGGGCGAGTAATGGCTGCCGCCAAAGTCCCGACCATTCGCGAGCCACTGGCCCGGCTCTGAGTCAGACTCTCGAAGACGCTTAACGTTGACATCACCCGCGGGACGCCGATTTTCGGCCTGCACAGGGGCAGGATCACTACGCTTGGCCTGAGGAGTGTCCCCACCCCATGCGACTTGCACACACATAGCGCTTGCGGACACGAGCCCCACAGGCAGCAACCAAGCCGACAGGAGTTTCCGTATCATGGATTAAAACCCTCGCCGATCAGCGAAACTCGGTCTTTTGGTCCACTCGGCCACAGACTGTGGTAGCGGAGGATTGAGAAGGTGCGGCAGCGCCCTAGACCATAGGCTTTTGCTCTGGAGTGAGCGGCTCGACCGGTACCCATGAGCACGGTATGGATCCGTATTCAGCCTGCAGGTGGACGAGCTTGATTCTGTTACATCAAGTTGTCACATCGTACGCGCCAGTCGCTGAATCTGTCAAGGTCAGTGGGCGCGCGATTTCACCGGTTGCGCGGCGCTGCCCGCTCGCGACCCCCAGGCCTGTCAGGCCTCAAATTAAGACCATCAAATCGATGCGTCGGAGCGTCAGCGAGGCGTGCTAAGAGCGATTGCGCCGCAAGTTCAATATCGCGCACGACAGCTGCTGCAAGCTCGCCCGGCTTGCGACGGACGGCGGCGTCAAGGATCGCCTGGTGGTTACGAATGCCAACGCTAATCTCCCCGTAAGCGGGGTAGATGATGGCGAGGTACGACCCAGCCTGCAGCCAGCACCCCTCTATCATTTTCAAGAGAAGAGGCATCTTTGCGCGACCGTACAGCGCAAAGTGGAACTCCCAGTTAACGCGAATAACGGCGACGTAATCACGTTCCGAGTGAGCTTTTACCAGCTCTGCATGCAAGCGCTTAAGCTGATCTACATCTTTTTCGTTGAGATTCTTGCATGCCTCGCGCGCAGCCAGTCCCTCAAGGCACTCTCGAAGGCTTGCGAGCTCCAGAACGCGCTCCTTGGTAAGAGACGGAATAGAGATCGTTCCAGAGTCAGTGACATCAAGCACTCCTTCGGCGACCAAGTTCGCCAGCGCATCTCGAGCCGGAGTGATGCTGATGTTAAGTGCCGCGGCGAGAGCACGAATCGTGATCGTCTCCCCGGGACGAAAGCGGCCAGACATGATCGCACGCTTTACCTCATTCCGAGCTCTCGACCCGAGTGACTCCGGTCGAGCCGAGTTGTCCTTTAGCTTCCGCACTCCAAGACCTCCAAGCGGCAGACGCCCTTCCCCGCAATCGATGACGATTCTAGGCTACCGAGCGCCCGCGTTCGAATTTGGTTAGCCGTTCCCCGGAGGCACGGTCGTCCCTCGTATCACCCGGTATGACGCGCATTCACGAGCTTCATCCTCCTAACGAGGCTTGAAGTACATCGGCTTATGCGTGCAACCCGCTAGTAGGCTGCGAGCCTCTCACTAGATCGGAGCCAATCTCGCGCCTAATAGCTGATGCCGTCCGAGCGTGCTCCGCAGCAAGTCCAGGCGCCGCCCATACTGCCTTGATTTCCCGACCGACGACGAATACAGGTCTCGACGAATCGTCGCAGCGCTTTCCGTCATTACCGGCTTGCCCTGCTCGCTAAAATTGAGGCACGCGTCCTCCCACTCTAGGCCGCAATGCCTTACCAACCTCCTAGTCACGGCTCTTTGGTCGCTTATCAAGTCCTCGTATTGCACTATCAACAGCCGACTACCCAAAACATCCTGCCAATGCCTCATCAACCGATGCCACGCCGCGTAATATTCCCCCAACTCGCGAAGATCATAGGAAAATGGATACGCACCGGTAAAGAGAGTCTTAAACATCGAAAAGCACACATCCATCGGGTCCCTGGCCACTGCCACGATCTTTGCACCTGGTAGTGCTCGCCCAATAACACCAGTGTAGAGATAGTTTATCGGCGTCTTATCAACAAACCGCGGAGTGTGGCCCGTCTGCGGCCGTGTTGCCTCAAGATAGGACTTCCCCAAATCGTGTGGATTGACGTCCAACACTTGAGCCACGAATTCCATCTTCGAAACATGTCTCTCGACACGCTGCCGAACAGCGCTAATAGTCTCCGCGGCCAGCGCGGGCGTCTCGCCGATTGAATGGACGGAAGAATGACTCGCGAGGATCTGCGCTATAAGAGTCGTGCCGCTGCGCGGTAAACCAACTACGAAGATCGGCTCCTCGGTCGGAAACCCTGAAGCGCCCGCCACTACAGTCTGCGTATGGACTCGAATGATTTGATCGATGACGGCGATGTCTTGCGACACGTCGTACTGCATTCTCTTTCGTTGGAGACGACATCCTACCTCAAGGGCACTAAAGGCCTCGTCGAAGCGACTCAGGTCTTCCAACTCCTTAGCCAGAGCAAAATGCAGTGCAATTCCGTTTTCAACCCCACCTCCCTGACGTACGGCTACTCGCAGCTCTGAAAGATGATTCCTGGTTTCGGTCTGTACCCGTAGGCCCGAGCGCATGAGATGCGCAGCACCGTGGCGAGGATTAAGGCAGATGACGCGATCCAAGGTCCTCTCTGCACCTAAGAGATCGCCGATCATCCTCTGCGCACTCGCGCGGTTGAAAAGGCACTCACCGCTGTTCGGGCTCTGCTGCAGCGCTGCTTCGAAACTTACCAGCGCACGCAGCGGCTCATCGCAGTAGGTCAGCAGAGTACCGCGGGCGGTGTTGAGCTCAGCAGTCGGCAAGTTGACTGACTCTAAGCGTTTCGCAACGGCCAGTGCATCGCGTCGACGACCGCTCCCCACAAGATGTAGGCCGTACTCAAGCAGGCACTCTGGTCGATCCGGCGCGACGAGTGCCGCTTGTTCAGCACAAGAAATCGCTTCCTCAAAGCGCTGCGACGACTGATGGAGCTTTGCTAGAAATTGCCAAGCGTGTGAATCCCTGGGGTTGGCGTCGAGGTAGGCACGCGCTGCGCTCGCTGCTTTCTGCAACTCCCCAGCACCCGCCAACTCCTTCGCACGAGACAGGGTCACTTGAGAGTGACTAGTGTTGAAGCCCTCCGAAACCATGACTTACCTGCAGGCCCATCCAGCGCGACTCGCCATTCTAGCGAATATCGTAAGTCATATCGGCAACAGGGGTGGCGCCAGCCTTTGAATCGCGGACGTGCGTAGTCATCTGTCCCTTGGCACCGATGTATCGGCCCGTGCCACCCGTAATCGCGAAGACAGAGTCTCCGGTGTCCGCGTAAGGACCCTCTAAGGTAATGCGGTCACTCGCAAGTACCAGTGTGAAGAAACACTCCCAACTCTTTCCGACGATGACGCGCACACAATTTCCCTGTACGACGCCCAGCTGGCGTGTGTTGGTTGAATCAAAGATTGGGTTTGCGAATACGATCATATCGCCCATTGAATCGGTCTCTCCCTTTGCGCCAAGGTGGATGGTGGTGTTGGTAATTTCCCGCTCCACAACGTGCAGGGTTTCCCCGGCGTACGCGGAATGAGCAACACCCAAGGAGCTTAAGGCTCCAACAAAAACTGTAGCGACTGTAACCCGAAACCTTCGCGACCGAGAGCATTCAGGGATCGACAACGAGTACTTCGCGTTCATAGCTACCCCACGGTGTTCCAAATTGCTTTCGTCAAACCGGACGCCGAGCGCTCGCTCGGTACATTGGAATGCGAATAGCGACTGATGCAACGAGTGTCATGACCGAGAGCATGGTGACCGAGCTCTCAATTACCGCCGCGCAGATGCGGAATTGCCACCGTCCACCATTTCGTGCTTGACGAACCGCACCTCTGCGCAAGGAATCGAAGCTGCCACACACTTACATCTCGGACGCAGGCAGTTACAGGGAATCTAGAATCTGTATCGGATGCCAATCCCGTAGGTTCGGGGTCGAGTAACGTTGCGATACCTCGCGTAGTTGACAACGTTCTGAACGTACTGACCGCCCGAGTAGCCCGGATTGTCTGTAAAGTTGTATATGAATCCTGTGTACTCAAGCGGGCCGTGCGGAGCGAAGGTTACGCGTGCGTTCCCCAAAAAGCTCGAAGGGATAGTCCAATTGTACGGACTGGCCTGCGCGATGTATGCCTCTTGCGAGCTTCTGTAGACACCGTCGATGTGGAAAGTCAGCGCCCCGAACGACAGTGGCAGCACGTGATCGATCGCCGCCGTGACAACGTTCTTCGAAACCCCGGGAAGAGGAGAATCCGCAGGCACCGGACCACCGAAGAGTGAGGCCGTCTGGCCCGTGCCCCCGAATGCGGGGATAGTCGCATACGACAAGTAATCTATCAGGTCAAACGTAGTCGTTACTTTTGCGTCAGTGTAGGCGTAGCCGAGTGACGCAGTCGTGCGTCCGCTGAATGCAAATTGCGTCTCAACCTCTACACCTTGTGATCGTGCATCCGAACCATTGTAGGTGGCCGGAATGCCAGCAAACGTAAGCCCGTCGAACTGAAAACGATCCCAATATATGCGGAAGATGTCCGCGCTGAAGCTCATCCTGCGGCTAAAGGCTGTTCCCTTCACGCCAATCTCATAATTGTCCGCCAGGTCGGGCGCATACGTTTGGTACTGCGGTAATGACGCGAAAGCTCCACTTGTCGGCAACGCATTGGCTCCACCTCGTCTAAAGCCTTGCGAGTACGTCGCGTAGACTTTCAGATCAGGCGTGAAGCTATAGGCTGTGTTGATCTTCTTCACTACTCGCGAAGTGGAAGTGGACGATGACGTGGTTGTCGCTCCGAGCGGATTTGTTAAGTCGCCCGCACAAATGGCGCCACACAGTAGCAATAGACTGTTCGCGTTAGTTTCAAAGGTTTGGTCAAAGGCACGCGCTCCAAGAGTAAGTTGCCAGGAGTGCGTGATGTGCCAAGTCAGCTCACCGAAAATCGCGCGGTCTTGAAAGAGTGTGTCTCGTGTGTAATCCCACACCGTGTCCCCGTACGCAGATTGACTTGGCATACCGATGTAGGCATTGAACGCGGTTACCCCGGGATCGTATTGATTAGTATGCGTGTGCCCGGCTTCGCGTTCGTAGTAAAGGCCAACCACGTAATCAAACAGGTTTTGGTCCCCGTTCGACACCAGCCTCAGCTCCTGAATGAAAGAATGATCTGAGACTTGGGAAGGCTGGATTGAGAGCAAGCGAGGATAGTTGTTGTAAGGGTAATAGTTATTGAAGTTGATGCCGGCTGGGTTGAAGTAGACCGGAGTAAAGTCAGCCACAGCACTGGTTCTATCGTTGTAGTAAGAGCTCGCAGATGTAATAGTGGCGAAGCCCAAGTCCGCAGTAATAACAACACTTCCCAAGTCAATTTTGTCGGTATACGGCGATTCCGTGAATGCCGTAGACGTGTACGTGCCGCCCGGCCTAAGAGTCACAGTCCCCTGCGGGTAAAAGGGAGGGTTTTGTGGACCGGGAGGCCCAAAAGTCGATTGCGTAATATTGAACGGTCCGCCAGGAAACTCAGGATTTCCGATCTGTGAGTTGTCGCTGTTGACTTGCTGATGGAAATAGTTCAAGTCGACACTGAAAGTGTCTTTTGGTTGCCAACGCAGTGCCGAGCGCACAAACCATTGAGTACTGACGTTGGAATTTTCCTTTACCGGGGCCAGCACTGGGCCGCTCGTCAGGTCACCAGGTATCGATGGTACGGGCGTTGCTAGAAAGCCGGAGCCTTCCCTAGCATAAAGGTTGGAATCGTCGATAAATCCGCCCCAATGGCTTGTCTGGCCGACCAAGCGTAGGGCCAAGTGGTCCACGATCGGAATGTTAATAAAGCCTTGGATTTCTCGGTTGAGATTGCTGAACTCACTCGCGCCCTGTGTGGCGCTTGCATCCCCGCGGACTTCCCCGGAGAGACCGTCAAAGCTTGGCGCACTTGGGACCAACCGTATTGTCCCCGCCTGAGAACCAGAGCCATAAAGAGTGCCTTGTGGCCCACGTAGGACCTCCACGCGTGCTACGTCATACAGAGGCATAGGGAAAAATACCGGAGTCTCGCCAAAATACGTGGATACCGGGCTCTGCGACTGAACCGGTGTTTGAGCGGCATTCCGCCCTCCACCTGGGGTGTCCGTTTGGAGACCTCGCAACGTAAAGTAGTTCGTACGACCCGGAGCGGCTCCGCCTTGGTCTACAGTCGTTAGCCCCGGTACCAGACGCGTCAGATCACTCAGGCTCGTGGCGCCTGATGCCTGGATAGCCGCGGAATCGACGGCTGTGATGTTATATGGAACATCATAGGCGGTCTCCGTACGCCGCTGTGCGGTGACGATAACCTCCTGCAAAGCAGGGGACGTCGACGGCGGCGAGGGATTTGGCGGCGCGACTTGCGCGTTGGCGTACATTGACGCAAGAAGCAGGCTCCCAGCGGGAGCAGCTGCAGCAGCCGCGCGGCGGGATGCACGGAGTGTTTCGCGCACAACCTGTGAAACAAGAGGCGAGTGTTGTGTCCCCATAAGATGAATAAGTTCCTTGTAGTGCGATAGTTGTCGGGATCTTTGCTCATCTCACGATCTGGCTGCTCAAGGCGAACACTTCCTTTCGCAACCGTTAATACCCTCGCTAGTCACGCGTGATGCGCCGTGCGGATCTGCTCACTGAGTTGCACGACGCCATTTTCTGGGCATCTAGTTATCGCCTGCTTGCCAGTGCCGCCGCTACGATCGATTCGCTGCTGGGAAGTGCTGCACTTTCGAGCGTCGGGCTCTTCGGGATAGGCCGATCAAACATTCCAATTCTCTGCACGGGTGCGTCCAATTCATAGAAGCATTGCTCAGCAATCGTCGCACTCAACTCAGCCGCGTACCCACAGAAACGCCAGCCCTCGTTGACCACAACGGCATGTCGAGTCTTGCGGACCGAAGAGCAAATTGTGTCGATGTCGAGCGGACGGAGCGTGACAATATCGATAATCTCCGCCGAGCAGCCGAGCTCAGAAAGGCGCTCTGAAGCCTTTAGTGCCTCGAGCACCATGCGCGAGCTCGCAATGATCGATACATCGGTGCCGGGACGCACAATAGCTGCGCGACCAAGGACACCCGGCGGAACCTCATCGGGTACTTCTCCAGAAGAGTTGTACAAGAGCTTGTGTTCAAGAAAGACAACAGGATCGGGATCGCGAATAGCCGCAATAAGCATTGCTTTCGCGTCGACGGGGAAGGCTGGTGCAACGACCTTAATGCCCGGAATATGCGCCACCATGACGTCCAGGCTCTTTGAGTGCTGCGCACCGGCACCGACACCCACGCCACCTTGTGTACGCAAAACGAATGGCAATGAGACTTGCCCGGCCCATATGAACCGCGCTGGTGATGCTTGATTCACAAGCGCGTCCAGACAGAGCGGCAAGAAATCTCCATACATGATTTCAAGCACAGGCTTGAGACCCATCATCGAAGCGCCGACCGCCATGCCCGTCAACGTCGCCTCACTGATAGGCGTGTCCAGTACGCGCTCCGGACCAAACTCCCCCAACAGACCCTCGGTTACCCGAAAGACACCGCCGTAGGTGGCGATGTCCTCGCCGTAAACTACCACCGCGGGATCGCGCGTCATTTCCTCGCGGAGAGCGGCATTCAAAGCCTGCGCATAGCGTATCTTTGCCACATTCAGCCCACTGCGTATTCGGGCTCCCGCAGTTCACTCGGATCCGGGTACGGCGCCTCAAGAGCACGTCTAAACGCTTCTTCAAGTTCTCCCCGCGTCTCAACCTGTATTTCCAAGACGCGCTCCTTGCCAACCATCGAAGTCAATTGACGCTCGCACCGCAGCAGCGGATCTCGTGCCTTCCAGAGTTCGATCTCTTCAGCAGGCTGGTAGCCACCTACATCACTCGTTGAAAACCCTGTAATTCGATATGTCTTCGCCTCAATCAAGGTTGGTCCACCGCCAGCTCGGGCGCGCTCGACGGCAGTTCGAGAAGTCTCAAATACCCCGAGGACGTCATTGCCGTCCAAGGTTATCCCCGGCATCGCATATGCGCCGGCACGATCTGCAATGTTGGCCACGGAGGATTGAACGCTGGCACGAACCGTTAGGCCATAATCGTTGTGATCGCATACAAAGACGACCGGAAGAGACCAGAGGGACGCCAAGTTAAGGCTCTCATGGAAGGCGCCTGTCTGTGCCGCGCCATCTCCGAAGAAACACATGGCTACGTGACCCGATCTAAACGTCTTGAACGCCCAAGCTTGCCCAGCTGCGATGGAAAGACCGCCACCTACAAGTCCATTGCCACCAAGCAAACCGGCGTCGCGGTCTGCCACATTCATGTGTCCCGCACGTCCCCTACAAGGCCCCGTGACGCGGCCATAGATCTCGGCGACTACACCATCGATTTTTGCGCCGCTGCCTAGGTAGTGTGCGTGGCCACGATGAGTGCTTGTAACCACGTCTCCTGGTCGCAGCGCGGCTGCCGCCCCAATCCCCACCGCTTCTTGGCCATCACAACAGTGGATCGCACCACGAAATTCGCCGAGCTTGTGTCGTGACCGGAGCTCCTGCTCGAGACACCGGACTTGGAACATCTTGGAGTAAAGGCGTTCTAGCAACGCACGGTCGACCGGCTTTCGATCATGCGGTTCGGTGGTTGAATCGCCGATAGCTGTCGAGGACATTGGTCTTGACGATATTTGTTACTGTTATATCATGGAACCACGACAAGCTCAGGTTCGTCAAGATCCGGTATCGAGGACTTTTACCGCGCTGCCGCGGGACAGGCCGTGCTCGGAATGACGACTCCTATGTGAGCTGTCCGTCCACAGTCGTGCTATGACGGATCGAGTACCCGCCCGTACTGCTCTGTGTACTAGAGGTATTGGGGACTAGTAATAAACACAATGCGGATCAGGGTGACTGCCTCGGCAGCACCGATCCAAGCTGCCGGCCCTCATGCCGCGCTGATCGCAGCATCGAGAGTGCGGCGTACAAAACTACTCCGGCGACCAGCCAACGCAGTACATCAAGCGGCAGGCTCTTCACGATGAAGACGGCGATCAGCACACCTGGTACGCCGCCCAAGGTGAGCCCGAGGGATGCGCCAAAATCGAAGCGTCCGGTCTTGAAGAACCGAAGGCTGGCAGCGGGCTGCAGCAGTCCGCACGAGCCCATCATGATGGGGAAGGCGCCGAGCGGATTGAGGCCGAGAAGTGACAGCATGATCATCTGCGGCGCATAGATCCCAATGCCAACGCTCATGAGCGCGCCAAGCCCGCAACTTACAACGACAGCAAAGTAGAACTTCCACCCGGAGAGGTCCATCGCCACCCCGCCGGCGGGAAATGCGCCAACATTGGCCATCACGAAGATCGTTGCTGCAATCAGCAGTGCAGCACCCATGACTAATTGGATACCGCGTCGCGGTAATCGGCTCACGACCCCAGCCCCGAGCCAGGCGCCAAGCGTTGCGCTGCCGATCGTCGCAATTAGCAGTATTGGGTCAACCTGCACCGCGGTCACGAACACGACGGTTTCGACAATGGCACCTAGGTTGTGACCCACATTTAGAGTCCCGGGAATAAGCTCATCGCGCGGCGAGCCCCTGAGCTTGAATAGTGCTGTCGTCGGCGCGAATGAGCCTATGCCGAGCGCATCAAGAAACTCCGTAATGAAGCCAATGACCAGATCCCCCAGGCGTGGCCATTGCGGAACGGTCACGCCTCGGCGCACCGCCCTCACCCAACCAATCACGAACAGCACATTCATGATGAAGAGTGCAGTGAACAGCAAAGCTCTGGGATGCAGAAAAGGCGCGATCCAAGGATGATGTGAGACCCAGATCTGAATGCTGTTCCACATGGCTTTCACGGCGAATCGTGCCACAAGCACTTTGTCGAAAAGTTATAGAGCAGGCTCAGGAGTGGCATCATCCCTGCCCCCTACTTCCACGCGTTAGACAGCGCAGAAGGCACGGATAGATCCTACCGCTCAAACCCAGAGACCGCTGATGGCAAATTAGCGAAATCTTAAGCCCCAGGACCTCCTTCGGCACCAAGGCTGCTGGAACGCGGCTCGACTATCGTGACGGGACTTCCAATGTAATCGTAGCTGCGCAAGAACTGCGCCAGCTCAGGGTCAAGCACCTAGTGGGCCTCGATCAAAACGCGAAGTTCACGGAGAAACTCGGCCACCTCGAGTCCAGTGATTACCCGATGATCGGCCGAAACGCGAAATCGCGCGCGCGGGCACCACGCAATGGAGCCATCAGCCTTGGAGCTGGGCCATGGCTTGAAACTCGAAACGGCCAGAATCGCTCCCTGCCCGACGCTCACAAGTGCCGTGAAGTCATCGACGCCAAACCCGCCCAGATTTGAGACTGAAAAGCTCGCTCCGCTCACATCCTCCACACTGAGCCGCCGCTCAAAAGCAAGTGCCTTCAGACGTCGAACTTCTGCTGCAAGGTCTTCCAAGGAACGTACATCGGCGGAGCGAATTACCGGAGCAACCAGACCATAGGGCGTCGCCATTGCCACCGCGATATTGATTTCGGCAGCGAGTTTGGGCGTTGCTCCGTCCCAGTACATGCGCAGGCGTGGATGCCTTGCCAGCGCCAGAGCCACATGCCGAAGCACGAGATCGTTGACAGAAAAGTCCCTTCCGATATCCGCGAGCCGTTGGCGCTCCGCAACCAACGCCTCACCGTCACAGTCAACTGCGACATTGAACTGCGGGATCCCAGCAGATTCGGCCATCGCTCGTGCCATCGAGCGCTCATAGCCGCCTCCGGCGTGTGTACGGTCCGCTTCAACTGCAGTTTTCGAATTCCCAAGATAATGTTCGACGTCGGACTCGAGGATCGTTTCCCCTAGCGGCTTAATTGCGCCGAGGTCTACTCCCCTCGCACGCGCCAGACGTCGCGCCGACGGCGTTGCACGAGCGGCATCAGATTCAGATCGTGGCGAAGTCGGCGCCGAGTCCCTATCTTCCGGTTCGGAAGGGGAGCTAACCGGAACTGAATTTTCTGCCGCTCCTGCCGTAGGCTTCACTTTCGCGATGCGCGCAAGTACAGAGCGGAGTGGAATCTCGTCTCCGGGCCTGGCTTCACCTCGAATCAGAAAACCGGCGATCGGTGCTGCAACCTCAACGGTGGCCTTGGCAGTTTCGACGTGTGCAATTGCGTCGCCCTCTGCAACGCTCGAACCGGTCTCGACTAGCCAATCTACAAATGTCGCGCTCTCCATGTCGTCACCCCCAAGTGGGGGCAGAAAGACCGCAGTATCATTCAGCATTTGCGCTCACTGCCTTAATCGCCACTCTAACCAAGTGGCTGTTGGACGCTGCTGCACTCTCTGCCGCAGGCTTTTATCGTCCTGCTCAAACCTTCCAAGTTCTGTTCCCGGAAAGCATTGCTCATGTAGTGATTCGATTGCGCGCGCTCTGACGAAACGCCAATCTCGAGGCTGGCGTGAGGGTCGCTGGCCATGTATCATGCTGTTATATCATATAACCCTGACC
>Ga0163162_10003321_pt1 | contig 15394 bp, 7 predicted proteins | sample S55metaG_FD_115310 | JGI IMG/M metagenome (GOLD analysis project Ga0163162, IMG submission 115310) | Switchgrass rhizosphere microbial communities from Kellogg Biological Station, Michigan, USA - S5-5 metaG | ecosystem: Host-associated > Plants > Roots > Rhizosphere > Soil | place: USA: Michigan...
AACCTGGTACTCTTCTGGTCCGGTCCTCGTTTGTAAAATAATCCATGACATTAAATTGTCCCCTCTTTCTGTAAACAATCTAGTGCCCGCTTTAAGCAACTTGGCCGAGAGTCTAGCACTTCAAGGAGCCTCCTACGAATCGTAATCTGCTGCGATGAAAGTCAAGCAGCTCTTTTGATGGCCCATGGTAAAGTTGCGCTTCAAAGTTGAATTCACGTATCACACAACAGACACATCAGTTTCCTCCCTTTTCCCCTGATCTGCCAAATGGTAAGCAGCGAAAGGACCTGTATGCGGGCTTGAGCGTCATCGCCTTCGATGGCCCACAGGGGCCATGGCTTTTACAAGGGTGGACACTACGGGCAAACTGCAAACTCAATGGTATGCATTGAGAGCCGGAAGCGTTGCGTCGTCATCTTGTCGAACGATGTTCGTTCTAAGGCAGGGTTTGCCGCTCTGGTTAAGTTCATCCTTGGCGAGACCGGCGTGCCGTATGAGTGGGAATACGGCGACCGCGCTATAAAGTCGTAAAACTATGGAGTTCGAAGGACTGAATGCTCGCCGTCCGAATCTCTGAGATACAGGAGTGCCGTCCAACTGCAGGGCAAAACGACTTACTTAAGAGTAAGACATGAATCATGTGCGTCTTCGGAGAAGCAGAATTAAGACGGCTAATACGACAAAGATCAATAATGACCCGGGCCACAAAAACCAACCTCTTCCACTGCTATAGCCCCCGACGACTACGCAACCGGGTGACAGGACAGTAAGGACTAATACTGGAACCACTCGTTTCAGTAGCGATGCCATTTTCGAGTCTTTACCTGTGTCTTTGTTTGAATTGGATACTTGTTGCATTCTTCTAGTCCTTGTTGATAGCACATCGCGGCGCTGAAGGGATCGAGGGACCACTACCAGCGGCAACAGATCACTGGCGGGCTAAGGTGGAGTTGCCCGCCAGCGCTCGAACGATAGTCAGCGGCATCTGGTTTTTCTGACGCAGACCCTCATTATTTCTTAGAAGACTTTTTTGATGATCGCTTTTTTGAAGATTTCTTCCCCGAGGAAGATTTTTTCTTGGGAACCTTCGCACCCTCTTTGCGCGCTTCCGAAAGACCGATAGCGATCGCCTGTTTCTTACTTGTCACCTTCTTTCCCGATCGACCGCTTTTAAGCGTCCCCTCTTTCCTTTCGTGCATCGCCTTTTCGACCTTCTCACCTGCCTTTTTTCCGTATGTAGCCATTGGACTAGTGCTCCTTATGTCTTGCGAATGGTAAACGCTCCAGAACTGCGTTCACCTTATGTCAAGCTCCGTGCCATGAATAATTCCGCTATAACCTCCAAAGAGAAATAGGTCGCGCTGATTAGCTGACCTTAGATCACATCGCCTGACTCAGTTCCAATTGAGTCTTTGCCTTCACTTGCGGTCCGTACGACATCCTTTATGAAACGCTAACGCACAAAACAAATTGCGTATCGAAATGGGCCAAGACTTGACTCAAACAGGTACGGCACAAACGCCAGTCACGGCACCACCCAATTCTCGTTAACGATCAATTCTCATGTAGGACACAGCAGCACTAGATTGTGAATCCGGCTTTGGTTAGGTCTGGCGATTGCTTTTTTTTAAGTCGAGTTAGTAGTCGATAAGTCGCACAAACAAATTGGCGCAACGTCGTCAGCAGAAAGCCGCGGGGATTATTTAACGAAAGCCCGCTCGAGGAAACTCGAGCGGGCTTTTCCTATCTTAGAATTGAGATAGACCCTTCGGTGGCGAGGGCGCGCCTGCAATTGCCAGAGCTTTCGACTCTAATTAATCCAAACTCCTGCCCAATTTATTGGGTTGTGAAATGGATTACGCTGACGATTTGCCTGCCGTTTACCTCCAGAGCCAGTAGCTTAAGTTCGTATTGCGTTTTAGGTTCAAGAAACTTGCCGGGAACCGTTAATGACGTCACCGAAGGCCGAACGTGAACGTTGAACGTGGGCCGGGAAGATCTCTGCGCGTCATCCGGCACCGCCTTGCTAATTATTATCTCGTACCCGGTTCTGTTGAGTGGAGCTCCCGTCGACGTGTTTGAAACATGGTTCCACTTAACCACCATGCCTGAGTTCGATACCACTGCACCATCCACAGGAGAGGTAAGCCCGGGGTCGTCAGGAATGTTTAGCGTAAACCTTCCGGTGCCCGTCGTGCGCTCTCCCGCTGATGTCAGAACCACGTTCGTATCCTGCCCGCCCGCGTCAGTGTCCGTTTTCACCGAAGAAACTTCTGCCTTCATTTTGGTTTTCGAACCTTTGAACGTAGGAGCTAGCCCAGCTTGAGCAATTCTTGCGAGGTCAATCAACATCTGCCCCTGGTCTAATGAAATGCGTCCACTATTGATGAGAGCTTTAACCTCATTAGTGAATGCCCCCAGCTGATTCAATGCGGCGGTTGTATTCCCCCTGCTTATCGATGCTTGAGCCGCTTCAAGTTTCGCGAGCAATGAGTTCCCCTCGCCATGATTCAATATCCCCGCACTGACAAGGCCCAGAACTTTATCGATCAGCTCTGCAATTACGTCCTCAGGACTGCGCACAGGATCGATGGAGTTAAGGAATCTAATAAGGTCGGCACGCTGTTGCGCGTTGGCCACGAAGTGATGGCGGACACCCCCGTTCCCGTCTTGCGATCCGTTAAGTACATCCTCCAGCGTTTGTGCCAAACCGCTGTAAAAGTACGGCGCAGTTTCGAAGACGCTGAACAACGAGGGGATATTGAAACCATTTGCTCCCAACGGAGTGGCTGCCGCTCCGATGTCGGCAAGATTCGATCGAATCTCATTCGTACGGCCGCCGCCGAGTGTGAATGTGCCGACGTTTAACAGGACACCCGGAAACTGCGGTGCTGCGATAGGCCCTGGGGTATTCGGCTGAGTGTTGGTCCGTCGCAATTCGGCTCCGATCACCTGCTCGTTACCCAGACCGAGACCTATGTCCGGAGAGGGCGGTGTAGTGTAGTCAACTATTGAACGAGTTAACTTGGGCCCGCCATGACAGGTCTGACAACTGAAGCCTGGCACTACCAAACCCACTTGTTGGAATAATTGTTTTCCTGCCACCGCTCCAGGATCATCCATACTCACGGGAGCTCGAGCGGAACGAACGTTGGCTGCGATATAAGCCAGGATGGCATCCTGTAGCGCATCTCGATCGGAACTTCTGAACGGTAGAAAGTTGGTGACACCTGGCGGGGTGGTAACCTGAAGTCCCCTCTTCGCTGCTGATAGATTTCCACGCGTTACCCATGCACCACTCGGTGTTCCTGCTGGTCCAGGAACGGGCCCATTTGTGCCGATGCTGTATTCAAAGATTGTGGCCTGATCTGCTCCAGTACTATCAACGCCGCCTATTACATAGATCTGGTTTGATGTAAGTGTGCTACCGATCCCAAAACGAGCGCGACCAGCGGGCAGTGGAGTATGCGGCGTTGCTACCAGAGTAACGCTTTGAGCCTGGTATTCATCAACGCTTGTAAGGACATTCCCTCCAGCGTCCTGACCACCAATGACGAAGACACGAGACGCTACAACGCGAATTCCGGTTGCAGCTCCATGGTTGCGCCTTAGTGTCAGACCTGCCGGGTTGAACCCGCTCCAGACTCCCGGGCCGGCAGGATCCGCCTGGAAGCGTTGAACAGGATTTGGATTGGCGACCGAAGGAGCGCCTTCTGACGCGGTATTACCGGACACCACATGCACCAACTGAAGCGGCTCGGCAGTATTGACCCCGCCAGCTACGGTAATACCGAATTGCGCGACCGCCGTTGGCAGACTGGCAACTGGACGCCATGTGTTTGTTGTTGGATTAAATTCTTCAACCGTTGCTGCTGGAGCGTCAGTTGCCAATGTGCTTGCGTAACCTCCTACCGCGTAGATCCGTAATCCACCACTTGTACGCACAGCGGCGGCGCCCAGCGAGTGCCTGGGTGTGAAACCGACATTGCTCCGAGGGGTGATTGTGTTTGTTCGAGGATTGAATTCAAGGACTGTGTTCGCGCCTGTTACGAGAACGCCTTGCCCTGATCCAGAACGGCCGCCAATGATGAAGACACGATCATCAGCCGCAGTAGCGACCGCGAAGTCGCGGCGACTACCGAGAAGTGGCGGCAGTGCAGCGCCATTGGCCAGATCATTCGTAGTTCCGACAGCGCCGGTGAATTGCTGAAATTGCTCAACCAGAGACGAGTCAGTCGGAGTAGAACCGTTTGCACCACCTAATGCGAGGAAGAGTCTGTCGTCATCGATTAGTCCGCGACCGCCAAATACATTTCTCGTGTTGAGTTCAAAATCCTGATTCTCATCCCGCACAGCGCTCCAGTTCAGAATTCTCTGGTCATGAAAATCGGTCTTGTTGATCATGCCATCAAGAGCAATTGTTTGCCGTGGTCCAGCGTCGAAATGCCAGGTAACATTGTCGGTGCGACCTTTCGGGTGACACACAACGCATGCTCCCCAAGCCTCTTGTGACATTCGACCCTCTGGACCGCGCCCAGAAAAGAACAGTTCCTCGCCCAGATGCGCAGTGGCTGCGACGCTGCCCGGAGCTGGCAGGGCTGTTGACTGAGCGGTGGCCAGAATAGCGGGGGCAGTCGGAGTCGAGATATCAACGCTTGTTACTGAGCGACTAACAAAATTGCTAACAAACGCACGTGTGCCATCACTGCTGATCACAATTCCGCGAGGTGCCTTACCTTGGATCTGGCTTCCCGAGGTGTCTTGCAGGTCGAGCCGCACGATCTGACTCGGTCCAGCAACTAGTGGAGCGCCTATCGTGGGGATACCGTTGGCATCAATGGTCAGACGCAGGATCAGATCAGCATGTTGCACCACAATCCAGGCGTCAGATCCGTCCGGACGCCAAGTCATCGCGACAGGGTTAGTATGAAAGAGCCTTGGCGCTGGAGTCGTGGCGAGGTTTACCCCTTGATTCAAATTGAGTGGGGCTGTCTGGCGCACGCTCGCACCTACCTGGGCGCTCGAGACCTCTAACTTCGTTCCGGTGTTATAGACCGAAACCATTCCCTGGGCCATAACATTGAACCGTTGTGGACCATTAGGAGAAGCTCCGGTGCTCACTACGTATGCGAGCGAGCGTGTCGGATGGATGGCGATCGACGCCAGCTGGTTCGGGTAAGAACCCGTGGGCGTGGTGAAAGTCTGCGGATTGGTCGACGGTACATTCGGAACCTGGCCCGGACCAGGGGATAGCCGACCGTTGGCATTGAAACCAGTGTTTGAGATTGGCTGCAGCGTTGTGGTCGGACCGAGCACACTGTTGGTTGCCGCCGAAATAGCAACAACACGACCTTCTCGCTGATCGTCCTCTGTCTCGTTCTGTGCGGTCTTCCCCGGACGGAGCTGGGCATAGAAGAGTGCAACAAAAACCGTCTCATCTGTATCGTCCGTATCTCCGTCGTTAGTGATCGCGATTGCCCTCGGCGCGGTACCAAAAGAACTCAGGTCAACGCTGCTGATGAACGTCGGTTTCTTTTTGGTAACGTCGAAGACCATCAAGTTGTTTGACGACGAATTGGCGACATAGAGTCTTGTTCCATTTGGCGACAGCGCGACAGCTGACGGTTCGGCGCCCACTTTAATCACATCTTTGACCTTCCGGTTTTTTAGACTCACGACTGAAACCGTGCCGTCAAACGAATTGGCTACATAGGCCAATGCTCCATCGCGTTGCCCATCCTCATCTTCATCGTCGTCATCACCATGGCGGTCCACATTAGGTTGCACAGCAACACTCTCGGGATCGCGGCCCACCTTGACTTCGCCTAGTTTGACAAGCGTGGAACTCGAGCTGTCGAAAACGCTGATGGTATTTGCCTCAGGGTTAACATTCACGAGCGTGCTGTCGTCAGCCGTAAGGGCTATCGGACCAGACTGCCGAGGACCGATCGCCGTCGCTGATGGAGCTGAAACCGCGGGAATCGTTAGCCAATAGAGTACACCGAGGACAGCTAAGAATGAGATGAGCTTGAAGTGAATCGAGCGCATAGGAGGGACTCCTTTCAGGTGGGTTACCGACTTTGTCAGTAAGGGCTAGAATCGCTCTTATGGCACCTCTTTAGAGGACGGGGCCAGAAGACAAATCCGCTCATGGAGCAAAGCCCATTGAAGTAACTCGAACAGTTCACATTGTTTTGGGGGAGGCTTACTCTACACCTCCAGGGTCCGACGTACAAGAGTTAATGAATCTTCCTTAGACAGCTGCTACTCGGCTGGTAGGTGCTATCGAAGATGCGTCCACATGTATTGTTCGGTTACCAGCGGAAGATGTAATCAGGCTGTTCATTCGCCGATACGCAGTTCACTACATAATCCCGGCGGACGAATCTATACGATTCTGCTGACCGTCACAGACTTAATTACAAAGGCTATTTATTCTGTTCTCCCGAGAGCAGATTGGTGGTGCGTTCAGTGACACTTGGTGGGATGTTGAGTGCTTGCTGATTGAGGAGTCTTGTAGATGTCTCATTCGAGTCGAGCGCCGTTTGACTAGCGGTTGAAGTTTCGGCCTTTAGTTGTGCCAGACCAAGGAAGATAAAACCGAATGTAATCCCGAGCAGGAGCAATAATCCAATTAGTCCAAACGAGACTGGTATTCCACCGACGACCATGGCCCAGATGATTGCGCCGCAGACTCCGAAAAGCGCCAGACTAATCGTGCTCATTACTACAATGCTGCCGATGCGTCTGAGTTTGAATTGAGCAAGGTTTTGATCGACGACCTGGACCGATTGGGGCTCAAGGAGTTCCACTACCTGGTCGAGCTGAAACCCGCAGGCACGGCAGAATTTCTGTTCTAAAGAGCCATCTTTTCCACACCGCGGACAGTACATTCTCACTCCCAAAGAGGGCTATAAACAACTTTCCCAAAGAAGACGATTCAGTTTCGGAGTATGGTATCGTCAACTTAGCTGATTAAGGAACAAAAACGGCGACGTGTGTGATAGAAATTCGCGTTTCGTCATCGAAGCCATTATTCACTCGCAGAATAAATATCTACGCCAACAATGTTTCTTCCCCTCGACTACCGCTCGAAGGGTTCCAGCATTGATTCCCCAACGCCAGGCAATCGATCCTTCTGCAACTCGCTGAACAAGCGCGCCGGATAGTGTGTAAGATTCAGTGCCTTCGATATGCCGGAATATGTGACTTCAGTAGCTCAAAGGAGTAGGTTAGAAGGATCGGGACAAATTCACCAACTGCCTTTGGTGGAATTCAGGACTTTTGCGCAAAGCCCAGGGAAGAACTGGACAACATTGTCTGTTGTAACGCGAACTTTAGACCCAGAACACTACCATGCAACTTTTTCGGCTCAATACTGACCCAGGAAACCCATGAAGAACGTCTTCATCTCGTCAGTAATTGCTGTCGCATTGCTGGGCGCAATCACAACACATGGGCAGCAGCCGACTCCCTGGTTGACCGACTCAGAGCGCGTCCGGTTTGAAAAGTTGCGTGAGAGTGGGTGTGAGGCGCTTTACAACCTCGACAACAAGACGGCGCGGGCAGACTTCTCCGAGATAGTTCGACTCTTTCCACAACACCCAGCTGGCCCCCAATACCTGGCGAGCGCACTCTTTTTCGAAACACTCTACAAATCTCGCCGGTTGCAGTCCTCGCTTTATAGCTCAAAGTCGTTCTACTCAGGGAGCGAGGATGAGGTAGACGCCAACCTCGCAAACCAGTTTCGGACTTTCACGCGCGAAGCTCAGCGGCTCGCGGAGACGCGCCTGCAGCATTACCCGAAAGACACGGAGGCCCTCTATTTCCTCGGGAACGTTGCCGCATTGAAAGCTTCATTCGAGGAGGCCGTAGAGCGCCGACACTACGCAGCTTTGCGCGATGGATACGAGGCTGTAACAAAGCACCGCCGAGTCCTCGAATTGGATCCTACGTATGTCGATGCTCAAGTAACCATAGGAATGTACGACTACATCATCGGGTCGCTTCCGTTACCAATAAAATTGGTGGCAGGTGTTTTCGGCGCAGACGGATCGAGGAAACGCGGCATTGCAACGATCGAGAAGGTGGCGAAATCTGGAAAGATTGCACGTGATCAGGCAATGACTCTGTTGGTCATCCTTTATGTGCGCGAGAAGCGATACGGCGACGCGGCCGAGGAAGCAAGACAACTCTCCACAAAATATCCACGCAACTATCTGTACCGGATCGAAACCGCAGACGCTCTCGTTTCACAGGCCACAATCCCGAACACGGCAAACCATGCGCTCAGAGACACGGAAGCCGTGCGCGAAGCCTTATCCATTTATGAAGCGTTGTCGCACGATAAAGACGTAGCCCATTCGATGGATTTGATTCATTTCAAGTACGGCGAGGCCTTGTTAAAGACGGGACAAAAAGAACGAGCAGTAGCGGAATTTCTTGCTGCAGCAAAGTCTGAGGGCGCCAACGAAGGACTGGCTACCATGGCCTATTTGTACGCGGCGCAATCGCTGGATGCTAGCAACAAGCGTTCAGAAGCGCTGGCAAAGTATCGGTTGGTTCTTTCGAGGCCCGATGTCTACGATGCCCACAGTCAAGCCCGTAAGGGTTTGGCCCAACCATACAAAACAGTAACAACTACTGAAAGCCGATGGCAGTAGTAGATCCGAAAAAACTCGACAGTGTCCCTATTTGGCAATCCTTCTGATTGTCGTGATCAATTCATCGCCACTCATCGCATAGCGTACGTCGTTAATGAACGTGGTAGGCGTTCCGGTGATCCCGTGTATCAAACTGAAGTAACGATCCTTCAGGATTTGATCGGCATATGCGCTGCTGGCCATCTCATGATCAAATCGTTCAACGTCTAGCCCGATCTGATTTGCGTGCTTATGAAGGTCTCGCTGTTCCAGTTTGTCGGGGTAGAGATAGAGAAGCCGATGCATTTCCCAGAACTTGTCCTGTGCTCCTGCTGCTTCAGCTGCCTCGGCAGCACGTAACGCGTTCGGATGAACGTTTACGAGTGGAAAGTGGCGATATACAAATCGTACAGTGTCGCGCAACTCCTCGATAAGCTTATCAACCTCGCGATGTCTTTTTCGACAGTCAGGGCACTCGTAGTCTCCGTAGTTGACCACAACGACAGAAGCGTTGAGTGGACCCATCACGTGGTCATGATCGTTTACCGGAATCGGGAGCGTTATTCTCTCACCACCCTCTTCAGTCATAATTGCACCTTCGCAGTATTCAAGTTCAAGCTCGATGCGCTCACTCGCGAATGATTGAATGCGTTTAGCAAAGCTTCCCTGCCAATCCGATAAGCCTCATGCTCAGGCAGAATCAGTAGAGCAGTTGGTATAGGAGCGGACCAGGCCCGTTAGCAGTCGAAGTTACCACATAAAGCAACTCCAAGCGGAGCGAACGACACAAAATAAAAATGACCAATCCAATTTCTCCAACCGTCGCACCCGGGGGCCCCGGTATCGAGCCGCGCTGGACTCGCGGTGCTAAAGGCGCTGTTGGCACTGCATATTCAACCTCCAGTCGTCTGTGGTACACACTCGACCATGCGTGTATCACTGAAGTCTACTATCCAACGATCGACTCCCCTCAAATTCGCGACCTCCAATTCCTCTTCACTGACGGAGAGACGTTTTTCCACGACGAACGCAGAAACTTTATTGGAGAGATTGACTGTATTTCAGAAGCGGCGCTCGGATTCGAGGTCGTCAATAGAGAAAAGGCGGGGCTTTACAGCATTCACAAGACTATCCTCGGGGATCCACATCAGACATGTCTGTTAGTACACACGCGTCTTGAGGCACCTGCCGAGCTATTGCGGAACCTTCGTATGTATGTGCTATGTGCTCCGCACCTGGAGATTGGCGGTTGGCATAACAATGGCCAGGTGTTGCGACTACGCGAACATACGCTACTGACTGCAAACAAGGGCAATACCTGGCTGGTCATTGGTGCCAGCATACCATTCACCGAATGTTCTGCCGGTTACGTAGGTGTGAATGATGGCTGGACCGATCTTGCTGACAATTACTGCTTGGATTGGCAATTCGACTCGGCGCCAGACGGAAACATCGCTCTGACCGGTGGTCTCGATCTAACTGCAAGCACAGAGTTCACAATCGGATTGGCGTTTGGCACCACTCAACACGACGCCTTAAGCACGCTCGCGCAGTCGTTGAGTATCCCGTTCGAAGAGACGCGCAAGTCATTCGTGCGTCAGTGGGACCGTACCTCAAGACGATTTGCTTTGGAGGCAGTTTCAAACGATTCCAAATTGTTCGAGCGAAGCGTCAATCTACTTCTAGCCCATGAGGACAAAACCTATCCCGGAGCAATGATCGCCTCCCTCAGTATTCCCTGGGGTGATGAACAAAGCGATGACGCAACCGGTGGTTATCACCTGGTATGGACGCGTGACCTGGTGAAGTCCGTTTCGGCTTTGCTCGCCGTCGGCGATTTGAGTACGCCTCTGCGCGCACTTATCTATCTTGCAGTATCGCAGCGTGAGGATGGCGGCTTTCATCAGAATTTTTGGATTGACGGTCGACCTTATTGGTCGGGAATTCAACTGGATGAGGTCGCCTTCCCAGTTCTGCTGGCGTGGCGACTTTGGAAACACGATGCGTTGGGAAACTTCGATCCTTTCCAGATGGTTCGTCTCGCCTGTGGGTTCCTCATCCGCGAGGGACCGATTACGCCGCAAGATCGTTGGGAAGAAGCACGCGGGTATTCACCATCGACACTGGCAGTCCACATCGCAGCTCTTGTATGCGCTGCGGAGTTTTTCGCCAACCGTGGCGACGATCTCACGGCCGGATTCGTTCGTGATTATGCTGACTTCCTTGAATCTCACATAGAACGATGGACAGTTACGACGGAAGGAACATTAATGCCAGGCATAAGCCGGCATTACATCCGCGTGAATCCGTGCGCCGCAGTTGACTGCACAGATGAAGATCCAAATCACGGTACGCTGGTACTCGCGAATCAGCCTCCCGGCGCGCGCGTTGAATTTCCCGCGAAAGAGATCGTCGATGGCGGTTTTCTCGAACTGGTCCGTTACGGTATTCGTAGCGCCCACGATCCGATCATTCAGGATTCGCTTCGCGTAATAGATGCGGTGCTCAAAGTGGACACCCCCAGTGGACCGTGCTGGCGTCGCTACAACCATGACGGCTTTGGGCAACGAGAAGATGGCTCAGGCTATACCGGTTGGGGAACGGGACGTCCATGGCCGTTGTTGACTGGCGAACGCGGTCACTACGAAATCGCCGCAGGACGAGATGCCACTCCCTTTCTGCACACGCTCGAGAATTTCGCACAGGGTATCGGCCTGATTCCGGAGCAGATCTGGGATGGTCCAGATTCACCTCTGCAGCACCTTCGTTTCGGTGGACCAACCAATGCGGCAATGCCGCTGTTGTGGGCACATTCTGAGTACGTGAAGCTTTGTCGATCCGCCGCAGATGCCAAAGTCTTTGACTGTATTGACGCCGCTTACGATCGATACGTGGCCGGGAGTTTGGAACGTAGTGCAATCGAGGTGTGGAAATTCAATCGACAGGTACCGATGGTATCGGCTGGTACGTTTCTGCGCATTCAAAGGGACATGCCATTCCTTCTCCATTGGACCAGTGACGAATGGCAGAATTCGACTGACACTCGCTCAACGGCCACGTCGCTTGGTATTCATTTCGCCGACATTCAGGCGCCTCAGATCGATGGGTCGATAAGGTTTACGTTTCTGTGGAAAGAAGAGAACCGCTGGGAAGGCAAGGACTACGACGTCAAAATATCACTGGACATGCCGAGACACCGTCCTCTTTAGGAATACGCAAAAATGAGGAGTCGATGGCTTTATGCATTGCTAACTCAGTTGCTATTGAAAGCTATTGGCTTCTGCGTGGGGTTGTAGCACCGTCCTGACTCCTAGACGGTTCGATTCCGGTTGCCTCTGTTTTCCCGCGTCCGGGACGCTTGCATCCCATGATCGAACAACGGTCCTGGGCGACCCTGGGTAAAACTCAATGTTACTTGACCTATCATTCTCTATCACCGCATGGCACTCAGGTTGCCCCCAATTCAATTTCTGTCGTGAGTGACCAGACGCATTCCGTTCCGAACTCCAAGCTTCAACCGTGTCGGCGTGGGCATTGACCGCCCCAATCAGGTAATCGGAGTTTCATGAACCTCAACACCAACTTGAGACCTGCGTTCCGTTTGTTCACGCGCCAAGGGCATGGCGCTGACCTACTAGCTGCTGCCTGCCGGCGATACGCGCGACGAACGTCGATCCGCTGGTAGAGCTGAGATACGAATAAAACAGAAGCGGAGGAGGAAAGATGAATACCTTCTGGCACGACGTGCGATACGGGTTGCAGATGCTTTGGAAGAATCCGGGTTTCACGGTAATTGCCGTGCTCACGCTGGCTTTAGGCATTGGCGCCAACACTGCTTTGTTTAGCGTCGTCGACATGGTGTTGTTGAAGAAACTGTCGGTCAAAGACCCGGACAGTTTGGTGCTGTTCAATTCGGTCTCGAACAAACAGTTCACGCCGGGCAGTCATAACGGAACCAACCGAACCGATCCGGTTACGGGACTGACCACTCGCTCCTCTTTTCCTTACCAGACTTTTGTGCGGATGCGTGAGCAGCGCGGCGCTTGCTCAGACATCATCGCGTTCAGCGCGATCGGGTTGAATGTCAATGCCGATGGATTGGCGGACTACATCAATGCTCAAGCGGTAACAGGAAATTATTACGACGTTTTGGGTGTCCCAGCTTTTATGGGCCGCATGATTACTTATTCTGATGACAACTCTGCAGCTAGTCCGGTGGCCGTGATCAGTTATCGATACTGGCAGAAGCGCTTTAGCGGCCGGCCCGACGTCATCGGCAAACAAATCAATCTCAATAATGTGGCTTTTACGATCGCCGGCGTAGCGCCACCCGGCTTTGAAGGCGCAATGGACCTCGGGTCGTCGATGGACGTGGCGATTCCTATGGGGTGGGAGACGCAGGTAGATGGTGATCGTTCTGAGTTCATGGGCGCCGGTGATTGGTGGCTCAGGATAATGGGACGACTGAAGCCGGGTGCCACGATCGAGCAAGCGCAAGCGTCGCTTGATCTTGCGTTTCAACAATCCGCGCTCGACCACCGCGAGGCGCGGCAGATCCAAAGGCGAGCGCGCGGGCTGCAAGCGATTAGTCAGCTTGAGCCTAAAGACTACCCGCATCTCGGAGCCATCTCCGGAAGCCGTGGCGAGATGAATGGCCGGCGGTTTTTTGTCAAACCGCTTCGCCTGTTATTAGGCGTCGTCGCGGTGGTGCTGCTCATTAGCTGCGCCAATGTCGCGAACCTGCTCTTGGTGCGCGCGTCTTCGCGACAGAAAGAGATCGCCGTGCGTTTGGCGATGGGCGCAAGTCGTTGGCGTCTGATTCGGCAATTACTGACTGAGAGCGTGCTGCTATCCACGCTCGGTGGAGCGGTGGGTATCTTAATCGCGCTATGGATCAAGGACAGTTTGATAAGTGTGGGTGACTGGGCCGGCCGTGAGAATTCGTTGAACCCGCGGCTGGATCTGCGCGTCCTTGCTTTTACTTTCGGTCTATCGCTCTTCACCGGAATCGTATTCGGTATTGTTCCAGCCTTGCGAGCAACACGGGTTGACCTGACGCCGACACTTAAGGACACGGGCCGCGGTTCCAGCGCTACCACCCGCTCGCTGCTAAGCCGTTCACTGATCGTGGCCCAGGTCTCGCTCTCGCTCTTACTGTTAATCGGCGCGGGCCTGCTGGTGCGGACTCTTATCAATTTGCATCGAGTCGAACCAGGATTTAATGAAGAGAATCTCCTGCTCTTCAACATCGATCCCAGCTTGCTGGGTTACAAAGACGATCGCCTCCGAAACTTCTATCAGCAAGTGTTTGCGCGGCTAGAGGCTGTCCCGGGAGTCCGCGCAGTTACTTTCTCCCGTGTGCCCTTGCTTTCGCGCGGCGCCTCAAGCGGTACCTTTGATCTGCCGAACGCAAAGCCCGGCCCCGACGGCAGGGTGCCGCAGACAGCGGAAGTTTATTTTCATGAGGTGCGGGAAAACTTCATGGAAGCAATGGGGATCCCGTTACTGCTCGGACGCACCTTCACCGCAAAGGATGATTTGAAAGCTCCCAAAGTCGCGGTGGTGAATCAGACTTTTGCAGAAAGATATCTTCCCGGAGGAAATCCCATCGGCCAACGATTCAGTATGGACATCGCGCGGCCCGATCCAATCGAGATAATTGGTATCGTCAAAGACGCAAAGTATACGAGCCAGCGCGACGAGATTCCCGCGACCATGTACCGGCCCTGGATGCAGACGCCGGGAGCAATCAACGCAATGACGTTCGAGGTGCGCACTACCGGCGATCCCAAAGCATATGTTGGAGCCATTCGTCAGGCTGTGCGCGACATCGAACCCAACCTGCCGCTTAACAACATCAAGACGCAAATTGAACAAGCCGATGAGACGCTTTCAATGGAAAGACTGTTTGCAAAGCTAATGAGCCTGTTTGGTTTGTTAGCTCAGCAACTGGCTTCGATCGGTCTCTACGGAGTGCTTGCTTATTCCGTGTCGCGGCGAACTCATGAGATCGGGATTCGCATGGCGCTCGGCGCTAACCGCGGCCGGATGTTGACGATGATCTTGCGCCAGGGAATGACGTTGACAGTGATCGGAATCGCGCTTGGTTTAGGCGGCGCCTACGTGCTAACAAAATATCTCGAGAGCCTTAACAGCATGCTCTTCGGAATACAGCCCAGGGATCCATTCACGTTCGCCGCCTCAGCAGTTTTGCTCACTATCGTCGCGCTAGTCGCTTGTTTCGTTCCCGCACGGCGTGCTACCAAAGTCGATCCAATGGTGGCGCTCAGGTACGAGTGAATAAGTTGATTCATTAGTGAGGCAGAGCCGGGATTTGCGTGGGCCATTAGGATGCTCTTGAAGCATCCGGGGCTTTCTCCGATCTCTTTAGTTGAACTCAACGACCACACGCAGTACTATACCGATCTAATCAGGCGGCATTAGTCATGGATTTTAGCCTTATGCACTACCTACTCAGCTCAAACATTCATTTTTTTGGAACGTCGGTCAACTCCAACAAGGCTTGTACGTGTATGCCCGGAGGATGACGACTTAGCCAAATTGTATTTGGTCAACGAGGTCGTCATCCACGAAGGATGACGACCTTTTTAGTTGTACTGAAGTAACAGCGAGGCACCAATGGAGTTTCAACAACTAGAGATGTTCGCCGCAGTTGTGGAAGCAGGAAGCATATCCCGGGCTGCACAGCGCGTCTGCCGAACGGGAGCTGCCGTAAGCATTGCGCTCAGGAA
>Ga0163162_10003322_pt1 | contig 15393 bp, 14 predicted proteins | sample S55metaG_FD_115310 | JGI IMG/M metagenome (GOLD analysis project Ga0163162, IMG submission 115310) | Switchgrass rhizosphere microbial communities from Kellogg Biological Station, Michigan, USA - S5-5 metaG | ecosystem: Host-associated > Plants > Roots > Rhizosphere > Soil | place: USA...
CACCCGCATCCTGGTAGACAACCCCGCGACGCTCTACGACTTCCCGAAAGGCTAAGCGCTAGCTCGGAGTAGGGCCCCTGAGCCTGGCGCACACCAGAGGAGTTACCCGGCTTCGCCGGGGTGCGGAGCGTGGGGGGGTATGGGGGGCCATTTCGAGGCCCCGTACGTGACTGCAACGCTCGCGAAGCACCACGGCTCCGCCGGGGTGCGGAGCGTGGGGGGTATGGGGGGCCATTTCGGGGCCCCCCATTAAACTAGGATCGCCGCGATCGCCTCGGCCACCTCGGTGGTGGTGGCGCGCCCGCCGAGATCACGCGTCAGCGTCTTGCCCTGCTCCACCACCTGCTCGATTGCCACCACGAGGGCGTGGGCGGCGGTGGCGTGGCCGAGGTGCTCCAGCATCATCGCGCCCGTCCAGATCTGCGCGATGGGGTTGGCGACGCCCTTGCCCGCGATGTCGGGCGCCGAGCCGTGCACCGGCTCGAACATCGAGGGAAACTCCTTCTCGGGGTTGATGTTGCCCCCCGGCGCCAGCCCGATCGAGCCGGCGATCGCCGGACCCAGATCGGACAGGATGTCGCCGAACAGGTTGGAGCCCACCACCACGTCGAACCAGTCGGGATGCTGGACGAAGTGGGCGGTGAGGATGTCGATGTGGTACTGCGACGTCTTGATGTCCGGATATTCCTTGGCCATGGCGGCGAAGCGCTCGTCCCAGTACGGCATGCTGTGAATGATCCCGTTGGACTTGGTCGCGGAGGTCACGTGCCGCTTGGGCCGCTTGCGCGCCTGCTCGAACGCGTAGCGAAGAATCCGATCGGTGCCCCGGCGCGTGAACACCGCCTGCTGCACGGCCAGCTCGTGCTCGGTGCCCTCGTAGAGCCGCCCGCCGATCGAGGAGTACTCGCCCTCGTTGTTCTCGCGCACGATCAGCATGTCGATGTCGGCGGACGTGCGACCGGCCAGCGGGGATTTGACGCCACGCAGCAGACGCACCGGGCGCAGGTTCACGTACTGCGAAAACCCGCGACGGATCGGAATCAAGAGCCCCCACAGCGAGACGTGATCGGGCACGCCGGGAAAGCCCACCGCACCGAGGAAGATCGCGGAGAACTTGCGGAGCTGGTCGAGCCCGTCCTCCGGCATCATCCGGCCCGTCCGGGTGTAGCGCTCGCACGACCAGTCGAACGTGGTCCACTCCAGCTCGAACCCGAAGCGCTGGCCGGCGGCGTCGAGGACCCGCGCGGCGGCGGGGACGACCTCCTTGCCGATGCCATCGCCGGGGATCATCGCGATGCGGTGGATCATGACCTCCTCCTTGCCCGGCAAGGATGATACCGCACCGGCTGGGGCTATGGGCTTCCGCTCGCCAGCTTGGCGACGATCGCCTCGGCCACCAGATCGGCCTGGGTCTCGAGTAGCATGCGGCCCCGCTCGGGATCGCCCGACGCCGGATCGCCCAGGTAGCCCAGCGGCGTCTTGCGCCGCGCGTTGGACCAGCCGCGTCGCCACTCGGCGAGATCGTCGAGGCCGAGGTCGGTTGACCGCAGCGTGCGCACCACGTCGGCGTGCACCACGTCGGGGAAGAAGCCCCAGGCCATCGAGGTCTCACCGGCGCCCGCGTGCACGTCGGCATGCGGTGTCGGCGGCGGACTGAGCGGATAGATCAGGAACTGCGCGTCGTCCGCCTCGAAGCGCAGCCGCTCGGCCCACCCGCTGCCCAGCACGAAGTAGGCCCGCACGCCGATCTCGGCGCGGCCGCGGCGGATGGCCTCCGCCATCGTCTGGTTGTGCAGGGCGTCGCCCTGCCCCGACACGCAGAAGACGGTCTCGAAACCGTCCTTTCTCAAACTTGAGAACACGTCGAGCATGAGGGCGCGCATGGTGTCCGGCCGCACGGTGAACGAGCCGGGGAACGAGCCGGTCACGTTGTTGATGCCCCAGTAGAACGGCGGCGCGATGAGCGCCTCGACACCGCGCTCGGCCAGGCGCCGCCGGGTCAGCTTCAGCGTCGCGTACGGAAGATAGACGTCGGTGCCCAGCGGCAGGTGCGGGCCGTGCTCCTCGATGACGCCCAGGCCCCAGAGCACCACGGCACCGTTGCGCGCGGCTCGCTCGACCTCGAGCCACGTCATGTCGGCCATCGTCTCGTGAAAAATCGAGTAACCGCCTCGTGTGAGCTCGGGATGGTCCATGCGCGGGTCCTCCAGAAGAAGGCACCTGTCATGATACCGTACCCGTCGAATGCTCCCGAAGGGCGAGACTGTCCAGCGGGCCCGCAAGTTCCTCGTCGAGCTCGTCTCCGGCCGCGGCGAGATGGGTGAGGCGGATTCCTTCGAGCAGGTCCTGGCCGCCGAGCGCGAAGAGATCGCCGAGAGCCGCCGGCGACGCTACGACAATCACGACGAGACGAACGATCGCGAGACCTACGTGGGACTCGCGCTCTCGGGTGGCGGCATTCGCAGCGCCACCTTCTCGCTGGGCGTGCTGCAGGCCCTGCACGACCTCGGCGCGCTCCGCACCGTGGACTATCTGTCGACCGTCTCCGGCGGCGGATTCTCGGGCTCGTGGTGGACCGCGTGGCTGCAGCGGCAGGCGCCGCCGCCCGAAGGCCAGCCCATCCCGCCCGATGTGTACTTTCCGCCCCGCGAGCAGCGGGAGCGCGAGCGAGCGCCCGACCTCACCCCCGGGGAAGAGCTGCCGGACGGCGCCCGCTTCGCCGGCATCGATCCCATTCACCATCTGCGGCTGTTCGCCAACTACCTCACGCCGCGCAAGGGTCTGCTGAGCAGTGACTCCTGGCGGGCGGCGGCGGTCTTCTCACGCAACCTGACGCTCACCTGGCTGGTGCTGCTGCCGATCCTGTGCGGCATCGTGCTGATCGGCCAGCTCTACTTCGTCCTGCAGCCGTTCAACGACCAGGTGGCCGCCGACTTCGTTCACGCCAGCGTGACCACCCCGCTCCCCGATGTCGATCTGCACCGCCTCGACGACATGACCGTGTTGTGGGACCGCGGCTGGGTGGCGGCGCGTCCGCTGCTGGCGCTGCTGGCGCTCATGATGTGGGTGACCGGGCTGTGGATGCACTACAACAACGCGGGCTCGCCGATCACCCACGCCGCCACGCTGGCCGCGCTGGTGGCGATCGTGGGGTCCGCTATCGCCGTGTACGACCCGAGCCTGACCGATCCCACGCAGTGGTCCCGGCCGGGCGGCCGATTCTTCGTGGCCCACCGCTGGGACATCGTGCTCGGCGTGCTCACGCTGGTCGCCGCGGTGGGCATCGCGCGGAACATCGGGCACGGCGCGCCGGAAGGCGCGGCGGTGACCCGTCAGGTCAAGGGGAGTCGCTCCACCTCGTGGCACGCCACGCTCCTCACCGCGTTCGCGGCCGGCGCCTTCGTCCTGGCCTTCGCCGGCTTCTCCCACGAGGTCCTCATCGTGCCGCTCGGCAACCTGCTCCACGGCAATTTCGAGGGCTGGAGGGAGTGGCTCACCGCGGCGGGCGCCGCCGTCGGCACGCTCAGCACCATCTACACCGCCCTCGTCTCGGCACCGTCGGGCGGCCGGGACAAGGCCGACGTGGCCAAGCCATCGTTCGTGAGCCGCCTGGTGCTGGCCGTCTCGCCCCCGATCGCGCTGGTGTTGCTCGCCGGGCTCGCGGCCGTGCTGATGCACGAGGTGACCTTCCACATCATCCTCAGGACTGACCGCCTGCCGCCGCTGTCGGCGGCGGCGTGGGCCGGCCTCGCCCTCGCGGTGTTCCTGGCCTGGTGGGAAAACAAGCAGCTGATGACCGAAGGCGAGCGCCTGCCCGTGGTCTACCTGCTGGCCACCGCGCTGATCGTGTCGACGCTCGGCTTCTCGACCTCGCTGCCGGCGCGCTGGCACTACGACTTCCCTCTCTACGTGCGGTGGGGTGGCATCGTCCTGGCGCTGGCCGTCGGCACCGGCCTGCTCACGCTGGGCCAGGCCTCGGCCCGGGTACGCGGCCTCCTGGGCGCCACCGTCTCCCTGGTCGTGGTGTGGATGTTCATCAACCTGCCGGGCTTCGACGACGTGTGGGCCAGCGGCCCCGATGGCAATCGCGAGAGCGCGCTGCACAGCGGCTTCGCCCTGCTGGGCGCCATGTCGGGCTGGATCCTGGCGCTGGGCTGGATGGCCGATCCCAACGCGCTCTCGCTCCACACGTTCTACAAGATGCGTCTGGTCCGCGCCTATCTGGGCGCCTCGAACAAGGAGCGCCGCAAGCAGAGCCACGACATCGCCGACCCCGATCCGAGCGACGACGTGACGCTGGCCTCGCTGCGCAACAACAGCAAGCTGGGCGGGCCCTATCATCTGGTGAACGCCACGCTCAATCTCGTCGGCGGCCGCGACCTGATCACGGCCCAGCGCTCCGCGGCCAATTTCGTGATGGCCTCGCGCTACTGCGGCTCGCTCCGCACCGGGTTCCGCCCGACCGACGCCTACATGCGCGGCGCGCTCACGCTCGGCGCCGCGGTGGCGACCTCGGGCGCCGCCGTCAGCCCGAACATGGGTTCGGCCACCCCGAGTGCGGCCCTGGCGCTCCTGCTCGGCGCGCTCAACGTGCGCCTGGGCCTCTGGGTGCCGACCCCGAACCGGGGATCGTGGCCGCTGCCGCAGACGCGGCTCTGGCCGTACTACCTGCTGCGCGAGTCGCTGTCGCAGACGAACGACCTCGGCTCGTACTGCTACCTGACCGACGGCGGCCACTTCGACAACACCGGCCTCTACGCGCTGATCGAGCGCGGCTGCCGCTACATCGTCCTGGTAGACAACGGCGCCGACCCCGAGGCGTGCTTCGCCGACGTGGGCGAGGCCATCCGCCGCTGCCGCATCGACTTCCGCGCGGAGATCGTGCTCGACACCCGCATCTTCCGCCCGGTCGACAACGCCACGGTGGCGGTCCACGTGGTGTGCGGACGCATCCGGTACGACGAGGGCCATCTGCGGCGCCTGGGCTGGAACAACGTGACCGGACGCCAGGCGCTCGGGCGCCTGGTGTGGATCAAGCCGATCGTGCTGCCCACCGACAGCGGTGACGTCCGCCAGTACAAGCTGGAGAACCGAGACTTCCCGCAGCAGTCGACGGCCGATCAGTGGTTCGACGAGAGCCAGTTCGAGAGCTACCGCAAGCTCGGCGAGCTGAGCGGCCGCGCCGCCTTCTGTCCGGCCACGCAGGCCGAGCCGCTGGGCCGTCGCCTGCGCCCCGAAGACGTCGACCAGTTCTTCTCGAAGATCTGCCCGTACCAGATCCCGCTGCCCGACGACGGCTGCTCCAGCTTCTAGTCACCTGCGTGCGTGGACTCGGTGACGCCGCGGGCGGGTGACGTGGCCCGCGCGCGCGCCCGCATGGCTCGCCTGTCGCCGTAACTCGCTCCGGGCCCGGCTCGCTCGGGCCCCCCATCCCCCGGAGGGGGCTGGGTTGCGACCAGTTGAATCGACGGTGGCTCGCTCGCCGGACCCTGCGCTCCTAACGGCGACGACGGCTCGCCATGATGGCGCGCGCGCGGGCCACGTCACCCGCCCGCGGCGCCACCGAATCCACGGCGGCAGATGACTACGCGTGAAGGTGCGGGAGAATCTCGCGCGTGGCGCGTTCGAGCTGGACCGACTGATCCCCGCCCCCGAACCGCAGCACGATGTGTCGCACGCCGGCCGCGACGAACCCCCGCAGCCGCTCCACGCACGACGCGGCGTCGCCGGCGTGGAAGCCCTGGATCCTGGCGATGACCTCGTAGGGCGCGCCGTAGTAGCCCTGAACGAAGCTGTGCAGCGCGCGCCGTGCGACGTCCGGATTCGGGTCGACATGGATCGTGGTGTAGAGCGCCGGCGTCACGTCCTGGGGCTTGCGCCCCGCCGCACGCGCCTCGGCCTGAACGCGCGGCCAGCCGGCGGCCCAGGCCTCCGGCGTCACGCTGTTCGGCACCCAGGCCTCGGCTAGACGGCCGGCGCGCTGCGTGGCGGCCTCGACCTCGCCGCCCATCCAGATCGGTGGGCCACCGGGCCGATGCGGCGTGGGCGGGAGCTGCGCGCCGGCGAGCGTGTGGTAGCGGCCCTCGACGGTCACGGGCTCGCCGGTCCAGAGGCGACGGCAGATGTCGATCGACTCGACCAGACGCCCCACGCGCTGGGCGAACGGGACGCCGGCGGCTTCGAACTCGCGGCGCACCGCGGGCGAGTCGGGCGCGATACCGACGCCGAGGCGCAGTCGCCCTTCGGCGATGCGATCCACCGTGGCGACGAGCTGGGCGAGGATCAGCGGGTGCCGGAGCGCCGGCAGCAGCACGGCCGTGCCCACGGCGACCCGCGTCGTGCGGGCGGCGACGGCGGCCAGCAGCGTGAGCGGCTCGAAGCGCGGCCGGGCAAGCAGGGAGTCGCCCACCCACACGGAGTCGTAGCCGAGCGCTTCGATCTGCTCGGCCATGCGCAGCAGCGGCGCCGTCTCGAAGCGCCCCGACATGACGGCCTCCCGCGTGGGCAGCAAGACTCCGATCTCGACCTTCGCCAATGGACTCCTCCTTGCGCGGCAGCATACTTCCAGGTAGTCATAGCGGCACCGTGAAACAGCTCGCGCTGGCCGTGCTCGTCCTGCTGCTCGCGGCTCAGCCCGCGCCCGGGCAGACGCCCACCGCGGGCGGCTGGCTCAACCTGCGCTTGCGCGAGGACCTGCCCCAGGGCTTCGCGATCCACGAGAGCCCGACGATCTCGACGATGTGGCCGGCCATGCCGTGCCTGAGCAACCTCGTGCTGTTCGATCCGCTGAAGACGACGCACACCGCCGAGGCCGTCATCGGCGAGCTGGCCGAGAAATGGTCCTGGCAGGACAACTACCGCAACCTGGTCTTCTTCCTGCGGGCGGACGTGAAGTGGCACGACGGCCGGCCCTTCACCGCCCGGGACGTGACGTACACCTTCGACATGCTCCGCGAGGCGCCCGACGCCCCCAAGCTGCGGCTCAACCCGCGCCGTGACTGGTGGGCCAACGTAGCCTCGATCGACGCCGTCGACCCGCGGACGGTGATCTTCCGGCTCAAGCGGCCCCAGCCCTCGCTTCTGTTGATGCTCGCCTCCGGCTTCACGCCGATCTACGCCGCGCACGTCCCCGCCGCGAGCTATCGCACCGGCTGCATCGGGACGGGCCCCTTCAAGCTGAAGGAGTGGCGCCGCGGCGAGTTCGTCGAGTACGTGAAGAACCCGGACTACTTCGTGAAGGGGCGGCCCTACCTGGACGGGCTGCGATACCAGGTCATCCGAGAGCGGAGCACCGCCACCGCGGCGCTGCAGACGCGGCGCGTGGACGTGGCCTTCCCCGGCGACACGACGAAGACCATCGCCGATCAGCTCAAGCGTGCGGTGCCGAGCCTCAGCGTCACGCCGGTGGGCACCGCCGTCGTCGATCATGTGCTCATCAACACGACGCGGCCGCCCTTCGACAATGTGAAGGTGCGCAAGGCGCTGGACCGGGCCATCGATCGCCACGCGCTGATCGAGGCGGTCTATCAGGGCGGCGCGGCGACCGGCGCGGCCATGGCACCCAAACCGCTCGGCGTGTGGGGATTGCTCGAGGGCGAGGTGCGCGCCCTGCCTGGCCTGGGCCGTCCGGCGGAGGAAAAAGCCAAGGCCCGCGCGCTCCTGGCCGAGGCGGGATTCGGCAGCGGCAACCCACTGAAGCTCGAGCTGCAGACGCGCGGACTGCCGGCGTTCCTGGACCTGGCGTCGTTTCTCGCCACCGAGCTCAAGGGTGCGGGCGTCGAGGTGACGGTGAAGCAGGTCGAGACGTCACTGTGGGAGCCGCAGAAGATCCGGCGCGAATTCCTCTTCGGCGCCGATCGCACCTCGATGGAGCCCGACGACCCCGACGCCACCTTCTACGAGCACTACGCCTGCGGCTCCCCGCGCTCCTACCACGGCTACTGCGATCCCGAGCTCACCAAGCTCATCGATCAGCAGTCCCAGGAGCTGGATCGCGCCAGGCGCCTGGTGCTCGTGCAGACGATCCAGCGCAAGCTGGCGGACGCCGCGGTGAGCCCGATCCTCTGCTGGCGGCTCGACTACTTCACGCTGTGGCCGTACGTGAAGAACCTCGTGCCGCACCACTCGCTCTACGGCTGGGGCCGGCTGCAGGACGTCTGGCTGGATCCCGCCCTCACGCCCCGCCCGTGAGAATCGCGATCACCTGGGGCAGCGCCACCGCCGCTCGCGCCTGCAGCTCCGTCAGCGTCAGGCTCCCGATGGGGTGCGCGACCACCGCGAACTCGTAGAGCGGATTGCCGCAGATCGCGGCCTGCGCCTTCGAGCTGGCCACGAACTCCTCGGTGCAGATCACCGCCGCCGGCACGCCCCGCCGGTCCAACTCGATCCCGTCGTGCAAACTGCACGTGCTACACGACCCTCAGTCTCCGATCGCGGTGACGACGGCGTCACACTCCCGCGCGAGCCGGTCGAGCACGGCGGGGTCGGCCACGCGGCTCGCGCTCGGCTTGCTGACCACCACGATGTCCCGCAGCTGGTAGCGCGCCGCGAGCTGGTCGCGCACGAGGTCGAGCAGGCGATCGCCGTTGACCTTGCCGTTGTGCAGCAGGCCGAGCACCTTGCCGTCCAGGCCGCCGACGCGCTTGGCGACGGCGACGTCGGTCGCCTCGTCGGCGGCGACCATCGGATCGAGGATCTTCAGCGTCATGGGGTCTGGCTCCGTGGGTGAGGGTCTCGGATCGCTCGGGTCACCGACAGCGAGTTGCGGTCGCGGCTCCAGGACGGAATGAAGGACGAGTGTCCGCCGGCGCCGCCGCCGGCGACCACGAGGTGGATGTCCTCGGGGCCGCGCCCGCGATGCTCCCACCGGGTCTCGTCCTCGGGCTCCACGGCGCCGGCCAGCTTGCCGCCCCGCTTGAGATCCGCGCGCGTGCGGCGGGCGCGCGCGTAGAGCGCCTCGCGCAGGCGCGGCTTGTTCCAGCCGTCGCGCACCAGGATCTGCACGTGCTCGGGCGCCAGCACGATGAACGATTCGCCCGGACTGAAGCTGCCGAGCCCCGCCATGGCATCGGCGAGCGCGACGACCACCGCCTCGGCCGTCTCGCCGTAGTGGCTCAGCACGTTGTGCGGCCCCTCGGCCGCGAAGACGGTCACCGCGCTCGTCTCGCGCGGCAGCCCCCGCGTCACGTGCAGCGGCTCCCACGGGTTCGCTTCCTCCAGCTCTGCGATGCAGTACGAGTACTTGCCGGGGTGCCCCTGCGTCGAGCGATCGAGCAGGCCGGGCTGCGCGCCGAGGCAATTGAGCGTGATGAGCCGGATGGCGCGTCCGATAGTTGCGTTTGGGCGCCAGCCGGGGCCGAAGACGTTACCGGCGGCGTTGAAGCCCAGGCGCTGGCGAATCGGACCGTTGACGACGACCAGCGTCGCCGATCCGCCCGTGCTGGTGATCGCGCCGTGCAGCGTGAACGCCGGATCGGCCATGGCCTCGAGCGCCGCGAGGAGCACCGGCATGTACTCCGGCCGGCACCCGGCCATCACCGCGTTGATGGCGACCTTCTCGGCCGTGATCGAGCGCCGGCGCGTCGCCTCGGTGAGCACGATGTCCCCGGGCTCGAGCCCCGCGACAGCAAGGAAGGGCCCGATGGCCTCGGGGGTGGCGGGGACGACGGGCAGACCGTCGGTCCACCCGCGCTCGAAGTACGCTTCGACCGCCTCGGCCCATCCGGGGACATCGACCTCCGCGGCACGCGCCATGCGCCCCTCCTCGCCCGCGAGAATACCGCGACGTGGAGATACGGCGCACGTGAGACTGCCGCGAGCGCTCCGGACGTATTGTTTCCGGGACATTGCTCGCCCCCAAGCCTGCCGCTATCCTTGGTCCATGGCGCTCGACGATCCGCTCGTGAGAACTCGCCGCTGGACCCGGGCCGAGTACGATCGGCTCATCGGCTATGGGGTGTTCGGAGAGGACGAGCGCGTCGAGCTGCTCGATGGGCTCCTCGTCGTGCGAGAGCCTCAGGGTAGTCGCCACAGCGCCGCCGTGGTGGCGCTGCAGCAGGCGCTCGCGCAGGCATTCGGCTCTGGTTTTCACGTGCGCCCGCAGCTGCCGATCGCGCTCGACGATTCCTCGGAGCCAGAGCCTGATGCCGTCGTCGTCCAGGGCGCCCCCTGGGACTACGCGCGCAGCCATCCGGCCACCCCACTCCTGCTCGTCGAGATCGCCGAGACCTCACTGGCCATCGACCGCCGCTACAAGGGCAGCCTGTATGCGCGCGCGGGGATTGCCGACTACTGGATCGTCAACCTCGGGGAGTCCGTCCTCGAGGTCTATCGCGCTCCGACTCCGGTCGCGCGGGCGCGCTTCGGGTGGGAGTATCGCAGCCGTGAGCGCTTGGCCCGCGACGCTTCGATCTCCCCGCTCGCGGCGCCGAGCGCCCTCGTCGCCGTCGCCGCTCTGCTCCCGCCAGCCTGAGGCGCTCGCTGACCTCAGCCGTGAGCATCAGCCGAGGAGCCGGCCCGCGCTACAGCAAGTAGCGCCGGAGCTGGTGCGCGGGTGTCAGATAACGGCTGGTGGCCAGCCGCACGAACATCAGCGATCCAAGCGCCGTGGCCACGCCCTGCATGAAGACCACGACGATCTGGTAGCGGATCGCCACCAGCGGTGAGGCGCCGGCCAGGATCTGGCCCGTCATCATCCCCGGGAGCTGGACCAGGCCGACCGTCATCATGCCGTTGACGGTCGGGATCATCGCGGCGCGCAGGGAGGCGCGGACCAGGGGCTGGACCGCCTCGCGCCCGGAAAAGCCGAGGGCCAGGCGTGCCTCCACCTGATCGTGGCGGGCGGCGAGGTCGCCTTGCAGGCGCTCGCCCGCCAGCGCGGCGCTGGTCATCGAGTTGCCGAGGATCATGCCCGCGATCGGGATGAGGTATTGCGGCTCCCACCACGGGTGCGGGCGGACGACCACGCCGATCACGTAGGTGAGCGTCGCGGCGGTCGAGACGGTGAGCGCCGTCGCGGCAATCCAGAAGATGCCGGGGATCGGCTTCGCCAGACGCGACACGGCCGCGTGGGTGGCGATGGCCGCCATCACGACCAGGATCAGCAGCACCCAGTACCACTGGGCGGCCGAGAACACGGCGGCCAGGATGAGGCCGACGAGGTAGAGCTGGACCAGCGTGCGCAGGGCGCCGATCGCCAGGTCGCGCTCGAGCCCCAGCCGCTGGCGGGCCGAAATCACGACGAGGACACCGACCAGGAGCAGCGCGAGCCCCAGCTGCCAGAACGAGAGATCGATGCTGCCGACGCCGCTCGTCATGGATGAACGCCGGCGAGGAACGCCTGCAGCCGCTGGTCGGCGATCGCGCCGCTCGGATCGCCATCCAGGCGCTCATAGGACTGCACGCGCCCCTTGACCAGGTAGAGGAGCGCGCCACCGAGCTGACGGACCAGCTCCGGCGAGTGGGTCACCACCACCACGGTGAGCCCGCGAGCCCGGCGCAGTCGACACACCGTCTCGACGACCAGCGTGGCGTTCGGCGGATCGAGCGCGGAGGTCGGCTCGTCGAGGAGCAGCGCCTGCGGCTTCCGCAGGAGCGCCCGCGCGATCGTCACCCGCTGTTTTTCGCCTCCCGACAGGGTCGCGGCCTCTCGGTCGAGGACCCCGGCCTCGAGGCCGACCTCGGCCAGCGTCTCGCACAGCCGGCCCTCGGAACAGTCGAGCGCCACCTTCATCGCGCGCAGGCTGAGGTTGTCGCGGACCGTACCCTCGAAGAGCACCGGGGTCTGCAGCACCAGCGCGGCGCGACGTCGAAGCTCGCGCGGATCCCACTCGGTGAAGGCGCGACCGTCGAAGACGACCGTGCCCCCGGTGGGCTCCTCGAGCCGGTTGAGGCACCGCAGGAGTGACGACTTCCCGGAGCCCGACGGACCGACGAGCGTGAGCGCGCCTCCGCGCTCCACCGCCACCGACACGTCGGTGAGAATCTGCGCCGGCGGCTGACCTCGGCGCCCCGGATACGCGAGCGAGAGATGCTCGACCTGGAAGATGGGCCCCGGGGCCGGAGACGGCGCGACGCCGAGACTCACGGCGGTTGGTGCACGGCGGCCAGCGCCGCGGGCAAGGCCGCCAGCACTTCCTGCAGGCAGCACCGCACGCGGGCGATGTTGGCCTCGTCCTTGTCCGGGATGCCGCCGCGCGTGATGTGGGCGATGAACTCCTCGCGGCTGGTCGTCATCAAGAGCGACGCGTTGATCTCCAGCTGGAGCGCGTGCACCCGCCGGGTCTCGGGCTGTCCGTACGTCGCGACGATGTTGCCACCGGTGTAGCCGCTGATGTTGCGGTGCACCTCGAAGCCGTGGCGGGTGAAGATCGCCGCGACCGTCTCCACCAGCGGCAGGGCGCACGTGGCGTCGTGGCGCGTGCCGATGATCACCTGGTGGTCCTTCATGCGGCGCGGGCTGCCGGTGTGGCCGTCGAGGAGCAGGGCGTAGCCGTAGCGCTCGTGGATCTCGCCGAGGAGATGCTCGAGCGTCGCGTAGTAGGGATCGGACAGCGCCTGCAGGCGCGCCTCGAGATCGGCCAGGCCGAGCGGGCGGGCGAAGATCGAGACGTCGCGCATGGTGTGGGTGCGGACGACCCCGCGGCGCGAGCGCACCTCTCCATCGAGATGCTCGAAGTCGTCGCGGCGGCGGTTGACGTCGACGAACATGCGCGAGAACGGGGTGGCCAGCACGGTGGCCCCGTGCTCGTGCAGGTCGGCGTAGAGATCGCTCGCGAAGGTATCGGCGAAGCCGTAGGCGAAGGTCTCGAAGTGCGGCTCGCCGTAGTCGTCGCGGGTGATGTGGGGCAGCGGCTGCGTGCCGTAGTGCGGCACGCTCACCAGCACCGGCGTCCGTGTCTCCGGAAGGGGGTGCCGGACGATGGGAAACGGAAGCTCCATCGCGCTCACCGCGCCACGAACGCGATCCGCCCGAAGCGCGCGACGGCGCTGGCGCGGGTGTCGTTGGTGTCGATCGACAGCGCGACCGCGTCCGGTTTCGGCGCCGTTTCGCCGTAGATGCGCTTGTAGTCGGCGGCCACGTCGTGCCGCTCGATCGACCACTCGCCGAACCCCTGCGGCCCCGAGCGCGCCACCACGAAGCTCACGGTGCCCGTCTTCTGGCTTTTGACGGTAGAGCCCACGGGCAACGCCGGGTCCCAGATGTAGCCGATCAGCCGCGATCGGAGCACGGCCGGAAACCGCGGCCACACGACGAAGATGTGGCCGGTCACATCGGAGGTCGCGCGCTTGGTCAGATCGGCCCCGGCCGGGTGCGAGATGACCCGCCACGCCCACTCGAGCACGGGCGTCACGCCCAGGTCGACGTCGAGCTCCTTGGCGACGGTGGAGTGGTCGTCGTCACTCTTGAGCTCCAGCGCGCGATGCCCGCCATCCTCGACGATCGTGAAGTCGTACTTGGGATGACCACCCGGCGTTTCGTAGCTGCGCCAGCCCTGCGGCACGCCGCGGGCCCCCAGGGGTTGGCTGCCCCAGTCCTCGACGACGATCGGCCCCGCGGCGACGGCGAGGCGGGGCCACAGCGTGGCAGCGGCCAGGCCGACCAGCACGGATCTGCGCGAGAGAGGCGAGCGATGCAAGCAACTCGACACGCTACGACATTATACGGCCGGCCCTTCGCGCGCGTCGGGTCACTGGTACTATACCGGCGCACTCACCCACACCCGGAGGCGACGATGCCCGAGAAGCCCCTACCGACCGAGAAGGAAGTGATGAGCTGGATCCGCGAGCGCCGCAACTGGGGTCGCTGGGGCAAGGACGATCAGCAGGGCGTGATGAACCTGGTCACGCCGGCCAAGCGCGCCGCCGCCGCCCGCCTGGTGACGAGCGGACGCAGCCTCTCGCTGAGCCGGCCGTTCCCCAAGGAGCCAGGCCCGAACAACGCGCTGCCCGCGCACCACTACATGAAGACCCTGCCGCGCGGCAAGGGCGGCTTCGCCGCCGACTACTACGGCATCTTCTATCATGGCGTCGCCTCCACCCACATCGACGCGCTCTGCCACACCTGGGACGACGACGCCATGTGGAACGGCCGTGACCCCAAGAAGGAGATCGGCTTCGACGGCGCGCGCTTCGGCGCCATCGAGCACTGGCAGCACGGCATCATCACCCGCTGCGTCCTGCTCGACGTCCCGCGACATCGCGGCACCAAGTTCGTCACCGAGGACCGTCCGGTCCACGGCTGGGAGCTGGACGACATCCTCACCAAGCGTGGCGTGAAGCTGGAGCCCGGCGACGCCGTCGCCGTCTATTGCGGCCGCGAGGCCTGGCAGGCGCAGGATCCGGAGAAGCCGTACAGCAAGGTGTTCGGTCCGTCGGCGACGCTCACCCGCCCCGGCCTCCACGTCTCCTGCCTGCCGTTCCTGCGCGATCACGACGTGAGCGTGCTGGTGTGGGACATGCTGGATGCGCTGCCGATCGGCTACGACATCCCGTGGGCGGTGCACGCGTGCCTGTTCGCCTACGGCTGCGCGCTGGTGGACAACGCGCTGCTGGAGCCGCTGGCCCAGGCGTGCAAGGAGGAAGCGCGCGACGACTTCATGCTGATCGTGTCGCCGCTGCCGGTGATGGGGGGGACAGGCTCGCCGGCGAATCCGCTGGCGATGTTCTGAGCCGCGAGCAGTGAGGCGCTAGGTCAGAATCTCCGCGATCTCGGCCAGCGCCTCGTACTCCTGCATCCAGTAGCGGATGTCCTTGAAGTTCGGGTAGGCGTGCGGGAAGGACGGATCGTCCCAGCGCTTGGCGATCCAGCCGGAGACGTAGATGATGCGCATCGCGCGCAGCGGCTCGATCAGCGCGAACGTCGAGCGGTCGAACTCGCGGAACAGCTCGTAGCCTTCCACCAGATCCTCGCGCGCCTTGCTCGCCTCCTCGCCACGACCGCGCACCAGCAGCCAGAGATCCTGGACCGGCGGGCCCATCACGCAGTCGTCGAAGTCCACCAGGACCGGATCGGGCGTCCAGAGGATGTTGCCCCAGTGCAGATCGCCGTGGATCCGCTGCGGACGCGCGGCGGCCAGCGGCTTGGCGATGGCATCCGCGATGCGCAGCGCCATGTCGCGATACCGCGGGCCGAGGTTCTCCGGCATGAAGTTGCCCTTCATCAAGATTTCCAGCGGTTCGTGGATGTAGTGCTGCAGGTCGAGCTTGGGGCGATGGGGCGCCGGCCGCGCCGCGCCGACGGCGTGCATGCGACCGATCGTCCGGCCGATGCGGCGGCGGTTCTCGGCGTCGAGCTCGTCGAGCGTGCGGCCACGCACCTTGGGGAAGGCCGCGTAGTAGATGCCGTTGGCCTCGTTGAGCGTCTGGCCGGAGCCGAGATCCATCGGGGCGACG
>Ga0163162_10003323_pt1 | contig 15392 bp, 12 predicted proteins | sample S55metaG_FD_115310 | JGI IMG/M metagenome (GOLD analysis project Ga0163162, IMG submission 115310) | Switchgrass rhizosphere microbial communities from Kellogg Biological Station, Michigan, USA - S5-5 metaG | ecosystem: Host-associated > Plants > Roots > Rhizosphere > Soil | place: USA...
CGAGTTGCGTGTAGTCGCCCAGGACGATCACGCCGACCTCGGTTTCTTCCAGGTTCAGGGCCAGCCCGGTGACGCCGTGGCCCAGGTCGAGCATTTCGTTTAGCATCGCATCGGTCAGACCTTCGACTTTGGCGACACCATCGCCAGTCTCGCGGATGATGCCCACGTTTTGCCGGGCAGGCGCCAATTTCGCTCCGGCGATTTTCGCTTCAATCTCCTGAAGTAGGGTTCCCATAGGTGTCTCGCTTCAAAAGCGTTTCTCCAACGCGGCCAGTTCGGATTGTACGGAGCCGTCGTAAACGTCGCTTCCTACCTGGATGCGCATTCCGCCGATCAACGATGGACGATCCGTAAAGGTGGTGGCCAGTCCCGGACCGTACAGGCGTGTGAGGCTGGCCTGAGTGGCCGCTTGCAATTCAGGCGAGAGCGGCGTCGCGCTCTCAACCTTAGCCGTGTGCTGGTCGTGGTCGAGCCGTACCAAACGAAGTAACTGGTCGAGTACGGCGTGAGAATTGCGACGGCCACTTATGACTAACTGCTCTACTACTTGCCGCACGCGGTCCTCGTCTACCGAAGAATTGACTCGGCACAAGCGGACAAATTGCTTGGCTTCGCGTCTCACCTGTTTGTTGTTGATCATTGCTACGCCGCGAGGTGCTTGGCGGTCTCCTCAGCCAGGCGCCGATGATCTTCCGGCGTCAGAATCTTACCGGTTACCGTCGTGGTGGTCTGCACCACCAGCCGGCCGACCTCACGCTTGAGTTCGGTTAACATGCGGTCGTGGTCGAGAGCAGCCGCTTCGTGCGCCTTAGCCACGATCTGTTGGGCGGCGGCCTGTGCCTTCTGGGTTTCCTGCTCCAAAACGCGGGCGCCCGCAGCGCGGCCCTCATCGACGGATTTGGCGGCGTCGGCATAAGCTCGCGCCATCACTTCCTGACGCTGAGCCTCGGTCCGGTCCAGCTCAGCTTTGATCTTCTCGGCGTTCGCCAGGCCAAGAGCGATCTGCCGCCGGCGCTCCTCCAACATCGCGAGGACAGGCCCATAGGCGAACTTGTAGAGCACCAGGCACACGATGCCGAAGCTTATGACCTGCGCTCCCAAATGGGTCCAATCGACGCCAAAAGTTTGGGCGATCTGGGCGATTTGCCCACCACCGCTCGGTGGCGCAGCCTGTATGAAGGCGTAGAGAGCGTTCATGTTCGCGCACCTGTCACAGGTTCCTACTTCACTAAGAACAGTGCGTAAAACACGATCGCCTCAGCGAAGGCAATGGCCAGAATGGACTGGACCAGAATCTTGGTAGCTCCACCAGGATTGCGTCCCACTGCCGATGAGGCTGCCATTCCGATCAAACCCACACCAATGGCTGCACCCATCGCGGCCAGACCGACGTGGATGTTTCCACTTAGCATGGTTCCGCTCACCACGTTTCCGCCGAGTTCGGCAAATCCGAGCAATGGCCTTAGCATCTTTGCTCCCCTTTCTCTCCTGCCGGCCTCTCGAACAACGTGGCCGAAGCGGGATATTCAGACTTCCGTTTCCTGTACGACTTCCGGTGATGCTTCCTCATGCTGGCAAATCAGGAGCGTGAATACGGCGGTCAACAACGTGAAGACTAACGCTTGCACCAAACCCACCAGCAACTCTAAAAAGTAAAACGGAATCGGCAGAAGCCAACCGAAGCCCGGAACCAACTTCGACATGGCGTCCAACATGTTCTCACCGGCAAAAATGTTTCCGTAGAGACGAAAACTCAAAGAGACCGGCCGGAACAGAATCGAAACTATCTCCAAGCAGCCGACGGCGAAGAACACGACAATCATCAGCACTCTCAACAGACCGGCAGTCTCACCCTTAGGTGCGAATAACTCCTTCAGGAATCCGCCCGGCCCAAGCTCTTGCAGCGCCCAGATGATCCAGCAGGCAAAGAAGACGAGCGCCATGGCAAGCGTCAGATTCAGATCGGCGTTCGCGCCGCGCAACAACGGCTCCTCTATCCTGAAACCGCCGGGCGTCTGGTGTCCCCACCCAATGGTGCCAACCCCCGGAATGAGGCCAAACCAATTCGACGCCAGAATGAAAATGAAAATGGTCGCAAAGAACCAAAATGTTTTCTTGACCAGGTGCGGACCGATAACTCCCTCCAGGAAGCCGTACAGACTCTCGACGAGCCATTCCAGAAAGTTCTGGAGTCTGTCTGGAACATGCTTCATCTCCCGCGTAGCCGTCCCGGCGAGAATGATCAGACCCGCCGCCACGATCCAAGTGACGACCATCGAATTTGTGATTGGGAATCCGAGCGGTCGCGTAATCTCGACGGCCTGCCGCGTCAGACCTTCATCGGTCCCCGCCGCAAACGCAGAACCGGCGCCCAGCACCGTCAAGCCGGCCGCGAGAAACAGCGCTTTTTGGAAAATTCCGATTTTCATGATTCGGTACTGTCCCGCGTGAATCGCAGAGCTTCGCAGGCGCTGGCCGCTTAACTTCGTGTTTCCTGGGGTGGAGATGTAGGCGGGCGGCACGCCGATGCAGTTTATATTGGGAAGCCTCCCCGCAGCAGTAGCTTTATTGCCAACCGCCGCCTAGTGCCTTATACAACTGCACAAGAGAAGTCAATACATCCCGCTGGGCTTGCGTGAGCTGTTGTTCCGCGGACAACCGCTGACGCTCTGTGTCGAGTACTTCTAAGTAGCTAGTGACGCCACCGACGTAGCGCGCGTTCGCTAGCATGCTTTGGTCGCGAAGCGTCTCGGCGAGTAAGGTCACGTTAGTCGTGTACTCCTTATTCTTCTGGTAGCCGACCAGCGCATCAGAAACGTCGTGGAAAGCTCCATTGATCGTTTTCTGATAGCTGAGGAGCAGCTCTTCATGCTGCGCCTTCGCTGTCTTGTAATTCCCGGCGCGACGGCCCGCGTCAAAGATAGGCAGATCCACCACGCCGCTCATCGTGAAAGCCCCACCGGACCGGGTGATGACTCCAAGCAGGTCCGTCGTCTGATAACCACCGGACGTCGTGAGATTGATACTGGGATAGAACGCAGCCTTGGCGACTCCCACTCGGGCATTGGCCGCAATCAGTTGCTGCTCCGCGACCCGGATGTCGGGACGGCGTTCCAATAGAGCGGAGGGCAAGCCAGCGGGAACCTGCGGCGGTTGGGGTTGGTCAACGAGACTCCTGCCGCGCGTAACCGGACCCGGCTGCCTGCCCAAAAGCAGATTGATGAGATTCTCGGTCTGCTCCTGTGCATTCTCAAGCAGAGAGGCATTGGCCTGAGCCGAAGCCACAAGCGTCTTGGCCTGGTCTACTTCCACCAAGTTTGACACGCCACCTGCTTCGCGGGCCGTGACCAGCATCAGAGATTCCTGGCGGGTTTTGATCGACTCCCTCACCAAGTCGAGCTCGGCATCATACTCGCGCAAATCGAAATAAGCGGAGGCGACCTCTGCGACCAAGATCTGCATCACGGCTTTCTGATTCTCCTGAACCGCCAGGAGCTCTGCACGCGAGGCCTCGGTGGCGCGGCGCAACTTGCCAAATAAGTCGATTTCCCAAGAAGCAATACCGAAGATTCCCGCGGTCGACTCAAATGGAGAATTAACGCCGGTACGGGCGGCGCCTCCCTGCGCGTTCAATTGTGGAAAAAGTCCGGACCGCGTCGCGGCCAGTTGACCCTCAGCCTGGAGTACCCGCTGCGCCGCGATACGAATGTCGTAGTTCGCTCGCAGCGCTTCGGCGATGAGATCGCGGAGCCTTTCGTCCTGGAAAAGATCGAACCACTTCACATCGCCCAGCGAGACTGGCCCGGGTTGAGGTTCGCCGGCGCGGAACTGTGTTGGTGTGGGTACGCCCGGCCGGTTATAGTTGGGACCAACCAGGCAGCCCGTCAGGACGGTGGCGATACAGGCGACAAGGAGGATGCGGCGCACTTAGGGATGTACCCCTTCCAGTACCGGCGCAGCAGCAACTTTTCCTTGGATCGCGCTTCGATTACCGCCAACCCAGTAAGCTGCGCTTTGAATGACGACGTAGAGCATGGGGATAAAGAAGAGGCCTACGGTAGAAGCCATCAGCATGCCCGCAAACACCGCGATACCGATGCTGACACGCGCGGCGGCGCCGGCGCCGCTGGCAACGACGAGCGGGACCACGCCAAGAATGAAGGCGAACGCCGTCATCATGATGGGCCTGAAGCGGAGCTTTGCGCCCTCGGTTGCCGCGGCGGCCAGGCTCATGCCTTTTTCGTGGTTCTCTTTGGCGAACTCAACTATCAGAATGGCATTCTTCGCCGCCAGCCCCATCAACGTGACGATTCCGATTTGGACATAAACATTATTTTCAAGACCGAGTAAGCTGACGCCGAGAAATGCCCCCAATACGCCGATGGGCAATCCCAGCAGCACGGAGAAGGGCACCGCCCAGCTCTCATACTGCGCCGCCAGAACCAGAAATACAAAGATCATGGCCATGCCAAAAATGGGCCCCTGCGTGCCCCCGGCTTGCTTTTCCTGGTAAGCGATGCTGGTCCATTCGTAGCCGTAGCCTTGAGGAAGGTCTTGAGCCGCCAATTCTTCCATAACGTCGAGGGCCTGTCCGGTTGAAATGCCGGGGCCGTTCGCGCCGTTGATTTCCGCGGTTCGGAACATGTTGTAGCGTTGGAGGATATCTGGCCCGGTAGTCATACTGATCGTGCTGATGGTGGACAGCGGCACCATCGAGTTGTCGCTGGAGCGGACATAGATGTCATTGATGCTCTCAGGCGATTTGCGGAAGTCCTGTTCCGCTTGCAGCATGACCTTGTAGGTCCGCCCGAATAAATTGAAATCGTTTACCTGGAGACCGCCCAGGTAGATCTGAAGGCCCTGGAAGACGCTGTTGACAGGGATGTTCAAGGTACGCACCTTATCGCGGTCGATGTCCAGCTTGATTTGGGGAACCGAAGTGCTGAAGCCCGAGTAAAGACCCGTAAGCTCCGGACGTTTGGCCATCGCCTGCATGAACTTCTCCTTCGCCGCCGCTAGTTCCTGCGGGCTCCGCCCGACCTTGTCCTGGAGCTCGAAAACAAATCCCGAGGCGTTGCCGAGACCATTGATAGGAGGCGGTGGGAAAACTAGCGAGACCGCCTCTGGATAACTGGCAAACTTCTTGCGGGCGGTCATGAGAATGGTCCCGAGTTGCTCCTCCGCACTCTTTCTTTCTTCCCAAGGCTTGAGCATCGTAATAACGGAAGCGTTATTGGAGGTGTAGGCATTGGTCAGCAGGTTGAGGCCACCCGTGGTAAGGACTTCACCCACGCCGGGAATGTTCTTCAGATCCGCTTCAGCGCGCCGCATCAACTGGTCGGTGCGCTCCATAGAAGCGCCATCGGGTAGGGTGAAGACGCTAAAGAAATAGCCCTGGTCTTCGTTGGGAACGAAACCAGTCGGCAGTTTCATGAGGAGGCGGCCTGCTCCAAACCAAAGTCCAGCAAGACAGGCAAGACCGATCGTCACGCGCCGGAGGAAAAAGCCCACGCCACCCAGGTATCCCTGCGTGGTCTTGTTGAACACCCTGTTGAAACCGCGCAGGAAGTAGCCGACCGGACCTCGGATCTCCTTGCGCGGCCGGAGCAACATACTGCATAGCGCGGGCGTGAGTGTCAAGGCGACGATGACCGACAGAATCACGGAAACAGAGACAGTGATGGCGAACTGCCGGTACAGCTGGCCGGTAATGCCGCCCATGAACGAAACCGGCACGAACACGGCGCACAGCACAAGGCCGATTGCCACCACCGGCCCGCTGACCTCGTCCATCGCTTTTTCCGTAGCCGCCAGCGGGCTTAGGCCATGTTCGATGTGGTGCTCCACGGCTTCGACCACTACGATGGCGTCGTCCACGACGATTCCGACCGCAAGCACTACACCCAGCATCGTAAGGGTATTGATGGAAAAACCAAGAGCCACGAACGCCGCGAAGGTTCCGACAAGGGAAACCGGTACCGCCAGCATGGGGATGAACGTGGCGCGGATGTTGCCGAGGAAGATGAACACCACGAGCAGCACCAGGATTATGGCGTCCCTCAGGGCGAGGAACACTTCGTGAATGGCGACCTTCACGAACTCCGTGGTATCCAGTGAGATGCGGTAGGCGAGACCGGGCGGGAACGTCTTGGCGCTTTCCTCAAGTAGTTTCCGTACACTATCCACAGTCTGAATCGCATTCGCTCCGGGGAGCTGATAAATGATGAGTACGGTAGCCGGGATGCCGTCTTTGCGGCCGAAACTTGTATAGCTTTTCCCGGAAAGTTCGGCGCGCGCGACGTCCTTCATTCTGAGGATGGATCCGTCCGGGAGCGTGCGGACGATCATGTTCTCGAATTCCGACGAGTCTATCAGGCGACCCTTGGCGTTGACTGTGTACTGGAACTGCGTACCAGACTTGGCCGGCGGCTGTCCCACCTGTCCGGCGGGAGCTACCAGGTTCTGCTCGCCGATCACATTGGAGAGATCGGAGCCCGTCAGCCCTAGCTTGGCCAGCTTGTCGGGGCGCACCCAGAAGCGCATGGCATAGTCGCGTTGCCCGACGATCATCGTGGAGCCGACACCCGGGATGCGCGCGATGGGATCCACCAGGTTGATTGAAGTGAAGTTGGAAAGGAAAGTGTCGTCGAAAGTGCTATCAGGCGAATAAACCGAGATGGCAAGCAGGATGTCCGGCGACTTCTTCTTTACGGAAATGCCATATGCAACTGCTTCCGGAGGGAGCTTGGCGGTCGCCTTATTCACGCGATTATTGATGTCAACGTTCGCTAAGTCGAGGTTGGCGCCCACACGGAAGGTGCACGTGAGCACATAACGCCCGTCACTCGATGATTTCGAAGACATGTAGATCATGTTTTCGGCGACGTTGACCTCGGCTTCGACATTGGTGGCGATGGACTGCTCCACGGTCTCTGCGTTTGCACCGGGGTAATTGATTTCGACCTCGACCGTGGGAGGCGAGATCTGTGGATACTGTGCAATCGGCAGGGTGAAAATGCCGAGGCCGCCAGCGATCAGGATGATCAGGGAGATGACAATCGCGAAGACTGGCCGGTGAATGAAGAACTTCGCCATAGTTAATTGCCCTTTGCCGGGGCATTCTCGGAAGTTAGCGGCTGGTCGGTCGGGTTCACGGTGTCACCGGGGCGGACCTTCTGCAGGCCTTCCACGATAATCCGTTCGCCACTCTTGAGCCCCTCGGTGACGATGTAGTCCTGGCCCACTCGCTGGCCCAGCACAATGCTACGGAGCGCGACCTTATTGTCCTGTCCGACGACGTAGACGACCTTGGCGCTTTGCATTTCGGTGACCGCTTTCTGGGGCACAAGGAGAGCGTTTTCCGCAACGGTAGCAGCCATCCGTACACGGCCGAATTGCCCCGGTCTAAGCAAGGCGTCCGGGTTGGGGAACTCGGCAACCATGCTCAAGGTGCCAGTCTTCAGGTCTACCGCGCGATCGGCGATAATAATGCGTCCTTTCCTGGGAAATGTAGAGCCATCAGCCAGAACCAATTCCAGTTCGCCTCCGCGATCCCTTAACTTGCCTTGGGCTCTCATGCGCTGATAGTCCAGGTACTCGCTCTCGCTGATGCTTACGAAGACCCGGACGGGATCGACATTGGAAACCGTCGCGAGCAGGGTGGCGTCGCCCTGCCCGACGAGATTGCCAGGAGCCACCTGGCGCGTACCAGCGATGCCGTTGATGGGGCTCGTGATGGTGCAGTATTCCACGTTAAGCTCGGCCTGACGGATATTGGCATTCGCTCCCTCCACGGCGGCCTGAGCCTGCTGGATAGACGCCGTCTGGTTCACCTTGGTGGTGTTGAGGGATGCCTGCTTCCCCTCAACGTCGGCCTTGGCCGCCTGCTGTGCCGCCAGCGCGTCGTCGTAATCCTGCCGCGGCACAGCTCGCAGATCGGCCAGGGGTTTGAGCCGATTGACATCCTGATTGGTCTTGTTCAACTGGGCCATCGCAATCTGTAGGTTGGCCTGCGCCACGTCCGTCACAGTTCGATCTTGGGCCTGCGTCAAGTCCGACTGCGCCTTGGCAAGTTGTGCCTTGGACTGCAACAGTTGGGCCTCGTACTCACGCTTGTCCAGAGTGAAGAGCACCTGCCCCGCCTTTACCATCTTGCCTTCGTCGTAGCTCTGCTTCAGAAGGAAGGCTTTCACACGCGCGCGAATATCCACGGAGTCAGTAGCGTCGACGCGCGCAGTCAACTCGGTGAAGATCGGCACGGTCTTCTGAGTAACCGGGGCGACTACGACCGAGACGGCGGAACCTGCGGATCCGGCCTTGGCACTGACACGGTTCTTTTCGTCTCCACAACCCGCTAGCAACACAATTGCGGCCACACATGCAGCAATTCTCATAGTCTTGTCGGCCGCGTCCAGCAGTGCCCCATTGACACACTCATGCGACCCCTCTCGGATATCAACCGGTTCTTCCGAGTGAACGATGCGTTGCGCCAAGGTCTAGATCCACTCTTTTCACGGATATTTTTGTCCATGGTGGAGCGGCATCACGTAGGAAAATTGTGACCTTCCAGTCGCTTGGTCTGACTCAGCCCAGGCGAGTTTGATACCAGCTCCCGACCTCGCCTCGTTTCACTGTGTCCGTAACAGCTACAAAAAAAGAAACTCGTGCAAGTGTGCACGAATCACTCGGGTAAAGGATACGAACTGATCTGCTCGTCGTGTTCTGGCCGATTCCGCCGATTCTGGCGGTGTTGTGAGCGCAATGAAATTACCAGCGAGAGGTGAGGTTACGAACAAGAAACAGCCCGGCGACAAAACGAAAACGAAGCTCAATCGCAAGGAATACGAAAAGGAACTGCGTAGGCTTCAAGCGGAGTTATGCAAGCTCCAGGAGTGGGTCAAGTACAAGAACCTGCGCATTATCGTCGTGTTTGAAGGCCGTGACGGTGCGGGCAAGGGTGGCACAATTAGGGCGATCACCGAGCGTGTCAGCTCGCGGGTATTCCGCACGGTTGCCCTTCCTGCCCCATCGGATCGTGAAAAAACTCAAATGTACATGCAGCGGTACATACCGCATTTCCCCGCAGCGGGCGAGATTGTCATTTTCGATCGCAGTTGGTACAACCGCGCGGGAGTCGAGCATGTTATGGGCTTTTGCACAGAACCACAGCACCGCCGTTTTCTTGAGCAATGCCCGGTGGTCGAACGCTGGATTGTTGAAGGGGGAATCCTGCTGTTGAAGTATTGGCTCGAAGTGAGTAATAAAGAGCAGGAACGACGTTTCAGAGCCCGGATCGACGACCCACTTCGACAGTGGAAGCTCAGCCCGATCGATTTACCGTCCCGCAGCCGCTGGTATGACTACTCCCGGGCGCGCGACATGATGCTGGAAGCAACCGACACCAAAGCCGCGCCCTGGCACATCCTCCGATCCGATGACAAAAAACGAGCGCACCTCAACTGTATCTCGCACATTCTGAGCATGGTCCCCTACAAACGAGTGCCTAAGGACAAGGTGCACCTGCCTAAACGCTCTAATAAAGGTTCCTACGACGATCAGGCTACGCTCCAGGGCAAACGGTTCGTGCCCGAGAAGTATTAAACCTGCCTGCCCGCTCGCGCCTGTCAGGACGAGACCTTCGGAAATTGAAAAAGTCTCTCAGTCAGGCGCAGAATCGCTAGAAATAATGTTGCCAGAGCTAGAGTCACGCGTTGCGGAAGCGCACACGGGGAGTAAGCAGCTTCCGATCGTTTATCTGGCCAGGCACGGTGAGACCGCCTGGACCGTGACCGGCCAGCATACAGGGCGTACCGATCTTCCCCTGACGGAAACCGGTGAGCGCAACGCCCGGCGGCTGAGGGAACGGTTGAGGGGACTGACGTTCGCTAAAGTGTTCACCAGCCCTTTGCAACGCGCGGCTCGAACCTGTGAACTCGCGGGGTTCGGCATCGTAGCCGAAGTCGATGGTGACTTGGTCGAGTGGGACTACGGCGAATACGAGGGCCTCACCACAGCCGAGATTCACGGGAAGCGTCCGGACTGGCTGCTCTTCCGGGATGGTTGCCCAGGGGGTGAATCCCCACAACAGGCCGCGGCGCGGGCCGACCGCGTTGTGAGACGCGTGCGCGCGGTGAAGGGTGACGTGCTGCTGTTTTCAAGCGGACATTTTATTCGGGTATTGGCCGCCCGCTGGATTGGTATCGAATCTGCGGCAAACGCCAGGTCCTTCATGTTGAGCACGGCCAGTCTAAGCGCGTTGGGCTATGAACATGACTTCTCGCGGCCGGTGATCCGGTTGTGGAACGACACTCAGCACGTGATTTCATAAGGCGGAGTTAGCCGAAGCGAACTTGGATAGTCCGGCCCACCGAGTCGAAAGAAAAAGGACCGAGCCCTACGACGCCCGCATCATGCTGTCGGCGAGTAGCGATCTTCGAATTCACGAGTCCGGCAAGAAGTCGACCGATGTTCTAACTCAGGAAGGTACCTCAGATGGTCCCGAAGACAGTCTTGGAACCCCCAGTATCAGCGGGGTCCCGCAACTTTTCAAAGCTGCTTCAACAATATGGATGCGGTCCGGTTCAGTTCGAGGGGGCCGACAATGCGTTGTATGAACGCCATCTTCTCTTTGACAATGCCATCGACATGGGCGCGGCAGCGCCACGCGACCGGTTTGAGGCGTTCGCCCGTTCCGTTCGGGACATCCTCTCGCAGCGATGGGTCTTAACCGAAAAGACTTACGAGCGCCAGAACCCAAAACGCCTTTACTACCTTTCGATGGAGTTCCTCATCGGCCGATCGCTGTCCAACAACGTCAGCAATTTACTTCTCGAAGACGCGGCAAAGGACGCGATCCAGCACCAGCATCTCGATTGGATCGACCTATTGGAACAAGAACCCGACGCCGCGCTGGGTAACGGCGGACTTGGGCGGTTGGCCGCCTGTTTCATCGAGTCCGCCGCGACCATGCACCTTCCGGCCATGGGCTACGGCCTGCGATATGATTACGGTCTCTTCAAACAAGGTATCCGGGACGGCTGGCAATTCGAGCAGCCAGACAACTGGCTCCGCGCCCCGGATCCCTGGGAGGTGGAGCGCCGCAGCGAGAAGGTGGAGGTTCGCCTGAACTGCTCCTTCGAAATTTCAGGCGGAAGCTTGCGCGCGGTTGCCGGAAAGCCCTCCACCTTGATTGGGATCCCATTTGACCGTCCTGTCGTAGGTTATGGCGGGACCACCATCAACACGCTCCGCCTCTGGGCAGCGGCAGCGCCCGATTTCTTCAATTTTCAGGAGTTCAGCGGTGGTGATTTCGTAGGGGCCTTGGCTGAGACGCTGTCGGCAGAATCTCTCACCCGAGTCCTGTATCCCGACGACACCACCAGCATGGGCCAGGGGCTACGGTTTGTGCAGGAGTACTTCCTGGTCGCCTGCTCGCTGGCCGATCTGGTGCGGAGATTCAAGCGCGGCAACGCCGAGTGGAGTAGGTTTCCCGAAAAAGTTGCGATCCAGCTGAATGACACGCACCCGGCGATGGCGGTCCCCGAACTCATGCGCATTCTGCTGGACGACGCGCATCTCGGCTGGGATGAAGCGTGGGAGATCACCAAGGCGACACTCGGGTACACCAACCATACGCTGTTACCGGAGGCCTTGGAGAAATGGCCGCTAGCATGGTTTGAAATCATGCTACCGCGCCAGCTCGAAATCATTTACGAGATCAACCGGCGCCTACTTGATGAGGTGCGGGGCCGTTTCCCAGACGACGAAGGACGCATTCAACGCGTAAGTCTGATAGAGGAAGGAGCCAGGCGCAAGATCCGCATGGCGAACCTGGCGATCGTAGGTTCGCACAGCACCAATGGTGTGGCGGCGATTCACTCTGGATTGTTGCGCACCACTACGGTCAAGGACCTGGCCGAGATCTTCCCTGAGCGTTTCAATAACAAGACCAACGGGGTCACACCGCGGCGTTGGTTGCTACTGGCCAATCCGCCGCTTGCGGGAACGATCACGGACGCCATAGGCGACAAGTGGATCACTGACCTGGACCAACTTAGCAAGTTGAGGCCGTTGGCCGCTGACAAAAGCTTCCGCGATGCTTTCCGTAAGGCCAAACGCGACGCGAAATCGCAGTTTGCCGATTGGCTCCGAGTCTCCTCCGGGCAAGCGGTAGACCCCGACACGATTTTCGATTGCCATGTGAAGCGTTTCCACGAATACAAGCGGCAAATGTTGATGGCGCTGCGAATCGTTGTGCTGTACAACCGGCTACGCGCGAATCCGAACCTCGAGATGCACCCGCGCACATTCTTCTTTGGCGGCAAGGCCGCGCCGGCATATCACTTGGCCAAGCTGATGATCAAGTTCATCAACAACCTGGCCGGCACCATTGATGGCGATCCCGCTGTGCGCGGCCGGCTCAAGGTGATTTTCCTTCCTGAGTATTGCGTTTCCCTCGCGGAGCGGCTCATCCCCGCTAGCGACGCGTCGAATCAGATATCGACCGCGGGCTACGAAGCCAGTGGCACCAGCAACATGAAGTTCATGATGAACGGGGCCTTGACGGTCGGCACACGCGATGGGGCCACCATCGAAATGGCAGAAGAAGCGGGAGAGGAGAACCTTTTCCTGTTCGGTCTGACGGCAAAACAAGTAGCCGCCGGCCGCGGCTGGTATAACCCCCAGTGGCACTACGAAAACGAGCCCGAAACACGAGCGGCGTTGGATCTGATTTTCTCCGATCACTTCAGCCGTAACGAGCCGGGGATTTTCACTCCCTTGCGCGACATGCTGTTGACCAACGGCGACTTTTACATGCACTTGGCAGATCTGACGTCGTACGTACAAGCGCACGAACAACTAGGAGCGTTGTATGCCGACAGGAACGCATGGACGCAAAGAGCCATCCTGAATGTCGCCAGTTCCGGAAAATTTTCAAGCGACCGCACCATCTCCGAATACGCAGCCGGAATCTGGAACGTGAAGCCATGCCCAGTGCCGTAGCACCGCTCCCCACGATATCGCTACTGGCGGGCCACCCCGCTCCCAAGGAAATGCTTGTGGACCTGACCGGGCTCGAGCGGGAGTACTATGCTCGCCATCCCAACATCGATGATCCCACTCAGTTGGTCAGCTTTGGCACGGAGAGCTTCCGGGGCTCCGATCATTTGGCTGCAATCGTCGGCGAGGCCAGAGAGATGGTGGATCATGCCCTCGCCTCTTGAAAGAAATGCGATCGAAGATCGCAAAATCCCAGCGAGCATTCCGCCGTTCCCGCAGGGCTATCGCGCTTCAGGTTTGCTTTTTCACGTTACGTCTTTGCCGTCGCCGTACGGCATTGGCGATATTGGGCCGGGCGCATTCGCGTGGGTCGACCGCCTCCACGACGCTGGCCAGGGATGGTGGCAGGCGTTGCCGCTTGGTCCCACAGGGTATGGCAATTCGCCGTATTCCTGCTTGTCCTCGTTCGCTGGTAACGGGTTGTTAATCAGCCCGGAGTTCCTGATCGAAGACGGACTGTTGCGCGCGGACGAGTGTAAGGGCTCATTTTCGACTGCCACAGTCGACTACGAAATAGTGATTCCATTCAAGCACCAAATGTTGCAAGCGGCTTGGAGCAGATTCCGAGCCGGTGAACGTAAAGACTTGGTACCTATTTATCAAGAGTTCTGTCACAGCCGGGCGACTTGGCTGGAAGATTACGCGCTCTTTCGAGCGTTGAAGGCGAAGTACAAGAGCGACTCCTACCTGAACTGGCCGCCAGAACTGGTCCGGCGTGAACCCTCTGCTCTCGTAAAAGTCCGGACAGAACTGGCCGACGAGATCGATCAGGTTCGCTTTGCACAATTCCTGCTGAATCGGCAGGGCAAGCGGCTAAAGGAATATGCCCGCGCCAAAGGTGTGCGGCTAATCGGCGACTTGCCTTTTTTTGTTTCCCCCGATTCAAGCGACGTGTGGGCAAACCCCGAGCTTTTTCTTCTGGACGAAAAACGCCGGCCGCGCTTTGTGGCAGGCGTTCCGCCCGATTACTTCAGCCCTCAGGGACAACTCTGGGGAAACCCTGTCTACCACTGGGAAGCGCATGGCCGCACGGGCTATGCCTGGTGCGTCGATCGAATACGCGCACTGCTGGCCCATGTGGACGTAATTCGCCTAGATCACTTCCGTGCGTTCGCGGCCGCGTGGTATGTTCCCGCCGGTGCGCGAACCGCGGAATCCGGCGAATGGGTGCCCGGTCCAGCGGCCGAGTTTTTCAACGCTGTACGAAACAAGCTAGGAGGTTTGCCTTTCATCGCAGAGGACTTGGGCTTAATCACTCCCGATGTAACCGAACTTCGTGACCACTTTCGGATTCCCGGAACGCGAGTCCTCCAGTTTGCCTTCGACGGCAGGTCCGACAACGTTCACCTTCCCCAGAATTACTCCACCAACACGGTGGTTTACACGGGCACTCATGACAATGCGACAACTCGCGAATGGTTCCAAGATTTGCCAGAGCACGAGCGGCAACGTATTTGGGACCTTGTGAGGCGGCCGGAGGGCGAGATTCCCAATGCTACTCCGGAGTTAATCCGGCTGGCTTGGACTTCGCCGGCCGCCCTCGCCATAACTCCATTCCAGGACCTTCTGAACCTGGGGCGCGAGGGCCGGATGAACGTACCTGGACTCGCCACTGGAAATTGGCGTTGGCGCGCGACACGGCACATGATGTCTCCCGGCAACTTCCAATGGTTGAAAGATTTGACGCGGCAGTCAAAAAGGTTTGGGTCGGTGCCCGCTCTGGAGGTCGCATCATGAGGGCATCCGCGGGCGGGCCGCGAATTGAGGCAACACGATGAAAGCGACGCAATTACTCCACAACCTGGGCCAAAGTATTTGGCTCGACAACATCACCCGGGATCTACTGGACACGGGCACACTCAAACGATATATCGATGAGTTGTCGGTGACAGGGCTTACCTCGAACCCGACGATTTTCGAAAACGCCATCAAAAAAAGCCCCGCTTACGATGCTTCGATTCGCGAAAAGCTCGCGAGCGGCAAATCCGACGAGAACCTCTTCTTCGAGTTGGCACTGCAAGATCTCACCCGGGCGGCAGATCTGTTCAGGCCGGTCTATGACCTGACGAATACTGTGGACGGCTGGGTCTCGCTGGAAGTGTCCCCACTCCTGGCCTACGATACGAACAGCACCGTGCTCGCGGCGAAGGACCTTTTTGCCCGGGCCAAACGCCCCAACCTGTTCATCAAGATTCCTGGCACCAGAGAGGGGATCCCCGCGATCGAGGAGTCGATTTTCGCTGGAATTCCAGTCAACGTTACTCTGCTGTTCTCACGAGAGCATTACCTGGCGGCTGCCGGCGCGTATCTGCGAGGTATCGAGCGCCGGCTGA
>Ga0163162_10003325_pt1 | contig 15386 bp, 7 predicted proteins | sample S55metaG_FD_115310 | JGI IMG/M metagenome (GOLD analysis project Ga0163162, IMG submission 115310) | Switchgrass rhizosphere microbial communities from Kellogg Biological Station, Michigan, USA - S5-5 metaG | ecosystem: Host-associated > Plants > Roots > Rhizosphere > Soil | place: USA: Michigan...
CTGCAACTGCAAAGGCATTCTAACTTGATCGGTGATATTTACCAGGGTAAACGCCTGCTGGGCGAGTCATTGGCAGCATTAAAGTCATTAATGCAAAGCGCAGGACTATGCCGTACTTACATGATGCCGCCTCTATTGCAGGTAAGCGAAGCCGAAGCTGCAGATCTTCAAAGAAAATTGCAGCGCATGCTTAATGTTGAAAACCTTAGCTTACCAATATACCAATGATAGCAGAGAGACCGATCATAGCAATAACCATGGGCGACCCGGCCAGTATTGGGCCCGAGATAGCCGTTAAAGCATTATTAACGGAAAGACTGTACGAGATTTGCCGTCCGTTAATTATAGGAGACACCGGTGTGTTTTTTGATATCGTAAAGCGCCTGGGTTTAGAGGCACGTATTAACTCTATCAAAGATATCCGCAATGCAAACTTTGAGTTTGGCAAGCCCGATGTTTATGATCTGCAAAATGTAGATATGGAACAACTCAAGTTTGGCGAGATCTCGGCAATGGCGGGCAATGCTTCTTTTGAGGCCGTTAAAAAAGCGATTGAACTGGCACTTGACGGCGAGGTTGACGCTACCGTAACCGGCCCTATCAACAAAAAATCAATTAATGAGGCTGGGCACCACTTTGCCGGGCACACTGAAATTTACGCACACTATACCGGTACCAAAAAATATGCCATGCTGCTGGTTGAGCATAACATGAAGGTGATCCATGTATCCACCCATGTTTCCTTAAGGCAGGCATGTGACCTGGTTAAAAAAGACCGCATTATTGAAGTAATTGAATTGCTGCAGGACGGCCTCATTTCTCTGGGCGAGAAAAACCTGAAGATTGGCATTGCCGGACTTAACCCTCATGCCGGTGACTCAGGTTTATTTGGTACCGAAGATGATTTGGAGATCCTGCCTGCTGTACAGGAAGCTTTAAAGTCAGGCTATGATGTTGAGGGTCCTGTGCCTGCCGACACTTTATTTTCCAAAGCGTCAACCGGGTATTATGGTGGCGTAGTTGCTATGTACCATGACCAGGGGCACATCCCCTTTAAGCTTACCGGCTTTAAATGGAATGCCGAAAAACAGCAAATGGACAGTGTAAAAGGTGTTAACATCACCATGGGACTGCCTATTATCCGTACATCGGTTGATCATGGTACAGCTTTTGAAATTGCAGGTAAAGGCGTTGCCAGCAGCGATGCCATGATACTGGCTATTGAGTCGGCGGTGCAGTTGAGCAAAAACAGGATAAAAGCATAAGCTATGATTGCTGTAATTGCAGATGATTTAACAGGAGCTGCTGAATTGGCGGGTATAGGCCTCAACCATGGGTTAAGAACCGAAGTGAGTACTACTGTTGATGAACACTGCGATGCAGATTTGCTCATTATTGCTACCGACACGCGTTCCCTTTCCGTAATTCAGGCAAAGGAAACTGTGTATAAACTTACTGTTCAGTTGCAACAGCTAAAACCCCGGTTTATTTTCAAAAAGATAGATTCTGTTTTACGCGGACACATTATTGAGGAATTGCAAAGCCAGTTAACCGCTTCGGGATTAAAAAAGGCAATGATCGTACCTGGCAACCCCCATCATTCCAAAAAACTCATTGGCGATACGTTTTATTACAATGGCGCCCCTATCCATCTTAGTAATTTCGTTAATGATCCAACCTTCCCGGCCTTAAGCTCAAATATTATTGAATTGTTGAGAGCTGATGAAAAGATCCGCCTTATTAAAAAAGATGATAAACTACCCGCAACGGGAATCATTATTGGAGCTGCCAATAACGAAGACGACCTGAAATATTGGATCGGCAAAACAAATAACGAAACTCTTTTAGCAGGCTCGGCAAATCTGTTTACCACGCTGCTTGAGTCATTGACAACCCCGCAAAAGGTTAAAACCCTCGACCCGGAAACTACGGGCAGGCGGTTGTTTGTATTTGGAAGTACCTTTTACCAGGGCAAGCTAAACCTTAACGATGGCAGGCACAACAACATCCCGGTGCATTATGTGCCGGCGGCAACCATCTGCGCCGAAACCAGCGGAGATCATGTACATGGCCTTTTTGCCAGTCATGTAGCGTCAAGCATTGTAGTCGGCAATAATGCTATCATTGCCATAAACCCCGATTTTATAAAGGATATAAAAGTAGACCCGCTATTACTGAGCCACAAAATGGCGGATATTGTAAAACAGGTTATTGACCACACGGCCCTTCACGAATTGCTGATTGAGGGCGGAGCAACCGCCTGGGCCATACTTGAGCGTTTAAACATCAAAAAACTATATCCCTCAAAACTAATAGCTCCCGGAGTTATTCATATGCGCATAGCGGGCAATAACCAATTATGTTTAACTTTAAAACCCGGCAGCTACCCCTGGCCAGCCCACGTTTGGGAAACCAATAACTATACCTGCATATGAAACATGAAACCCTGCACCTGGCAGATTATATCATCATAGCACTGGCACTGGCCATTTCATTAACCATCGGTCTCAGGTTTTCAAAAGGACAAAACTCCACTAAAAAATATTTTGTATCACGCGGCTCTATCCCCGCATGGGCCATAGGCATGTCGTTAATGGCTACGCTTATCAGCAGCGTAACCTTCCTGGCTTACCCCGGCGAAGGTTTTGCCTCCAACTGGATCCTGCTGGTGCAGGGGTTGATGGTGCCCATAGTTTTGCTCCTTATGGTATGGTTTATTGTGCCGCTTTATCGCGAGGTAATAGGCGTGAGCACCTATGAATACTTTGAAAAACGATTCGGCCTGTTTGCCCGCTTTTATAGTTCTATCAGTTTTGTGCTAACCCATTTTTCAAAAATGGGTACTGTATTTTTCCTGCTGGCGCTGGCACTCTCCAACATGACCAATACCAACACCTTTGCCATTATCTGGGTGATAGGTTTTGTGATCATCGTTATTACACTTATTGGCGGTATCGAAGCTGTGATCTGGGCTGATGTTGTGCAGGGTTTTCTGTTGATAGGCGGCGGCATTGCATCGTTCATTATACTCATTTGCTCAATCAAAGGCGGCTTCCCCGAACTTTGGCATATCGCCAGCGTGAACCATAAAAACAATTTCGGGCCCTACTCCTGGAATTTCAAAAAGCTCACATTTATTGTAATGGCTATTAACGGTGTTTTTTATGCCATCCAAAAATACGGTACGGATCAAACTATGGTTCAGCGCTACCTCACCGCCAAAACAGATAAGGCTGCCATCAGGGCATCGATATTGGGTGTAGCCCTTACGGTACCACTTTGGGCATTATTCATGTTTATTGGCACCGCTTTGTTTGCCTTCTACCAGCAAAACCCATTACCTGCGGGTATCAAAGCCGATGCAGTGTTCTCTTATTTTATAATGAGCAAACTGCCTACCGGCGTTGTAGGGCTGATACTGGCGGCGCTGATCTCAGCAGCCATCTCCAGTTTAGGGGCCGACCTCAATTGCCTTTCGGCTATTGGTGTGGAAGATTATTACAAAAAATTCAGGCCTAATAAATCAGACAAAGAATATTTAAAGGCAGGCCGCTGGATAGTGGTATTAGCAGGCTTTGGCGCGATGGGTATAGCTACCCTATATATGCTTGCCGGTGATGAGGGTGCGTTGGGCATTGTGTTTACCCTCTATGCCATATTTTCCGGCGGCATCGCAGGGATTTTTTTATTGGGACTGTTTAGCAGCAGAGCTAACAGCCAGGGGGTAAACATCGGCATCATTGCCTGCATCCTGTTTACCGGTTACGCCTTTTTAACCTCAACCAAAATCGGTTTGGGCGATGATAAACACATCCTGCTTGATCTGGGAAAATACAATTTCAATCAGCATAAATACATGCTCGGCGTTTACAGCCATTTGGTGGTGATCATAGTTGGTTACCTGGCCAGCCTGTTTTTCCCTAAACCCGAATTGAATAAAAACCTCCTTTTCAGCGGGTGGCTTGAGGCTAAACGCGCCGGAAAGCTTACAAAATAATTTACAGCAATGAAAAAATTACTGGCATCAGGCCTTGGTTTGTTCCTGTTCATATCTTCACAGGCACAGGTAAAGCCGGCATCCATTTTTACCGATAACATGGTGCTTCAGCAGCAAAGCGAAGCCCCGATCTGGGGATGGGACAAAGCAGGTTCAACGGTTACCATTAACACCTCGTGGAATAAGAAAAACTACAAAGCCAAAGTAAATGCCGCCGGCAAATGGCTTGTTAAAGTTGCTACGCCGGTATACGGAGGCCCGTACACTGTAACCATCAGCGATGGTAATACCATTAAACTAAACAACGTGCTTATTGGCGAAGTTTGGCTTTGCACCGGGCAATCAAATATGGAGATTCCGATGAAAGGCTATAAAAGTCAGCTGATAACTGGATCTGTTGATGCGATCCTGAAATCGGCCAATAGCAATATCCACATTTATACGGTACCCCATTCATCGGTAACCGAGGTTCAGGAAAACAGCAAGCCCTCCGAGTGGCACGTGGCTTCACCTGAGTTTGTTGCCAATTTTAGTGCTACAGGTTATTATTTTGGTAGGTTAGTGAACGAAATGCTGCACGTGCCTATCGGCCTCATCAGTGATTGTTACGGTGGTTCAAGTGCCGAAGCTTGGATGGATACTGATGGCTTGAAAGATTTTCCGGAGATCAAAATCCCGGCTAAAACCGATTCCATTAAAGCAGTATCCCGCACGCCTACTACCTTGTTCAACGGTATGCTGAACCCGGTGATCGGCTACGGCATCAAAGGTTGTATCTGGTACCAGGGCGAATCAAATTACGACCGTCCCGACCAATACGAAAAACTTTTCCCGGCCTTGGTAAAACGCTGGCGTGAGCTTTGGCAGCAAGGCGATTTCCCTTTTTACTATACACAGATAGCCCCTTACGATTATACTCAACTGCCGCCGTACAATGCAGGCGGTAAATACAATTCGGCTTACCTGCGCGATGCTCAGCGTAAATCACTTAAATTTATACCAAACAGCGGCATGGCTGTATTGCTTGACGTTGGCGAACAGGTTACCATCCACCCGCCGAGAAAAGAGCCTGCCGGTACGCGGTTAGCTTATGTTGCCTTAGCTCAAACTTATGGCATTAAAGGCTTTGACTATGCAAGCCCGCTGTACAAAGAAATGACTGTCGACGGCAACCGGGCTACCATCAGGTTTGAGCACGCCGAAAACGGTCTCACCTCATTCAATAAGCCTATTCAAAACTTTGAAGTTGCCGGTAAAGACAAAATGTTCTACCCTGCACAAGCCATGATATCGGGAAGCGTAATTATTGTATCTTCACCTTTGGTAAAAGAGCCTGTGGCCGTGCGTTACGCCTTTAAAGATTTTGTTGTGGGCGATCTGTTCGGTACCAACGGGCTTCCCGTTTCCTCATTCAGAACCGACGACTGGTAATTATGAAAAAACTCCTGCTGCTCTGCTTCCTGTACTGCAATATCGCGTTAGCTCAAAACAAAGGCATCGAACAATACAATGAAGTATGGAGCAGCCAAAGCCAAAACTCGGGTCAATCCATGCCCTGCGGCGGTGGCGATATTGGGCTAAATGTGTGGGTTGAAAAAGGCGAGCTGCTTTTTTACATCGCCCGGAGCGGCACTTTTGATGAAAATAACGCCATGCTTAAACCCGGCCGGGTGAGGGTAAAACTATCACCCAACCCTTTTGATGGCAACGATTTTAAACAGGAACTAAAACTCCAAAATGGGTCTGTACTCATCAGCGGAAAAAACGGCGATTTAAAAGCCGAAGTAAAGCTTTGGGTTGATGTTTACCGCCCGGTGATCCACGTTAACATCACCAGTAATAAAGCTGTTAAAACCGAAGCCATTTTCGAAAGCTGGCGTTACCGCGACAGGGAGGTTAAAGGCCTCGAAAAAAATGAAGGCTCATGGAAATTTGCCCCGCGCAATGATGTCAAAACGCTAAAGGATAATATCGCATTTAAAGGCAACGCCATTCAGTTCTGTCACCACAACCTCGACTCCACCATATTTGATGTTACTGTAAAGCAGCAAGGCATGGACGCAGTGAAAGATCAGATGTACAATCCACTTAGAAACCTAACCTTCGGTGGGCTGATGCAGGGTAAAAATCTAAAACCAGCAGGTACTACAAAAGGGCAATATCTTAATACAGATTTTGAAGGATGGAAACTGGAAAGCATCAAACCTACTGCCAACCAGGATATCGAGATTTACCTCAATACTCTACAAACTACATCTGTTAATGAATGGCAACAAGGCCTGCAAAAAGTAGTTCAGGAAGCTGAAGCTAAAACTAAAACCGCATGGCAAAAAACAGCTGATTGGTGGAAACAATATTGGGACAGGAGTTTCATTTACATTAATACAGATAAGCCTGCCAATGATACTACAGCATGGCAAAGCGGTAAAAACTACCAGCTATTCAGATACATGCTTGGCTGCAATGCCTACGGACAAGCACCCACCAAATTTAACGGCGGATTATTCACCTACGATCCTGTTTTCGTAAATCCTCAATACGCTTTTACGCCCGATTTCCGTAATTGGGGCGGTGGTTTGATGACAGCCCAAAACCAGCGGTTGGTTTATTTCCCGATGCTCAAAAGCGGCGATATTGATATGATGAAACCGGAGTTTGATTTCTATCTCCGTTCCCTGAAAAATGCCGAGTTGCGCAGCAAAGTTTACTGGGGCCACAATGGCGCCTGCTTTACCGAGCAGGTGGAGAATTTCGGTCTACCAAATAGTGCCGAGTACACCTGGAAGCGCCCTGCCGATTTTGACAAAGGACTTGAGTACAATGCATGGCTGGAATACACCTGGGATACCGTATTTGAGTTTTGCCTCATGATGCTGGAAACGGAGCGATATAAAGGCGACAACATTCATCAGTACATTCCGTTTATTGAAAGCTGCCTTACTTTTTTTGATGAGCATTACCAATATCTCTCACGTAAGCGCAGCGCCAAAGCACTTGACGGCAACGGGCATCTTGTACTCTATCCCGGCTCATCTGCGGAGACTTTCAAGATGGCCAATAATTCCAACTCGACCATTGCTGCTCTGCAAACAATCACCAAACGGATGCTGGCGTTACCGGATAATTACCTGAGCAAAGAAGAGCGCAATAAACTGGAAGGCTTTTTAAAACGCATCCCTCCTATTACGTTTGGCGAGATTGACGGGCACAAAACCCTAACCCCGGCAAAATCATGGGAGCGTGTTAACAACGAGGAAAATACTCAGTTTTACCCGGTATTTCCATGGGGGATCTTCGGCTTAGGTAAACCTGGTTTGGATACTGCTTTGAATACCTGGAAACTGGATACCCTTGTAGCCAAATTCAGGAGCGGCATTGGCTGGAAACAGGATAACATCTTTGCTGCCCGTTTAGGTCTTACTGAGGAAGCGGCCAAACTAACCACCTTCAAACTCAAAAACTCCGGCAGGCGCTTCCCGGCCTTCTGGGGCCCGGGTTTCGACTGGACACCCGACCATAACTGGGGCGGATCGGGTATGATCGGTCTGCAGGAAATGCTGATGCAGGTTGATGACAAAAAGGTCCTGCTGTTCCCGGCCTGGCCAAAAGACTGGGATGTTCATTTTAAACTTCATGCACCGTATAATACCACTGTTGAGGCTACGCTGAAAGACGGAAGAGTAGTTGATATGAAAGTTTTTCCGGAAGAGCGAAGGATAGATATTACGGTGATGCTGGGTCAATAAACCCTCTTTCTCTGCGCCGCCGCTCAGCTCCAGCCGAGTGGCAATTATCGGGGCGGCCTCTGGTCGCCGGGACTAAACTTCGATTAGTAATAGCTTTTGCCCTTGCGCTTCGGCGGCCAGAGGCCGTGTAATAGTTGCCACTCGGCTGGAGCCGAGCGGTGGCGTAGAAGGATATTATAGTGATGCCGGGCCAATAAAATCTCATTTCAATTGTAACAAATCGGGTGTCTCAATTTTTTGATTCCGAAGAAAAATTAGAAAAAGTCCCGGCGTTCTTTTTTGTAAAAAGAGGACTGTTCCATTTTTTGAGAGTGAAAACGCGGAACACCTTAAAAATGAAACACGTTGACTATCAAACACATAATCTTTTGCATGAAACACCATTAAATACCTGGCTATCAGCAATTAAAACTTTTAAGGGTAAATATCCCCTGTTTCAACGACGAGCTAAAACACCTCTTTTATTTCGCCCTTTTTTTAAGCTTTTTTGGACTTTTTTGAAATTGATCGCATCAGTTATAAATGGTACTGACAACATGATACCACCAAAATTGTGGGTGTAAATACCGATCTTCCGTGCCACCCGGCTGAGGCCGGGTGGCCGCCCTCCTACAGTTATTGGTCGAAGTTTAATAATATTCCACATATCCCAGCTTACACAACCGCCAGCGCTCGGCTCCAGCCGAGTGGTAACTATTACGCGGCCTCTGGCCGCCGAAGTTACGCGTGCCAATCTAACACTACAGGTTAAGATTTATCCCCGGCGGCCAGAGGCCGCCATGATAATAGCCACTCGGCTGGAGCCGAGCGGCGGCGGAGTTTTCGCCTTTAACCTTTCCCCTCAAAAATCCAATGGCATCCAGGTTTCCATATCCACATGCCCCCGGTTACCCCAGGCATAATAAGGGATCAGTCTGATTTTAACAGCATTTTGTTTTGGTGCGGATACTTCTTTATAAAGCCGGTTACTCCAATTATTTTCATCCCGAAGGTCGGCTTTACCTGTAAGGCTCATGATGTCGCTGTTATCTATTTTGATCATTTCAGGTTTGAGTTCGCTGCCCGCTGACAAAGCAATATTAAAAACCTTTTGTCCCTTCGCCAGATCTGCTGATTCCAGACAATAAACCACCGGACCTCGTTTTACCGCAACCTGGTTGCGGGTTTCCTCAACCAGCGGGTTAGCTTCCATCAGGGTAACCGGCATCGGCAGATCAAGATCAATCGTCATTCCCTTTTGCCAAACAGCGTTTAATTGGGTGTAGGAACCCGGCGTGGTATCTAACTGCGGCACCGGCTGACCGGCCATTTTTATACTTCCTCCTTTACACCAACCCGGAATCCTCAAAAATACCGAGAATGCTTTATTGCCCGGTACTTCATCAAACCGGATGCGGATCTTTCCATCCCATGGGTAATTGGTAGTTTGGGTCATTTTTATCGGCGTATCATCTTTCAACTTAGCCGTTATGGTATTGCTGCCGTACAGGTTAAACCAAAGACCCTTATCCGATACGCTATAGGCATAATCGCTTACCTCGGCAATGGTACGTACCACATTTGGCGGACAGCAGTTGGATAATTTAATGTACCCAACCCTATCCTTAGACCAGCGCTGTTTGAACGGCAAGCTATCCGAATAAGCCAGCGGATTGGTATACAAAAAATCGCGACCGCTTAAGCTGATTCCCGAAAGCACAGTGTTGTACAATGCCAGTTCCATCACATCGGCATATTTGGCATCCCCGGTTATTTGCAGCATGCGCCAGTTCCAGAGTACATTGCCTATGTTGGCGCAGGTTTCATTATGGGCGGTGAAGCTGGGCAACTGGTAATCACGCCCATAAGCCTGATGTACTTTCTGTACCTCGTTAGGGTTGTAAGAAGTGCCATCCGGCGAAACGCCATCATACAATGATCCGCAGCCGCCGGTGATATACATTTTACGGTTAACCACATCGTTCCACATCAGGTTTAAGGTATGCATAAGTGTAGTGTCACCGGTTTCGGCATAAACATCAGCAGCGCCCGCGAACAGGTAGTTGGCACGTACCGCATGGCCCATGACCTGGGTTTGCTGGCGGAAGGGTACCCTGTCCTGGTTGTCATCCGTACCATCCTTCATCAGGCCCCGAATATCGATCAGGTTTTTAGCCAGTTCCAGGTATTTGGGATCGCGGGTGGTACGGTACATCTCCACCACGCCCATGTAATGCGATGGGCAAATGGCATTGCGCGCCAGTTCGGGCGAGGCTGTTTTATAAAACTTATAGAGATAGTCGGTAGCCTTGATAGCTACTTTCAGCAAAGTTGTTTTGCCTGTTACGCGGTAATGCACACAGGCCGCAGTCATCAGGTGACCGAGATTATAGGTTTCAAAATTAAGGCGGTCATTAAACGCCTTTTCCTTGCCACTGTTTTTACGTTCCTCAATGATAGTTGGCGTGTGGATATAGCCGTCGGCCCGTTGCGCTTTGGCAATAACGGCTATGGTTTTATCCATCAGCTTATCAAGTGCCGGATCATGAGTAGCAGCATACATGCTGGCTACGGCTTCAAACAGTTTATAAAAATCGCCATCATGAAAAGGCGGCCCCTCGTGCGAACCGGTATCCAAGCCGGCAGCTATCTCGAAATTGCGGTAAGCGTGACTGATCTTTGGGTCGGTATAAACACGCCACAGGTTAGGGATCATAGTATCACGGCAAACTTTGAACCTGTCGGCCCAGAAGCCGCCTGTCCATTGTACTGCGCCCATATCAAGGCTGCTGAGTTTGGCGTAATTACTTTTAGTTGTATTTACCAGTGCTTTGTTTTGGGCAGAAAGTTTAACAGTGTAGCTTAACAACAATGCAATTCCAATGTATTCAAAAATCCTTTTCATGTTATTCAGGGAATATAAGTGAGCAGCCTAACCGGGCTTAGTAAACCGGCCGGCAAAAGCGGGCGGCCCTCCAACCGGTAAGGTGCGTTTGTCCATGTGATTCGTTTATTTTCCGGAAGCGCATGATCACCCATGAGGCGATTGGCCCATGTATTGGTTATTTTGATTATTAGTTTGTTTTCGCCGGGTTTAACCGCCTTGCCGATATTTACGCGGTAAGGAAATGTCCAGGCCGTGCCGCAGTTGATGCCGTTTAAATAGACTTCGGCGAGGTTGGCGACCTTACCCAAATCAAGATATAGCCTTCCTGTCTTTCCGGTAAACTGAAATGTGTGACTGTAAACCGCTGTGCCGGAATAGTACTTCACACTATCATCATTACTTAGCGACCAATCACCTGGTTTGTCAAACGTAACCGGTTTTACAGGCCCACCAGATTTAGGATCAAACTGCACCTGCCAGTTTGTAAAAGTCTGTACTGTTTTAAAATGTGCCGCTTTATCCAACTCAAGCTTTGCTCCCGGATTACTGTTTCTGAAAACGATAAAAGCAGAACCATTGGCTGCAAGGTCAAGGCTTAGGTCTGTACGTGCCGATTTACTGCTGCTCCGCAAACGTGTTATTTCCCCCGTTAAAGGATCCCACAACTCGGGAACACGACCGGATATCCTTAGTGCTAAATTAACAGTCCGGTTTAAAGCTTGTTGATTAGAAATGAAATAGAGATCAAGATTATCAGCACTACGATGTGTCCATGCAATATCTTTTGCGGGTTGATTAACCGAATCCGTAGCGATCAGATCGCGGGAAATACCCAGTTCATCAAAGGTATCTTTTTGGTAAGGGCCTGTAAGCAGTTTACCTGTCAAAGCAGCCTTCATTCGCTGATCGCCCAATAAAACTGTAGCGCCCTCATTCACCATTTGCTGAAGTTTTTTAATAACTTCTGCCGATAACAGGCATGGCTGTGGAGACATTTGGCTCACGCCCGGCACAACCAGCATAGCATAGCTGGCACCTCCGGCTAAAACTATCCTGCCATTTTTCACGGTGGATAAACGCAGCAACGCGTCTTTATTAAAAGAATCATAGGCATAACCACGCAGCGGATCGATCCAGTTTTCAGGCAAAGCCATATTGGCCGAGTGACTTGCATCTTCGACCGAATTAATGATCGGCACATCTTTATTGGCCAAACGTTCGGCTTCCTGCTTTACACGTTCATCACCGAATATCCCCGGCAGGGTGCCCACTAACCTATCAGGCAAAATAGCGCGCCGTGGGGTTTCCTCGCCGGTAAATACGGCGATATCGGTAACCGGGTGGCCTTGTTGCAGCATGGCCTGGCAGCGGCTGATATAATCAAACCAGGCTTTACCGGGCTGCCACCAGGTTTGATCGCGCTGGAAAAACAGGCCGATCCCATCCAGCGTCATGCCGGGCTTACGGTCGAGCCAGGGGTTGTGTACATTCACATGGAAAACATAACGGTTAATGCCAAGGGCAAAATTGCGGTCGGCAGTGGTTTTGAGCATACCGGGGTGTTCATCCCATAAAAGCCTTAATTCGGTAAAAGCCTCGGCCTGGATAATATTTTTGCCGTAGATATGGCCGCCCGATATGGCATCGAGCATGTCATTCGGCTTATCATGTGTCGGGCTTCTGAACCAAAACTCACCCATCGGGATATCAGCCTTTTGATAATGCAGCATGCCATCGCTCATCATGGTTGGGGCAACGCTTTCGGCAGTAAATGTGCAGCCTTTTTCGTGTGCAAGCTTAGCCATGGTACCGTAGAAATTATCTACCAGTAATTCTGTTATAGTTTGCCTTACATCGGCCAATACCTTTTCGGATTTTTCGGCACTCTCCATCGGCACGCCGGCCATCAGCGGAAGATATGGCAACAGATCATACCCGCGTCGCTTTTTAAACTCCCCGGCAAAAACCGGCGACCAGTTTTGGCTCCCGCACTCCCAGCTATCCACATGAAAGATCTTTAAAACCCTTTTTGCCAGATCCGGACCAACCTGTTTTACTGCCTCGCCAAACCAGTTCTCAAACTGTATTTTGGCAGCCTCCGGGTTAAACTTATCGCATTCCAAACCAATGCCGCCACCGCCCGTAGCATTGGTATGCCCTGTAGAAGTATGACCAATACGCATGATAATCCATTTACCTGCAGGCGCCTGCCAGTTCAGTTTGCCATCTGCTCCTAATTTACCGGTAAGATTAATGACCTTACTTTTATCTACACAAAGGTTAGCCGGTAATTGGGCATTTGTAGTTTGCTTGCTTAAACGCCAAACCTCGCCGGTTTTACTTTCATACTGGTGGACACGGGGTTCACTCAACAATTCAATACCTGAAAGTTTCAGCGTCGGTTTCCATTTGGCAAAATCCAGATCCTCGGCCCCTGGCTCCGAACCATCTTTATCATAAGTAAACCTGAAATATTTTGCCGTTGTCGGGGCTATGGCTTGTGTGATCTCTGCATCGCCATCCTGCCAGCCGTGGCGTGGTGGTTCCAACCTGCCTACTAAATTGTAATTTTTACCATCATCACTCACCTCAAGCAACAACCTTTGCGATTGATAATTACTTGCCGAAGTATGAATAACCAGCGAACGGCACGTGAATGGTTTTTCAAATTCAAGCTGCAGCCAGCATTGCTCATTGCTTGTAAAGCTTTTGGTATTTCCCTTTTCTGCAAGATACTGCACATCGGTGTTTGATACACTGCCGCTTACCTTCGGATGCTCATCATAACTGCTTATCCCCTCGCCCGGAAGTGACGGATAGGCCAATACTTCGATATCCTTATAATAGTTTTTATAATGCCTTGGGACTGCCAAGGTATCGTGATAGGCTTTGCCCCCTTCAACCTTAACTTTTGACCATACCACTTTTTGCATGGAAAGCTCAGGCGTTATCCAGGGCCCACCAGCCAGGGCAAAACCATCGCTGTCGTGCATAGCCAGTTTTACACCTATTCTATCCGCTTCCTGCATGGTAAATTTCACCATCGCCCACCATTCGGGGCTTAACTGGTTAATTGATGGAGTAATAAAAGGCGGATTAGCTGGTCCTTTAATAGGCATTAAATACGCCCCGGCAATCCCGGCCTGTTTCATCGCCTGCAAATCGGCGGTAATTCCTTCACGGCTTACAGCTCCCTGCATCCAGTACCAAAACACCCATGGCTTTGCCGATTCGGGCGGGTGCAAAAAAGCCTCCTTCAAACCATCATTTAAGGTCGATGCTTTTCGATGCTGGGCTATCCCCGGTAAAAACAGGCAGCAAAGGCAAATTATAAAAACGTATTTCCTCATGGCTTTCTGTTAAATTTTATTTGGTATGCCGCATTTCCAGCGCCTTCCGGCTTACCCTCATATGGTTTCAGGTAAAAACTGTATTGATACTTTTTGGCCGGGACCCGGTATTGCTCCAAAGGCTCCGCTACTTCCGACCAGCTATCGTTACCACCTACGCCCATCTGTACCAAATCGATATTCAATGTGATAAAACCGGCATCCTTTAACTTGTTGGTATGCTTAGCCTTTTGAATATTATCTTCGGTATAAGGCCAGGCGCTCATGCTCAGCAGGCTATCGGCAGTGATTAGCAAACCACCTGTTTTATGGTGCAGCAGCATCCAGCGTACATCCGTGCGGTTGCCATTTTCCTGGGGCACAACATAGGGTTCCATAAACTGACTGATGGATTGTGAATAGATGCCCGCTTCTGAACCGGTACGCCTGTCGATATAGTTTTCATAAGGCCCCCGGCCATAATAGCTGATATTGCTGTCGGCCTGTGCTATCCCTATCTGCATCCCAACTTTGGGCATGTTCGGCAAACCGGGTTTAACATCAAGGGAATAAGAAACCTTCAACAATCCATCACCGCGAATGGTATAATCTATGTCGACCGTTGCGCTATCACTAAGCATCGAATAAACGCTTGTGATCACTACCGAACCATCCCCGGCTTTTTGGCTTGAGATCTTTTTCAAAACGGGCACCGCTTTAAACCAAGCTGCCAGTTTCTTTTCCATCTTCCATCCACGATGATCATTATCAGTAACCGGGCGGGTAAAATGCGGCAATAGCGGTGCAAATACTTGTTGATTGCCTTTGTACAGGTACGAGGTTAATGCACCATTTTCTTTACTGATGCAAATCTCAAAATCCTTTCCGCCGATATGATATGCCCTTTCATCTTCAGACAATTTTGCTTCAGGATAATGCTTATTATCAGCGTTTGCAACTGATGTTTCGGGCTTGGTTAGCTGAAACTGATCGCTTGCTATTTCATAACCTTTAGCTGCCCATGGCTTATCTTCGGCAAGGGAAAAATGGATATCGGCCAGGTATTCATGATTACGCTTTAAATTGAGCAGGTATTGTTTGATGCTGATGATGGTATCATGCCTGGCCGCAAGGTTAATGCGTGGGATCGGTTTATTAAAGATAACATTGCCATCTTCCCTAACCTGCAGGCTAACCTCATAATTGGCAAGAGAAGCGACGCTATGCCAGTTTTTGATGTGGATGGTTCCTTTATCAGCGTCAACCAGTTCGCAAACCGCGGGCTGAAAAACATGTTTACATTCGTAAATCGCGGGCTTCGGCCGCCCGTCGGATGCTACGATACCCTTGATGGTGAAATTATCAAAATAGCGTTCGCCATAATCACCACCGTAAGCATAGTATGCCTTACCTGTCGAGTCATGTTTCAATAATCCCTGGTCTTTAAA
>Ga0163162_10003326_pt1 | contig 15385 bp, 6 predicted proteins | sample S55metaG_FD_115310 | JGI IMG/M metagenome (GOLD analysis project Ga0163162, IMG submission 115310) | Switchgrass rhizosphere microbial communities from Kellogg Biological Station, Michigan, USA - S5-5 metaG | ecosystem: Host-associated > Plants > Roots > Rhizosphere > Soil | place: USA: Michigan...
AACAGTTATTAACTGTATGGCGCTGCAAAATGCATTAGAAAGCATCGGTGTAGAAACCCGCCTGCAATCTGCCATTAAAATGGAACAGATTTGCGAGCCCTACATCCGCCGCCGTGCTATGCATCATCTGGAAATGGGCAAGATCGTGATCTTTGGTGCCGGTACCGGTAACCCATATTTCACTACCGATACTGCTGCTTCATTACGAGCTATTGAAATTAAAGCCGACGTAGTATTGAAAGGTACCCGCGTTGATGGCATCTACACTGCCGACCCGGAAAAAGATCCTACTGCAACCCGTTACGACGAGATCACTTTCCAGGAGGTATATGACAAAGGCCTGAACGTAATGGACATGACCGCCATTACCCTTTGCCAGGAAAACAAACTGCCTATCATTGTATTTGATATGAACAAAGAAGGTAACTTCATGAAAATTGCCAAAGGCGAAGATATTGGTACGCTGGTGAAATAAGCCCCACCCAAACCCTCCCCTAAAGGGAGAGGGCTTCAAAAACTTGCTTTGCAAAGTCTCCCCTTTAGGGGAGATTTAGAGGGGCTTGTAGCTTTTACAACCTCCGTCTATAAGCTTTGTAAAAACTTAAAACCCCTGTTATTCCGTAGTTGGTAATAGCAGGGGTTTTTAATTGTTAGGCTATGAAGTTTATTTTTGGTACATTGCTGTTGTTTGTTATAACAACCTATAACGGACCGGTTAACAAGCCGGTAGCGAAGGTTGATCTGGATAAGTTTTCGGGTAAGTGGTATTCTTTATACTCTATCCCCACCATGTTTGACAGGGGTACCCGCGAAACTACTACTACCTACACACTAAATAATGATGGCTATTACAATGTAATAACCTGTGCCAAAAAGGGAGATAATGACGAGGTACATACCTATAAGTCAAAATTATTTCCCGAAAAAGAGAAGGACGGTGAGATGAAGGCCCAGTTTATCTGGCCTATTAAAGTTGACTATTGGGTTATTGACCTTGCGCCTGATTACTCGTACGTAGTTGTTGGCCACCCGGATCATAAGTTTTTGTTTATTATGAGCCGTAAACCAATAATGCCCAAAGCCGAATATGAGGAAATAGTAGCGCACTGCAAAGCTATGGGATACGCGGTTGAAAAACTGGTTTCACAGCAACACAAGGATTAAGCTATCCGATCAATAAGAAATATCACTATAAATTACATATAACCTACGCCCTACAAAACTATTATGAAAAAGAAAGGCCGCCTATGAAAAGGCGGCCTTCTGCATTTTAGCTTTTAAGCTTAATTATTTAGCGTCATTAACGGCTTTGATGGCATCATCAGCAGCTTTTGCCGATGCGTCATCTTTCATAGTAGTGCGCGAAGCTTTGATACCTTCCAGTTGGGTAACTACAAAGGGAGCGGCACCGTAAACTTTAAATTTGATACCTGCATTTTTAAGTTCTTCAATGCCTTGCTGGGCATATTCGGGCTTATTAACTTTAGCAGTCATATCGGCAAAGTTTTTAAGTGCGTTGAATTTTTCTTGGATACCTGACTCAACAAAGGCATGGTAAACAAATGGCCATTCGGCATCATTACCGTTAGTGGTGTATAAGGTCATGATAGCGGCAGTCAGCGCACCTTTGTTGTCCTTTTCAAGGCCTTTGGCTAAGGTTAATGCTTTGGCCGGATCAAGCAGGGCAATTGCATTTAAAGCAGCGCCCTGTACAGCGTATGAGTCACTTGACATTGCTTGGGTAAACAAGGTCATGTTACCGCTTGCTTTTAATTTACCTAACGCGGTAATTGCAGCTGCCCGTACAAGAGTGTTATTATCGGTTTGAGCTAATGAGATCAATATCGGTTGGGCTGCATTGCGCACATCATCTTTGGTAAGGTTTAACGCCCTGATAGTTTTAATGCGCAAACCGTAGTATTTATCCTTTAAAGCAGCGATGAGTATTTTTTGTGCTTGCGAACGGGTTTGGTCAGCGGCCGCGGCATCTATCGCCTCAAAGCGGTCGAGGTAATTCGGAGCGTTAAAATACTGGAAAGAAAACTCATCAATAGTTTTATTATCGGTTTTTTTGGTTAACAGGATCTTATCGGCATCAACGTTCACCAAATCGGGTTTGCCGGCCAGCTGGTAGCTGATGGAATCAACCTTGTCGTTCATCCATTCTTTATGGCGTATTTTTTTACCGCCCTGGTAAACGTCAATGGCTATTGGGAGTTTAAAGGTTTGGCCATCCTGGGTTTGTTTCAGGTAAACAGTTTCGGTTTTAGTAGCCTCATCCCATTTGTAGCTGATGTTCAATATCGGATGGCCTGCGCCATAATACCACTGGTTAAAGTACCAGTTAAGGTCCTGGCCGCTGGCTTCTTCAAACGCTAAACGCAGCTGCTGTGCCTCGCCGTTTTTGAAGGCGTTTGTTTTAAGGTAGATGTTAAGGCCTTTGTAAAAAGCGGCATCACCTAAATAGTTACGGAGCATATTCAGGATGCGGCCGCCTTTTTGGTAGGTTACTGCATCAAAAACGTCTTCTTTATCGGCATAATAAAAACGTACCAGGTTTTTAGTGTTAGCGCCAGGTGAGCGCAAGTAACTTTGCATATCTGCATAGTTGTGGGCGTCAGCTTCGTCTTTGCCGTATTTGTGTTCAGCCCAGATAGTTTCACTAAAGTTGGCGAACGATTCGTTTACGGTAAGGTTGCTCCAGCTTTCGGCAGTAACATAATCGCCAAACCACTGGTGGAACAATTCGTGAACGATAGTGCTGCGACCGTTGTTGTAGTTAGCATCTATCAGTTCGCGGTGGGTTGCCTGTACGTAATCGCCGTGCAGGGTAGCCGAAGTATTTTCCATTGCGCCGCTCACATAATCGCGTACTACAATTTGTGAATATTTAGCCCATGGAAAATCGACACCTAAGGTTTTTGAATAAAAGTCGATGGCTTCAGGAGTAAAACTGAAGATCTCTTTAGCATAAGGCGCGTATTTGGGTTCAAGATAATAGCTTACTTCTTTATCTTTCCACTTGTCTTTATAGATCTTGAAATCGCCAACGGCCATCATAAACAAATACGGCGAATGCGGTAGCTCCTGTTTCCAGGTATCAGTGCGGGTGCCGTCGGCATTTGTTTTTTGAGCGGTCAGTTTACCGTTTGATAAGGTTACGTACTTTGCAGGTACGGTCATCGTGATCTCTTCGGTAGTTTTTTGACTTGGCTTATCAATGGTAGGGAACCAGGCTGAGGAACTTTCAGTCTCGCCTTGTGTCCAGATCTGGGTTGGCTTATCTTTTTCGGTACCGTCGGGGTTAATGAAATATAAACCTTTTGCATCATTGATAGCCGCACTACCTTTTTCTTTCAGCTCGTTTGGTTTTGCAGTATAATCGATATAAATGGTGTAGCTTTCGTTATTGTGGTAAACCTTATCCAGTTTTATGGCTACCGAAAGGCTGTCCTGGTAAGTAAACTTTAAAGGAACATTTTTTCCATTTTTTACTACCGAAATGTTTTTAAGGTCCATGCCTTTTGCATCAAGCCTTAAGCTGTCGGTTGGGTAAAAATGAGGTTTCAGCGTAACCCATTCTTTGCCATACAGGTAGCGTTTTTTGTAGTCGAAACGCACGTCAAGTTTGGTGTGGATGAGGTCGTTGATCTTGGTTGGTACTGCCCGGTAGATCTTTAAAGCAGGGTCTTCAGGGGGAGGGGCTTGCTGCCCGTAAGCACTTGCCATAGCTGTGGTGAGCACACACGACAGCATGAGTTTTGTAATTAATTTGCGATCAGTCATATATAGAATAAAAGTTTGCTTTTACAAGCTGCTAAGGATAGTTAATTTTCAAATATACATCCCGGCGGCTAAAATGTTTTGTGCGTAAATCACCTATGACGCATGGGAGCGAATTATGTTACGGGAGGCGACTGATTTTTGAGGGCATGTGAGAGGTCGGAAGGCACAAGTATGCCCGGCCCCGGCCGCCACACAATACTTGCGCCAAGAAAAACCGGAACAGGCTGAGTATTAAATTAAATGTCTAACCACACCGCGTAAAACCGAACACCAGATGTACGCTTTCGTACAGTAATAAGCGTTGTTTTTATTTAAGTTGTTGATAGTTAGGTGTTTTGATAAATGGCACATGTTTTATTCAACAGTAACAGTAGTGTACTGCCTTTTGATAAACTAAAACCTGTTTGGGATATGAATTTGGATGACCATGTTTGGAATCTGGCTTCAAAGAAATTAGCTAATGAAGCTTCGGAAAAGGAGTTGCAGGAGTTAAATGCTTTGCTGGCTGAAAATCCTGAGCTGCATAGTCAGCTTAAATTGATGTCGAAATGGTGGGATGACGGCGAAGAAAAACCCAGGAGTAATAGTTCGGCGTTGTTTGGCAGGATCCAGGCAAAAATTAAAGATATTGAGGGCTCAACCCCAGCTGAGACTACCGCCGCAGAGCCACCCGTAGTTAAACAGGTGATAAACCGGCAACCAGATTATAACAGGAATAAGAAATTAAAACAACATAGCCCGTTTTTAAACCGTACAGCCATGATCAAAAATTACCTGAAGATAGCTTTGAGGCAATTGCGCAAGCAAAAAATGTATACAGCCATTAAAATTGGCGGCTTCGCGTTCAGTATTGCAGCTTGTTTGTTAATTGCCCTGTATATTCGTGATGAGCTGAGCTTTGATAAAAGCTACCCCAACTCTAATAATATTTACCGTTTAATTGGTGATTACCATGACGGCGGCTCGCATGAAAAAGGCGTTGACTGGCCTTCAGTTATGGGGAAGGTGATCAAACAGGATTTTCCGGAAGTGGAAAAATCAGGTCGCTTGATGCCGAACTCGTTGTTTTGGGGTGCTGGCAGCAACGAACTAAAACGTGCTGACCAGGCCGATAATACCCATGAAGAAGGTTTTGCCTATGCTGATCAGGGCCTGATTGATATATTGGGCGTACCCATGGTTTACGGCGACGCTAAACACGCGCTGACCGATCCTTTAAGCATCGTGATCTCAAAGAGCAAAGCCGATAAATATTTCCCAGGTCAAAACCCCATAGGTAAGGTTATATACCTCAACAATAACAAAACCCGGCCTTTTAAAGTAACCGCCGTAATGCAGGACCTGCCGCATAACTCGCACCTGCACGATTTTAAGTTTTTGCTAACCCTTGCCGGCGTTGAATTCTGGAATGGTGAACAAGCTACCTGGGATGCCAACAATTACCATATCTACATGGTGCTGAAACCGGGTACCAACATACCGCAGTTTGAAAAAAAGGTTAGCACCAACATCATCAAAAATTATTACATACCCAATATGGTCCGCAATGGCGATAAACGGGCAAGCAAAGTAATGGACATATTTAGCTTGAAAGTGCAAAATATACAGGATATCAATTTGCGGTCGTACGATATCCACGATGGCATGTCGCACGGGGATATGCGGTTTATTTGGCTGTTTGGCGCGGTGGCGGGCTTCATTTTGGTGATAGCCTGTATCAATTTTATCAATCTCTCAACTGCCAAATCGGCCAACAGGGCCAAGGAGGTAGGTTTGCGCAAGGTAGTTGGTTCGCAGCGCAGCGGTTTGATCAGGCAGTTTCTTACCGAATCATTGTTATACAGCTTTTTTTCATTTGTATTAGGGTTGATATTAGCCTGGATCCTGCTGCCATATTTTAATACGCTATCATCCAAATCGCTCAGTATGCCCTGGGCACAGTGGTGGTTGGTGCCGGTGGTATTAGCATCGGCGTTTTTGATTGGCATTGTGGCCGGTATTTACCCCGCTTTTTACCTGTCGGGTTTTAAACCTGCCGACGTGCTTAAAGGTAAATTAAGTACCGGCAGCAAAAGCTCTGTACTCCGGAACGCATTGGTTGTTTTCCAGTTTACAACATCAATTATCCTGATCATCAGTACGGTGGTTATTTATAACCAGATGCAGTTCATCCTCAATAAAAAGGTGGGTTTTGAAAAGGACCAGGTGGTGATGATCCAGGGCACCAATACGCTCGATAACCAGGTAAAAGCCTTTAAAAACGAATTGGTAAAGCTGCCCACAGTAAAAAGTGCCTCTATCAGCGATTTTTTACCGGTTTCGGGCACCAAGCGCAACGGAAACCAGTTTTTTAATGAGGGCAAGGAAAAAACCGAACCCGGTGTGGGCGGTCAATTTTGGAATGTTGACCATGATTACCTAAAAACTCTGGGCATCAAATTGGTAGCCGGACGTAATTTTAATCCGGATATGAAAACTGACTCACAGGCGGTGATCATTAACCAAACTATGGCCAATAAGCTGGGCCTCAAAAACCCGATAGGTAAAAAGATAGTTAATTATGGCCCGGGCAAAACTATTATTGGTGTAGTGCAGGATTTTAATTTTGAATCGATGCGCGATGGTATCGAACCCATGGTACTTCATTTGGAGGCGAGCGAATCGATAGTATCGGTAAAAATAAAAGCGGGCGACGTAAAGAACGCTTTAGCTCAGATCACCACTACCTGGAAACAGTTTTCGCCCAACCAGCCCATCAGGTATACTTTTATGGATGAACGTTTTGCCAGCATGTATGCTGATGTACAGCGTATGGGCCGCATCTTTACCAGTTTTGCGGTATTAGCTATTATGATAGCGTGTCTTGGTCTGTTTGCTTTAGCCGCCTTTATGGCCGAGCAGCGCAGCAAGGAAATAGGTATCCGCAAGGTTCTTGGCGCTACAATTGGAAATATCACCACCATGCTGTCCATGAATTTTGTAAAGCTGGTATTTATAGCCATCGTGATTGCAACGCCAATAGCCTATTACGCCATGACCAAATGGCTACAGGATTTTACCTATCGTGTGCCATTGAGTTGGTGGATGTTTGCCCTTGCGGGTATAGCGGCAATTATGATAGCATTGCTTACCGTAAGCTATCAAAGCATCAGAGCCGCACTGATGAACCCGGTGAAGAGTTTGAAGGCGGAATAGAGAGATTGGTGGTTGGAGATTAGAGGTTAGGGGATTTCAGAATTGTCTGAACCTGGATTTATAGGATTTGCCGGATCAGGGGATTTTGTTGATCGGGACAGAAAATCCTGAGAATCAAAAAAATCCTCCCAAATCCCGGTTCAGACAGCGTTAGGGATTGAAGCGGATACCGGCCATGTGGCTAAGGCCATGCGCAGTATGAGCGTAAAGCCCGGGCCGGAGGTAACGCCATTATTGATTTCGGATTTGAGATGTTTGATTTCGGAATTTTTAATCAAATCAATCTTTGCGTAAGTAATAGTTCAATAGGATAATTAACAAAACAGATTTAAGGACTTTAAAATCATGTAAATCCTTAAATCTTATAAATCAAGGTTCAGAATATGTTAAAAAGTTATTTAAAAACAGCATGGCGGTTTTTGTTGAAAAACAAAACCTTTAGTTTGATTAACATAATAGGGCTGGCTACGGGTACATTATGTTGCCTTTATATTTTGCTTTATGTGCAGGATCAATATAGTTATGATAAACAGCATAAAGATGTTAAAGACATTTACCGCATTACCACCACGCTGGAGTTAACAGGCGATAAACACGATGGTGCAGCAAGCTCGCCGCCTATAGCGCCGGCCATGAAAAATGATTTCGGCGAGGTATTACAGTTTACCCGCTTGGTAACAACCGAAGGTTTCGGAGCTAAACAGCACCTGTTGCGCTACAAAGAAAAATCATTCTATCAGCAGAATGCAGCTTATGTCGACTCTACTTTTTTTGATGTTTTCAATTTTCATTTTGTTAGTGGCAACGTCAATAAAGTTTTGGCCGAACCTTATAGCCTTGTATTGATGAAACCGGTTGCTGATAAGCTTTTTGGCACCGAGGACCCAATAGGGAAAATGATCTCTATCGATAATTCATTCGGTAAACATGATTTTAAGGTTACCGGGGTGATTGACGAAAGCGCCGGTCAGTCGCACATTAAAGTAAGCATGTTTATGGCCATGAACAGCGGCGGCTTAGGTCAGTATGTACGGCAAAATACTGCATGGGCCGGGAATAACTTTTTATATGCCTACGTAAAGCTGCGCCCTGATGCCAGTGCTGCCGCTCTTGAAAAAAAGCTTCCTGAGTTTTTAAACAAATACGGTGCCGACCAACTGAAGGCCATCGGCATGAAAAAGGCACTGCACTTACAGCCGGTAACCACCATTCATACAACGCCGGGACATGAGCACGAGCTAACCAAAACGCTCGATCCCGCATTTCTGTACATCATGATATTGGTGGCTGTGCTGATACAGGTAGTGGCTTGTATCAATTTCATGAACCTTTCAACTGCGCGGGCATCCAAGCGTGCCAAAGAGGTTGGTGTACGTAAAGTAATAGGCGCCGGCCAGGGCGACCTGATGAAACAGTTTTTGGGCGAATCATTTATGCTTACCCTCATTGGGGTGGCTATAGCCTTGCCGCTGCTGATAATCCTGCTGCCTTATTTAAACCAATTAACCCATACCGATATTCATTTAGCTTTCTTTTCTAATTATAAGCTTTGGATAATGCTGGGGGGCATGGTTGTGGTTACCGGTTTGGTAGCAGGCAGTTACCCGGCGTTCTATTTGTCGGCATTTAAAGCTATTAAGGTAATTAAAGGGAATTTTACCAGTCATATTTCGGCTGCCGGAATCCGTAAATCATTGGTGGTGTTTCAGTTTTGGTTATCTATTATATTGATATCGGGCGTTATCGTGATATACAGCCAGCTCAATTTTGTGAAAAATAAAGATCTTGGTTTCGACCAGAACCAAAAACTCATTTTTAATTTTTACACCGAAACCACTCAAGGCAAAATGAAAAATTTTGCAAATGATCTGCGGCAAATGGCCGAAGTTAAGACTGTAAGCAATGCAGATAATTACCTGAGCCAGTTTGTACCACATGATCATGGGGTTTACACCGCGGGCGGTAACATGGCTACCGCAACCGATGCGCAAAATATTAATACCGACGAGTTTTTTGCCAAAGCAAACGGTATTAAAATAATTGCCGGCAGGGATTTCCGGATAGGTGATACCACTCGTGTGCTTATTAATGAAACTTTATGTAAGCGGTTAGGAATAAGTCCGCAGGCTGCCCCTGGTACCAGGCTTTACACGCAATATGCTCCTGATCCGGTAAGCTTTGTTGAGGTGGCCGGTGTAATGAAAGATTTTAATTACAACTCCCTGCACATGGAAGTAAAGCCGTTTATGCTGGTTTACCGGAATGATCCGCGGCAATTTAATGTAATGGTGGTATCAACCGACAGCAAAAACTATAAATCGTTACTGGGCAAAATGGAAGCGCTATGGCGTAAAGATGTTGCCGATGCACCATTTGAATATTCGTTTTTAGATACCGAGGTACAAAAGCAATACGAAACAGAGGTTATCCTGTCGCAAATTATCAATGCCTTTACACTGATGGCAATAGTGATCTCCTGCCTTGGTTTGTTTGGCCTGGCAGCTTTCAGCGCCGAGCAGCGCAGTAAAGAGATTGGCGTACGCAAAGTGCTTGGCGCAAGTGTGACCGGTATTGTACAGTTACTGTCGAAAGATTTTGTACAGTTGGTACTTATAGCCCTTGTAATAGCCACGCCAATAGCCTGGTGGGGTATGAGCAAATGGCTGCAGGCCTTTGAATACCGGGTAACCATAAGCTGGTGGATGTTTGCCCTGGCCGGCGTGCTGGCATTGGTAATAGCCCTTGTAACGGTAAGCTCGCAGGCTATAAGAGCCGCAAGGATGAACCCGGTGAAGAGTTTGAAGGCGGAGTAGTTTAAGTCATTCCGTCATTTGCTTCGCGTCATTGAGTCATTGAGCGGGCAAAATTAAATAATGACTCAATGACTTGATGATTTAATGAACGAAGTACCATGTTAAAGAATTACATTAAAATCGCGTTCCGCAACATTGTTAAAAACAAGGTGCATGCCTTTATTAACATTGCGGGATTATCGGTAGGGATGGCGGTGGCTATGCTTATCGGTCTTTGGGTTTGGGACGAATTATCTTTTGATAAGTACCACAGTACCTATAATAGCGTAGGGCAGATCATGGTGAGCCAGAAAGGAAACGACGATGTGATCACTTTTCGATCAACAGTGGTTCCGTTGAGTGCCGATTTGCGCACCCGCTATGGCAGCGATTTTAAGCGGATCTCTCTTTTTTGGTCGGCGGCGCATATTCTTGCTGTTGGTGATAAAAAAATAACACAAACCGGTGGTTGGGCCGAAGCGGATCTGCCGGCAATGCTGGCGTTGAAAATGGTTAAAGGCAGTTATGCTGATTTTAAAGATCCATCATCAATGATCATATCACAATCGGTAGCCAAAGCACTTTTCGGTGATGCTGATCCCCTTAATAAAACCATTAAAGCCGATAACAAAACAAACCTGAAGGTTATAGGCGTTTATGAAGATCTGCCGCGCAATACTACTTTTTATGAAACGCGGTTCCTGATGCCTTTTTTTAATAAAGATAATTGGTGGAGCACACAAACCGCTGCCTGGGACAATCACGGTTGTTCCTTGTTTGTTCAACTGGCAGATAACACTGATTTTGATAAGGTTTCGGCAAAAATACGTAATGTTACGAGAGCGCATTTTAAACCCTTTGATGAAACGATCCAGGTTCATCCCATGAGTAAATGGCACCTGTACAGCGATTTTAAGAACAGGAAACCTGTAGGAGGCCGTATTGAAATGGTGTGGTTATTTGGTATCATCGGTGTATTTGTATTGTTGCTGGCCTGTATCAATTTCATGAACCTGAGCACTGCACGCAGCGAAAAACGCGCTAAAGAGGTAGGGATCAGAAAGTCCATCGGTTCATTGCGCTCGCAATTGGTTAACCAGTTTTTGAGCGAATCTGTAGTGTTTTCCTGCCTGGCTTTGGTAGCCACAATTGGGATAATTTTGATAGCGCTACCGGCATTCAATCACATTGCTGATAAACAAATATCGCTGCCCTGGGGCAATACGTGGTTTTGGCTGATGGTGTTAAGTTTTACATTGTTCACCGGTATTGTTGCCGGCAGCTATCCGGCGTTTTATCTGTCGTCATTCGAGCCTGTAAAGGTTTTGAAAGGCACATTTAAGGTTGGCCGTTTTGCTTCGCTGCCGCGGAAGGTGCTGGTTGTAGTACAGTTTACCGTTTCGATAACGCTTATCATAGGCACCATTGTTGTTTTCAGGCAGATCCAATATGCCAAGAACCGGCCTGTTGGTTATTCGCGGGCGGGACTGCTTACCATCGAAATGAATACCCCCGAAATTTACGGGCACTATGAAGCTATGCGCAGCGACCTGATCCAAACGGGCGCAGTTGAAGACATGGCCGAATCTAACAGTACAACTAACGAGATCTGGGCGCGCAACGGCGGTTTTGATTGGGAAGGTAAAGACCCCAAATTTGAGCCAACCTTTGCTTCAATTGCCATAACTTATGATTATGGGCATACCGTAGGTTGGAAAATTACCCAGGGCCGTGATTTTTCGAGGAGTTTCCCTACTGATACAGGCGGTTTTATTATGAACGAGTCGGCAGTGAAAATGACCGGTCTTAAAGATCCGGTAGGTAAGGTGATCCGCTGGGGTGGCAAGCCTCATTTAGTTACCGGGGTTGTTAAGGATATGGTGATGGAATCGCCTTACAACAAGCCTGTCGCTTCGATTTTTATGATGATCCCGGGCTGGGTTAACTTTATAACCCTGAGGGTTAAGCCAACTATACCCATGCAGGAAGCATTGAAAAAGATCGAACCGGTATTTAAAAAGTATAATCCCGGCAGTCCGTTTGATTTTAAATTTAATGACGATGAGTATGCCAGCAAGTTTTCGGATGAGCAGCGGATAGGTAACCTGGCTACCATATTTGCGGTGTTAGCTATATTTATATCATGCCTTGGTTTGTTTGGCCTGGCTTCATTTGTTGCCGAGCAGCGCATCAAGGAAATAGGTGTACGCAAGGTGCTGGGCGCATCGGTAGCTAACTTGTGGCGGTTGCTCTCAACAGAGTTTGTGGTACTGGTTACCATATCGTTATTCATTGCTATACCGGCAGCTTATTACTACATGAGTAACTGGCTGCTCAAATATGAGTACCGGTCGACCATTACCTGGTGGATATTCGCTGCATCCGGCATAGGCGCTGTGGTGATCACTTTACTAACGGTAAGCTATCATGCTATAAAAGCGGCACTGGCTAATCCGGTGAAGAATTTGAGGAGTGAATAAGTGATTAGAGGTTGGAGATTAGAGGTTGGTTTTTGGGATTTATAAAAGTAAACAAACCATTTCATTGCGAGGGGTAACGCGGGGATAGTGTATTGGGGGGCGACGTGGCAATCTCGTCGCTAATGCATAAACGTATGCAAAGGTGCAGACATAAACGCGATGAGGTTGCCACGCTATCGCTCGCAATGACATGGTGGCAGGTTACTAATGAGCTAATGAATATTGAACTAATATCATGTTTAAAAATTATTTAACCATTGGGTGGCGAAACCTTGTTAAGAACAAGGCACATACGCTTATTAACATTACAGGGCTATCGGTGGGGATGGCTGTTGCTATGCTCATAGGGCTTTGGATCTGGGATGAGTTATCGTACAATAAAAACTTCGATAATTATGACCGGATAGTCCAGGTTTGGCAAAATCAAACTTTTAATGGGGTAACAAGTTCGCAAACGGCTATGCCTATACCTTTAGGTTATAAGTTGCGAAGTGATTACAAGCACGATTTTAAATATGTAGTGCTTTCTTCCTGGAACTTCGGGCATATTATGGCCTATGGCGATAAAAAACTCACCAAAGAGGGCAGTTATATGCAGGCCGAAGCGCCTGATCTGCTTACTTTAAAAATGCTGAAGGGCACACGCTCGGGTTTAACTGACCCATCATCTGTTTTACTTTCCGCTTCGCTGGCAAAAGCCTTGTTTGGTGATGCCGATCCCATGCTTAAAACCATCAAAATTGATAATGTATGGAATGTTAAGGTGACCGGTGTTTATGAAGACATGCCGCATAATTCTGAATTTCGCGAACTGGGTTTTATAGCGCCATGGGATTTATATATGACTACCGCCCCATGGTTAAAACGTGCTGAAACACGCTGGGGCAATAACTCCTGGCAAGTGTTCGCGCAGCTGAAACCCGGGGTTGACGCCAACAAGGTATCGGCCGAGATCAAGGATATTAAACTGCACGCCATCAAAGCTCAGGGCGATGATGTGGGTGCCAGCTTTAAACCGGTGGTGTTTCTGCATCCAATGAGTAAATGGCACCTTTACTCCAACTTTAAAGATGGCTTTAATGTTGGCGGCGATATCAAGTTTGTATGGATGTTTGGTATCATTGGCGTGTTTGTGCTGATGCTGGCCTGTATCAACTTCATGAACCTGAGTACCGCCCGTAGTGAGAAACGTGCCAAGGAAGTGGGCATCCGCAAAACGGTAGGCTCGTTAAGAAGCCAGCTGATCAGCCAGTTTTTTATCGAGTCGGTAATATTAGCTTTGTTCGCTTTTTTAATTTCGGTTTTGCTGGCGCAGCTTACGCTGTCATGGTTCAATACTGTCGCTGATAAAACCATGCACATCCTTTGGGGCAATGCCGTTTTCTGGCTGCTGGGTTTAAGTTTCAGCATTATTACCGGGTTGATTGCAGGGAGTTATCCGGCATTTTATCTGTCGTCCTTTCAGCCGGTTAAGGTTTTGAAGGGCACGTTCAAGGCCGGCCGCTATGCGGCGGTACCACGTAAGGTGCTGGTGGTGCTACAGTTTGCTGTGTCGGTTACGTTGATCATCGGTACCGTCATAGTTTTCAGGCAGGTGCAGTTCACCAAGAACAGGCCTATTGGTTATGAACGTACGGGCCTGGTACAGATAGATATGCGTACCGATGAAATTCATAAACATTTTGAAGCCGTAAGGAACGATCTGCTCAAATCGGGTGCTATTATTGAAATTGCTGAGTCGGGTAGCCCGCTTACTGCGGTGTATTCAAACAACAGCGGTCTAAATTGGCGGGGTAAACCGGCCGGTTTGCAGGACGACTTTGCTACTATAACGCTTAGTCCGGAGTTTGGCAAAGTTGCCCAGTGGAAGTTAATTGAAGGCCGTGATTTTGAACGCAATAAAGTGGGCGACTCTTCGAGCATGATCGTGAATGAAACTGCCGCCCGTTTCATGAATTTTAAGCATGCGGTAGGTGAAACAATAGACTGGGGCAAAAAATACAAGATCATCGGCGTGGTAAAGGATATGATAATGTCTTCGCCATATGAGCCGGTTAAGTCGTCGATATTTTTGCTGGATAATGATCCGGGCGGGCTTGTCGATATCCGCTTAAACCCCAAATTGAGTGCTCACGATGCCATTGCCCAGATAGAAACAGTTTTTAAACAATATGCCCCCGGCAGCCCGTTCGAATATAAGTTTACCGACGAAGAGTATGCCCGCAAATTCACCAACGAAGAACGCATAGGTAAACTGGCGGGTTTCTTTACCCTGCTGGCTATCTTCATCAGTTGCATGGGCCTGTTTGGTATGGCATCATTCATGGCCGAGCAGCGTACCAAAGAAATTGGCGTACGTAAGGTACTGGGTGCATCTGTATTTAGCCTGTGGCGGTTAATGTCGAAAGAGTTTGTGATCCTTGTATCGATATCTTTATTATTTGCTATACCTACAGCCTACTACTTTATGGAGGGCTGGTTGCAGGAGTATAAGTATCGCGCTGTATTATCCTGGTGGATATTTGGCCTTACCGCAATAGGGGCTATTGCAATAACGCTGCTAACTGTAAGTTATCAAAGTATAAAAGCAGCCTCGATGAACCCGGTGAAGAGTTTGAAAACGGAGTAAAGAGGTTAGTGATTGGAGATTAGAGGTTAGATGGATTTCAGACAAACAAAAAAAGAGCTGAAGGATTTTCCCTCAGCTCTTTTATGTTTTTTAGCTTTCTGCTTTAAGCCTTCGGCTTTCAGCTCAATTAGCAATATTGTTCAAACGCGTCGATCAGGTTATCGGCAATCATTTGTGCCGGGCGACCTTCTATCTGGTAACGTTCAATGATATGCACCAGTTTGCCATCTTTAAATAAGGCCATAGCTGGTGATGACGGTGGGTAAGGCAGCATATAGTTACGTGCAGTATCAACAGCTTCTTTTTCCATACCGGCAAATACAGTTACCAGTTTATCGGGGTGTTTACCGTTTGCAGCGGCAATTTTAGCAGCCGGGCGTGCATTTGCTGCAGCACAACCACATACCGAGTTCACCATTACAAATACTGTACCTTCGCTTTCAATAGCGTTTTTTACAGCATCGGCATCTTTTAATTCTTCAAAACCAACCCTGGTCAGATCT
>Ga0163162_10003328_pt1 | contig 15379 bp, 10 predicted proteins | sample S55metaG_FD_115310 | JGI IMG/M metagenome (GOLD analysis project Ga0163162, IMG submission 115310) | Switchgrass rhizosphere microbial communities from Kellogg Biological Station, Michigan, USA - S5-5 metaG | ecosystem: Host-associated > Plants > Roots > Rhizosphere > Soil | place: USA...
ACTTTGACATTCGCCCCGTTCCGGAGATTCTCGCTAATTGGTTACCGGCCCGGGCCACAGCGGGAACTGCTCCAAAACCGGCTACAAATATGCAATATAATTTTAATGAAAAAACTATTTTAAGACTTATCAGCAATTCAATGGCTTAGGTAGCATTATAATTACATAAAGGCTCTGTTGCATATAATTTTTCAACTTAGTATATTACTCAAGTATTCATGTGTCTTATGATAAATAATAAATATTATGACCGACATAGCCGCCGGCAATGCTAACGCAGAACCTAATAATGATCAAAATGAAAATTTGTTAGCCAATCATGAATTAAGATTGAAAGAGGAGGAATTAAGAATCCGATGGGCTGAACTCCAACAAAGAAAAGAAGAAAACGATAAATCAAAAAGCAAAAGCAGTACATCGTTAACGATTGCAATAGTAACTGGAGTTATTGGTTTAATTGGTGCTATTGTAGCTAATATACTACAAAGCAATTCTACGTTGAAACTTGAAAAGGAGAAATTTAAAGCATCTTCTCAACTCGAAAGCAAACAATTTGAGTCATCTCTTATCCTAAAAGCCATTGAAACGGGCAATCCTGAAAGTGCGACTAAAAATCTACTGTTTCTATTACACGCAGGTTTGATTAAAGATAAGAATGGGCTAATCGCACGTCTCGCTGCAACACCTGAAGAAGCACCGGTGCTTCCTGCAAATAGAAATATTCCAATACCTGTTCCTGTCTCAGAATCTTCACAGCAACTTTTTTTCAAAAAATACCAGGAATACTTTGGCGGATCAGCACCTGGAACCTTAAATGCCCTAAAAGGTATATTCCAGGCGATTGAAAAAGAAAAAAGCCTTTATGATGTTCGTCAAATAGCATACATATTAGCTTCAATCAAATTTGAAACTGCTAATACTTTCGTTCCTACTGAAGAAGTTGGAGAAGGCAAAGGGCATCGATATGGGGAAAAGAACAAAAGGAGCGGTGAACATTACACTACACCTAACAAACTATATTATGGCAGAGGGTATTTCCAATTAACATGGTATGAAAATTATGAGAATATGAATCGGGTTTTGAAATTGGAAGGTACTGAAAATGATATTTTATTACATCCGGAAAAAGCACTTGATCCGGTAATATCTTATAAAGTGGCAGCATATGCCTTTGTGAATGGTACCTTTACCGGAAAGAAAATATCCGATTATATTAATGACAAACAAACTGATTATATAAATGCCAGAAAGATTATTAACGGTTTAAGTAATGCGACACTTATTGCGAATGATGCTAAAATATTTGAAAAAATATTAAGAGAAACCCTCGGGATTAAATAATTTGATTCGAACACCTGGTTTACCGATGAAGTAAATTTGAAGTCTTGGGGAAATGAAAATCAAATAGATATACTTTGCAAGTTATTGATTATAAATGTTGATTGCGCTTAAATTCGCTTGGGGTGCAGTTGTATTTGGCTTTAAATACTGTCGAAAAATAATTGGGACTGGAAAAGCCTACCATATAGGTGATCTCGGATATCGAATAACTTTCATGTACCAGCAAATATTTGGCTTTTTTGAGGCGACGGTTCAAAATGTAGTCGGTAATGCTGCACCCGAGCAAGGCTTTCACCTTGCGGTATAATTGTACCCTTGAAATGCCTATGGTTTTGCAAATGTCATCTACGTTGAAATTTTCATTGGCAAGGTTTTGCTCTACAATGCCTGCAAAATCATTCAGGAATTTTTTATCGAGAGTTTTGGATACCGGCATTTTTCCGTGACTTACCTCGCTACTGAAATGTTCTTTCAATATTACCCTGTTTTTGATGAGGTTTTTGATGGTGGCCAGCAACTGGTCAAAGTTGAAGGGTTTAACCATGTAACAATCGGCCATGCTGCGGATGCCATCAATCTGCTGTTCAACACTGGCCTGTGCGGTTAATAATATTACAGGTATGTGCGATGTGCGCATGTCTGTTTTAAGGCTTTCGGTTATGGCCTTGCCCGATATGCCGGGTAATACCACGTCAGATATGATCAGGTCCGGAACTTTTTCAAAGGCTTCGCTTAAGCCAAGGTTGCCGTTATCAGCCGTAAAGATCTCGTAATTGGCGCTAAGTTTATCATTCAGGTAATTTAAAAGATCAGAATTATCTTCAATAATGAGTATTGATTGCTCTTTGGGTGTTTCAAAATGATCGGCATTGGTTATTTCGCCGGCTTGCTCCAGATCGGTGGTATAGATCCTTGCGCGTTCGTCGATAGCGGCAGGGTTGCTTGTACGTGTATTTTTGTCGGTAGTGTATTTATGCGGGTTGCCCAGTGGCAAGGTAATGGTAAAAGCCGTGCCCTGCCATTTCCTGCTTTTTACGGTAATAGTACCATGATGAATGCTAATGATCTCTTTTGACAGCGATAACCCCAGCCCCGAACCTTTGGCATTACCATTATCGGCTTGGTAAAACTGGTCAAAAACATGTTCAGCCTCTTCGGGTTCCATGCCTATGCCATTATCGCTAACGGTTATCTCAACCGTGTCATTATCGGTTGGTGTAATACTAAGGTCAATGCGGCCATTATCTTTAGTAAACTTCATGGCGTTTGATACCAGGTTAAAGAACACCTTATCAAGCATGTTCGCATCAAACCAAACAACTATGTTCTTTTCGGCCGATGACAGGCTGATATTGATATTCCGTTTTTGGGCAGTATGTTGAAAGCTATCCAATATATCGCGCACAAACTCCACCAGGTTATTGGGCGATGCATTGATCTGTTGTTTATCATACTCAATTTTGCGATAGTCTATCAGCTGGTTAACCAACCTCAGCAGCCTGAATACGTTTTTATGGATCAGTTTTAAATTTTTGCCTGCAACAATATTAAGTTTTTCATTACGCATCATATCCTCAACCGGCGATAGGATGAGGGTTAGGGGAGTGCGGAACTCGTGCGAGATATTGGTGAAAAAGTTGAGCTTGGCTTCGGTGGCAGCCTCAGCAAGGGCCGACATTTCGATCAATTGGTTCCGCTGCGATAAAATCTCGTTGTTTTTGACCTCCAGGCTTTTGTTGATCTTGCGGTTTTCCATCAGCGAATAAAATGCAAGCCCCCCAAAAACTATGGCCAGCACCAGAGTAATAACAATGATATTAAGTACCAGCTCCTGGCTATTGTATACCTCGCGTTGCTCAGCCAATAGCGATTGCTGCCGCTCAATATCTTTTTGCTGACTGTTGATCTTGTTCCATTGCAATTTCATCAATTGTACATTGGTACTGTCAATAACCAACGACTGCAATATGTTTTGTTTAGCAAACGACTCTTTATTTAAAATGCGGAATGCGATGGTTATAGCCTCCTTACCGCCGGTAGGGTAAAGCATGCTGGCGGTAATGGTTTTCGATGCTACCATTTGAAGTCCCCCGCTATTACCGGGCGATGCATCAACACCAAACACTTTTACTTTGCGTTGTGGCACCAGTCGGTTCAGCAGCTCGCGGGTCCCTTGTGCCATTACATCGTTATGGGCAAATATGGCATCTGCATTTTTCAAGGCAGGCTGTATCATTTCCAGCTGTTTTTGAGCGTTGGCCTTGAGCCAGTCGCCATAAACCTGTGCTGTAATCTGAATATTGCCGAACTTCGAAAGCCCATCACTAAAGCCCCGCTGCCGTTCGATAGCAGGAGAGGAGCCGGGCAGGCCCATCACTTCTATGATGTTGCCCCTGCCTCTTAATACTGAACCAACGTACTCGCCGGCCATTTTGCCAAGCTGGTAATTGTTTGCGCCTACATAAGCTGTGTATGATTCTGACGATGTTTTACGGTCGATAACTATAACCGGGATGCCTTTATTATAGGCCTGCTCCACAATGCCGGTAAGCGGCTGGGCCTCGTTGGGTGATATAATGAGCAGGTCTATTCCTTCATCCAGCATTTTTTTAACCTGTTCAACCTGTTTTTTACTGTTGCCATCAGCATCGGTATAAATAAACCGTGCGTCCGGATGCAATGAAAGTTCCATTTTCATTTCATCAAGCATATTGCGCCGCCAAAGGTCAGAGCCGATGCATTGCGAAAACCCTATGGTGTACTGCGATCTTTTATCGGCCTTTTTGCAGCCGGTAAATAAAAGCAGCAGGAGTACAACTAACAGAAATATGTTGCGCAGGTTATGATACAAAGCCATTAGCTTTTAATAAGGTTATAAAGATGTTTAAACGTGGTTTTATTGGCTGGCGCCATCTTTTTGGACGCCTTGTAACAAAGGTATCAATAAATGTTTTTACAAAACAAACCAGGCGGGTTCAGGGGGCTATCAGAACGGCGCAGCCATGTATCAAAATTGAAATAAGCCGGTAACAGAATTGAAGGTTTGGTATCAAAATTAAATCATTTAAATTTTATCTGTATGATTTTTAGTTATTTATGATTTGGTTGATTTTTATACATATTTGGTATGATATCAATAACTGCCGCTTTGCAAATGGGCCTACTTTGCAATCGTAAATCCAATTAACACTTTATAATTATTATGAGAAAACATTCCGTCCTGGCCTGGTCCATGGTCGTGGCCCTTGGTGGCTTTCTTTTCGGGTTTGATACCGCTGTGATATCAGGTGCCGAAAAATCTATCCAGCAATTCTGGCATCTTTCGGTATTTGAGCACGGGCTTACCATATCTATTGCATTAATAGGTACTGTAATAGGCTCGCTGTTTGGTGCCAGGCCTTCAGATATCTTCGGACGGAAAAATACCCTATACTTTGTAGCTGTAGCTTACCTGTTATCATCGGTTGGTACTGCAATGGCCGATAACTGGTATGTGTTTTTAACTTTTAGGTTGTTAGGCGGCCTGGGTGTAGGCATATCATCGGTAACGGCTCCCATTTATATTTCAGAAGTATCACCTGCCGACAGGCGCGGCCGTTTGGTAGGGCTATTCCAGTTTAACGTGGTTTTGGGTATCCTAATCTCATACCTGTCAAACTACCTCATCAGCCAGGGCGGCGAAACTTCATGGCGCTGGATGCTGGGGGTACAGGCTTTTCCGTCGGCATTGTTTTTAGTGTTGATCTATTTCATTCCGGAAAGCCCGCGCTGGCTTATCCTTAAAAAGAATGAAACTGTAAGGGCGCTTGAAATATTACGCGTTATAAACCCCCTTAATTGCGAAGACGAACTGGCATCCATCAAAAACTCAAGTCTTGTTGATGCCTCCGAATCAAAAGCTAACCTCTTTTCGGGCCAGTATAAAACGCCTGTGATATTGGCGGTGCTGTTTGCCTTTTTTAACCAGGTATCGGGCATTAATGCCATTATATATTATGCACCACGGATATTTGAAATGGCCGGTTTGGGTGCGCATTCATCGTTACTGTCAACAGTAGGTATTGGGCTTATCAACTTTATTTTTACCCTGCTGGGTATCAATATTATTGACAGGGTAGGCCGGCGTATTTTAATGTTGGTTGGCTCGTTCGGCCTTATTGCCTCCTTGTTTTTGGTGGCTGTTACCTTTTATTCAGGCCACTTCAGCGGGTTTGCCATACCTGTTTACATGATGATCTTCATCGCCTTTTTCGCCTTTTCGCAGGGAGCGGTCATCTGGGTGTTTATTTCGGAGATCTTTCCTAACCAGGTTAGGGCCAAAGGGCAAACACTGGGTAGCTCAACCCACTGGATCATGGCAGCTATCATAGCCTTTTGTTTTCCATACCTGGCCGAATCACTGGGCGGGGCAGTCACTTTTTCCTTCTTCTGTATCATGATGGTTTGCCAGCTGGTTTTCGTATGGAAGTTTATGCCCGAAACCAAAGGCCGCTCATTGGAGCAGATAGGAACCAATATGGTAATGCATTAACAATATGACGAATATGCTAAATGAAACTATAACACCTGCCATTTGCTACGGCGAAATACTTTGGGATGTTTTGCCCGATGGGCCGCAGCCCGGCGGCGCACCGCTTAACGTAGCCTATCACCTCAATAAGCTTGGCGTACAAACCAGCCTGGTGAGCAAAATAGGTAAGGATGCCAACGGGCAGAAGCTTGAAAACCTGCTCGACGACTGGGGGATAAAAAAACACCTGCTGCAAACGGATACCGAACATCCAACCAGCCAGGTAATAGCCAAAATGAATAACGGTAATGAGGTATCGTACGAGATCATTTTTCCGGTAGCCTGGGATTTTATCAGCGATAGCAAAAACATCATTGGTCAGTTAAAGCCTTCAACCTATTTTGTTTTTGGCAGCCTGGCTTCGCGTCACGATGTTTCGCGCCATACGCTTATGGAACTGCTGGAAAGTGACGCTATCAAGGTGTTTGATATTAACCTTCGGTCGCCATTCATCACCCGCGATTTGCTGGGCCAGCTATTACACAAGGCCGATATCGTGAAGTTTAACCAGGCCGAGCTGGAAATGGTACAGAGCTTTTTCCGCGGATCATTCGGCAAAGAATCAGAGCAGATCAGGTTTATCCAGGAGCATTTTAATGTGCCCGAAATTATAGTTACCAAGGGCGAGTTTGGTGCATCGTATTACAAAAATGATAAAGCATATCACGCCGCAGGCCGCGAGGTAAAGGTACGGGATACCATAGGCAGCGGCGACTCATTCCTGGCCGCCTTTATTGCCAATCATTATCGTGGCGTATCGCCGGAAATTATATTAAAAAACGCAATAGCGATGGGCGGCTTTATTGCAACAAAGAAAGGAGGTTGTCCGGATTATAAGATCAGAGAGTATCAAGACTTTATAAACAAGATGTTTTAACTAAACCAATTACACTTAAACAAAAATCAATGAGAAAATTATTACTTATTTGTTCCTTTCTTATACTGCTAATAAGTGAAGGATACGCGCAATCCCGCATCATCAGCGGGACGGTGTTAGACAACTCCTCAAAACCTATAGACGGAGTTACTATAGTGGTTGTTGAATCCCAAAAATCAACGCTATCAGATGCCAACGGAAAATTCAGCATCGCTGTGAAAAACGGCGAGTCGGTACGGTTTTCCTATGTGGGTGCCAAACCAATACTTATAACTATCACTGCTGATACTAAAGTACTTGACGTAGTATTTAAGGATGCAGAAAATAAGCTCAACGAAGTAGTTGTAACCGGTTACACCTCTGAGAGAAAGAAGGATCTGACGGGAGCAGTTGCCGTTGTTGATTTAGCCGCGGTAAAAAACAACAGCTCAGGAAATACCATGCAGGCCTTACAGGGCAGGGTTGCCGGTTTATATATTGAAAAAGATGGGTCGGCAAATGGCTCAACCAGCAGGATCCTGATCAGGGGAGCAAATACCTTAGGTAACAATAATCCGCTGTATATTATTGACGGTATTCCTACTACAAGGCCCGAAGTATTTCAAAACCTGTCGCCCGCAAATATTGCATCAGTTCAGGTATTAAAGGATGCTTCGTCCGAGTCAATTTATGGTTCACGTGCATCCAATGGTGTTATCATTGTTACTACCAAAAACGGGGGCAACACCGAGGGTAAGGTGCAGTTTCAGTTTAATAACAGTACTTCAATCCAGTCTGAAAAATCGTTGAGGTTTAAAATGCTGAACTCGGTTGACAGGGGTAAAGCCTTATGGCAAGCCTCGGTAAACGACGGGCAGGACCCTGCTGCTGGTTATGGAGAGATCTATAACTTTGACTGGAATAATAATTTTGGTAACCCCGTTTTAAACAGCGTCACGCCTAAACCATTTGTAGGCGGGGACCCCAATACCCCGGCTGGCGATACCGACTGGCAAAGTGTGCTGTATAAAACGGCCTTTGTTTACAATAATGACTTTACAGCATCGATAGGTAACAAAAACTCTTCGCTCCAGATAAATTTTGGAAATATAAAGAACACGGGCCTTGTGCGCTTTACCAAATACGGGCGAACTACCGGTAGCATTAATGCTATAACCCGGCCCTTTGATGGCAAAGTTACCTTCGGTGTTAATATAAAAATCACCAACTCAAACGAAACCCTTACCACTACGGATTTGGGCGGCGCTTCAACTCCCTTCCTCGCAGTTACGCTGGCTCCAACCATCCCTGTTTATCAAAAAGATGGTGTAACCTATGCAGGCGAGTCAGGTGCCGGGTACTCTGACAGAAACAACCCTTTGCATATGCAGGACCTTGCGAAATGGAATAATGCCAACAGGTTAAATACATTTGGCAACGTATTTTTAGAGGTTCAGCCCATTAAGAATTTATTCTTCAGATCAAATTATGGTGCGGATAATGCAGATTACCTGAGCAAGGTGATTACGCCAACTTTTTCGGAGGGCGCGTTAAGCCGTACTACCAATAGCTTGTTCTTTGATCAGAATCATTATTTAAGCACCACGCTTTCAAATACTTTAAGATATAGCTATGATCTAAACAACAAGCATCACTTTAAAATATTAGTGGGTACCGAGTATGTTAAAACCTTCACTGATTTTCAAACTACCCTAAAACAAGGATACGCGATCCAAACGGAAGACTACTTCACGTTAGACGCTGGTACAGGAAATACCATTGTCACCGGCAGATCAACAGGCAATAGTTTGTTCTCACAGTTTGGTCGCTTCGATTACAATTATGCAGGCAAATATTTAGTGTCGGCCACAGTTCGTCGTGATGGCTCATCAAGGTTCGGTGCCAATAATCAGTATGGTATTTTTCCATCTGCTTCAGTGGGCTGGAAAATCGACCAGGAAAGCTTCCTGAAAAACAGTACCATATTCTCCGAACTGAAATTAAGGGCTGGTATAGGCCGCGTAGGTAACCAGGAAATCGGCGACTTGTCACGCTATGCACTTTATAATACTCGCTACGGCACTACCCAAAACCAACTCACACCCGGCTTTTGGGAACAATATATGAACGTTGGTACCGCATACTCATTATCCGGCGCCAATACGGGATCGCTGCCATCTGGCTTTGTTCAAACTCAGGCAGAAAATCCTGCCCTTAAATGGGAAACTACCGACGAATTAAATACCGGGTTAGACTTTGCTATATTAAATGGTAAGATCTCGGGTTCATTTGACTATTTTACCAGGAAAACCACAGGCATCCTGATCACACCTCCGGTTGCATCAGCATTAGGCGAAGGACAATCTAAAACCGTTAACGGTGCATCAAAAACCAATAAAGGCTGGGAGTTTTCGGTTACTTACCATGGGCAACACGCAGGGGATTTTAATTACAATGTAACTTTAAACTTCTCTCACTTCAGGGATAAGATCACTGATTTACCAGAGAACGTTAGACCAGCCTACCCGGGCAATATAGATAATACCATAATAGGACATTCACAGTTTGATATATTTGGTTATAAAACAGCAGGTCTGTTCCAATCGCAGGCCGAAGTTGATGCTGCCCCAACTCAAATCGGTGCCGGGCCGGGCCGGATCCGTTATGTTGACATCAATCATGATGGGAAAATAGATGCCAACGATCAAACCTGGATAGGCACTACGCTACCTTCATTAGAATACGGCGCAAGAATTGACCTGACCTATAAAAAGTTCGACCTCTCAATATTCGGATCAGGTGTTGCCGGCCGAAAAGGTTTTGATGTATATACCCTGTATAACAATTTGATGCATAGCCGGGAAAATGTAGGCCCTGGTGTATTTGATGGCTGGACACCGCAGCATACCAACACCAACGTACCTGCATTAACACTAAAAGATAATAACAATGAAGGCCGTACTTCTGATTATTTCATTGTCAATACCTCGTATTTCAAATTAAGGAACCTTCAAATTGGATATACCATTTTACCAAAAGCTGTATTTACCAGGTTAAGGGTATTCGCTATGGCTGAAAACATATTTACGGTGAAAAGCAGCAAGTATCTGAGTCCTGATCCCGAGAGAATTGACCTTAATCCTGTGCCAATTCCACGCGTCTTCAGCTTTGGAGCCAATGCATCATTTTAATCTCAAAAATCATTCAATATGAAATCGAAAATATTTTTAACCACTATTTTATCGGGGCTGATCATTCTTAGCTCCTGTAAAAAGGCATTAGATTATACACCAAAGGGTGTACTGTCTTCTTCAGATTTAAAATCACCCACCGCTGTTGAAGGTTTGGTAACCGCGGCTTACGCGGCTATCGGAAACGGCGATATGATTGGGCCAATATACAGCGATTGGGCTTATGGCAGCGTTCGCTCAGATGATGCTTATAAAGGCGGCGGCGGCACGGGCGATGTTGGCGAGGTGGATGCTTTGGAGCATTACAACCTGGTGACCCCATCAATGGATTCTTTTGTTTCCAGAACCTGGAAAAACCTGTTTAAATCTATCTCAAGGGCAAATGTAGCCATCAGGGCTGTTAATTCGCTTTCGGATGCAGATTTTCCAAACAAAAAGATCCGTTTGGCCGAATTGAGATTTTTACGCGCACATAGCTATTTTACTATGAAGCTGCTATACAAAAACATCCCCATTTTTGATGAAACCGCGACTGAAGCCGACATTCTGAAAGTTTCAAATACCTTATCAAATGATGATTCATGGAATAAAATCGCCGCCGATTTTCAATATGCCGTTGATAATTTGCCAGCCACACAGCCTGAATTAGCGAGGGCCAATAAATTAAATGCACAAGCTTATTTAGCTAAATTGAAATTGTACCAGGCATACGAGCAGGATGCTAACCATCATGTGATCAATATCAATAAAACAAGGTTACAGGAAGTTGTTACGCTAACACAGGCAGTTATTACCTCTGGTAAATATTCGTTAAGTCCGGATATTGCTGATAACTTTTTACCTGAAACGGAGAACGGGCCGGAATCAGTTTTCGCGATACAATTTACTATCAACGATGGAACTACCGCCGGGCGTTTAAATTTTGAAGATGGGTTGAACTATCCGCATGGGGCACCACAATACGGGTGCTGCGGTTTCCACGCCGCAAGTCAGAATTTGGTAAATGCCTATACAACTGATGCAAATGGTTTACCTAATTTTGATACATTTAATAATAGTATAGCTGATCTGTCAAAGGTTACTGTAGATACAAGGATAGACCATACCGTTGGTATAGATGGGCATCCGTATAAATATGATAATACCAAACCGTTCAGCAACAGTTGGGTGCGTGATCCGGGTGTTTACGGTAATTTTCATACCATGCGTAACCAGCAATTAGCCACAAGTTCATCTTACTTTAAGCTTGGGCCATTTATGGGTTCGGCAAAAAATTATGATATCCTAAGGTATGATGATGTTTTGTTAATGCAGGCCGAAGCTTATATTGAATTAGGGCAACAGGCCAATGCGCTGCCGTTAATTAATCAAATCAGGAATAGGGCCGCAGCCAGTACAGGAAGGCTTAAAAAACTGGATGGAACTTTCCCTTCAACCTATAATATAAAACCTTATAGCCTGGCAAACTGGACCCAGGACTATGCACGTAAAGCATTGCAATGGGAAAGACGACTGGAATTTGCCACCGAAGGAGCGCGTTTCTTTGATTTAGTGAGATGGGGAATTGCAGAAAAAACTTTAAACGACTACATTAATGTTGAAAAGGTGAGAAGACCATTTTTAGCAACGGCTAAATTTACTGCCGGAAGAGATGAATACCTTCCAATTCCACAATCAGAAATTACATTCACTAACGGATTATATAAACAAAATCCTGGTTATTAAATTATTAAATTAACGGAGTCCTGGCTTGATCAATCAGGCCGGGATTCCTGCTATTTTATACCAATTATACAGTTCAGTTTTTTTATACTATCCTGCTAAATATATAACCATTAAAAGCTTAAATTATGAAAACAAAATGTGGCGTATTAATGCTGATTGTGTTTATTACTATAAATAGTATTTGTAAGGCCCAGGATTCGCCCCCCAAAACTTACAAGGAACAATATCGCCCGCAGATCCATTTTTCGCCCAAAGAACACTGGACAAACGATCCTAATGGCATGGTTTACTTTAACCATACTTATCACCTGTTTTATCAGTATTACCCAAAAGGTTCAACCTGGGGGCCAATGCACTGGGGGCATGCCACCAGTGCCGATCTTATTCATTGGAAGGAACTGCCTATAGCTTTATATCCTGATAGCTTGGGCTATATATTTTCGGGCAGCGCCGTAGTTGATTCAAACAATACCAGTGGTTTTGGCAAAAAGGGAAAGACACCACTGGTAGCTATATTCACCCATCATGACCCTAAAGGCGAAAAGGAGGGAACCGATAAATTTCAAAACCAGAGCCTTGCCTACAGTCTGGATAACGGCAACACCTGGGTTAAATATAAAGGCAACCCTGTGCTGAGAAACCCCGGCATCAAGGACTTTCGCGACCCTAAAGTAATGTGGTATGCAAAAGAAAAGAAATGGGTAATGACACTGGCCACTAAAGATCATATTACCTTTTATTCGGCCTCTGATCTTAAAAACTGGAAAAAAGAAAGTGAATTTGGCCTGGAGATAGGCGCGCACGGTGGTGTTTGGGAATGCCCGGATCTGTTCCCTCTAAAGCTTAACGGTAAAATCTATTGGGTGCTTATTGTAAACATTAACCCCGGCGGGCCAAACGGCGGCTCGGCAACCCAATATTTCGTTGGACAGTTTGATGGCAATAAATTTACCCCTGTTGATACCAAAACCCGCTGGCTGGATTACGGGCCCGATGAGTACGCGGGTATAACATGGGGTAACACAGGCGCTCGTAAAATATTTTTAGGCTGGATGAGTAACTGGCAATATGCCAACCAGGTTCCAACCGAAAAATGGCGCAATGCCATGACCATCCCACGGGATATAACGCTTAAAAAAGTAAATGGCGAGATGCTGCTGGCTTCAGTGCCTGTTCCTGAATTGAAGGGTATTGTCTCGGGGTTGGCGACTACGGTTAAAACAAAACTGCCGGCGCAAAGCCTGTTAAAAATGAGGACTGCGTCACTTAATGATTATACCATTACACTTTCAAATGATGCCAGCGAGGAGTTGGTGATCGGTTATGATAAAAAGACCAATCAATATTATATCGACAGGACAAAAGCAGGAAAAGTTGATTTTCAGCATGACTTTAAAGGCCGCTTTGTTGCCCCGAGATTTGCAACAGCAAAAGCGTCTGACCTTACACTGGTGATTGACGGCACCTCAGTTGAGCTTTTTGCCGATAATGGCCTTACCACCATGACCAGTATCTTTTTCCCCAATAAACCTTTTGATCATATCACCACCAAAGGCATTAGCCTGAAACAAGCCGCATTGAAATCTATCTGGAAATAGATTGAACGATTATGCCGGTATTTAATTGAAAACGAGGCTGATCATAAATCATGATCAGCCTCGTTTTTTTGAATATTCAGCTACTTAAGCGATATATCGTTTTAGATTGGCTCTACTAACAAAAGGGGATTAACAGGGTTAACACAATTGAGGGTTAACATTAGCATATATAATTAATAATAAGTTAGTTGAGTGATTTTTATCTCAAAAATATGTTAACCCGCTTTTGTATAAATATTATCGGTTAAATTTCAATTCATAAGTAACACAACACTAAGGTTGGTCAATTGGATTTGTGTTACAGCCTCGTTTTTGATGAGAGTTTTATAGACTGTAGAAGCGCAGCATCTTACCAAGTGGTTTAACTCAAGCTTCCGGGGTTCAACGGCAGGTCTTCCGGCGGATTGGCACTTTCGGGGAACTCTTCTGTATCTTCAACTGATTGAGCATTCCGGATCAATTTTGCCAATGTTTCCTGTTCTTTGTTATTCAAACCGCTGCCTTCATAACGCCAGTGTTTTTCGGAAAAATGAAGTTTCCCCAGGTAATCGGGGTTTTGTTCGTCGGGCAAGTCATCTGCCTGTCCTTCGTTTTCAGCGGGCTCGGTAAATAAATGACTTTCATCTCCAAATGCGTCCTTATAGATCTTAAAAATGCCGGTCTCGTGGAGATGCGCGGGAGCATCTTTTTTAAGTACAGGTTCTATGATCACGTAGCGTTTGCTGCCGTCCGTTTGCTGGAGGCTGGTTTGTACAGGGTTCGTCATGCTATGCTCCTTTTTTACTTTGTAAACTGTTCATCAGCTGTTCATAAAGATCATCATTTTTGGAAACTTTTGGTTTGAGTTTCTTGATGGTTGGTCGTTTGCCTTTGGCTTTAGCCTCGATCAGTTTCAATAACTCTGTATGATACTCATCTTTGTATTTCGAAAGATCAAGCGGTTCGGCGTACTGATTGATCAATGCCAGGCCCATGTCCAGTTCTTTTTTAGATATAGTCACCTTATCGTCGAGCTTTAACTCATCCTGGTCCCTGATCTGCTGCTCGAAGCGGATCCGAGTTACCACTATCGCTTTTTCGACCGGGTGTACAATACACAGGTTTTCGGTATTGCGTAATACAAACCGTGCGAGACCGGCCTTGCCCGATTTCTTCAAAGCTTCCAGCAGCAGGGCGTACGCTTTATTATTTTTCGTTTCCGGCTCGGTATAATAAGAGGTTTCGTAAAGCATAGGGTTTACCGAGGCAATGTCGACGAAGTTTTCTATCTCGATCACTTTGCTTTTTTCAGGTGCAGCCGCCAGGAAGTCTGCTTCTTCAACAATCACATAATCATCATCATATTTATAGCCTTTTACTATTTTGTCGTATGGTACTTCTTTTTTGGTATTTTCATTCACCCGCTGGAATTTGATGTGGGCATGGTCACGGCTGTCCAGCATATCGAGGTCAAGGGAAGAAGTTTGTACGGCTGAGTACAATTTGACGGGGATGCTGACCAGGCCAAACCCGATGGAACCTTTCCAGATGCTTCTCATAACTTTAATTTGGTGATATGGTTAGTGGTGCCATGTGGATGGTGCATTTCAATCTCATCGGCAAGCAAGTGAAGTATTTCTTCGTCAACCTTACCAGGATTTTGACATATGTGCAGGAATTGCTGATCGTCAGGTTCAAAACTTGCAACATATACACCGTTTTCAAATACCCTGAACTTACATTTTTCATCATGATGATGGGCATATTCACCAACCTCAAAATAATGCACCTCTTTGTCTTTACTGATGGTGACCGGGTAATTTTCCATAGCTGATCTTCTGCTTGTAACAACTGTTTGGATGCCGAATTGTTTAGACAGATATTACAGGATCTTTTGACGAGTTAAGTTTATCGTTGTAAAATCAGCTATAAATAGCTGCCGGCCTTGAAATCAATCAAAGGTTACTTTTGTTTTAAAGTGATCACAGCCACTTCCGGCCACATCCCAATCCGCCCTTTAAGCCCCAAAAAGCCAAAGCCCCGGTTTACGTATAAGAAACGCCCCGCGTTGTGATAAAGCCCGGCCCATTGCTTATAAACATATTTGATTGGGCTCCAT
>Ga0163162_10003329_pt1 | contig 15376 bp, 17 predicted proteins | sample S55metaG_FD_115310 | JGI IMG/M metagenome (GOLD analysis project Ga0163162, IMG submission 115310) | Switchgrass rhizosphere microbial communities from Kellogg Biological Station, Michigan, USA - S5-5 metaG | ecosystem: Host-associated > Plants > Roots > Rhizosphere > Soil | place: USA...
GTGTCTCTTGCGCGGCTGCACTCAGGCAGATTCCCGCAAACAATCCTGCCGCTAAAACGAATCTACCCATAGGTCTTCGGATCCCTTCGAGGTGGTCTTGTTTCGAGGATCCTCCGATTTTGCAGGGCCATCAACCACTTTGCTACAACGAAACGATAGTTTGTCGACAAGCAGTAACTGGATCCCAGCTGTTGTCGTAGCGATTCGCGTCGGCCTCCGAGTGGTCGATGGCCTTGGGTATCTATGAATCCCCGTGGTGGCCTAGACAGTCACGGTCACACGCATGAAAGTGGCAGGGATCAGCGTGCCCGCATTCTCGCTCTTGTTCTGGGAGCTGGCCAGTTCGACAAGTTGGGCGTGAAGGTCCTGTGCTTTTCCGTTCTTTTCGGCCGCTTCCACGGCGTTCATGGTCGGCCCATAGTACTTTTCGAACAATCCGATGAACTGTTCGGGATCCTTTTCAGGATGGGCAAAGTAGTACGTGTCCTTTGTCATTGAGATGTTCTCGGTTGGCACACCTGCCTGGTGGAAGCGCTCAACGATATGGTTCTCCACGCCCCACGTCATGGGACTGATGAAGCCCTCCGGCGGCGCCGGTGTAAAGGCGGAGCTGATCTTCAGCACCTGCGAGACAAAGGTCGGGTCGTTCGGAATCCAGTTGCCCATCACAATACGGCCGCCGGGCCTGGTTACGCGGACCATCTCTTTAGCGACATCGAAGGGCTTCGGTGCGAACATAGCGCCAAAGATGGACACAGTCAGATCGAAGGAGTCGTCAGCAACGCCTTCAAGGTCGCAGGCGTCGCCTTCGTGGAACTTCAGCCTGGTCAGGCCTTCCGCTGCGGCCCGCTTGTTCCCCGCATCGACAAGGTTCCGCGCAATATCGATCCCCGTTACCTCCGCGCCTGTATGGGCCAGCGGAACTGCCGTTGTTCCATCTCCGCAGCCGAGGTCCAGAACCTTCAGTGTCGATGTGACAGGCAGTGTCTTAACAACAGCTGCGCCCGATTCACGCATGAATGCTGCAATTTCAGTGAAGTCGCCTTTTTCCCATAGTGCTTTGTTTGGATTCATCTTCTTCTCCCGATACGTTCAAGTTCGCTGAATTGGGCCTCTCGTTGAATCAGCGAGAAGGTCCCTTTCAGAGATACAATTGTGCTCCGCGGCTTCCCAAACAAGAATGCCCGGCCGTCGTTATGAATTGCTCGATCGGCCAGTCGCAGCGGTTTACTTTGCGCAGAGACCCGGGAACTTTGCAGAGAGTCCAGAGGACGACGTGGACGCATTCTCCCAGATACTTAGCGGAGTCAAGCTGAACGGTGCGGTCTACTTCACTGCGGAGTTCTCCGCTCCGTGGGGGCATACGACTCCTCCATCGAATACGCTCGCGGCCAGGTTCGCCGCCGAGGCCGAGCATCTTGTTATCTACCACCTGGTGACCGAAGGCGTCGCCGTCGTGGAGTTGATGGATGGCCAGATACTTGAACTCAAAGCCGGAGATGTCGTCGTCTTTCCAAACGCTGATCCTCACCACATCAGCAGCAGCCGGGGAGGAGCGCGGCCATTTCCGAACTACGGCATCTCGGCAAAGATCGAATCGCACGATCTAAGCCCTCTACGCGCCGGAGGAGGAGGCGAGGTCACGAGATTCGTGTGCGGATACATGACGTGCGATCCGAACGTCACTCGTCCGATACTCAGTGGGCTTCCACCAGCCTTTAAAGTCAGCCTCAGAAGCGACCGTTCCGGGCTCTGGCTGGAGAACTCTATCAAGCATCTTGTGGAAGAGGCAGCGTCAGGACGAATCGGCAGCGAGGCGATGCTGGCCAAACTCTCAGAGGCTCTGTTCATCGATACCTTGCGACGCCATGTCGCCGGCCTTCCGGAACAGCAGAAGGGATGGCTTGCCGGAACGCGCGATCCAGTGGTGGGGAAGAGTCTCAGCCTGTTGCATAGCCGCATCGCTCATCCGTGGACGATCGCAACGCTGGCAGATGAGGTAGGCATCTCCCGGTCTGCTCTGGTGGAACGTTTCGCACGATATCTTTTAGAACCGCCCATGGCGTATCTCACCCGCTGGCGGCTTCAACTGGCTGCGCTCTCACTCGAGAGGACCTCCCGGGGTGTCGCCGAGATCGCAGCAGAAGTCGGATACGAGTCGGAGGCAGCCTTCAGCCGTGCGTTCAAGCGGGAGTTTGGACAGCCTCCCGGCCGCTATCGCAGCGAGCGCAGAAGCAACTCCACCCGCAGCGCCAGCAAATCAATTGAACCCACGGCAATGCCCGTCCGCTGAGGCCAACACAGAAAGCTGGATGCTCATACCGGCTCCTCATGCGGTATCTTTCTTGCAAAGAACAATCTACGGAGCCATCGCATGCGCCCCTGCCTTACCCTAGCAGTCATCGCGAGTATCTCTGCCTTCGCCGGCCTTACTGCAAACGCGCAGCAGCCGAAGTACCCCGACTACCCCAGCGAGACTCCGCAGACCCTCGTCAACTCGCAGACAGGCTGGGACTACACCAGGCGCGACGTCATGATTCCCATGCGCGACGGCATTAAGCTCCACACCGTCATCCTGGTGCCCAAGGGCGCAGCGCACGCTCCCATCCTGTTCACGCGCACTCCGTATAGCGCGAACATCCTCGCCGCCAACCGCCAGAGTTCCCATCTTGGCCCCGCGCTCTACGGTTACGACAATGCCGTCGAGGCCGTCGTGGCTGGAGGTTATATCCGCGTCATCCAGGACATCCGCGGCAAGTACGGCTCCGAGGGCGACTACGTGATGAACCGCCCCGTTCACGGCCCACTCAACCCCACGCCAGTCGATGAGTCTACTGACACCTACGACACGATCGATTGGCTCGTGAAGAACACGCCGGAATCCAACGGCAAGGTTGGCACGCTCGGCATCTCCTACGACGGCTTCGAGCCGCTCATGGCCGCCTATCATCCACACCCCGCGCTCAAGGTCACCGTCCCCATGAACCCCATGGTCGACGGATGGATGGGCGACGACTGGTTCCACAACGGAGCCTTCCGCCAGCAGAACATGTCCTACATCTACGAGCAGGTCGGCACGCGTGCGAACGACGCCAAGTGGTGGTCCGACTCCTTCGACGACTACGACCTCTTCATGAAGGCAGGCTCCGCCGGCGCGCTCGGCAAGACACACGCTCTCGAGCAGACCGGCTTCTGGCGCCAAATCCTTGCGCACCCCAGCTACGACTCATGGTGGCAGCAGCAGGCGATGGACAAGCTCCTCGCCGCCGAGCCCCTTACCGTGCCGATGATGCTCGTCCACTCCCTCTGGGACCAGGAAGACATCTACGGAGCCATCGCTGTCTATAAGGCGCTCAAGCCGAAGGACACCAACAACGACAAGGTCTTTCTCGTCATGGGCCCCTGGCACCACGGGCAGGAGATCGAAGAAGCCAGCTCGCTCGGAGCCATCCACTTCGGCTCCGCCACCGGCCCTTATTTCATGAAGAAGGTCCTACTCCCCTTCCTCGATCACTACCTAAAAGACAACGTACCGCCAATGGACGTAGCCCCTGTCACGGCCTTCGAGACCGGCAGCAATGAGTGGCGCAAGCTCAACTCGTGGCCCGCGGGCTGCGAAGCCAGCAGCACCTGCACGATTACCAACAAACCGCTCTATCTCAACAAAGGCCTGCATGCCTCGTGGAATGTTGCAACCAATAAAGAGAGCTTTGAAGAGTACGTCTCCGACCCAGCCAAGCCCGTCCCCTATCGCCCGCGCCCCTCGCAGCCCATGGGCTACGTGCTTCCGCTCACGTGGCCGCAATGGCTCGTCGACGACCAGCGCGAACCCGGCGGCCGCACCGACGTCCTCAGCTACATCTCTGAACCCCTCACCCAACCTCTCAAGATCAGCGGCCAGCCCGTCGTCAAACTTACCGCCTCCACCTCTGGCACCGACTCCGACTGGGTCGTCAAGCTCATCGACGTCTACCCCGACGAGGTCGCCGAGCAGCCCGAGCTAGGGGGCTATCAGCTCCCCATAGCCATGGACATCTTCCGGGGCCGGTACCGCGAGAGCTTCGCTGACCCCAAACCCCTCTCCGCCAACAAGCCCCTCGACTACCACTGGGACCTGCCCACCACCAACCACGTCTTCCTGCCTGGCCACCGCATCATGGTGCAAGTGCAATCCAGCTGGTTTCCCCTCTATGACCGCAACCCGCAAACCTTCGTGCCCAGCATCTTCAACGCGCAGCCAAAGGACTACGTGAAAGCCACTCAACGCATCTACGAAGGCAGCGCGATTGAGCTGCCGGTGGTGAAGTAGCAAGAATCTCGCACCTCGGATACTGTCATCTCGACCGAAGCGCAGCGTAGCGGAGAGACCTGCCTCTGCACCATGCAGAGTGCGACCTATTGCCCCTCATGGTTCAAGTCGCCTCACCCGGTCACACATCCATCCAGCCTCACAACGTACGCAGCTAAGATCAACATCATGCGACGCCTCCTCTTCCTCCTCCTCCTCGCCACCGCCTCGCTCTCCGCAGAGGTCCCGAAAGACTGGACCACCCCGCTCGATCCCTTCAAGATCGCCGACAATCTCTACTATGTCGGCAGCCGCGACCTTGCCGCCTACCTCGTAGTCACGCCCAAGGGAAACATTCTCATCAATTCCAACCTTGAGAGCTCGCCGCCGCAGATCCGCCACTCGGTCGAGCAACTCGGCTTCAAGTGGAGCGACACGACGATTCTGCTCAGCAGCCAGGCGCACTACGATCACGTCGCAGGAGCCGCACAGGTGGTGCGCGAGACGCACGCGACCTATGACGTGATGGAAGGCGATGTTCCCGTCGTTCAAAGCGGCGGCGGCAAGACCTCCTTCGATCTCCCCGACTCCCACTTCCCGGCGGCCCATGTCGACAAGACCTTGCACGATGGAGACAAGATCACCCTCGGCGGAACCACCATCACCGCGCTGCGCACCGCAGGGCATACCGAGGGCTGCACCACCTTCACCATAGTTGTGAACGAAGGCGGCAAAAAATTCCTCGCCGCAATCATCGGCGGCTGGAGCAGCAACCCGGGCGTCACCTATGTCTCCATCAAGGGCAAGCCCGCCTCATACCCTGGCATCGAAAAGGACTTTGAGCGCACCTTCGCTACCTACAAGGCGCTCCCCGTCGACATCTTCCTCGGCGCCCACGGCGTCTACTTCAACATGTTGCAGAAGCTCGACCAGGGCGCTCGCACCAATCCCGCTCTGTGGATCGATCGCGAAGGCTATAAGGCCGCCATTCAGAAAGCAGACGAAAACTTCCACCGCGAACTGGCGAAAGAACAGGCTGCCGCAAAGTAGCCACTCCCACGCGCAACCTTCAAAACGCGCTCAGGAGAGATTCGTCTCTCGACCACGAATCTCTCCGAGCCATCGCTTACTTGAACAGGTGTGTGGAGTGCGTCACCGCAGCACCCGCGCGCATCGCGGCAGCCACAACAGCGGTCTCGGCGATCATCGCGTCCGTCGCGCCCGCATCCACCGCGGCCTTGCGATGAAGCTCCAGGCAGTATGGGCACTGTGTTGTCATCGCGACAGCCAGCGCCATCAGCTGTTTATGCAGTCCATCAATCGCACCGGGCTGGTAAGCAAGCCTGTCGAACTCCCAGAATGCCTTCATCCCCTCCGGCGCACCTTCGTTCAGCCTCTTCAGCTGAGCGAGATTATTCATGTCATACATGCGTGTCTTCTCCTTCTCGTATTAAGCGGCGCTCGACTGCTCTGCCCCTGTAGCCGCGTCTGCCTATTAGGCAGGTCACTCTTAGAGCACCACAGTGGACAAAGGTTACATGGAAATTGCAGGCCCAACGAACTTTTTACAAGCTCACGATACGCTCGTTACGCACGGAGCATGATCACAACTACCGTCGCCTGTTTCTGCGTCGCGCATCTTCTCGCGGCCAGTACTGGAACTCATCCTCGTACAATTCACCGCTCAAATCCGTCACCCGTACGGCCATCTGCGCCTGTGCATCCGCAACGGCGCGGTTGTAGATCGCCGGGCCAATATCCTCAATAAAGAAGTCAAGCAGCATGCCCGCCGGCAGGTTGCCGATGGTCTCTGGCAGGTTCTCCTCGAAGTACCGCTGGATCGAAGCGACTGCGTCCGCACGCGCCTGTTGCGATAGCTCTATCTTCATACCGATCAGATTACATCGCAGCCTTTGTCCCATCACCTCCCCGCACCTATACTTAATAGCGAAGAGGAGTTTCATGGCCGCATTACTGGAAGCAATCAACGTCAAGCGCAAGAGTCTGTTTGAGCACGAAAATACCCCCTACTACTGCATGGACTCTGACATCAGTTCGCCCACCGCGCGTGGAGGCCAGACGCTCGTTCGCCTCAAGATGCGCAACCTGCTCACGAACGCCGTCTTCGAGAAGACCTTCAAGGCCGGCGACAAGTTCAAAGAGCCCGATCTCGAGCTCGTCCCCGCAACCTTTCTCTACACCGACGGAGACGGCTATCACTTCCTCGACCAGCAGAGCTTCGAGACGCTCACACTCACCGAAGGCATGATTGGCGACGCAACCGACTTCCTCATCGAGAGCCTCGAGATCCAGGTGCATAAGTACAACGGCAACCCCATTGGCCTGCAGCTCCCCATCTTCGTCGAGCTCAATGTAGCCGAGACCGAGCCCGGCATCAAGGGCGACACATCGAGCGGCAGTGTCACCAAGGTGGCGAAGCTCGAAACCGGCCTCGAGATCCGCGTGCCGCTCTTCATCAAGGAAGGCGAAAAAGTAAAAGTCTCAACAGAGAGCCGCGATTTCGCCGGACGAGCCTAGGATTCTTACACCTAAATAGAAATGGGCGAGAGAGGTGTTACCCTCCTCGCCCATCGTTCTGTTACACGTTGAGCTGGCCTCGAAGCTTCGCGGCTGCTTTGCACATGTTTTCCAGCGCGGCCACAGTCTCCGGCCAGTTCCGTGTCTTCAGGCCGCAGTCCGGGTTTACCCATATCTGCTCTGGCCTCAGCACCTTTAGAGCAAGAGCAAGAAGCTCGCTCATCTCCTCGGCCGACGGCACGCGCGGTGAATGGATGTCGTACACCCCAGGCCCGATCTCGTTCGGGTAGCCGTTAGCGCGGAATGCTTCCAGCAGCGACATCCGTGATCGTGCCGATTCCATGGAGATAACGTCCGCGTCCAGCGCTGCGATCGATGGAAGAACATCCTCGAACTCGCAGTAGCACATATGTGTGTGAATCTGTGTTGCGTCGGTAACGCCGCTGGTTGCCAGCTTGAATGCCTTCACTGCCCAATCGAGATACGCTGGCCAGTCCGCATGGCGCAGCGGCAATCCCTCGCGAAGTGCAGGCTCATCCACCTGTATCACGCAAATCCCGGCAGCCTCGAGGTCCCGCACCTCATCCAGCAGCGCCAGTGCAATCTGCCACGCCGTTTGCTGGCGCGGAATGTCGTTGCGAACAAACGACCACTGCAAAACGGTGATGGGGCCGGTAAGCATGCCCTTCATCGGGCGACTGGTAAGAGATCGCGCATAGCTCGTCCACTTCAACGTCATCGGAGCAGGACGGGAAACATCACCGTAGATCATGGGAGGCTTGACGCAGCGCGAGCCATAGCTCTGCACCCATCCATTGCCCGTAAAAGCAAAGCCGTCGAGAAACTCCGCGAAGTACTCCACCATGTCATTGCGTTCAAACTCTCCATGTACGAGTACATCCAGCCCGATGCGTTCCTGCTCGCGCACGCACTCCGCAATTGCCTCTCGCAAAAAAGCATCGTACTGTTCGGTGGTTTCGTGACCGTTCTTGTGCGCTGCTCGCCGCTTCCGTACCTCCGCGGTCTGCGGAAACGACCCAATGGTCGTCGTAGGCAGCGGTGGAAGTCCAAGTTGCGAACGTTGCACTACGGCACGCTGAGCATAAGGCGATCTTCGATGGAAGTCCGTTTCCGTTAGAGATGCCAAGGCTGCGCGCACCTTGGCATTAGTCGTAGTCTCTGCTGCGGCTCGATCGGCAACTGCGAAAGCATTCGCCCGGTAGGCTGCCTCATCCTCACCGGCAAGCGCTACAACTTCGCCGAGCTTTTCTTCCGCGAATCGCAACCAGCTCTTGATGCGCGCTGCCAGCTTCTGCTCGCCTCGAAGACTATGCGGCACGTGAAGCAGCGAGCACGACGGAGCAACGATTATTCGATCGTCGCCAAGCTCCTTGGCGGCCCGCTCAAGAAGAGAGGAAGCCGCAGCAAAGTCGGTAAGCCAGATATTGCGTCCCTCAACACAACCAATGCTCAGCACCTGTTGTGGTCCCAACATCTTTAGCGTTGGCTCCAGCTGCGCAGATGCGCGGACCGCATCAATATGCAGGCCATCCGTACCGAGTTCCACCGCCGTCTGCAAATTTTCACCCAGCGTGTCGAAGTAGGTCGTCAACATCACGCGAACCGAAACCCTCTTCAATTCCGCATATACACTGCGATACGCCTCGCGTACTTCATCCGTCAGATCGGTCACGAGCATCGGTTCATCTATTTGGACCCACGCTACGTCCTCTGCTGCCAGAGTCTGGAGCACCTGACAATAAGCAGCAGTCAGCCCGGGCAGCAGACGCATCGGATCAAAGCCTTTAGCACTCTTGCCGAGCAGCAGCAAGGTCATCGGTCCAATCAAAACCGGTCGCGTCTCGATGTTCATTGCACGTGCAGCACGCAACTCGCGCAACAGCTTCGTCACATCGACGTCAAACGCGATCCCCTCCGACCACTCCGGAACCAGGTAGTGGTAGTTCGTGTCGAACCACTTCGTCATCTCCATCGCAGTTTGATCTTCGCTATTTCGCGCCATCGCGAAGTAGCGATCCAGCGTCACTCGCCCTGTGCCAAATCGCTCCGGCGTAGCACCCACCAGCACCAATGCATCCAGCACCTGGTCGTAGAGTGAAAAGTCGTTCGATGGGATGAAATCGATGCCGGCTGCTCGCTGCGACTCCCAGTGTTTCTTGCGCAACCTTGCAGCAGTGTGCAGCAACTCCTGCTCGGTCCGTTTGCCTGTCCAGAAGCCCTCGAGTGCAAACTTCAGCTCACGCTGGAATCCCATTCTCGGAAATCCGAGGTTTGCGGTCATAAATCTCTTTGTGGGCGTTGATGAAACGGTTCCTGCAACCATCTGGTTCTCTCCTTGAGACGAAAGAACCACCCGTGCGCAGGCAAACTCCATCGCGCAAACTGCGCAAATAGAAGATGCAGTGGCTACCGGTCCAATCCACGAGAGCGGTGACCTCAAACGCACCCATGGTCAGCGTCCAGCGCTTCCATGGCGGTGGCGGCAGGCCGGTCTTCGGACTTTGGGCTGCCTACTCTGTTGCCGCTTCCCATCTGTTCATGTCAGACAGTGCGTTGGCTCACGCCATGCAACATTTCGTTCCCATCACCGCTGCGGGACAGCGCCGGAATTACACCGGCTTCCCGTTTAACAAGCTCCTCGCGGAAGCTTGACCTGCACACCACGATTCTACAGGGGCCGCCTTGCGGATACGATTTACCTACTTCCCTTCCTTCAGCCGATCCAGCAGCCGCGTAAGCACCTCGCGCTCCTCTTCCGAGGGCTGGAACGACAGCGGCTTCCGCCGTATGTAGCGCAGGTTCAGGTTCGCAATATCCGAGGCCATCACGATAAACAGGTTCCCCGGAATGTTGAACCAGAACTCATCACTGACCGTCTCGATGTCCTGCGCTTTCGCCTTACGAAAGTCGTCACGCTCAAATCTCCGTGGATTCGCCAGCGTGATGCTCGCGAGCGACCCATCACTATTCAGCATCCTGTCCTGCACCGTGCCCTGGTACAGGATGCCCGTCTTAGTTAACACGTCGGCCATAATCCGGAACGTCCCCTCCGGCAGCAGCATGTCGCTGAATAGCAGGTCCCACTCCGAGATGCGCGGCACAATCGTCGCCAGCAGCGTCCGCGTCCAGCGCCTGCGCAGCCCCCGCCATATGCGGTTGTAGTTCAGCACCACGAACACGCGCACGGCGCAGGCGATCAGCACAATCAGGTACAGCCGCCACAGGATCGAGTAGTTCATCCAGAAGAACTTGTAGAGGCTATCGAAGAACTGTTGATGGTGCGACTGGAAGAAGTTGTCGCTCTGGAGCGCGGAGAAGACCGTCTCCACATCGGCCTGCGTTCCGTTACTCCACATCGCGCCTGACCACCGCGCCCACGCAATTGCAAGCAGCAGCGGTAGTGCCGCGCTGATGATCGAGCGCGCTACCTCTTCGGCATGGCTCTCCGCGCGCGTCTTGCGAAACACAACAAGGTCCGCGGCCCAGCGAGCGATCAGGTTGGGTCCCAGCAGGTAAACGGCGATGAGGAAGCTGACGAGGAGCGCCAGCAAGCGGATCTCCTAGGCGACGGCTTCGCGAAGGTCGGCGAGGTTCAACGTAATCTCACCGAAGGACGTAGGAATCACAGCGGACTCATGCGTCCGCAGCTGGGCCAGCACCGCGTCCTCGTGCCGCTGGATAAACTCGATGATCTCGGAGCGTAGCCGCGTCTGGCTGGTGCCGATATTGGCATCCCGCAGCGAAAGCACGTACTCAAGCTCAGAGCTGCTCATCGAATCCCCTCAAAAGACGCATGCACAAAACTCAGTGCATCCGCTCTGAAGATACCACGCAAATGTAGAAAATAGCGCGTGATTGTTGACGCGGAGAAGCACTGCGAACAACAAACGACCCTATTTGAGGTGTCATTCCGACCGGAGCGTAGCGGAGTGGAGGAATCTGCTTTGGCCTGGACCGCGAACACTCCTCGTGTGACCAATTCAGACTCGAGCAAATCCTTCGGTCCAATGATCCCGATCGAGCTTGTACTCGTGCGCAGTAAATCCTTGTGGATAATCACGAAAACCGGGCTGATCTTTGAGGCGGCTAATGGTAGCCTTCGCAGCCTCTTCGGTGCGGTAGACACCGATTAGGAGTTCGGTGTCCTCGCCTTCCGGTCGTTCTTGTTCAAACCATAGCAACCACACGGAATCGTTCATGGCTTACAGCAGCTCCTGAGCCCGCAACACGGCCGCCACGGCTTCATCGGCAGTACCCCCCACCGCGCTCAGATGCCCCATCTTCCGCCCTCTGCGCGGACGATGCTTCTCATACAGATGCAGCCTCACACCCGGCACTGCCAGCGCCGCGTCGAAGTGCGGCTCCCGCGCCGAGCCATCCTCATTGAGCCACACATCGCCCAGCAGGTTCGCAATCGCACATGGCTGCACGGTGCTCACATCTCCCAGCGGAAGATCGCACACCGCTCGCACCAGCTGTTCAAACTGGCTTGTTACGGAAGCCCTCTCGCTTGCGTGATAGCTGTTGTGAGGCCGTGGAGCCAGCTCGTTGACCAGCAGCCTCCCATCGGTCGTCACGAACAACTCAACCGCCAGAATCCCCTCAAGCTGAAACGTGTCGGCGATCTCCTCCGCCAGCCCGCTCGCCTCTTCAGCCATCTCCTCTGTGATCGGCGCAGGAATCACACTCCACGCCAGAATCTGGTTCTCGTGATGATTCCACGCCGCGGGATACACCTTCACCTGGCCCGAAGGACTCCGCGCCACCAGCACGGAGATCTCTCGCTCCAGCTCGACTGCCTTTTCGACAATACCCGCAGCCTCCCCCAGCGCCTCCCAAGCGCCGCGAACCTCTTGTTCGAAGTCCGCGCCAGCACGAAACCCAACCTTGCCCTGCCCGCGTCCGTCGTATCCGCCCGTCGCGCTCTTGCAGAAGACGCGTCCGCCCAGCGCCTGCACCGCATCGCGAACCTCATCCAGCGAGCGAACGGCCCTATAGTCTCCTATGGGAAAGCCATTCTTCTTCAGCCAGTCCCTCTGCTCGATCCGGTCCTGAATGATGGCGAGCATCGCCCGCCCCGGCCGCACCGGAGCGAAGTTCGTCGCCGCATCCATGCTTGCCAGCGAGATCTGCTCGATCTCCAAGGTCACGACATCACACCCTCGTGCAAGGTTCGCGGCCTCGCGCGCATCATCCCAGTTGGCCTCGATGCATGCATCCACAACGAACCGCGCCGCACATGCAGGATCAGGATCCAGCACCTGGATGCGATACCCCATCGCACGTGCCGCCATCGCAGTCATGCGGCCCAGCTGGCCGCCGCCGAAGATGCCAATGGTCGCGCCCGGAAGGATTGGCTTCGCGACTGCCTTCGAACCCGCCGCGCTCACTTCTTTACAACTCCGTGAGATCCCGTGCCGTCGTCTTCAATGGTCTGGGCCAGTACCTCGTCGCGCCGAGCAAGCCGCCAACGCGCAATCTTCTCGCGCAACGCAGCATCGCTGGTTCCAAGAATCTGCGCCGCCAGCAAACCCGCATTCGCCGCGCCCGGCGCGCCAATCGCCAGCGTGCCAACAGGAACGCCCTTCGGCATCTGCACGATGCTCAGTAACGAATCCATGCCCTGCAGCGCCGTCGCCGGAATGGGCACGCCAAGCACCGGGACAACTGTCTTCGCCGCAACCATTCCCGGCAGGTGAGCCGCTCCGCCCGCACCGGCGATGATTACGCGCAACCCGCGCGAAGAGGCCGTCTCGGCGTACTCAAACAGAAGATCGGGGGTGCGATGTGCCGAGACCACCCGCACCTCGTGCGGTATGCCGAACTCCACCAGCATCTCGACAGCGCTGCGCATCACCGCATAGTCATTGCGGCTTCCCATGATCACTCCAACCAGCGGTGAGGCGTCCATGCCCTGATTATACGGGGTTTGCGCACGCAACCGGCCCGTTTCGGAGAGCCATCTACCTGGAGCTGATCAGGAACCTGTTGCCGTCCAGATCCTGAAAGGCGGCGGCCGTACCCCAGTCCGCCTTCTTCGGCTCCATCACAATCGTCACGCCCTTGCTCTTCAGTTCGCGGACAGTCTCCTCCACATCTTCAGCCCAGAAGGTGATGTTCATCTGGCCACCCGGCTTCAGGTCGTCGCCAAAGCGGAAGAGCACAAGCCGTGTCTCAGCGCCCGGTATACCTAGTTCGATCCAGCGCTGTTCCGGGCTAAAGGGTTGATCGGTCATCAAACGAAACCCGAGCCTCTCCGTGTAGAAGGCCAGCGCGCGGTCCTGGTCGGTAACGGGAATACTAGTGAACTTGATTCCTCGAATCATCGCCTTCTCCTCATCTCTCAGGACATTGTGCGACGCTAAATCTACGCTGGCAACACTCTATGGTGATAATTACTATAGTTGTATGCACCATACACCAATCGACGATTACGTATTAGACGTTCTGCTGCCCGACCTCGCCGGCCACGACCGCTCCCCCGCGGCCTTTCTCGTTTACATCGTCCTCTGGACGAGGCTCTACCGCTCCGCAGAGCGAAGCATCGCGATGAGCCTGCAGCAGTTCGTCGAATCCACTGGAATGTCCAAGACCGCCGTGCAGCGATCCATCCTCCTCCTCAAACGCCGCAGGCTCATCGCTGTCACTCGCTCCAACCCCACCGCTATCCCGAAATATGCACTCATACGCCACTGGGTAAAACGCCGCCGATAACTCACCGCCGCAGAAAATCAATCGCCAGATGCGCCAGCGTCACCAGCGCGCCCACCGCCGCGGTGAATCCCTTCACCCGCTGCACGCTGCGCTCATGCCGTTCCACCCGCTCCTCAATCTGCGTCAGCCTCCCGCGCTGACCGATGCCCATCAGCTGGTCCATTTGTGCCTTCAACACCCGGAGATCACCCAATACCTGCCCTTCAAACTCCGTCATCACCCCCCTCTCTGCGCGATCAGCCGATCGGCAGGTTCGTAAACACAGCGCTGGAAAAGCGCGAGTACACCGGCGGATTCGATCCGTCGTACATGCGCACGAAGTAGCGTTCCACCTGCCCCTCGCGCGGAACCAAGAAGCTCCGCACCGGGCTGCGCAGCACCAAGTCCGCGTCCGTTCCCGGACCGAAGGCCCAGTCGCGTCGCCGCACCTCGAACCCTCCACCCACAGGCGGAGCAGCCCCGGCATCAATCTGCAACGCGGTCTCGGTAGCATTCACTACCTGCAACGCCGACAGGTTCGCAAGCACGGCCGCTGGTGCGGACTGAGCTGTCTCTGGAAGAACGGCATCGGCAGCCACCGCATCGGCGAGCCGCATATCCAGCCCTTCGGCCCAATGGTTGGCGAAGCCCATTCTGTAGCTCACAAGCTCTGGCCTCGCATGGCCATCGTCAATCGTCACCGAATGAACGATCACCTTCAGGATGTCATCACCCGAAGTAATCGCGAGCACATCGCCCGGCCATATGTCGGCCGCTGGATTCACCATCGCGTAGCTTCCCGAAACACCTGCGGCTCGACCTGCTGCGAAGCTCCTGACCGCGAGCGCCGCGTTCTCGCAATCGACAGTCGTGCGCGCCTTAGGATGAGTCACCTTGCCTTGCCACTGCGCCGTTCGCGGCAGATCACTACTCCCATCGCCCAGCCGCGCTACGGCACGCCGTCGCCCGCGATACATCACCGTGATCCGCTCGTTGGCCACCGGAATACGACCGCTGAAGAACGTAATCCGTCCCCCAGGAGAGACCGTGCAGTCGACACCGTCGCCGGGATTGCCGGTCACGCGCATCGTCTGACTCCCGTCCGTCGTGGTCGACACGACCCACGCAGAACCGGCCTGCGTGATGCTGCACCCGCCGACCGCTCCATACATCTGCACAGCGTTCACAATGGCGAAGCTGCAACTCCCGGGCGAGCTTGTGACGCTGCCGGAGTAAAGCACCGTTACCGGCGTATTCGACGAGATGCTCGTGTCGCCAATCTCGAACACCAGCCACAACGGCGCATCGACCGCACCTCCACCGAAGCGAGCCAGCACACCCTCGGCCATCGCGGAGTAGGTCTCGTTCACGCGCACGACCTCCGGGCAGTGCAGGCGCAGGCGCAGCGTGTAGCGATGCCCGCTCAGCATCGTCCACGTCGCACCTGTCTCGACGCCGTTCACCAGCGGAGCGACGACCGTTGCGCCGCCGCTCTGTCGCACGTTGAATCCAGCCACGCAGCTCTCCCGCTCGACGATGCCGGAGTAGAGTCCACACACAACTCCAACGCTTGCGGTGCCAAGCGACACGTTGTCGGCCTCGAAGACCAGTGTCCCGCCAAGCTCAACCGGCTCTGCGAGGGTCAGCGTCGTCTGCCCGTCGAGTTCGTTGCCGCCGCGCATCGTCAGCCCCCCAGAGGTGAGCGTGAGAGACGCCCCGCCATCAACCACACTCCACACCTGCGGATTGATCGCGGCCTCGTCAAAATGCTCGTCCAGCAGCGTAGCGCTTGTCGGTCGAAAAGGCGCCTGCGTCAGTTGAAACGTATCGGTCGTA
>Ga0163162_10003331_pt1 | contig 15374 bp, 17 predicted proteins | sample S55metaG_FD_115310 | JGI IMG/M metagenome (GOLD analysis project Ga0163162, IMG submission 115310) | Switchgrass rhizosphere microbial communities from Kellogg Biological Station, Michigan, USA - S5-5 metaG | ecosystem: Host-associated > Plants > Roots > Rhizosphere > Soil | place: USA...
AAGCGATGTAAGTTAGAGCATCCATTAAAAAACGTAGCGCTGATTGCAAGACCATCCGTCGTAACGGAAAACTTTACGTGATCAACAAAAAGACCCCTACGCTCCAACAACGTCAGGGTTAATTTAAAAATATTGTAACGATTCGTACAACGGTAGCCGCCGTTCGGTCGTTATTTAAAAACAAAAGATAAATATGGCAAGGATTTCAGGTATTGATTTACCAAAAAACAAAAGAGGCGAGATCGGTTTAACATACATTTATGGTATTGGCCGTTCAACTGCCCAGGAGATTTTAACCCAGGCAGGTATTGATTTCAATACTAAAGTTCAGGATTGGTCAGATGATCAATTAACTGCTATCCGTGGAATCATCAACGATCAGATCAAAGTTGAAGGTGCATTACGTTCAGAAGTGCAGCTTAACATCAAACGTTTAATGGATATAGGTTGCTACCGCGGTACACGTCACCGTAAAGGATTGCCTTTGCGTGGCCAGCGTACCAAAAACAACTCACGTACCCGTAAAGGAAAACGTAAGACTGTTGCTAACAAGAAAAAGGCTACTAAATAATAAGTGATTAGTGATTGGAGATCAGAGATTAGTTTCTTTGATCTGCGCTCATTAGGAATAGAAAATTAAAATGGTTGGTGGGTCCGAATTATTCACTAATTCAGTAATTCATCAAATCGATAATTAAAAAGAAAGATGGCTAAGACTAAAAAAGTTACCAAAAAGCGTGTTGTGATCGTTGAGCCGGTTGGCGAAGCACATGTGAACGCTACTTTTAACAACATCATTATTACCCTAACCAATAAAAGCGGACAAGCTATTTCTTGGTCTTCAGCAGGTAAAATGGGTTTCAAAGGTTCAAAAAAGAACACTCCTTATGCTGCCGGTCAGGCTGCTGCCGATTGTGGCAAAGTAGCTTATGACCTGGGTTTACGTAAGGTAGAAGTATTTGTAAAAGGTCCGGGTGCAGGCCGCGAGTCAGCTATCCGCACTTTACAAACATCAGGTATCGAAGTTACCACCATTAAGGACATTACACCACTTCCGCACAACGGTTGCCGTCCTTCAAAAAGAAGAAGAGTTTAATTAACCAAATTTTTAAAGCTAAGATTCATCAGCTACAGGCTGCATGATACTTTAAAACAAATACAATGGCTAGATATACAGGTCCAAAATCAAAAATCGCGCGTAGATTCCGTGAGCCAATCTTCGGTCCGGATAAGGCGTTAGAAAGAAAAAACTACCCTCCGGGTATGCATGGTGTCTCTAAAAGAAGAGGCAAACAGTCAGAGTACTCTACTCAGCTGCAAGAGAAACAAAAGGTAAAATACACTTATGGTGTATTAGAACGTCAGTTCGAAAACCTGTTTCACCGTGCATCAGCTAAAGAAGGTATCACTGGTGAAAACTTGCTGAAATTCTTAGAAGCACGTTTGGATAATGCAGTTTACCGTTTAGGTATTGCTCCAACACGTTCAGCAGCCCGTCAGCTGGTTGGTCACAAACACATCAATGTAAACGGCGAAGTAGTAAGCATCGCTTCTTACAGCTTAAAAGCGGGTGACGTGATCTCGGTTCGCGAGAAATCAAAATCACTGGAAGCAATTGCTAACTCAGTTGCAGGCAGAAAGATCAACAAATACAACTGGTTAGAGTGGGATGCTGCCAACTTAACAGGCAAATTCCTGAGCTATCCAAACCGCGATGAGATTCCTGAAAACATCAAGGAAAACCTGATCGTCGAGTTGTACTCTAAATAAGATTAGAGATTTTAGATATGAGATTTGAGAAATACTTCAAATCTCATATTTCAGTTTCAAACATATGTAAGCAAAGGTGGTTTAAGATAAGGATTTGAAAAAGAGGTAAATAATCTCGCGTCTCAAATCTCACATCTAAAATCTTTAAAAAACAAGTAAACAATAAACAAAAGGATATAAATGGCAATTTTAGCATTTCAAAAACCAGACAAGGTTATCATGCAAAAAGCGAATGATTTTGATGGTACGTTCGAGTTTCGTCCATTAGAACCAGGTTTTGGTATAACCATTGGTAATGCTTTACGTCGTATCTTACTTTCATCTCTTGAAGGTTATGCTGTTACTTCTGTTCGTTTTTCAGGAGTTACGCATGAATTTTCAACCATTAAGGGTGTTGTTGAGGACGTTACCGAGATCATTCTGAACTTAAAGCAAGTTCGTTTGAAGAAAAGTGGTGAATCCGGCGATACTGAAAAAGTATTTGTGATCGTAAATGGTCAGGATGCTTTCACAGCAGGAGACATTACCAAGTTCTCTAATAATTTTACCGTGTTGAACCCCGACCTGGTGATCTGCAATATGGACTCATCAGTTACACTTGAGATTGAACTCACCATTAATAAAGGCCGTGGTTACATCGCAAGCGAAGAAAATAAAAATCCTGATGCTAACGTAGGCGTTATCGCTATCGACTCGATCTACACTCCGATCAAAAACGTTAAATACACTATAGAAAACTATCGTGTTGAGCAAAAAACTGACTATGAAAAATTAGTTCTGGATATTGCTACTGATGGTTCTATACATCCTGAAGACGCTTTGAAAGAAGCAGCTAAGATACTTATTCAGCACTTTATGTTGTTCAGCGATGAGAACATGATGCTGGAGGCTCAGGCTAAGGAAGAAACCAAAGAGGTTGACGAAGAGATCCTGCATATGCGCAAGATCCTGAAAACCGAACTGGTTGACCTTGATCTTTCAGTACGTGCTTTGAACTGCCTTAAAGCTGCTGACATCCGCAGCCTGGCCGACCTGGTTTCTTACGACGTAGCAGATATGTTGAAGTTCAGAAACTTTGGTAAAAAATCACTGACTGAAATCCAGGACCTGGTTAAATCAAAAGGCTTATCTTTTGGTATGAACCTGTCGAAGTTTAAATTAGACGAAGAATAAATATTAGTTAACCAGAGATCAGTTATCAGAGACCAGGCACAACTAGTCGCTGATAACTGGTAACTGATCTCTAACCCCGCGTAATTCCGAGGGCTTGACGGTAACGCCGCCCGACGGTATGCACGTGCCACAAAACAAAACACAATGAGACACGGAAAAAAAGTAAATCACTTAGGCCGTACCGACAGTCATCGCAAGGCGATGATGGCAAACATGGCCTCTTCGCTTATCCTGCATAAGCGCATCACTACTACACTGGCAAAAGCAAAAGCTTTGCGCGGTTATGTAGAACCATTACTGACCAAATCAAAAAACGATACTACGCACTCACGTCGTACGGTATTTAGCTACCTGCAAGACAAAGAGACCGTGAACATATTGTTCCGCGAAGTTGCTGAAAAGATCGCTAACCGTCCGGGTGGTTATACCCGTATCATCAAACTGGAAAATCGTTTGGGTGATAACGCGGAAATGGCGCTGATCGAATTGGTAGACTACAACACTGTTTATACTAAAGACGGTGCTGCAGTTGCTAAGAAATCAACCCGTCGTCGTGGTAGTTCAGGTAAAGGCGCTCCTAAAGCTGCTGCTCCAAAGGCTGAAGCCGCTGTAGAAGAAGCAGTAGTAGTTGAAGAGCCAAAAGCAGAAGCGGCTGTTGAACCAAAAGCTGAAGCTCCTGCTGCTGAAGAAACTCCTGAAGCACCAGCTGCAAACGAAGGAAACGCTGAAAAAGGCGAGTAATTAGTTAGACGCGAGGCATCGCGTCTCTACCTTAAAATATCAACGCCCTGTTCATTTGAGCAGGGCGTTTTTTGTTTTAGACCAATTTGATTATATCCACCGTCTCACTTTGATTTTATAAGAAGTATAATCCTGGCCAAAAGCATCAAACAGGTATTTTTCTTCCCTCCATATTACGTAGGTGGTAATAATCATCACAACCATAGGAATTAGAATAAAAGTCCACCAATTGCCCCCTAAAAAGGCGATGCCTGTATATAAAAATAAAAGACCTAAGTACATAGGGTTTCGGGTAATAGCATAGACGCCCCCCGTTTGCAATGAACTCGCTGGTTTTATGGTTATCAAAGTGTTTTGGCTTCTTATAAATTTTACTATTGCCGGTAAGCTAAATATTATACTAAATGCCACAAATAGATAACCTAAAATAGTCGCAATTTGAGTCTTGAAAAATGAAGCAGAAAGTGGAAGCAGCTTTTGAATCAAAAGTGAAAGTAAAAATATCAATGCATAAATAATGGGCGGAGGGATATAAACACCAGGATGAGTTTTTTTCGTTTCCATGGGGCTGATTTTCAGGTTAATCAAATGTACCTATTAAATCAGACCTGTGCTCTTTTTATATATTTAGTTTCTCAGCAAACAAAATTCTATTTACAAAAGAAATGCCCTGCTCATTTGAGTGGGGCGTTTTTTGTTTGTGTCATAACGAAAGATATATAAATCATGCTTATCATGCTGAACGATGACGAAGCATCCGTAAAACTTAATAGTCTGAGGTTATTACAATAAGCCCGTAATAGATTTTTCGCTATAATTCAGAATGACAATGGAATCATTCCACTGATCACTGGTTAACGGATTAACCGATCACTAATACTTCACTGCTTATTCTCCTTCAACAAATCCACCCCCGCAGCATTATTCAACTCATCATCCAAATTAGTGTTGAATTGGAAAGTGTAAATCTTCCAGGCATCTTTTGGTTTGTAGAAAACAAATACAAAGCGTACGGGCTGCTTATCATACTTTACGATATAGCTTAACAGTTTTACGGTATTGCCCACGCCTTTTTCGGTGATAGGTTCGTAGCCGTAATAGTCGCCATCCTGGTCGATGGTGGCTTTCAGGTTCTTTTTAATAGCGGTGATGTCGTCGTTCACTTGTTTGTTCTTCTTCACATCGCCAAAAAGCTGATCGATGGCATCCATTGGTTTGGAGGCGTATAGCTCGAAGAACTTTTTGGAAATGTCGGCCGGAGTTTCCTGCGCCTTAACTTTTTGGGCGCAGATAAATAGCATCACAGTAAACAGTGATAATAGAATCTTTTTCATTTTGCGTTTGAATAAACTACTAATTTAAAAAGATTTTGCTGTATTGGAGTATTATGGATGGCTTAACCAGGCGGTAAACTATAAAGGCGAAAGGAGGCACCTACGGAGCCCAAATACACTTTGTGAATATGCTACAAACAGGCGACTCCTATGGAGTCAATCATCTTACTGGCTTTAGCTCCAGAGGAGCTTCCTGTTTATAGAAAATAATGGATTGTTTTTTGGCTCCGTAGGTGCCTCCTTTCTAAAGCGATTCCATTAGGCTTAATTCGACACCAAAGTATTGTCGCGCATGTTGCCGATCAATGGGTCTGATGTGTAAGTAACGCTAAAGTAATTCGAGCCGGTTGCAGGTGGCAATATATCTACGTCAAATTTGCCTTCTTCAGATATCCAGCGCTTACCCTCCAGGTGGCAATATTTATCATCAAGTATAGCTTCTATTTTCCGCAGGTCCTCTTTACCGTAAGTAACCACGTAAGAGCGGCATATACCGTTATGATCAAAATAAAATGTAAAATCGCCTATCACTCTCGATTTGGTAAAGCAAATAGCCGTATCGCCATTTTCGGCCCTGAATTCCTGTACGAACGAGTAGGGGATGTGTTCGCTAAAGTAGGTTTTGATCTTAGGCATAGTGCTGCCAAGCGGAAACTGCGCAGCGGCGGTTAGCGACAGAATAATAAACAGAAGAAATATAGGCAAGCTCTTCATGCCTAATGTACGGCAACAACCGCACCACATGAAGCTGAACTTAAGAACAGGTCAATACAGGCCAATCAGGGCCTTTTATTGCCTTAGCGGAAAATAGTAGTAGTAAGTGTGGGTTAATTTTGTGGAATTTTTTCCTGTAAAATTGTGTATAAGGCGCTACAAACGGAACGAAAGTAAATAATACAGATCCTTATTTACTTCCCTTCATATCCAGTTTGTGACCGGTTAGAAATACCTTGCCGCTGTTTGGCTCGCGTACGATGGTACTTTCTTTCTTATCGATCTTTAAAGTCTGGGTGATATAGAAACCCTTGTAGTCCATCAGGATATTCAGGCCGTCATTATTCACGCTTAGCTTAAATGTGCCGCCTATCATGTCCTTGCTTTCGTTATTGGTTAGGGTAAAAGTCCCTTCCTTTTCTGATGTAAACAGAAATGAAAATTTTTGTCCGTTAATTTCTTTCTCGGCATTTTTTAACACCAGTTCCCTGTACTCTTTAAAAATGTCCTCTGGTTTCGACATAACCGTATTTCTTTTATTGATTAATAGTGTGCGTGTTAGGACGTTTATCTGCATCCATGGAAGTGTTATACGCGAGAGGTGCAAAAAAGATGCATAAAAATGTAAGTTTCGACAGGCCTTGTATGGTGTTATTTAGATGCTTAATTGTTGTTTTAGTAATAAAAAAATTAAACTAATTATTAACATTGGGGGCTTATTCAGAATTTCTACAGATTTTTATTTGTAGATTGTATACTCTTTATTTTTTTGATTTTGATTGACCCTAATTTTCAGGCAGATATTGATGCAGTAAGTAGCATTCCAATGATGCCAACCTTGCTGGATGTGATTTGCCGTACCACCGGGATGGGATTTGCCGCTGTGGCGCGAGTAACGGAGCAACGTTGGATAACCTGCAGTGTGAAGGATGATATCGCTTTTGGCCTGAAGCCTGGCGACGAGCTGAAGGTTGAAACCACCATTTGCCACGAAATAAGGCAAAGCGGGGAGCCGGTGATCATCGACCATGTGGAAAAGGACGAGTTGTTCTGCTCTCATCATACCCCGGCGATGTATGGCTTCCAGAGTTATATTTCAATACCGATATTTCTTAAAGACGGTCGCTTTTTTGGAACGCTATGTTCTATCGACCCACGCCCGGCCCGGTTGAATACGCCTGAAGTAATAGGTATGTTCAAATTATTTGCCGAACTGATCGCATTTCATTTAAGCTCTGCAGATGAACTTAAAATAATGCAGGCCAGGCTGGAGGAAGAGCAGGAGAACGCCAAATTGCGCGAACAGTTTATCGCCATTCTCGGGCACGATCTGCGGAACCCGGTAGGGGCAATATTAAGCTCTGCGCAATTACTATTGCGTATGCCTGTAGAAGATCGTGTGAAAAGGATTGCAGATATTATGCAGAGTTCTGCCTATCGCATGCGCGGACTGATAGACAATATCCTTGATTTTGCACAAAGTCATCTGGGTGGCGGAATTCAGACTAACATCCTCGAGGATCAGCCGCTGGCCGAAATATTAAAGCACGTAGTTGATGAGCTTGCACTGATATCACCCGATCGTTATGTTTCATTTAAGCTTAATCTTGAAGACCCGGTTGGCTGCGACGGAAAACGTATTGCGCAAGTTTTCTCCAACCTGCTAAGTAATGCCATCACCTACGGCAGGCCAGATACGCCGGTGCGCGTGCAGGTGACAAGCGCTAACGGTGTTTTCACGCTGACGGTTTCTAATGCTGGCGACGATATACCGAAGCATGTATTAGATACTTTATTCCGGCCGTTTTCGAGAGGGCAAAATAAATCCAGTCAGAAGGGTTTGGGTCTGGGCTTGTTTATCGCTTCAGAAATAGCCAAAGCGCATAAGGGAGAGCTTATTGCAGAATCGCACAATGGCGAGACTACTTTTACGCTGAGAATGCCTTGCCCGTAAAGCTATAACCCTATACTCTTCCTAATCTTTGCAGGCAATTTTGCTGCGATCAATGCATGTGATTGTTTGATAAAGAACTCCCATTGCTTTTTACTCAGGCTATTAATGTCCCGTGCCAATACCCATTTATAGCGGGCAATGTAAGGTTGAGGTTCAAGTCCTTCCATCGAACTTACCTCCTCAAAATCTTCATCGGGCACTTTAAAGGAGGCAGATGGCGGCACACCATCCGGATGTGTGAACAGAAATGATTTGCCACCCACATTAAAACATAAATGTTCTCCCAATTTAATATCCTGGGTTACGCCGGGCAGTTGATAACAGATGGTTTGAAGGTCTTCAATGGTCATAACATAAAAATAAGCAAATGTGCAGATATGCAGATGTGCGAATGTGCAGATGGTTCAGCTAAAAGTCATAAAAATGCATTTGTTCATCCGCACATCTGCACATTTACATATTTGCACATCCCCACATTCGCAGATCTGCACATTAACCCTTATCTTTGCGCACTCAATAATTAACACCTATGCTGAAAGGATTTTTTAACGTGCCTGCACCGCAGAACGAGCCTGTATTAAATTACGGCCCGCGCAGTGTAGAACGTGCTGCCCTCAAAGCCGCTCTGGAAGATGCGCGCTCAAAACAAATCGACATTCCGATGTATATCGGCGGGAAAGAAGTGAAGACCAACAAAAAGTTGGAGATCCGTCCGCCGCATGATCATAAACACTTACTGGCTACTTTTTCTGAAGGCGATGCAAGTCACGTAAATGCTGCTATTGACGCTGCATTGGCTGCAAAAGCTGCCTGGGAAGATCTGGCATGGGAACAACGTGCCGCTATCTTTTTAAAAGCTGCCGACCTGATTGCCGGCCCTTATCGCGCTGAGATCAATGCTGCAACGATGCTGGGGCAATCGAAGAATGCTTACCAGGCGGAGATCGATTCTGCTTGTGAGCTAATTGATTTCCTGCGTTTCAATGTGTCATACATGACGGAGATCTATCAGCAGCAACCGCCAATTTCAGGCAAAGGTGTCTGGAACAGGCTAGAGCAACGCCCGCTGGAAGGCTTTGTATTTGCGTTGACGCCGTTTAACTTCACAGCAATTGCAGGCAACCTGCCTTCATCAGCTGCAATGATGGGCAACGTGGTTGTTTGGAAACCTGCTTATCCGCAGATTTACGCTGCCAACGTGATCATGAAAGTGTTTAAAGAAGCAGGCGTTCCTGATGGCGTGATCAACCTGATCTATGTCGACGGTCCGGTTGCAGGCGAAGTAATATTCAATCACCCTGATTTCGCAGGTATACACTTTACAGGTTCAACCAAGGTGTTCCAGAATATCTGGCAAACTATCGGTACCAATATCCACAAATATAAAACCTACCCACGCATAGTTGGCGAAACTGGTGGTAAAGACTTTGTTTTGGCTCACCCAAGCGCCGATGCTGATGTAGTAAGCACGGCATTGGTTCGCGGTGCATTTGAATACCAGGGACAAAAATGTTCTGCTGCTTCAAGGGCTTATATTCCTAAGTCATTGTGGCCCGCAGTAAAAGAAAATATGCAACGCGATGTGGCCAGCTTTAAAATGGGTCCGACTGAAGATTTTGAAAATTTCATTAATGCCGTAATTACCGAAGCTTCATTTGATAAGTTGGCTAAATATATCGATGAAGCAAAAAATGATATCAGTGTAGAGCTGGTGACCGGTGGTAAATACGATAAAACCGCTGGCTGGTTCATTGAACCTACCGTTTTCCGTGTAGATGATCCGCATTATGTAACCATGTGCGAAGAGCTATTCGGACCGGTATTGTCCATTTACGTTTACGAGGATAAAGATTTCAGCAAGGTGATCGATATCGTAGATAAAACTTCAATCTACGCTCTAACCGGTTCTATTATATCTCAGGACCGCTATGCTATTGCTGAAGCTACACAACGCTTACGCAATGCCGCAGGTAACTTCTATATCAATGATAAACCAACAGGTGCGGTAGTTGGTCAGCAGCCATTTGGCGGTGCAAGAGGATCAGGAACAAATGATAAAGCCGGTTCAATGATCAACCTGCTGCGTTGGGTATCTCCACGTACCATTAAAGAAACTTTTGATCCTCCTAAGGATTACAGATATCCGTTTTTGCAGAAAGAACTGTAGAGGAGAGAAGCAAGAGTCAAGAGCCAAGAATCAAGATGTTTTTTTGTTTGTCCTGGTTCTTGACTCTCGGCTCTCAAGTCTACTTGAACTTAAACACATTATCCAGCTTGTCATTATTGCTGGTGCTTACTTTCATGTCATTTATCTTTCCGGTGGCGAGGCTGTAAACCCACCCATGCACGTTTAGCTCCTGCCCGTTTTTCCAGGCGTTTTGCACGATGGATGTTTTGCATAAGTTGTAAACATTTTCTATCACATTCAACTCAACGAGGCGGCTGGCGCGTTCGCCTTCGTCACTTATTGCCTCCAGCTCCTGCGCGTGGATACGGTAGACATCTTTAATATGACGCAGCCAATTGTCGATCAATCCAAATTCTTTGTTGCTCATCGCCGCAAGTACCCCGCCGCAACCATAATGCCCTGTCACGATCACGTGTTTTACATGCAGCACGTTCACGGCATAGTCTAATACCGAAAGCATATTCATATCCGTGTGGATCACCATATTGGCGATGTTACGGTGCACAAATATCTCTCCCGGATTGGTATTGGTGATCTGGTTTGCCGGAACACGACTGTCGGCACAACCTATCCAAAGTACAGGTGGGTTTTGACTCGATAGCTTATTAAAAAAATCCGGATCTGACTTTAAAGCGTTGTCGATGAATTTTTTATTGCCTTCAAGAAGGCCTTCATAGGTGATATGACTGGTGTCGTGGATTTTAGCGCACATAGGTTGATGTATTATTTTGACTGCAAATTTATACTTTTTTGGGTGATGAGAATAGCCGGGATAGTTTATGTAAGGCTACATCCGAAAGATCGTAATATAATATGGTGAGCAAAATTACCGGGATAAAGTAAAATATGACGAATCCATAAGCATTGAAAAAGTAGCCGCCTGCCAATCCGCCTAAAAAGTAAAATGCAAGTATGGTTAAGCGTATGTATATACGGTGTTTTACAATTTCTTTCTTTTTTGACATCGGGTGCAGCCATTCAGATACGTCGCTGCCGAGATCGGTGAACAGACCTGTTAAGTGTGATGATTTGATCAATCCGCCCGATACGGTAGAAACCATGCTATTTTGCAGGCCCATAGAAAATATGATAGCGCCGATGATGATCTCCCGCTCGGTTTGAGATTCGGCATAAAATTTATCACCATAGATTGCCACAAATAACAGGACGATGATTTCGAGGATTACAGGCCGGGAGTGCGCCCAGTAAGTACTCTTATTCCAACCGGAACGTATCAGGAAATTAGATACAAAGGCCCCCATAAAAAATAGCAGCAGCCAAATGATGAAAAGTATCATCTCGTGCCAGTTGTTTTCAGCCGCATGGCGGGCGAGCGTTGCCACATGCCCCGTAATATTGGTGGTAAATGCCAGGAATGCAATAAACCCCGCCACATTGGTGGCTCCTGATATAAAGGCGGTAGACGAGGCCAGCATCAGGTTTTCTTTAAGGGTGCGTTTGTCTTTTGATACCCTCAGCATATTTTGCAGATTGCATTTTAAATTGCAATCGCCCCAAAAGTAGAAATTATATTATTGGCATTCCATAAAAAATCCCGGCTGCATTGAAGCAACCGGGACCGAAATTTAATTTAATCCGCCGGTTTTAATGAGCTCCGGCGAGCTCCACATCCAGTTCGTACACATATCCCAGCTTTTGTGGGTCGTTGCTACTCACTTTCAGGTCTTTTACCAGGCCGGTGCCGATGTCGATCACCCAGCCATGCACTTCCAGGTCACTGCGCTCCTTCCATGCATTTTGTATGATGGTTGTTTTGCACAGGTTGTAGGATTGTTCTATCACGTTCAGCTCCACCAAGCGATTTACCCTAAGCTGCGGATCGCTTATGCGGTCAAGTTCATGGCTGTGAAGCCGGTAAACATCCTTGATATGGCGGAGCCAGTTGTCTATCAACCCAAATTGTTTGTTACTCAATGCCGCTGCCACGCCACCGCAGCCATAATGCCCGGCAACGATGACGTGCTTTACTTTCAACACGTTTACGGCATAGTCAAGTACGCTGAGCATATTCATGTCCGAATGCGCACAAACATTGGCAATATTACGGTGAACAAATACCTCACCCGGTTTAGTACCGGTGATCTGGTTGGCAGGCACGCGGCTGTCCGAACAACCTATCCATAATACCTCCGGACTTTGGCCCTGTGAAAGCTTTTTAAAATAATCAGGGTCTTCTTTCACCCGCTGATCAACCCACTCGCGGTTGCCTGATAACAAGGCGGTATAACTCTCAGCTAACGTAGGTTTCATCTTTTCTGCTGTAAGAATTGGTTTTATGTCGTTTTTCTGATTCTCTGTTTTCATGATCTTTATGATTTATGTTATAAATTACTTCCTTAAGGCGTGGCACATCGTACGTTTCGCGTATATGGTCGAGCCTTACGGTGATACCTTTGGTATAGGCGTTGTTCTTAAAATTGTTAATAATCTCCAGCACATCCGGATCGATAAACCTGGAGTGCGCCCCGTCTATGATTACCACGGAGTCTTTTGGCAGATTGGTGAGTGTGATTTGTATGGCAGCTTTATTTAAAAATGAAACCTCTTCAGCAAGCCGCAGACGGATCATTTTCTTGTCGCCGCTTTCATCAATATGGTAGAAGTAGGGATTACGTAAATTGGTGCGGAGGATATAAAATATACCCACCAGCATACCAATGCCCACGCCAATCAGCAGGTCGGTAAATACCACGGCAACAATGGTTACCACAAATGGTATAAACTGATCCAGCCCTTTATGCCACATGTGCTTAAACAGGCTTATCCGCGCCAGTTTATAACCTGTTATCAAAAGGATAGATGCCAGGCACGAGAGCGGAATATGGTTAATAAGAACCGGGATAAGCAGGAGCGAGAGCAATAGCAATGCACCGTGCATAATAGAGCTCATTTTAGTCCGGGCGCCTGCGTTTACGTTGGCTGATGAGCGTACGATAACTGCGGTTAGCGGTAAGCCACCAAGCAGGCCGCTTACGAGGTTACCCGCACCTTGGGCAACCAGCTCACGGTTGGTAGGAGTGATGCGCTTTATCGGGTCGATCTTATCAGCGGCTTCAATACATAGCAGAGTTTCCAAACTGGCTACCACAGCTATTGTGGCGGCTGTTATCCAAACCTGTTTGCTACCAATGGATGAAAAATCAGGGCTTTTAAACAGACCGAAAAATTCACCTAAACTGCCTACAACCGGAAGATTTACCAATTGCTTATCCTTCAATCCAAAGGAGCTTCCGTCGAATAATAAACTTAAGCCAATACCCGCAACTACTACTAATAGGGGGGCAGGTACAATGGCCAGCTTTTTCACTTTTGGCCAGTAGATCATCAACAATAAGGAAACAGCACTGATGATGACCGCTCCGTAATTAATGCGTGACACTGCTGCAAAAACTCCTGAGAATGTATTGCCATCTTCCGCCTGACTGAAACCTTCGTCTCCTTCAAAATCGGCATCGTAACCAACGGCGTGTGGCAGCTGTTTCATGATCAGGATAATACCTATCGCTGCCAGCATGCCTTCAATCACTGCTGATGGAAAATAGTTGGCGATCGTTCCGGCTTTGATAATACCCAACGCTATCTGGATAAGACCTGCCAAAACTACACTTAGCAGGAAAACTTCGTATGAACCGAGTCCCGTAATAGCATTCAGCACGATAACCGTTAATCCGGCAGCGGGCCCAGCCACACTTAACTGCGAACCACTCAGCGTGCCTACAACAATACCGCCGATGATACCTGTTAATATACCGGCAAACAGAGGTGCGCCAGATGCCAGCGCGATACCAAGACACAACGGCAATGCCACCAGGAAAACAACAATACTTGAAGGAATATCTTTTTTTAGATTTTTAGATAAAAAATACTTTTTGAGATTGAGACCGCCCATAGCAACCCCATCTTGCTTTAATTGCATAGAAAATAAATTTGATTAAACTTTAAATGAATAATTATTAGGTGCAAGTAAGCACCATGAATTCATTTAAGCGTTCGGAGGCGGGGTAGGTACAGTAGGGTGATAAGCCTGGATGTAAAGAGATTTTTCCAGCTTGTAGAGCACGGTTTGTTCGATGGTATAGTGCTCTTGTTCAAATGAGAATAACAGATGATCGTCAAAAACTTTCTTTTCTTTAAGATTGTCTTTGCTCACGTCATCTTTGTCGCCTTTTGTTTCGTTTTCCAGCTGCATGATAACTGCAGCAGCAGTTTTAGAGTCAATGTTTGAAAATAAAGGTGCAAGCGAAATGCCCATCTTTACCAGAAAGATAAAGAGGAATACCACACTCACCAATAATTTAAAGCCTTTTGAACTCATTGCCGCAAAAATATAAATTTCTTTGGATATGCTTCTGTAAACGCCAATAAAAGGATAATGTTACAATTTAATTACTATTTTTAGCGTGTAGCATATAAACCGGATTGTGAATAAAAAACTTAAAGTACTACAACATAAACGCGAACAAGCCCAGTTAGGCGGCGGTCACGCGCGGATAGAAAGTCAGCATAAAAAAGGAAAACTAACGGCGCGTGAACGATTGCATTTTTTGCTGGATGAAGGTTCCTTTCAGGAGATCGGGATGCTGGTTACCCACCGCTCTACCGATTTCGGGATGGAGAAAGAGATCTACCCGGGTGATGGTGTAGTAACCGGGTACGGTACGATCAATGGTCGACTTATCTACGTTTTTTCACAGGACTTTACAGTTTTTGGCGGCTCACTTTCTGAAACCCATGCCGAGAAGATCTGTAAGATAATGGAGCTGGCCATGAAGAACGGCGCACCGGTTGTTGGACTAAATGATTCAGGCGGGGCAAGGATACAGGAAGGGGTAGTATCACTAGGGGGTTATGCAGATATCTTTTACCGTAATACCATGGCATCGGGTGTTGTACCGCAGATATCAGCCATTATGGGGCCATGCGCTGGTGGTGCAGTGTATTCACCTGCTATTACAGATTTTATATTGATGGTGGAGAATACCTCGTATATGTTTGTAACCGGTCCCAATGTGGTGAAGACCGTTACTCATGAGGTGGTGACTTCAGAGGAATTAGGCGGAGCGGATACACACGCAACCAAATCAGGTGTTACACATTTTGCGTGTACCAACGAGATTGACGCAATACAACATATCAAGAAGTTACTGAGCTACATGCCGCAGAATTGCGAGGAAAGAGCGCCGTCAATTCCGTATGAAAGTAAGGATGATTTGCGCCCTGAACTTGCCGATCTGATGCCCGAGAATGCCTCACAACCGTATGATATGCGTGATGTAATAAACAATGTGATCGATGCGGATTCTTTTTTGGAAGTACACAAAGGTTTCGCTGAAAATATTGTAGTAGGCTTTGCACGATTGGCAGGCAGGAGCATAGGTATTGTGGCAAACCAGCCTGCATTTTTGGCGGGAGTGTTAGATATCCACTCATCAACCAAAGGAGCGCGGTTTGTACGTTTTTGCGATAGCTTTAATATTCC
>Ga0163162_10003332_pt1 | contig 15373 bp, 15 predicted proteins | sample S55metaG_FD_115310 | JGI IMG/M metagenome (GOLD analysis project Ga0163162, IMG submission 115310) | Switchgrass rhizosphere microbial communities from Kellogg Biological Station, Michigan, USA - S5-5 metaG | ecosystem: Host-associated > Plants > Roots > Rhizosphere > Soil | place: USA...
CAGGCGGGGACGCCTGCACTCCCAGCACTCTGTGTCACAGTCCTCTTCTTGCTGCGCGCTCTTTCCTCGTGCTAGTTTGATTCTGCACTAACAACACAAATCTTAATCACAAATCACTAGCAATGCCTGACAGATCTGAAGCCTGGGAACTTCTCTGCGAATACACAAAGGGTGACAGTCTCCGTAAGCACGCGATTGCCGTTGAAACAGCGATGCGAGCGAGCGCAAAGAAGTACGGTGATGAGTCGGCGGACGTCGACGAATGGGGATTGGTGGGGTTACTCCACGACTTCGATTACGAGATGTTCCCTTCGGCCGACCAGCATCCCTTCACTGGCGCAAACATTCTTTGTGGACGTGGCTATTCCGATCGAATCATTCGGGCAATCATGGGACATGCCACCTACACAGGCGTGCCGCGTGACACAGACATGGCCCGTGCACTCTTTGCCACAGACGAACTCTGTGGCTTTTTAGTGGCGTGTGTATTGGTGCGACCATCGAAGAGTCTTGATGATCTCGAAGTATCCTCAGTGAAGAAGAAGCTCAAAGACAAAGCGTTTGCTCGATCTGTAAATCGCGATGACATCAAACAGAGTGTTACAGAGCTCGGCGTGGACATGGATGAACACATTCGATTCGTGATCGACTCGCTACGGCCTGTGCAGGAAGAAATCGGACTTAGTCGAGTTCAGCCTAGTTCGCAGACTGAGTAGGGGAAAACTGTTGAGGATGGTTGATGGTCGACCGAGTGCTAAGAATGATGGCCAGGATGAAGAGAGCCAGGGTTAGCACTGTCGCGATTACTGCCGTCATAAATGCCTGGAGTTTGCGACGCCGCGCCGTGTGACGATAAACGAAGATTGAGGCAAATGTTATAGCTACAACCGGCAACAAGAAGGTTGCGGCAACTACGAGCCCAGGTCTGGTAACAGGATTAAGGGAAGAGAAAACACCGAATACGATTGCTATGCAGGAACCCGCCCCAACAAGCGCCGCAAGAGATGACACTCCAACTACCAGCTTTGGGCGCATGCAAACCGTTCCTCTGTTTCCACAAGAAGCGACTGGTTATGGACCGCAGAACGTCGCCAAGAATACCACAGCCCTCAGACCAGTCTGTCGGCAAATTGCCGGCCTCATCTTCGACTAAATGGTTTTTATTCAGATATTCATTCAGACTGATAACAAATGATTAGCAGAAGCGCGCTCATATGGTTGTCCCGTCAGGAGGGACTGAAGGATTTTGCAACCAGCTTTGGGGTCTTCAAGAAACTGACAACACGGTTCGTCGCAGGCGAAACGACGGACGAAGCGGTCAACTTCATACGAGAGATTAATGCGGAAGGATGCTCAGCGACCTTTGATCATCTCAACGAGTCAGTCGGCAGTGCGGCGGAAGCTGATCACGAAGTTGCCGAATACCTGAACATTCTTTCCCGCATTGACGAGACCAAGATCAATTCAAACGTTTCAATAAAACTGACGCAGTTCGGATTGGGACTTGATCCCGAACTCGCATACAAGAACGCGCGCCGCGTTGTTGAGGAAGCGCACCGGCGCGGAAATTTTGTGCGGGTCGACATGGAAGACTCGAATGTTACGCAGGTTACGATCGACATTTTCAAACGTCTGCGCGCGGAGTTTGGACTCAACGCCGTGGGAATCGTTTTGCAGTCGTATCTCCGGCGAACATATGCCGACGCCCAGGAACTTGTTAAGCTGCCGGCGCGTATCCGCATCTGCAAAGGTGCCTACAACGAGCCACCTGAAGTTGCATTCCCCAACAAGAAGGACGTTGACGACAATTATGTGCGGGTGATGCAACTGCTCTTATCAAGCGGCACATATCACGGAATAGCCACACATGATCCAAGAATGATCGAAGCGACCACAAACTTTGCAAGCAAGGAAGGGATCGGCAAAGACAAATTCGAATTTCAAATGCTCTACGGCGTCCGCCGCGATCTGCAGCGTCAACTGGCCCATGATGGCTATAACATGCGCGTCTATGTTCCGTATGGAAAACACTGGTATCCTTACTTCATGCGCAGGTTGGCAGAGCGTCCGGCCAACATCTGGTTCGTTCTTAAAAACGTGCTGAAGGGCTGATTCATGTATTGCTCAAATTGCGGTGCGTCCGAACAAACGCCCAAAACCTATTGCCGTCACTGTGGCACATGGATTGGAACCGGGCGCCCGGAAGAGCGGATCATTGTAATGATAATCTTTAACGCACTCAGTGCTTTGTTTGCTGCAATCGCAGCAATCGTTCTTTTCGTGACGCAATCTGGACGTTTGTCCGCAACGTGGGCGATCAATCTTGCGGCGACGTTTTGTCTCATTATCTCGGTCTATCAGAGTTTGAGTTTCCTATTCGCTCTAAATCTGCGCAGCCGTCTTAGGCAAGGTCAAGAGACTCCTGCGAAGATCGAATCCCGCAGAGTGCCCGAACTGAAGGAAGCCGATAACTCTGCTTTCATCCAACCGCACACTGTCACTGAAAACACTACTGAGCTACTGGAGCGCAAATCTTAGATGAGTGAGTGGCTCTGGATTTTATGGACGATTCTCGGGGCGATCCTGATCGTCGCTGAGATTTTCACGTCAGGTTTCGTCTTGCTCTGGTTTGGTGTCGGTGCACTTGCAGCGGCGCTTCTCGCAATTATCGGCATCGATAGCCTGGCGATTCAGTTCCTAACGTTTGCTATTGTCTCCAGTGCACTGACTGCTGCTTCGCGAACGATCTTCATCAATTACTTCTCACGCGAGAAGACTGGACAATCCTTGCGAAGCGGTGTGGACGCATTACCAGGGAAGATTGGCACCGTGGTCTCATCAAGTCGAGGCGCGTTGCAAGAAGGTGCAGTGAAAGTCTTTGGATCAACATGGACTGCGTACCCTGCGCCCGGTGAGGCTCCGTTGGAAGCCGGTGAACGAGTCTGCGTTGATAGTATTGAAGGGGCATCTATCTACGTGAAACGACTTGATAGCGAAGGCGATTGGAGAGGCAAGGAGTGAAGTAAGGCTCAAAGAGGTCGACGGAATTAATGCTGAGGTTCCGTATCGGCCTCGTAACTATCGTCCAGGGTTTTGTCTTCTTCGAGCGGTGGTAATTCGATCGTGATTCGATCTGTGGAGGGTTCGTCGAGGTCATCTCCGAGGAATCTCGCCAGCACCACTGTGATGTTATCTTCGCCACCACGATTATTAGCTTCCTCAACTAGTGCGTCGCAAGCTTTCGCCAGATCTCCATTAGAATTCCCGACGATGTGTTGAATGTCTTCCGCTCGAAGCTTTCCTGATAGTCCATCACTACAAAGCAACACTAGGTCGCCCTGCCTGAGACGAATCTTGCCAGTGACCGGCGTGATCTCACTTTGCGCACCGAGTGCCTGTAGGATGACGTTGCGAAACATGTGAGTCTCAGCTTCGCTCTCGCTGATCTGCCCGACGTCGACGAGTTGTTGCACGAGTGATTGGTCTTTCGTGGCGAGACGGATCTGGTCTTTACGGATCACATATCCACGACTGTCCCCTACCTGGACGAGATCGAGAGTGTCGCCTGTAACAGCGGCGCCGGTGAAAGTGGCTCCCATCCCCGCGCATCGAGAATCTTCCTGACTTTTTACATGTATTGCGAGATTCGCGTAGACCGTCGCGTTCTTCAAGCATTCGACGAGATCAATCGTAGGGTCGCATGCGTCCTCGCCGCCGGCTCCAATTAACATCTCACGCACGGAATCGACCGCCATTCGACTTGCAACGTCACCTGCGAGGGCACCGCCCATTCCATCAGAAACAACGAGCACGAGTCCTTTGGAACCCAGATCAAATCGGGTCAATTTTTCTGGAGGAACCGCGCCGTCTGTTCCGGTCCAAGTCTGCTCTGTGGACAGATCCAAGACCAGAAAATTATCTTCATTGCCACGTCTGACACGGCCAACGTCTGATTTGGCGAATAACTCTACAATCATAAGGAGAGCGAATTAATGGGAGTCGTATAAAGGCTAGAACGACGAGATTGTAACCCTTCTATAGTTTGACTGTCACTTGCGGAGTTTCTGGACGAATGTAGTTCGGCTTGCGTCAATGAAGCAAGATAAAAGTTTGTCGTATTTCAAATCTTATCAAGCGCTTGATCAATGTCCGCAATAATATCGTCAGTGTCCTCTATTCCAACTGAGATCCGTACGAGCCCGTCAGTGATTCCAATCCTTTCGCGTTTTGCCGCATCAACCGAGGCGTGAGTCATCGTAGCAGGATGTGAAATCAACGTCTCAACTCCGCCAAGACTTTCCGCTAACGTACATAACCTAACAGATTCCAGTACGGTGCGTGCGGCCTCGAGTGATCCGACATCAAAAGCCACCATTCCCCCGAAACCACGTTGTTGGCGACGTGCCAAAGAATGCTGAGGGTGTGAAGCCGAACCCGGGTAATAAACTTTACGAACTTTCGGGTGCTCTTCAAGAAATGCTGCAACTGCGCGGCCTGATTTATCGTGTTGCTCCATTCGTAGTGCAAGTGTTTTTGTGCCACGTATCACTAACCACGAGTCAAACGGGGAGAGGATCGCGCCAGCACTGTTTTGCACGAACCCGATCCAGTTCGCGTCTTCTTCGTTGTTGAGTACTACCATGCCACCCACACCGTCAGAGTGCCCGTTCAGATACTTGGTAGTCGAATGAACCACGATGTCGACGCCAAACTCTAGAGGTCTCTGCAGGTAAGGCGACATGAAAGTGTTGTCGCAAACCACACGCGCTCCGACACGATGAGCGATGTCACTTACTGCCTGTAAGTCGGTTACGATCATCACCGGGTTCGTCGGCGTTTCGAGGAACACCATCTTTGTGTTTGCCTTGATCGCCGCTTCAACATTCAGCGCGTCCGAAGTGTCAACAAAATCAAACTCCAGGTTGTAGTTCGCGAGTATCTTGGTGAAGAGACGAGAAGTGCCGCCGTAGGTATTGTCGGAAACAATTACATGTTCGCCGCCTTTAACAAGTCTCAAGGTCGCATCGATTGCGGCCATTCCGGATGCGAATGCGAATCCGAAGCGCGCGCCTTCGAGTGCGGCAATGTTGCGTTCGACTGCTGAGCGCGTCGGGTTCTGAGTCCTGGCGTACTCATAGCCTTTGTTTTTTCCCAGTGCGTCCTGGGCATACGTAGATGTTTGATAAATCGGAACTGTGACTGAGCCGGTAGCTTCATCAGGTTCCGAGCCGGTGTGTATGGCGGTAGTTGCAAATCCCATAATTGTTAATGGTAGTAGTGAAATGCGATGTGAATTTCCGATTGTCGATTGCGATTTATAAAATGTCTAATCTGATACATAGCAGTCACTTCAAGGCAATCGGCAACCCATCTATGACTTCAGTTTTCAAATATTCCCTGGCTCTGATATCTCTCAGCCCCGTCCGGAAAAACTGTAACGATTCTCTTGCCTGACCCTAAGCGTTCCGCAACTTTATATGCAGCTGTGGCTGCCGCCCCTGAGGACCAACCACCTAGCAATCCTTCTTTCCTTGCCAGCAGTTTGAGCGATGCGCAAACATCCTCATCCATGACCATCATTATCTCGTCTGCGAGTGAAGCGTCATAAATCGGTGGGATGAAATCGCGTTGACCGATGCCCTCAATTTTCTTTGGACCCGGTGCTCCGCCGCCATAAATTGAGCCTTCAGGTTCGACGAGAATACAAAGAACATTTGGGTTCAACTTCTTGACCGCACGTGACACTCCAACAAATGTTCCAGACGTGCCGGCGCCGATTACGACTGCGTCGATCTTTCCATCCATTTGTTCAATGATCTCACGAGCCGTAGTCAACTCATGAAAGCACGGGTTCGCAGTATTCTCAAACTGTTGGGGCACGAAGCTGTCAGGTATCTCTTCAGCTAATTCATGACACCGCTGAATCGCGCCTTTCATTCCGCTTTCTTGTGGCACGTATTCAATATCGCCGCCTAGGACTTCAATCAACTTCATCTTCTCCACGGCAAAACCACGAGGCACACATAAAACAACTCGATACCCCTTGGCAATTCCGACGAGTGCCAGACCGATGCCGGTGTTTCCAGCGGTTGGTTCAATAATCGTTGCGCCAGGTTTCAGCCGGCCTGTTTCTTCTGCGTTGAGAATCATTCCCAGGGCAGCGCGATCCTTTACTGAACCGCCCGGGTTCAACCATTCAATCTTGGCGAAGACACTTGCAAGCGGTGGGGGAGCAAAACGAGCAAGGTGTAGCAGTGGAGTGTGACCTATAAGGTCAAGAATACTGTGAGCTGTACCGGGAACCATTAATGAGCGGGAAGTTTCACTTTCAAGTTCGAACGGGCTGGATGGTAGCCCGCGTGTTATATCGTGTCAAACCACAGAATATTTCAGATCTCAGATTTCAGATCTCACATTGAAGACCGTCACCGTGCTCGTTGTTTTGGATCAAGATACTCACGCAACCCGTCGCCAATGAAGTTGAAAGCCAGAACAGTGAGTGCGATGGCGATGCCGGGAAATATCAACGCATGCGGGGCTGCCTGTAAGGTCGAAAGATCGCGCGCTTCTTCAATCATTACACCCCACGATGGTGCTGGCGGAGGAACTCCCAGCCCCAGAAATGAAAGTGAAGCTTCCGAGAGAACCGCTCCTGCCATCCCGAGGCTAGCTTGTACAATCAGTGGCTGAATTGCATTTGGCAATATATGGATGAACAGAATGCGGGCGTCACTCGCGCCCAAAGCACGCGCCGCCTGAACGAAGTCGTACTCCCGCACCTTTAAGACTTGTCCTCGAATCAAACGTGCGTATCCGACCCAGCCAATAATACAAAGCGCCAATATCAACTTATTCAGGCCTGCGCCCAGGAACGCAACCATCGCGATCGCCAAGAGCAATCCAGGAAATGCCAGGAAGACATTGAAGACGTAACCTGAAACGAAGCGGTCGACCCAGCCACCGTAGTATCCAGCAATCGCGCCAAAGATCGTTCCGAAGAATGAAGAAACAAGGACAACGATGATTCCTACTTGCAGTGAAATGCGCGCGCCGAAAATCACGCGGGAGAAAATATCTCGCCCGGTCGAATCAGTGCCAAACCAGTGTGAGGACGAAGGAGGGAGGTAGCGAATTGCGAGATTGGTGGCCCCAATGTCGTAGGGCGCAATCCACGGCGCGAAGAGTGCCATGACGACCAGCACTGCTACGATGATTAGGCCGATGACAGTTAGACGATTCATGATCTTTCGAGCTTTGAACTTGGTGCTTGGTGCTTTGTTAACTTAAGTAGCGAACTGGAAATCAAATCAATTAAAAGCTCTAAGCACGAAGTACTAAGCACAAAACACAAAGCACAGCGCTTTTTAGGAAACCCGAATTCGTGGATCCAACCACTTGTAAACAGCATCAGTCAGCATATTTGCGATGATGTAAGTCATGCTGATCACGAGCACGCAACCTTGCACGACTCGATAGTCTCGTTTGCCGATTCCATCCTCGACTAGTAACAGACCGAGACCGGGCCAGCCGAAAATCTTTTCCGTGATGATCGCACCAGCCAGCAAGACTCCGAGTTGTAATCCGAGTATCGTGACTACAGGAATCAGTCCGTTTTTCAAGACATGCTTGTAAATGACCGTGTTTTCGCTCAGTCCTTTGGCTCTCGCTGTTCGAACATAATCTTCGCCGAGTTCTTCAATTACCGAAGAACGAACCATGCGTGTGAGGATTGCAGAAAGGGCTGCTCCGAGCGTAATTGCGGGAAGTATAATGTCGCTCCAGTCAAACCTACCTGACGGCGCAAGCCAGCCAAGCTTTACTGCAAACACGTAAACAAGCATTGGACCGATCACAAAACTCGGAAGGCTTATGCCGAGCAACGCGAGTACGGAGGCTGCATTGTCGATGAGTGTTCCCCGATGGGTGCCTGCGACCACACCCAGGGGAATTGCAATGACAACTGCCACGAGCAACGCGACCACTGCCAGTTCGATGGTAGCTGGATAGCGCTCGAGTATCAGACTCCTGACCGGTTGGTCATTTCGAAATGACAAACCCATATCACCGTGGAGAAGTAAGCGCCAGTAGTCAACATAACGGTTATCCACTCCGTGCCAAACGAAATGGCGTTGACTGTTATTGTCCCGAGGAAATGAGAAGAAGAAGGGAGGACGATCGAGACCGTGTTTCTGACGAAACTGCACGAGTTGTTCGGTCGTGGCCTGTTCACCCAACACAGCGACCGCAGGATCACCGGGTACGAGTTCAATTAGGATTGTTACAAGTGAGACAACGGTCCAAACTACTAGAAGTAAAATAAGCAGTCGTCTAAGAATTCCGAGAATTCTGTACCTAAGAGTTGTCCGCACTCGGCTGAGTTCTCAATCTGATTGGAGTGATGAATGAAAGCGGAGGGAATCATAGCACAGTGATTAAAAGCGGCACTTGGAGCTTAGTACTTGGAGCTTGGTGCATTGTACGTTGTCCTTCCAGCTTATCCTTGAAGCAACTACGCACAAAGCTGAAACAAAAAAACGTAGTCCGGGTTAGGTCCGAATACTCGCACAGCCCCGACAACCGCGCGCTTATCAAACCAAACCCGAGACTACGTATCTGGTTGCAAACTGAAATTCACTGCAACCAATCCAAAAATCACTCCGGCCTTCTACCAAAGTGCAAGGCCGCAATTCCTCCAGACAGGTTCTCAAAACTGACCTGATCTAATCCTGCCTGCTCCATCAAACTTCCGAGCTGTTGCTGATCCGGAAACCGAGAGACAGACGCAGGTAAATAGCTGTAAGCCCCCCGTGAGCCACTTATGACGCCACCCAGCAGCGGCAGTATTTTCCGAAAGTACAAACCAAAAAGCGGTCGAAGAAGTGCGTTCGAGGGCCTTGAAAACTCGAGCACTGCCACCCAACCGTTCGGCTTCAAGATCCTGCGCAACTCTTTGAGACCACTTTCAATGCCTGCCAGATTTCGCAGTCCGAATGCAATCGTGACGGCGTCAAACGTTGCATCTTTGAACGGCAACGCCAGCGCGTCGCCCTCGATTAGTCTGACATCGGCAGGCACTTTCTCGGCAGCGATGCTCAACATCGGCCGACAAAAGTCCGTTCCAACAACTCGTGCTCCATCAATTTCAAATAACATCAGCGATAGGTCGCCAGTGCCACAAGCAACATCGAGTATTAACGACTCGCGTGCAAGAACCTTAGCTCGAACTCGGTTGACTACGAGTCTGCGCCATTTCTTGTCGATATTCAGCGACAAGAGATGGTTCAAGAGATCGTATCGCCCAGCGATCGTTGCAAACATCTCGCGAACACGGCCAGCGTGTTCATTTGTGGCACTTCCATTCTCAGACACAGTTAAGCCAAATCTGATGGGGGTTTGGTTGCAAGTCGCTTGCAAACGCTTTGCGATTAGCTGGGACTCGTCGTTGTCCCCGCCTTGGTTGGTGGTTTTGTTGTCGGAATTTTTTCTGGCATTTCACCAAGAACTTCAAACTGCATGTGACCCCGTAGCAGTTGCTTTAATTGCTGAGCGTCGCCTACCACCACAGTTGCTACAGGCGTGTCCTTAAAAAGCCGAGTTGCAACCCGCTGAACGTCTCCAGGCGAGACGGCCTGGATAGAGGCGGCGCGATCTTGAACTGACTTTAAGCCATATGTGTCCATGTCAAGCCATCTATCGGGTTCAGATTCAATCTTGGAGAGCCCTGGATTTTCCTCTGAAAGTATTTCCTGTCTTGCGCGCTGAACTTCAGCCGCAGTGACTGGTGTGTTCATGAATGATTCAGCGACTTTCTTTGCGGTTGCTAGTGAATCGACCGTCTCCTTCTGATTGACGGCATTTCCCATGATAACGATGCCGGGAAGTACATAACTCTCACTCTTTACGAACAGAGGTTTTGAGGCAAGCTCAGGCGAAGTTTCTCGCCAACGGTCCTGCGCAACTTGTGCTACAACCTGGGCCACGTAAAAATCGGGATCAGGGCGTGCCACTCCGCGCCATGCCAGCCTAATCTCAACCGTCGACGATGGAACATTAACTAGTAGGGTACGAGGATCAGGAGCCTTCGCCTCTTGAAAAGTAGAAGGCGCTATTTGTTCGGTCTTTCGCCACGGACCGAAGAGCTGCTTTAAAGTTCGCATCGCTTTGGCGCGATCGACTCCGCCAGCGATCACAAGAGTGGCATTGTTAGAGTTGAGAAATCGTTCCCGAACGAGCATCAGGTCACCGCGTTCTATTCTGGCCAGGTCTTCTGGTAAGCCCGCCGATGGACGGCCATAGGGAAAATCACCAAACAAACGAAGCGCAATTGCCCGGTCAGCCACTATAGAGGGGGAGACAGCCGTGTCGCGAACCAGTTTTATTCTGGTCTCGCGGACTCGGTTCACAACTTCAGGTGTCAGTTGGGTTGCGAGGATGGCGTTACGCAGGACCTCCATTATGTTGTCGAGTTGCTCAGCTTTTCCAACCATCGTGATGGTCATGGAATCGTAATTAACGCTTACGTTTAGCTTGCCTCCCATTTGTTCACTGAAATAATCGATGGTTGCGGGGTCCGGAAACAAGACATCGCCCAACAAGGCCATCTCACCGGCCTTACCGGCCAAATCAAAGGCGCTGCCACTATGAATCCGTAGTTTGACAAGTACTTCGGCGCTTCCTGGCTTCGGCCAGAAGAGTATCTTGAGACCGTTCAAGAGCTCCTGATTCTCTGGAATAGATGGTGTTTGCGGAAAAGCTTGATTAAGACTTACGAGTAAACAGACACATGCCGCGATCCATCGGAAGGAATGCCTAAGTATTTTGGAGAGCATGGACATTAGTGGCTTCATGCCGAGTAGTTTTTGGCCGTTTAGAGTGAATTCGATGGGTCGAAAACATCTTAGATGCGGGGTGTTTGCTCGTCAACCGTTTGGCTTTTCAGTGCATCCAACCGCGTGAGTCAGTAAGCGGTTATGGGCAATCCGCCCTCTGTTAGCGTTCAAGAAATGTTTGATTGATATCCTTTGCGGACGAGCTTTTCAGCCCGAAAGGCAACTTTCTCCGAGACCAAGCGTAACTTTTCTCTTGTTCGCGGTAACAACAGTAGGAAGTGATTCCTACAGGAACGAGTGCTTGATTGCCAGACAGAGTCACAGACGAACGTTTGCTTCAACTTGCAGCAGACGGCGACCAGGCGGCGTTTTTAGAGCTATATGAACGATACAGAACCCCTGTGTTCCGTTTCGCTTACAGGCTTCTAGGTTCTGTGGAAACGGCCGAAGATGTCACGCACGATTGCTTCCTGAGCTTGATCCGCAGGTCACAGAGCTTTCAACCGGATCGAGCTTCGTTGAAAACTTACTTGTTCGCCGCCGCGCGAAATTTGGCAATGAAGCATTTTCGTGCGAAGGGACGTGAGGGCAGTCTCGAAGAGTTGATAGAGGAGCCAAGTGTACAAGCCAATGAAGAGCCGCTCGAAAGAGTGCTGGACGAAGAGTTAGCGACGCTCGTACGCGATGCTGTGTTGAGTTTGCCGGCACTTCAGAGGGAAGCGCTCGTTCTATTTGAATTTGAAGATTTGAGTTTGAGTGAGATTGCCGACATCACTGACTCAGACGTGGGCGCGGTCAAGGCCAGGCTTCATAGGGCGAGGCAGGGACTAAAGAGCATGTTGGGGCCCTATTTGAAGGATAATTCTGAATTGAATACTCGTCGAGAAATTGTTACTTTGAGGGAGGCGTAAGATGAGTGTTGGGCCGGAAGGTGATTTTGCTTCAGACGATCAGCTCAAGACCCTGCTCGAACGCTGGACTGCGCCAAGCCCTTCGAGAGTTCTCGACAAGCGGATCGCAACCAGCTTTAACAGAGAATTTTCAGGCGCAGACGGGCTGTCTCAGTCAGTGCTGCTCCCCCAAAGGCGAGAAGAGGTAGTATTGATGAAGTTTTGCACCAGATGCGAAGAAGAGTTTGCTGAGAAGTTTAGTTTCTGTCCTGTCGATGGAACCCCCTTGACCGCCGTCGAAGCGAAGCAGGAAGAGCCAAGCGTTACGGTTGTTAAAGACCCGAGCGTTACGCTCAGTAAGCCGAAACCAGAGCCGTGGGTCGATAATACAGAGCCAATTATTCGCAAGACTCCTACACCCTCATCTCCGCAACCAACTTATGCCGCGAGCTCAGCCTTAGGATTGCGTGAAGAGTATCACCTCACGATCATGGACGACTCTGGGCTTGTTGCTCGTCTTAGTCATGAACTGAAAGACGTTTCTCATGAGTATGAGCTGACGTGGCCTGAGTTCAAACGAGATCCTTTCGGTTTCACGAAGCGGACATTCATTGGCTATGGACAGATGCTGAAGAAGTTTCTGTCGAACCGAAATGTTCTGCTCGCGATGGGCGCCGCAGTACTGGCAATGTTTGCCTTAGTCGGTGCAGTTGCTTTGATTGACCGGTCGCAGGGGACCGGATCCTCAAGGCTGGGATTGATAGGATTCGCTGTTGTTGCTGCAGCGTTACTCATTGCTTTGTTTTCGACGATGCTTGGACGAGATCGTGGTGCTGCAGTTATGGGCGCCGAACCGTCAGACTCGCGAACTGTTGTCGCAGGAATGTTGGTTTCATTTCTGTTTCTATTCTCGGTTATGGGTATCGTCCTGTGGATGGACCGAAGACATAAACAGGCCGAATTGCTAGCGCAGAATGAAGAGCTTCAGGTTGAGCAGTTGCTCGATATTCCAAATGAACAACCCACTCCGGACCCTGGAACGGCAGGTCTGAACAAAGGAAATGGCGGAGGCAGTAAGCCGAAACCAGAACGGGCTGCCGGAGGCGGTGGAGGCGGACGTGAAGAACAGAAGCCTGCTTCGTTTGGCAAAGTTCCACAAGCGTCTTTAGATGTTCCGCAGGTGGTAGCGCCGGATCCAAAGCCACCACAAATCAAGAACCCGTCATTGCCAGTTGCTGCGACGGTAGTAGCAGATCCGATGCTGGTTCCACCAGATGCTCGAGTCTTGCCGTATGGTGATTACAAATCGAAGAGCACTGACCCGTCTTCAGGTCCAGGTACAGGAAATGGAATTGGATCTGGACAAGGTGGAGGTATCGGCCCCGGTGAAGGCGGTGGACTCGGACCCGGTCGCGGCGGAAACATGGGCGGCGGTGACTTCAACGCCGGCGGTGGCGGACCTGGCGGTGGTGGTGGTGGCGACTACTCGAAAATCTTCACTGGTAAGGAAGTGACAGCTAAGGCACGGTTGATTTCGAAACCTGAGCCGCAGTACACGGAAGATGCTCGGAAAAACCAGATCACTGGAACAGTGGTTTTGAAGGTCGTGTTTGCTTCCTCGGGTCAGGTGACAAACATCCGAACAGTCTCAGGTCTTCCGTTTGGTCTCACTGAACGAGCAATTGCCGCAGCTAGATTGATTAAGTTTGTTCCGGCGACCAAGGATGGGCATCAAGTGTCCATGTGGATGCAACTCGAGTACAACTTCAATCTATATTAACGTTCGATAGCCTTCAGCCTAAATAAAACGGCGCTGGGATTTCTCCAGCGCCGTTTTATTTTTGTTTGAACGGAACCTAAGCGTACTTCTCTGCAAACCTTCTAATTCGTTTTACGCCTTCCTCAATTTGGGCCATCGAAGTGGCATATGACATTCGAAGAAACCCCTCAGCGCCAAATGCTGCTCCATCGGTTACCACCGTCTGTTCCTCTTCAAGTAGACGCTTTGAAAACTCAGCTGATGTCTTCAACTCCTTCTTAAGACATCCGCGAACATCCGGAAACGCATAGAAGGCGCCTTCTGGTTCGCCACATTTGATGCCCGGGATGTCTTTCATGGCGTCAAGGAGCCACGCCCTTCGCTTTGTGTATTCACTCAACATCAAGCCAACAGACTCCTGGGGTCCATTGAACGCTTCAACAGCTGCCCACTGCGCCATTGAATTTGGATTCGATGTGCAATGGCCTTGCACTTTCAACATGGCCTTAATCCACTCTGCTGGCCCTAGCGAATAACCGAGGCGCCACCCCGTCATTGCATACGTCTTTGAAAACGATCCTGCAATGCACAGATGTGATCGAATTTCCTTCGGTAGCGTCGCTGCGCTGAACACTTCTGCCGGTGAATAAACAAATCGCAAATAACACTCGTCAGATATAACAGAGATGCCTCTTTCAAACGCTATCTCCATAATCCGGCGAAACTCCTTAGGCGGCAAAACGCGACCGGATGGATTGGAAGGTGAATTCAGAATTAACAGTCTAGTCCGCGGAGTTATCGCCTTTGCGACCTGCTCTGCGGTTAGTAGGAAATCAGTCTCCTCGGTTTCAATAAAAACTGGATTGCCGCCCGCAAACACGACTATTTCTGGAAACGTCACCCAGTACGGCTTGGGAATTAGACATTCATCACCGGGGTTCAGAAGTGTGACGACTGCATTGAAGATGGCTTGCTTGCCTCCGGACGTTCCCATTACTTCCGAAGGTTGAAACTCCGTATGAAACTCGCGCTGATAGAAGTTGATGATTGCCTTTTGAAGTTCCTTGTGCCCGCCGGTTGAGGTGTATTTAGTGCGGCCAACGCGCATCGCTTCCGCTGCGGCCTGCTTGATGTTATCCGGAGTATCGAAGTCAGGTTCACCGGCGCCGAAATCTACAACATCAGCGCCAGCTGCACGCAGAGCTTCTGCAGCTTGCATGGCGGCGAGGGTCGACGACGACTGCATTCGGCCGACGTTATGAGAAGCGGAGAAAGGGGAAGTGACAGGCCAGGTTTTCATGTATGGATTCAGACGAGGAGTTTGAGTATTCGGGCCGCGAAGTACAATCCGAAATCCAACTCGCTCATCGCTTTCGAGATCCTTTCTTTGAACGATTATGATTTGTTTGTGTTGAGGAGTATAACACGCGGTGAATAAGCTAAACCCTTGCGCATTATTTCATTTTTTCTCGCATTCGTTTCTCGATCAGTGGAGGTACAAGGCCGTCAATTGGGCCGCCAAGCTGGAAGACTTCCTTTACGAGGCGCGAACTAACGTACGAATAAGTTTCACCCGGCATCATGAACACTGTTTCGATACTTGGTTCCAGTCGGCGATTCATCAGCGCCATCTGCAATTCATACTCGTAGTCAGAAATCGCACGAATCCCCCGAACGATCGCATTAGCTTGTTGAGCGACGGCATAGGTCACGAGAAGCCCACGGAACGAATCGACGCGAACCTCGCAGCCGCCCTGACTAATATCCTTGAGGACGTCATTGAGCATTTCTTGTCGCTCTTCGAGTGTGAAGAACGGCCTTTTTTCAGGGTTCACGAGGATTGAGACAATAATCTCATCGAATAACTTGCAACCACGCTCGATGATATCCAGATG
>Ga0163162_10003333_pt1 | contig 15372 bp, 11 predicted proteins | sample S55metaG_FD_115310 | JGI IMG/M metagenome (GOLD analysis project Ga0163162, IMG submission 115310) | Switchgrass rhizosphere microbial communities from Kellogg Biological Station, Michigan, USA - S5-5 metaG | ecosystem: Host-associated > Plants > Roots > Rhizosphere > Soil | place: USA...
ATGACTCGACGGCGAAGTGTGGTGGGGGTGGTTGCGCGATACCACCGCACCGCAGGGACGAGTACTCTTCTGAGTCGTCCATAAGTTGGTGGAAGGCTGGATCGTCTTCACTGTCATACGGAGTTACGGGGATCTTGCCTCCAAGTATTACCTCTTCGGCTTTGCCGAGCTCCGAAATCTCAGGTGATTCCAATACGCGTTTCATGGGATTGTCTCCTTTCTTTTCGTCTAGTTAGATTGGCTTGCGCCGCTCTGTGATTTCCGGATCAAGTGATCGCGGATGGTTAATCCAGCAACGTTGTGGAAACTTTCTCTGCGTTCGGCAGAAATTGGGTCTTGGTGCAATTGGTTTATTTTCCGCAGCCACACTTCAAGGGAGATGGCCATCACGATCGACAGAGTAGTGAGATCGGTACCTTCTCTCGCACGATGCAGAGTCGCTTGCAAACCGGACCTATCTCCATATCCGTAAGCAGTCATTAACGGCTCGTCAAACAGAGCCTGCAGTCGTGGGAACTCGCGCCGGATGGCTCGCACGAGCGCTTCGGTGGGACTTCTTTTTCCGCGGCGCTGGGCAATGCGGGCTGGTAACCTGCTCTGTAATGAACGGCGCATGAGTGAGCGCGTTTGCCCTGGTCTAACTCGTTGCACGAACGGGATTGCCTGCATAAATTCGACGAGAGGCCTGTATAACCAGGGATATGAAACGTTGATTTTTCCCCATTGACGCCGGTATTGCGCAGAGATACTTGCCACCACCGACGAGAATCCCGCGGTTTGATCCAGATCACTGGGATAGCGAAAAGGGCCATCCGTCTCTGCGAATGAGCACGCATAAATCTTTTCTCTAAATGGTTCGGCAATCCATTTTGGAGCGGTATAGGTTGGACCGCTGAACAGCCGGGGCGCGTAAGCCGCAAGAGCGCTTTTGACGCTTTGACTGAGTAAAGGCAGAGATGGACCGTGACTGGCCAGACTCCAGCTTTGCAGTTGTCGTGCGAATGACAGAAACCTTCCGCGGGCCAGCAGATCTGCCAGTTCAGGGACCCCACTAGGATTTCCTCCCAGGATTTGGTCTCCGCCTTTTCCTGAGAGCAGCGTTCTCACACCTTTGCGCGCTAAGATCCGGCAAACCGCGTGATGATATTCGGCGAAACAGTAGAAAGGATTAGGACCATTAATACTGGGTTCGCTGTTTGTCGCGGAAAGGATAGGAAAATCTTCCTCGCGTATGTGGATACCCAGTTTTGCACGCAGCTCCTCAACCAGTTGTATGTATTCACGTTCGTCCGACGTACGCGAATCGTCATGGACGCGCGAAAGAGTTTCAATTGGCGACTGACCCAATCGCGCCGTAACTTCATCTGCTAAGCAAACAATCGCAGTCGAGTCGAGACCGCCACTAAGTTCACCAAACACTGGACCATTAGATCTTTCAAGCACACTTGAAATGGATTTGAGTGCGAGTGTTTGAAAATGCTCCTCATATGCCTGGTCAGTTGCGTAGGTGATCGACTTGATGTTGGACAAATCCCAGAAGCGAAAAGCCTTCAGCCCGTTGCGATCAATCTCGATAATCGTGGCTGGTTTTACTGCTTTGACATGGCGATAGGGAGTGCGGTCGGTTTTGGGGCCGGCTCCAAGAAATCCCGCAATATATTCATCATCTACAGCGGTCGAGCCGTCGAGCAAGACTGAAATCTCGGAGGCAAAACGTATGCGTTGACCAGTCGTTCGATAGTAAAGCGGTCGAGATCCGATGTGGTCGCGAGCCAGGATTAGGCGGCGGCGAAACTGATCCCACCAGACTAGCGCAAAACTTCCGACGATCTGTTTTATGAATTCAGAACCCCTTTGGCTTAGACCGGCAGCCACAATCGCGACGTCTGAAGATTCAGCAGACGAGATCTTTAGAGAGTGAAGTAATTCCTTACGATTTTGAACTATCCCATCAAATACCAGGACGTTACCATTTCCTAACGCCAACGGCTGTTTTGTTAGCCGAGACTCAGTTGATGTGTGGTATGCGCAAAAACAAAGTGCCGCCACATCCGTCATCAGGTAAGAGCTTTCGTCACAACCGTAGTCCGATAAGGCTCGCTGCATCTGAAAAAGCTCATCCGCATCGACAGACGCTTCGTCAAAGTTAACTATGCCGCCTAGTTCGTTCATAAATTTCTGTAGTTTCAGACCCTGAACAACTCGTGGTAAAAATTTTTTATTTTGACGCTTTCTCCGATTACCCGATTGTCGAGTTCAACCCAGGCATGAGCCTTCGCCGGATAGGGTTGCGCGCCTACCACCATTTGCGCGGGGTGACCCTTGTCTCTCAGTAACAATGTCAACGCCACGGAACGTTGCAGACACATTTGCTTTTTGGGGTAATAGACCTGTGCGTGGTCCAGTGCCCCAATCTCCGCTTCGATGTCGGATCTAGAGCGGCCCAATTTTGTTGGATAATTCTGTACGCGTGTCAGCAGCGAATTGAATCCGGCCAGCTTTAGATAGATGTCGATTGCCGCAAATAGGATTAGGACCCAAAGGAAAGTTCTTAACTCAACTTTGACACTCTTTCCGGCTTTTTGTTCGAGGTGGATGGTTGCGACCGTACTCTCGTTTGGCTCAAGATTGGCGACTGCGTATCCCTCTTTGGACTCAAATCGATCAGTTCCTCGCACCAAACCCAATTGGACCAATCGTTGCATTAGTGCCTTTGTTTCTGAGAGGCGAAATGAATCGGCTCCTTCCAGCTTCAGTCTCTTCGCTTCAACTTGCAGAGCGGCATGAATCTGTTCGGTGTTGAAGGCTTCGCTCTGACTCTGCAGCAGGGACCAGATATAGGCCGCCGTGCCATTCAATCGATATAGACTTTCGGCTTCGCTCGAATATAGAACGATGCCGTCGCCATTTAGCTTGATATCGTGAGAGCTTGTAGACATGGGGTAGTTGTTAATTGACCGCTCCTACCAGCATGAAGGGCGCCCAGTAGAAAGGATGTTTGTAGTTTCGGTTCTTCATCAATCTTAACGATGCCGTTCGCAGGGCTTGCGCTCGACTTTGACGGGAGGTTTCTGATGATGACTGCAAGGCAGAATAAAAGTCTTGCATCAATTGTGATGTGCTTGCTGATTGAACAGGCCACTGGCTGGCAATCATCGATCTGGCGCCGGCTACAAAGAATGCCCACGACATTCCGATCATTCCTTCGCCCGCACTGACCTGCCCGTTAGCCGTGTCACATCCTGAGAGTACGGCGAGATCAGCTTTGAGTTTTAGATCGAGGATTTCGCGAGCTTCCAATCTACCATCGTTTTCAGGTTCGTCATTTGTTGGTGCGAGTAGTAGATGTGAGTAAAGCGGCTGTTTGTTATCAATAAGACCATGAGTGGCGAAATGAATGTTGCTGAACTCTTCAGCATCGCTTTTGAAAGACTGCTCGGTGGCTGCCGTACCGGTCAGGATCTTTCGGTTTCGAGAACTGAATACTCTTGAAATTGCCCGCACTTCAGTTTCTGCTTCCGGTAGGCGCCACCTCGGTTGGTCAGCTAACTGACTCTTTGAAAGTCTTGGATTGCCGAAGGCGATCAGGGAACGATCTTCGTTCAGTGCGCTCTTCTTACTCATTTCGGATAGGACACTTAATGAAGGAGCATAGGAGAGCGAGTATTCCTCGAGTAAGTATTTGTTTTGTTTGGTCATCAAGACCTGGAAAGGCAGGTTCCACAGAAAAGCGTCCGGAATGATGCAGATATTATTGATGCCGATGAGTTCTGGTTCAGCCGTCTCAATTAAGACGGTGTAGAGTTGTTGGGCCAAGTTTGCAAAATCAGGGTGTCGCATTGAGAGTCGTTCATGAAATTGAGTTACCTTTTGATTTAACTCCTGCGCGTTCACTCTGAGCCTGAAAGGCTTAACCTCTAATTCTCCTTTAGTTCCCTCGTGCAACAGGAAGAGTGTTACGCCGTTTTCACCGACCACATATTCCAGATAAGCGGTGTCCTTGTTTAATCTGATATGTGCCAGGTCGTCAGCATCGATCTTTGCGGTACGACCGGAGCGCATCTGGAGCTCAGGATGACGCGTATAGAGTTCATTCTGAAAAGCCTCAGAGTTACTGATCGCCTGGCCCAATTCTTGACTGATCGTTTCCGGTTGCAGCATTGCCGACTTTACGAGTCTTAGCTGCTCACCGATTTTGAAGACGCTCTGGTTGAGCCGTCTGACTTCGGCCTTTTCGGAACTGGACAGAGATTGCGCCGAAGATGGGCCAACTGGACGGAACACATCAAGAAGAACTCGCCCTTTTGCGCGTTCTGCAAAAAGAAATGCTTCAAAGTCCTTGTTCTGTTTAAGCAAAAGATCGATCAGGTAGTAGTAACTGGAGAGCTTGTCTTTAAAGTACAAGTTGCGCTGCACGCTTTCACCTGCCACCTGCAGGCGCATGAGTTCGATACTGTTCACGGCTTGCTTGAATGACTCGACGGCGAGTTCAGGACGATTCAAAGCGATATATGTTTTCCCAATTGTTGCCAGCGTGAGGTACGTCAACTTTGGAGATTGCATGAAACGTGCGAGCTGCAATGCAGACTGGGCACTGCCTAAACTGACCTCCATGTTGCCTCTCGCAAAATGAACTTCAGCGATACGCCAAAGCACTTCACACTCGCGCAAGCGGTCCTTCTTCTCTACTGCCAGAGCCAAACTGTTATCCAAAAAGTTTAGTGCCGTTTGGAAATCACGCTTAGCGGTGAGAACGACACCAATTCCTTCGGCAGCTGCGATCTGCACGTCAAAGTTATTTGTTGTTTTGGCTGTTTCAAGACTGGTTTGAAATAGTGCCAGGGCGTCTGCGTAGTTGCGTTCCCGTTGTTTCACTACACCCAAGTTAAGCAGTGCTCGGGCCACCTCTCTGCTGTTATTGCCGATTGTGTATTGCTGCAAGCTTTGCTGGAACTTGGATTGAGCTTGAGCGTAGTCTTCCTGTTCCAAATGCAAATAGCCAATTTCGTTGAGGATCCCTGCGAACTGATTAGGTTGATTCAGTGTTGTTGAGAGCGTGAGGGCTCTGTTGAGGAATGCGAGCCCTCGCACATGATCGCCGGTTGAGGTGTAGAGGCGACCAAGTGATGTATAGACGTCAGCAAGGTAGTAGCGGTAGCCAGAATTGTCTGCTTCCAGTTGGGTAAACAGACGTAGAGATTGTTGGAGGTAATCGAATGCATCGTCTAAGTTGCCTTCGCGGCTGGCTAGCTCGCCCAGAGTGCTGAGCGCTCCAGCGGCCCCGTAAGCATCGAGCTCGCTCGTTCTTGGTGATGCGAGTGGTCCGCTCACACGCTGCCAAAGTTTGAGGCATTCTTCCGACCAGTTTCGGGCCGCGTCGTAATCCTCGGAAATGAGACTCACCGTTCCCAGATCACTGAAAACGTAAAGGAGATCGTGTAATGATCCGGTGGTTGAAAATGCCTCTTTGCTTTTTAGAAAGGCGGTTATTGCCCGGTCAAATTGGTTGAGACCGGAATACGAGCGTCCCAGGTTATAAAAACTGCGACCAATCAAATTCTGATTCCCGAGCCGCAATGCAACTTCGCAAGTGAGGCGATAGGTGGCAACCGCCCGTTCAGGGTCACTCTTGTGGTAGTTCCGAGCGGCCTCATCCGTTAGTTGTTGCCACAAGTCCAACGACAAGAGCGACGAGTGATGTTCGAGTAAAGAACGGACAAGCTCGGCATTGTTCTCCGTCTTCAACAACGCGGCGATTAAATCATTGGAAGAATAGAGCCCTTGGTCTGGCGTCGACGTCTGAGAAACAGTTTCGTTTGCAAAAGTCATCACTAAGGTCAACGTGATGATTATCGGCAAAGCATTGAAATGTATTCTTCGCTCCATGTTTTGATCCATCAGACTTCGAACTTGCTACGATCTCTTTAGACGGGAGAGATCTCCTGAAATTCCAGCGCCGGAAAACTTTTTCTATTGTTCAGAAGCGGAGATGGAAGGCAGCTGAGAGGAAGGCGGTATCTTTTCAAGGGTTCCTTGATAGCAAAGCGTCACCTATGTTGTCTGGTTTCCTCGACCCACTTCAACAATCGGCGTGGCAGCATTGAATCAGCGTTTTGTTGGACCAATTTTTGAAACTCAATTTGTGCCTCTGCTAGCAGCCCTGTTCGCGCAAAGAAGACCCCACGAGCCAAACTTGAGTTGGAGGCATTCATAACGTCCAACTCTTTTCTGTCTTGTGCAGAGAGAACAGCAAATTTCATTTCTGGCTCCGCTGGCGCAGGTGAGATGATCTCTTTGTCGTTCACGATTGCAATGACCACCCATTGAAACACCTCGCCACGGGGCAGACGATGAGGGGCTACATAGCTGGTTTCGGTTGAAGCTATGAGATCGCTTCTCACAACTTGTTTGCCAGCGGAGTTCATTACGTAAACCTGGTAACTTGAGGCACCAAGCATGATTTGCCAACGAAATGTCGGGCGGGATTCAATTATGACTTGCCTTGACGGGTAGATCAGCTTGAACGCCGCTGAATGCTCACCGCTCCCACGCAAAGAACTCGCGGTTGGCGACAGTTCCTTCAACACGGTTGGGAATCTGACATAACCTTTTTGTAATGCGGACGATATTTCCTGGCGAGCGTTTGATGAGAGCTGGTTTAAGCCATCGAGGCGCCCATCTCTATAGATTGTTATCTCCTGCGGACCATCTTTCAGGGTTTCCATCGCTACGGTTAAATCATTTGAGCTCTTGGCTTCACCGGTGTACGGCCCGGCTGGAGCGTTTGACGGAATTGCTACCTTTGAGTCTTTTGCGGAGCTTGGTCTAAACCGTTTGCTAATCAACACCGTGCTGACTATTGCGACGCAAACCACGATTATCGCGGCAATCGCAAAAGCTCGTGGCCGCGTAAATAGTTTTTCCAAGAAGACGGCATTGACGCGCTGAGCTGGACGGTCGAGGATTACAGGTCTGTTTTCACCAGCGTTTTTATGACGAAACTCCTGCAGGTGCTTAAGACCGGCTCGACAGCTAGCGCACGAGTCTAGATGAACATGCAGAATCTCAACTGTCTCTGAGTCAATCTGCGTATCGATCAGACTGGTTAATTGCTCAAGATTGAGATGATCGTGCTTGAACCACATTTCCGGCGTCAGGCGAAAAGCAGCAATCGTTGCCGGACCCGTTAATTCTTCAGCAAACTGAAGCTGACACCTTCCGCAAGTCGACAGGTGTTGACTCGCGCTGGAGCTTTCGTCGAATGGCAAGAGCCCAACAGACAAAGCTTGCAGTTGAGATTTCGCTAAGTGATCTTTCAATGGTTAAGATTGGTAAAGCAATTTTTCAGAGTCCTGTTACTGCTGACTTGTACAGACGCGAGTAGTAATTGAAAATTCCAGTTCCCTGAAAATTTTATTGATCAAGTTCAGCCCGCAAACGGCGCAAAGCCCGAAAGCGCCATTTTGAAATGTTTGCCCGAGAAGTATTTAGCCTTGCAGCTATGCTTGTGGTGTCCATCGGTAATTCGAGCCGCAAACGAATTGTCTCGGGAATGGTCAAGCCCATCAATCCGGCAATTTCTTTCAAACTGGCAACGTGCGCAACCAGCAAAGCGGTGAACAAGTCCTGACCGCCGTCGTCTTCGAAGCCCAAAATGAAAACGTCTCGTTGCTCACGAGGTAACAATTGAATTGCCTGCCACAATCGTTTCAGCAATTCGACTGCCTGCAACTCGGATTCTCCTAACCTCGAATCGTCAACGAGACTTGCGTCCAGCTCGTCAATCGACTCATACCCCGGCTCTCTGATTCGCAATAAGGCTGCCAGTAGCTTGACAAGACCTTCAAGTTGAACCGGTTGGCCAATCCAGCTAAGCAACTCTATAACAAGATTTGCCAGCGGCACCGTTTGCAGATCTGCCTCCGTTAAGCGTGTTGCTGCAAATTTGTTGGCCGTAGTCTCCGCCTGCGATGCATCATTGACTGCCATGCTCCTTGCTGAGTTTTTCCAGACGGATAATCCACAAATGATTTCACCTTTTTCTTCCCATGAAGCCAGGTCGTTGTGGCGTTTGAATAAGTCGCGCAAACTGTCTTTCAAGTGCGCTCGCACCGGTGACTTTGCGCGCAAGAAGTCCATGCAGAGGTTGGTGCTAAGGCGCGCGACGTACTGTCCGAAGTTTTCAATTTCGGGTGCCGCGCCGGCTCGTAACTCCGCCAAACGCCGAACGATTCTGGTGAGCGTTTCCTGATAAAGATCTTCCGCATCCTGGTTGTAATCGCTAATTCCCTGAGCATTTACATAGAAACCCAAACGATCTCTCAGCGTCCGTCTGACAATTGGTACGGCATAGAGAGCTAGAAGCTCTGCGAGACTCTGTTGAGTTTGAAACTGGTCTTGTGAACTGAGATAGGGAAGTAAGAGATTGTCCATGAGGCGCCTTACTTTTCGAATCAGCCTTGGTGAGTTTGAATGGTCGCTCACAACATGGTGCGCGGGCCATTTCAAAACCGGGAGGATATTGCTGTCGAAGTAGTGAATAGCGTTTCTGGACCGACGCAATTCACCAGTGAGTTTCTTAACGTTTCCGACGAGAAGTGTTATTGCCGTGCTTAGCCGCGCTGGGCAGGCGGGCTGGAAGGTCGAGCTGATCATCAGCAAATATTTCCAGTTGAACGCCGGCCAGGCGGGCATATTCCAACAAAACCATCAGGGATGGCTCATTCTTATTTCGTTCGTAGTCAGAGATTCTTGTGTAGGGAACTCTTTCCTTTACACGGAGCTGTTTTGCGAAGGCAGTTTGAGAGAGCCCAAGAGCTTGTCGCACTTGCTTAAGCTTTTCGGCGAGCCGCTGCGGCCGCGGTCGTGCGTAACCCATCAGCAGCGACCTCCTTTTGACAGGAAGTTCGCGGCGCCAAGGGGGTACGTTGTTGCGGATAGTGGGTAGCTGCGGTTGGGAATCGCCGTGAGTTTGAGTCTTACATGCTCAACGGCGGCGCTCATCTCTCAAATTTGAGGGCGAGCCACGCATGATATGTCCACTCAGAAATTTAGGCCGACTAAGATACCACTGAGATCCGTTGTCGGGAAAATTATTTTCAACTACTTCCCTCACAGGTCAGACCATCACTGATATCTCAAGATAGTACCGCAGGGTTCAAACCGAATTGGACTCCTGAGATTGATTACGTTTGATAGCGTCATTAATTAGTCGCAAAGGTTCGTCATTCACCAGAAGTTCACCCGCAAGATACTGGCGATAAAGATTCAAAGCAGCGGCATGCTCTGGAGAATGTAAATAGACATAATCAATTGCGTCACTCAACGCATTACGTGTCTGGTTGATTCCAGTTAGGCCGCTATCAATAGAAGTGCGAAACGTTAAGAGGAGATGGCCCAGCGAGATGGCCGAATGCGGGCCCGGCTGAAGGATCGAGTCGATCAGGGCTTTTAAATCCTCACGACAAAAAGGAGCAACATCAGTATCCGTACTAGTGTCCATATCAATCTCTCTTTAATGTTATGCCTCTCCTTGCTCATCCCTCACGTGGAACAGTTATTCAGCGCTGGGACGTGGGGGACACGAAGAGGTGCCGAGAGTCTTAGCGTTAGGTGCCGACTCTCCCTTAAGTAGTCCGTCGTGCTTGTTTCAATCGGCCCATAATAATATTTCTGCGAGCGGATTAGTACCTCGATTTATTGCTCCAGGTGGCTATCTATTGCCTAAAGTGGCTACGATTTTCGTAAAACGTTGAAAACGCTAACAAGCTAAAGTTAAACTTCGGCGCCCCGCGTATTGGCTTTGCACAAAAAGTCGGATTTTGCCGAGCCGCGAGCCTCGAGTACATCAGTAGCGCGAGCGAAGCGACCGGATGCCACACTCAATTTTCGCTGTGATTCTCAAGCTCGCTTTGCTGAGTGTGGCAACCGGCTTTAACTTTCATGCAATGCAGCTTTTATTGCAGGGGCAGACTCCTTGGCCCTGGGCATTACAAACAGATTTCGTTCACGGCTTCTTAAACTCGATGTGGTATTCAAAAAAGCGGTAGCGTATTTGATCTGGAGTTACATTCAGGTAGATGGATTCATAAATATTTGTTGCCGTTATAGAGGAAAGATGAAGCGAGTTCACTATTCCGTAATTCTGTTCGCGCTGTTGGTATCTACAGCTTGCAACGACGTTACGTTTCGACAGAGCAACGATTCGATGGCGCCGACGATCAATCGCGGCGACGTGATGTACTGTGACAAACTCGACGCGATGGTCATCGGAATCAAAAGGGGAGATATCGTTATTATCAAGGCCCCTGATCAAGAACTGATTCAGGTTAATGGGCCAAACACGCGATATGTTTACAGAGTGGTAGGACTCGCCGGAGATCGAGTGGAACTCATTGACGGTTTATTACTCGTTAATAAAGAGCCCGCAGAAGGTTTGCAACAGGAGAGAGACCCGTCACTTAGGAATTATGGGCCTGTGACGGTGCCGCCTGAAGAATATTTCCTGGTTGGTGACAACCTAGCTGATACCATTGATAGTCGCTCATGGAAAGCCCCGACCATAAAGCGCAATTTGATTTTAGGACGCGTGACGTTAATCAAGGACGGAAAAACAGGTGCACTGAGAGAGCTCTGAGTGAGCTTACTACGTCTTGCGCGCCCAGATCTGAGTCATGCGCGGAAAGATGGCAACTACGGACTCATCGTCTGCGAGTCGACGCATCTCTATCAGCAGTTCTTCCAGTTCGGTTTCAGTGATTAAACCAGCCTGGATGAATGATGGACCAGCCTCAGCGACCGACAGATCAAAAAGGCGTTTGTTTTCTCCCCGGGCAAAGACTGGTTGATTGAACGTTATCTCCGGATCTTTGAAGTTTGCGTCCATTACCAGGTGCATGAGACGACGACCCAAACTGTAGTCAACTCCCCAACATGGACCAAGACCGCCGAAAAGATTTGAAAACTCCTTCAATTTTGAGCTGGGCTCACTGTCAGCCGAGGTCAAATCGCCATCTTCACAAACAAAAATCCCTTCGGGTTTCAACAGATCGTACATCTCGCGCAAAGCAACATTTGGATCTTTGAGGTGAATAAGAAGAAATCGGGAATAAACCAGATCGAATGATTCTCGTTCAAGTTTGGTATCGGTTGCGCTCGTTTCAAGGAACCTAACGTGCGTTAAATCGGAGAGTGAGGTTCGGGCATGTTCGACCTGTTCCGGACTAAAATCGACGCCGATAACTTCTCCACCAGGACCAACCAGTTCGGCCAGCAGTTGTGTCATCTTTCCGACGCCACAGCCGAGATCGGCGACTCTCATGCCGGGTTGAATTCCAGCTCGCAATAATAGTTCACGTCCGGCTGGTCCATAAGTTCGGTGAAGGAGATTCAGGCGATGCGCCGCTGCATCTCCAGTTGCGAGTACGTAGGAACCCTTATCTCTCATGGTACATGTAAATCTCCCTCCGCAGCACCAATACCACGACGCGGTAGCGTATGGCTCGTACGTGGTCAAACAAAATATAGAGTAAGGTCGAGCCACACGCTACTGCGTGGTGGTGCTACTCCTCCTAATCCTGGTTTTGCTGAAATTTGTGACAATCTCGTCGAAATTTTCATCGCTTTGCGCAAAGATCTATTTTTCAACTACTCTTATCCTATAAATCCCTAAAGATGAAGGTCGCGCTTGCTAGTGCAAGCCCATAAAATTTCGATCCCGGAGTCGAAGAGATCAAATATGGCGAAACCAGTAATACTTACAGTAGACGACGATCGAGAAGTGCTGCGCGCAATCGAGAGAGATTTGCGGCGGAATTATGCAAGTGACTATCGAGTGCTGCGAGCCGAATCTGGCTCGGCCGCTCAGGACATGATCCGAGAACTCAAGGTGCGTAACAACCCGGTAGCTCTTTTTCTTATTGATCAAAGAATGCCGGGGATGTCCGGAGTTGAATTTCTGGAAAAAGCGATCGAGCTTTATCCCGATGCCAAGCGAGTGCTATTGACCGCATATGCGGATACCGACGCCGCCATCGCTGCCATCAACGAGGCAGGAATCAATCACTACTTACTCAAGCCGTGGGACCCGCCGGAAGAGAATCTTTATCCTGTTTTGGATGAATTATTGGAAGATTGGCAGGCAGAATTTAGTCCACCGTTTGAAGGTGTGCGTGTCCTGGGCCATCGATGGTCGCCGGCCTCCCATAACATCAAAGACTTTCTGGCGCGCAACCATGTGCCTTATCGATGGCTGGATATCGAGACAGTGGAGACTGACGAAGAAGTACGAAGCTTGACCGAATTAATCAGTGAAGAAGAAAAGACGAATCTGCCGCTGGTGTTCCTGACGAACGGCGTACGTTTGCATCAGCCATCGCTGGTTGACCTGGCTGGCAGTGTTGGTCTCAAGACCCGAGCGGCAGAAGCATTCTACGACCTTGCCATCGTTGGCGGCGGACCAGCCGGACTCGCTGCGGCAGTCTATGGCGCGAGTGAAGGTTTGCGAACAGTAATGATCGAACGCGAAGCGCCCGGTGGTCAGGCGGGCATGTCCAGTCGCATCGAAAACTATCTCGGGTTTCCCAGTGGTCTGAGCGGAAACGACCTGGCACGTCGAGCCGTTGTTCAGGCCAGGCGCTTCGGAGTCGAAATCTTGTCCGCTGAAGCCACTGCACTGCGCCTTGACGGTCCATACCGCTTTTTGAAACTGGCAGATGGTTCCGAGATAAGTTGCCATGCACTGCTCGTAGCCACCGGCGTACAGTGGCGAAAACTAAATGCACCCGGCGTCGAACGGCTGACTGGCGCAGGCATCTACTATGGCGCGGCGATGACGGAGGCGTTCTCCACCAAAGACGAAGATGTATTCATTGTCGGCGGTGCAAATAGCGCAGGCCAGGCGGCGATGTACTTTTCCCGATATGCGCGTCGAGTGGTAATGCTCGTCCGTGGACCATCGCTCGCTGCTTCGATGTCACAATACCTGATAAATCAACTTAAACAGACGAGCAATATTCAGATCGAGTTCAACTCGACTGTGATTGAGGCGCACGGAGACGATCACCTCGAGGGAATCTCGGTGAAGTGTACGGTGACTGATGAGGTTAATACCTATCCCGCCAACTCTTTGTTTGTGATGATTGGAGCGGCACCAAACACTGAATGGTTGGCCAATATTGTTGAGCGAGACGAACGAGGCTTCATATTGTCTGGTCCAATGCTGATGCGCGATGGCAAAAGGCCGAAGGGTTGGCCGGCTGATCGTGATCCGTCGCTGCTTGAAACCAACGTGCCGGGCATCTTTGTAGTTGGTGACGTTCGGTATGGGTCGGTAAAGAGAGTTGCTTCTGGTGTGGGTGAGGGATCGGTTGCGATTTCATTCGTTCATCAATATCTCAGCAAGGTGGTCTAATCAATGGAAGAAAACAAGTTGGAAGGCGTAGGCGTGGGAATACCAGTGGCTGTCTCGGGCGTCGTTGAATCCGTCAGCCCAAGCCTTAGCTCGCCTGAAAACAAAGTACAGGCATTGCGTCGCGTCGCGGTGTTCGCTGACCTGCCGGACGATCAGTTGCAATGGTTTGCGGATCACACCGAAGACCGTCGTTTCCAGCCCGGAGAAATTCTGTTTCGCAGAGGTGAACCAGCCATCTGGATGACCATCTATCTGGAAGGAGAGATCCACGCGTATATGGGTGATAAAGCCCACGATGGTTACGTGTACATCGCTCGAGCCGGGGAACCCAAGACAGAGGTAAGTGGCTTGCTTCCGTTCTCGCGCATGGTGACCTGGGGCGCGACCGGACATGCCGTTACAGAGGCGCGAGTGCTGCTTTTTCCGTCAAGTTTGTTCCCGGAACTATTTCAAAGAATGCCCGTGTTGGTCCAAAGATTGGTTGGCTTATTGAGCGACCGTGTCCGGGAGGTAACGACGGCCGATCAGCAGCGCGATAAACTTATGGCTTTAGGCAAGCTCTCAGCGGGCCTGGCTCATGAACTCAATAATCCGGCAGCAAGTGCGACTCGGGCGGCTGACGATCTCATCGCCACGTTGACTGAACTGCGCGCCGCTGACTTGCTGTTATGCCAGCACGATCTCACGACTGAGCAGCATATTGCGATTCGAGAATTTGAGAGTGCGGCGATCGAACACACCATAAACACTTCATCTCTAAACTCGCTCGAGCAGAGCGATCGCGAGGATGTGTTAGCCGAGTGGCTCGCTGAACATCGCATTGGAGATCCCTGGAAAATCTCAGCCAACCTGGTTGAAGCGGGTATCGATCAAGAGGCCCTGGATCGATTGCGCAACAAGATCGATGAAACGGCATTCGGTGATGTGTTGATCCGGGTCAATGCGCAATTAGCGGCCGCCAAGCTTGCAGCTGAGATTAGGACGAGCACCGCGCGTATTTCAGAGCTCGTGACGGCAATTAAAGAATACAGCTATATGGACCAGGCATCGATGCAGCAAGTGGATATTCATAAGGCTCTCGAGAACACACTCCTGATTCTCAAGTACAAGCTGAAGAAAAAGAACATCACAGTTATCCGTGAATATGCTGAGAGCTTGCCGGCGGTTAAGGTTTACGGAAGTGAGCTTAACCAGGTTTGGACCAACCTGATTGTGAACGCCGTCGATGCAATGTCGGAACGCGGCACTTTGAAGGTGCGAACAAAGAAAGAGCCAGTGGACTTAATGGTCGAGATTCGAGACAACGGTTCAGGGATTCCCGCGGAATTGAAAACTCGAATCTTTGAGCCCTTCTTCACCACGAAACCGGTGGGTGAGGGAACAGGACTGGGGCTTGACACGGTGGCTCGCATAGTAAGAAAGCATCGCGGAAATATTCGGTTTGAATCAAAGCCCGGCGATACATGCTTTCAAGTACGCCTGCCGCTTGAGTGATAACTGGCCGCTAAGCTGTTTCGGTCGTAGTTTCAACACCCGTGGTATTCCACTCGAAACTTCAGGATGCGCTCGGCGATTGTGCGTCCATCCTTTGATTTTGTTAGTCTGCCCTTTAGAACTGCCTGCCCAGGATGCGCTTCGTAAACGGTCTTTCCTCTGAGAAATTCTCCATCAAAATGATATACGACCTCGTCATCATATCTTGATGTTATCTTGAAAATCAGTCTACGACTCGTCACCACTCCGAATATGACAGGGTCTACATACTGCCCGACTGTAGCAAGTGCTACTCCGATGAATGCGGCGTTGCGTTTGGAACTGTGAGGAGGCCATAATTCGATCGACTCAAACTCACTGAATTCGTCAACGTTACCAATGATGTAATACGAACCCGTAGGATCGAAGTGTTTTCGATCGTAGTCGAAGAGAAAGTTTTCCGTGCAAGTTTCCGGAGGTGTTGATAA
>Ga0163162_10003334_pt1 | contig 15370 bp, 13 predicted proteins | sample S55metaG_FD_115310 | JGI IMG/M metagenome (GOLD analysis project Ga0163162, IMG submission 115310) | Switchgrass rhizosphere microbial communities from Kellogg Biological Station, Michigan, USA - S5-5 metaG | ecosystem: Host-associated > Plants > Roots > Rhizosphere > Soil | place: USA...
CTCGGCGACCTCTACGGGCGCCGCAAGATTTTCGCGATCGGCGTGTTCCTCTTCTGCGCCGCGTCGATCTGGTGCGGATTAGCCGCCGACATCCGCCAACTGGTGATCGCCCGCGCCGTGCAAGGCGTCGGCGGAGCACTGCTGGTGCCCGGCAGCCTGGCCCTGATCAGCGTCAACTTTCCGCCGGAGCAGAGAGGCCGCGCGATCGGCACGTGGTCCGGGTTCACGTCGATCACGGCGGCGATCGGCCCGGTGCTCGGCGGATATCTGGTGCAACACGCGTCCTGGCGCTGGGCGTTCTTCATTAATCTGCCATTGGGAGCCGCGGTGCTGACGATCACGCTATGGCGCGTTCCGGAGAGCCGCGACACGCGGGATCCCGTTCACCTGGACTGGCCCGGCGCGCTGCTTGCAACCGCGAGCCTCGGCTGCATCGTATTCGCATTCATCCAATCGATGCCGATCATAGGTGTCGCCGGTGTCTTCGCGCTGCTAGCGTTTCTATATGTGGAAGCACGCTCCCGCGCGCCGATGGTCCCGCTGGCGTTGTTCCGCTCCCGCAATTTCAGCGGTGCGAATCTGCTCACGCTTTTTCTTTACGCGGCATTAAGCGGCGTGATCTTCTTTTTCCCGCTGGACCTGATCCAGGTGCAAGGCTACTCCGCCACCCAAGCCGGCGCCGCGCTCTTGCCGTTCATCTTGTTTATGTTTCTTTTGTCACGATGGTCGGGAGGACTAGTCGCACGTTACGGGGCGGAACGCCCGTTGGTGATCGGACCCTTGGTCGCTGCGGCAGGATTCGCACTGTTTGTCAGACCCGGGATCGGCGGCAGCTACTGGACCACCTTCTTCCCCGCAGTCCTCATTTTGGGATTTGGCATGGCAATCAGCGTCGCGCCGCTGACCACTACCGTCATGAGCAGTGTTGAAGAAAACCGCGCTGGAGTGGCCTCGGGAGTGAACAACGCGGTATCGCGAGTGGCGGCTCTGCTTGCGGTTGCGGTATTCGGACTGATCCTCGGGAATGTCTTCAATCGCACGCTGGATCGGCGCTTGAACGACGCGTCGCTGCCCGCATCCGTTCGCGCCGCGATCGACGCCCAGCGGCCAAAACTCGCCGCCGCTCAAATTGACGATCCCCGCGGCCGCCAAGCCGTGGATGAATCGTTTGTCGCCGGCTTCCGCGTTGTGCTGTGGATTGCCGCAGCGTTAGCCATAGCTAGTTCCCTCAGCGCGGCGTGGCTGATTCGCGCGCAAAAACCGGTTACGGGTCCAGATGAGCGTCGAGAGTGATTTTGGTGTTGAAGAGTTTGGAAACCGGACATCCGGTCTCCGCGGCCTTGGTCGCCTTGTCGAACGCCGCAGCGGTCGCGCCAGGCACCTTGGCTTTCAACTCAAGATGGCTTTCGGTGATCGCGAAGCCTCCGTCTTTCTGCTCCAGCGTAATGGTGCAGGACGTTTCAAGACTCGTCGCCTTCAGACCCGCTTCCCCCAATTGCGCCGAGAGCGCCATGGTGAAGCATCCGGCATGAGCAGCCGCCAGCAACTCTTCCGGGTTCGTACCCTTCCCTTGCTCAAAGCGGCTGTGGAACGAGTAGGGCGTGGTCGCAAGCGTACCGCTCGCCGTCGAGATCGTTCCTGTCCCGCTCTTCAAATCGCCTTGCCACTTAGCTTGCGCGGATCGTTTCATAGTATCGAGCCTCCAGACTAAAGTTATTTACCGCCTGCTTGCCGCTACCACTCCGAGAAACTTGTTCGCGGGAACCGGCGTGCGCCCACCGAACCGGATGTCCATCATCGCGTTCTTGTTGAATTGCACCTCGCCCCCTTTTGCAATGACATTCGAGTAAACCGACCATGCTACCCCGTAATATCCGAACGCCATTCCCACATAAGACGAGCTCTGCGAGAGCGCCATGCCCACCAATCCAAATCCCGACGCGCCTCCCAGCGTGCGTCCGGCAACATTGGCATTTGGGCCCGAAACCGAGCCGGCGCCGTGACGTTCCGCGTCGTCGTCGGCGGCCTTGCTGGCGAGCAGCAGCGGAATCACAGGAGCTATGAATCGCGTCGTCGATTCCTGCGCTTGAACGCCGCCCTCCGAATCCACTTTGATCGGCGCCGAGCCGCTTCCCTCCGCGTCAGCTAACGTCGCCTGCGTGGTCAGTGTGGAAGGCTCCGGCCCCGGCGCAGATGGTTTTAAATTCGCGACCTCCGCCGGTAACTCCACTTTCTGAAAATTAAAGCGCAGCCGCCCGGCACGATGGAACGACTTGGCTCCCTTGGCCATGGTTACCATGCCCTGCAAATGCGTTCCTTCCGGCAGCACCAGTTTGTGATCCGCCGAGAATAACGGTGCGGCGATCACCGCGTCCACCGCCTGTCCTTGTTTTGCCGATGCCGAATCGAGCGCCGTAAGCAGTCGTACGCGCGCCACGCTATCGGAGCTCGGCTGCGAGCCTAATACCGCGAGATCGCTTACCTTCACCGGCTCTGTACCGAACTGCAGCGCATCCTGCAGCGGCGCATCGATACGCGTGCCGCGTCGCATGTATTGGGGATGATATGGCAGCTTCGCCCACAGGAAGTCGACCAGCTTCTCCTTCTTATTGGGACCGCGCACAATGTCCGCGAATCCGCCGCTGCGGCCGTTGATGGCTTGTTGAATCTTTTCATCGAGGGTCTGTTTCGCGGTCCCGAGAGTCCCGTTGTTCGGGTTATGCGGCGCTGTCTTTTTTTTCTTTGGCGATGGCTCGGTATAGATGGAATTCAGCCCGATCGTCTGCACCGTGTGAAGTGGAAGCTTTTTGCCATCGGGAAGGGTCACGCTGTCAAACTCGACCAGAGCATTGCGCAGCGGCGTGAAGTCCCCGCCCACAATCGAGCGGAATCGCTGCCATTTATTGACTGGCTGAACGGCGCTCACTCGCCCGGCCACCGCGGAGCCAGCGGGCAAGACCTCCCGGTCGAACGCGAAGACCGTCTCCATGATTTTGCCTTCGACGGGCGCGTCCAGGCGTTTGGGAATTCGTTTCGTCAGGTAGAGGCGCACCGGCACTCCGGACGGAACGGTTAGCGAGACATTCGGACTTTCGCTCTCGCCGGCGACTTGGCTGGCCTGCAACTTCACGAGAAACAGAGCGGCTGCGACGATACACATGGCGCGATACCACCTTAGGTCCCGATCATAACACCGCCGGATTGGAGCACTCGCGCGTGACTGCCTTCAGTTGCCCTTGCCGCCGCTCGCGAGATCGGCTTTCGAGGCGGCCTCGTCCTTATGCGGCGTAATCTTATCCGGGTCGATGCGAACCATGATGTAGCGAATATGATCGGGGATGCTAGTGAACAGGTGGCCCGTGCCGGCCGGAATCACAATGACGTCGCCGGCCTTGAGTTGGTGCGAGACGCCGTTGCGGATGGAAGCCCCGTTGCCGCCGGGGCCGTTCAGTAGGCGCACCGCACGATCGTCGTTCGAGCGCTTCTTTAGGTCCACGATATCGGGACCGGTCATCAGCGTGGCTGAACCGTCGATGATGTGATAAACCTCGCTCACCAAGTCATGCTCGGCGACGGACTGCGGTGTAGGCGCCGTAAGCTTACCGCGATACACCACGCCAATGTCGACGTTGATCTTGCCGATATCCAGAGCGCGGACCTGCTGATCCGCTACCGCACTTCCTTCGACGCGCTTCAGGTACGCCTGAATTTCATCGCCGCTGATATACGTGCTGGAGCACTTGTTGCAACTGGGCTTGGACTCCTGAGCGAATAGCGGAAGCGCCAGGACGGTGGCTCCGAATAATAGTAAATTGCGCACGGGACTCCTTTTATTTACCACTGGGCCAGACGACGCCCTGGTCTTTCTTGGTCACCGGCGCGAGGCCCTTATACATGAAGCGCTGTACGCGCTGGCCGCGATAGGTTTCGGTGGTGTAGATGTTGCCCTTCGAATCAACGGCGATACTATGCACTCCGTAGAATTCGCCGGGCTGTCGTCCGCCCTCGCCGAAGGTAGTTAGAACTTCCAGCGATTGCCGATCGAGGATGTGGACCCGGTCATTCTCGCCATCAGCCAGATAAATGTACTTCTGCTGCGCGTCCTTCGAGAAAGCCAGATCCCAGGCCGAGCCAGAACCCAAGGTTTCCTTGTTGATGAAGCCCTCTTTGATGAACGTCCCGTCCGGTTTGAAGACCTGAATGCGGTCATTGACGCGGTCGCAAACATAGAGCTGGTTATCGTTCGAGAGATCGGCGCAATGCACCGGGTTGCGGAACTGCTGGGCCGGCGGAGCCTTGGGATCGTAGCGGCCGATATCGGCGTCATCAGGTTTGTGCCCGTAGGCGCCCCAGTGGCGCTTGTACTTGCCAGTGTCGGCGTCGAAGACGATCACGCGGTGATTGCCGTAGCCGTCGGCGATGTACGCTTCGTTGGTCTTGGCATCGACGAAAATCTTGGCTGGCAGCCGCAGATTTGCAATATCGTTGCTGCCCTTGCTGCTCTTGGGTTTGCCGATCTGCATCAGGAATTTGCCATCCTGCGTGAACTTGAGAACCATGTTGTCGGAAAAACTTTGGAAGGCGGGAGCAGCCTTGCCCTTCGCATTGGCGGCCGCAGGCTCTTCATCCGAGCCGTTGATAGCGCCGCGAGCGCTTTGTGGTCCGCGACCGTTGCCGCCGATCCACACGTTGCCTTTGTAATCGACCGTGATGCCGTGATTCGAATCCGGCCAGTTGTAGCCGGCGCCAGGCCCGCCCCAATGTCCGATGAGATTGCCGGCCTGATCGAACTCAAGCACGGGAGGAGCCGGCGCGCAGCACATCGCGATCGGCGGGTTGGTGGTGGCGTGGGTCTCGCCCGCCTCTAGCGAGCCGCCACGGTGAATGATCCAGACGTGGTCCTGCGCGTCCACCGAGACGCCGATGGTCTGGCCCAGGATCCAATGATTTGGCAGCGGCTTGGGCCACAGCGGATCGACTTCGAAGCGGGGCGCCGTAACGGCAGCGGCTTCCACTACCGAATGCTTTTGGAGCAGGAACGATCCAACACCCAGCGTCCCCGCGAGTGCCAGGAGACCGAGACCAAGGTAGCGATTGCGCTTCATACCGATGAACCTCCGCGTCTGAGGATTATATCCGATTGACGGCGCAATGGAAGCGGGTGCTCCTCACGCTGTATACTGAGGTCGGCTGAAACCACCATGCAAGTCACCGTGCGTTTCGTGGCGATTGCGGCTCTGGCGCTGAGTGCGGCGGGCCTGTTCCTGGGACAGACTCCCGTTCCGCTGCCCGCACCGCTTCCAGCAAGTGACGAGATCTATGCCTGCCCGATGGACCCTGACGTTCGCAGCCATGCCCCAGGAACGTGTCCACGCTGCGGCATGAAGCTGGCAGCCGGTATTCCCGACCCCGTCGAATACACCATGGACCTGAAGGTGCTTCCTCCCGCGCCCAAGCCCATGCAACCCACGCGGCTGCAGTTTCTCGTTCGCGATCCCTGGAAAGAGCGGCCCGTCACGAATTTTCAGATCGTGCATGAGCGCCTATTTCACATGTTCGTGGTCAGCCAGGACCTCAAGTTTTTCGTTCACGATCATCCGATCCTCGAAAAGGACGGCGTCTTTCATTACGATCTGAACCTGCCCGAACCTGGGATGTATCGCATCCTTGGCGATTTTTATCCCGATGGCGCGACGCCGCAATTGATCGCGAAGACGGTGCTGGTGGCGGGAAAGCCTCCCGCTCCGATCACACTGGATCGCGATTATTCCGCCAAAGACGCTGGCAACATGCAAGTGGAATTGGTGACGGACCCGCCGCAGCCCATCGCCCACACCAAGACTCTGATGTTCTTCCGCGTGAAGCCCGGCGAGGGGTTGGAAAAGTATCTCGGCGCCTGGGGCCACATGCTGGCGGCGAGTGACGATCTGATCGACTTGATCCACACTCATCCCTTCCTGGCGGATGGCGGCCCGGAGATTCAGTTCAACATGATCTTCCCGCGGGCACGTACCTATCGTGTGTGGGTGCAGTTTCAGCGCAACGGCGTGGTCAATACCGCGCACTTCGACGTGCCGGTGCAGGATCTTCAGTAGCGGCTACCCGGCAAGCACCTGCTCGTAGTAGCGCTCATACTGCGGGATGATGCGCTCGGTGCAGAACACATCCAACGCCCGTCTACGTCCAGCGGTTGCGATCCGCTGATGCAGGGCGTCGTTCGTCAGCAGTTCCACCACGCGGGCTGCTTGCGCGGCGATGTCGCCGACCGGTTCCATGAACCCGTTCTCGCCATTGATGATCAGTTCGGGCACGCCGCCAACATAAGTCGCGACGGGGGCGACACCGCAGGACATGGCTTCGAGAGCGACCAATCCGAATGACTCCATTTCGCTGGGCATCAGCAGTACGTGCGCTAGCGGGATCACGCGTTCCACGTGATTCTGTTTGCCCAAGAACGACACGTGCGGTGTCAGCTTCAATTGCCGCACTAAGTGCTCGGCAGCACCGCGATCCGGACCATCGCCTACCATCAGCAGATGCGCCGCCGTGTGCTTGAGCACTTCAGCCAGGATATGGATGCAATCCAGCACGCGCTTCACGGGACGGAAGTTCGAAACATGGATCAACAGTTTCTCGCCCTTGGGTGCGTACGCGAGCGAGCCCGCTTTCTCGGGATCGGGATGATAGAGATCGCAATTGATGAAGTTCGTAATGACGCGGATCTCGTTCGACACGCCGAACACTTCAACCGTATGTTTGCGCAAGTCTTCGCTGATGGAAGTGACGCCGTCGGATTTCTCAATCGAGAATTTGGTGATGGGGAAGTAGGATGGATCGGCTCCCACCAGCGTGATGTCGGTGCCGTGTAGCGTGGTGATGAATGGCAGTCGCCGCTTGGGGGCCATCATCTGCTGTGCCAGCATCGCCGAGATGGAGTGCGGGATCGCGTAGTGCACGTGCAGCAGATCGAGGTCGTAAGCCTCCGCCACATCCATCATGCGCGAGGCGAGCGCCAGACAATACGGCGGGTACTGAAACAACGGATAGTTGGACACTTCCACTTCGTGATAATGAATGCGCGGAATGTCAGGGTCCAGTCGAATCGGATTCGAATAAGTGATGAAGTGGACTTCGTGCCCGCGCGTCGCGAGCTCCAGGCCCAACTCCGTAGCGACGATGCCGCTGCCGCCGTAAGTGGGATAGCAGGTGATTCCAATGTTCACGGGAGTCTTCTACCAGAAGATCACATTCAAAATGATCACGAAGGCTCCAACGATACAAGCCAACACGCCGGGACGCTTATACCAGGCGTCCTGCGCATCGATCACTCGCGGGGTAAGGCTGTAGACCAATCCGCGCAATTCCTCATCGGGACGCGCACGCGTCGCAAGACTCACCAGCAGCGTGACGACGAAACACGTGGACCACGCGAAGATCGCCATCCATAAATTCTGCGCCATAGTGGACGGGAACTGATGCACGGTTCCGATCCAGCCGCCTTTGCCTTCGGCGATGGTCAAACCGTGTACAGCGGTCGCGGCTCCGGTGCCGGAAAGCAGCCCCACGAACGCGCCGTGGCCAGTAGTGCGTTTCCAAAACATCCCTAACAAAAAGGTGGCGAACAGCGGCGCGTTCACGAAGGAGAACACCAACTGCAGCACGTCCATGATGTTGTTGTAAGCCTGCGCGAGATAGGCGGCACCGATAGAGAGCGCCACACCTCCGAACGTGGTCCAGCGCGCGACACGCAGATAATGGACGTCGGGCGCGTTGCGGCGAATGTAGCTCTGATACAGATCGTAAGTAAACACGGTGTTGAAGGCGGTCACGTTGCCCGCCATGCCGCTCATGAACGAAGCCATTAGCGCAGTCAGTCCCAGACCTAGCAGGCCGTTTGGATAGAAGTGAACCATCAGGGTCGTGAGCGCCAGGTCGTAATCGTACCCCGCGCCCTTCATCGGCAGCGAATAACCGACGTTCATTTTCGTGAGCGCCATGGCCGCGATGCCGGGCAGGATCACGATGAACGGCATCACCATTTTTGGAAACGCCGCGATCAGCGGTGTGCGCCGCGCGGCCGACATCGAGTTCGCCGCCATCGCGCGCTGCACCACCAGGAAGTCGGTGCACCAATATCCGAAGGACAACACGAAGCCCAGTCCCGCCAGCAATCCGAAGGCCTCCACGCCCATGGGATTGTCCGCAGATGAGCCGGTGTATTTCCAGGCGTGCACCATCACTGGGGGCAGGCGCGCGGACATTCCGGCCCAGCCTCCGGCCTTGCTGACGGCCATGATCGCCAGCGGCGTGAAACCGATGAGGACGAGGAAGAATTGCAGGACCTCATTATAAATCGCACTCGTCAAGCCGCCGAGGAACGTGTATACCAAGACCACCGCCGCGGAGAGCAGTACGCTTTGCTCGAAGCTCCAGCCCAGCAGCAACTGGAACAGCTTCCCCAGTGCGTAAAGTGAGATGCCCGAGGAGAACACCGTCATCACCGCGAACGACGCCGCATTCAGCGCGCGGGTTTTTTCGTCGAAGCGCAGCTTGAGAAATTCCGGCACACTGCGCGCGCGGCTCCCGTAATAAAACGGCATCATGAACACGCCGACGAACATCATCGCTGGGATGGCTCCGACCCAATAGAAGTGGACCGTCATCAATCCATACTTGGCGCCGGAGGCGCACATGCCCATGACTTCCTGGGCTCCCAGATTCGCCGCCAGGAAAGCGAGGCTGGTGATCCACAACGGGACCGAGCGATGCGAGGTGAGGAAGTCTTCACTGGTGCGCACGCGGCGTCGCACCATCCAGCCCACCGCGACCACGAAGAGGAAATATGCACTGAGAATGGCGTAGTCGAGCGGGCCGAGTGTAATCGTCATGGATTAGAGACGCGCCGATAACGCAACCGGCGCGTCTGCTAATTCTATGTCATAACGCTACGCTAGATCGGCATCGCGGAGCGGCAGCGTACGCAGGCGCTTGCCGGTGGCCGCGAAAATCGCGTTGCCGATGGCGGGCGCGACCGGCGGCGTGCTGGCTTCCCCGCCTCCACCTGGCGCAGCGCTGCTGGGCACGATGTGAGTTTCGATCACCGGCATTTCCGTGATGCGCAGCATGTCGTACTGGTGGAAGTTACTCTGCACGGCGCGGCCCTTCTCGATGGTGATGGCGCCTTTGAGTGCGGCGGTGAGTCCGTACACCGCGCCGCCTTCGACTTGCTGCTGAAGGATCAGCGGATTCACCACCTGGCCGCAGTCGATGGCGCAAGTCAGCTTGTGCACTTTGAGTTTGCCGTTGGTCACCGAGACTTCCGCGATCATCGCAGTGTAGCTGCCGATGTTGTTGATCAGACCGATGCCCTGGAAACGGCCCGCGGGTGCTTTGCCCCAGTTGGCTTTCTCGGCCGCAAGGTTGAGCGCGGCCAGCAGCCGCGGCGAATTCTTAAGCATGGCCCGGCGGTATTCGAGCGGGTCCTTCTTGGCGGCATGCGCGAGCTCATCGATGAAGCTCTCCATGAAGAACGTGTTCTGCGAACAACCAGGCGCGCGCCAGTAGGTGACGGGAATGCCCGCTTCTCCGCCCTGATACGCGACCAGAAGATTCGGAATCTTGTACTCGATATCATCGAGACCCGCCACTGCCGGGCCCGGGAGGCCATTACGCTCGAACCCGAAAGGCGGCGTCGCGGCTTTCACTTCCATGGCCGCAGGCATTCCACTCGCATCCAGACTGGCCGTGAATTTCACCATTGCGGCGGGGCGATAGAGGTCGTGCTGCATGTCGTCTTCGCGGGACCAGGTGAGCTTCACCGGCACCTTCACGGCTTTGGCGATCTCGACCACTTCGGCTACGTAATCGACCGATCCGCGGCGTCCGAACCCGCCGCCCATGAACTGCGAATGGATCTTCACCTGTTCCGGCTTGAGTCCACTCACCTGCGCGGCGAGATCGCGCGAGGGCGTTTGCATCTGCGTGGGCGCCCACACATCGCAGCCATCGGCGCGGACGTGGGCCGTGCAATTCATCGGCTCCATAGGAGCGTGTGATTGGAAGGGCGCTTCGTACACCGCTTCCATCTTGCTGCCGGCCGAGGCCAGCGCGGCAGTGGCGTCGCCTTCTTTGCGCGCTACTTTGTCGGCGGGCTTCGCGACCAGCTCGGAGAACATGCGCGTGATTGCCGCGCTGCTCTGGTTGGCGTTCGAGCCCTCGTTCCACTTGATGTCGAGAACCTTGCGCCCCTGCATCGCAGACCAGGTGCTGTCGGCAATCACCGCGACGCCGTTCGAAATCTGGACCACGTCTTTGACACCCGGCACAGCCTTGGTCTTGGACGCATCGAAACTCGCGACCTTGCCTCCAAATACCGGGCAGCGCGTCAGCACGGCGTAAACCATATCCGGCCGCTTCACATCGATGCCGAAGTTCTGCTTGCCGGTCGATTTGGCGCGCGCGTCCAAACGTTTTACGGACTTGCCTACGATCTTGAATTGCTTGGCGTCCTTGGGCTGAGCGCTGGCCGGGATCGGTAGCTTATCGGCGGCTTCGGAGAGCGCGCCGTAACTCAGCTTCGCATTGTTCGACGGGTTGATGACGAAACCATTTTCGGTGCGGAGACCAGCGGCCGGAACGCGCCACTGCTGCGCGGCGGCTTCGACCAGCATGGCGCGGCCCTTGGCTCCCACCTGGCGCAGCGGCGTATACAAGGTGCGAATGCTCATGCTGCCGACTACGCCCTGGAAACCATAGAGCTCCGGATTCACAGGCGCAAATTCCGCACGGACTTTGCTCCAATCGGCATCGAGCTCCTCAGCGAGGATCTGCGAAAGCGAGGTGAGTGGCCCCTGACCCATTTCCGCCTTGGGGATGATGAACGTCACCGTTTCATCCTTACTTATATGGATGAAGGCGGAGGGCTTGAAGGCCGGCGGTTGTGGGAACTGCGCCTGCAGCGGATTCTTTTCCGGCAGTGCGAAGCCGAGCATCAACCCGGCCGCGCCGGCGCCAGTGGTCTTGAAGAAGTCGCGACGATTCACTTTCATGATGGAAGTCATGCCTTGCCTCCTTTCGCCGTTGCGACCGTGGCAAGCTCAGCGGCCCGATGGATCGCGCTACGGATGTGCCTGTAGGTTCCGCAGCGGCAGATGTTGCCGCGCATGGCCTCGTCGATATCGGCGTCGGTCGGCTGCGTCTTCTTCGAAAGCAGTGAGGCCGCGCTCATGATCTGTCCGGATTGACAGTAGCCGCACTGGGGAACGTCGTGTTCCACCCAGGCCTGCTGGACGGGATGGCTGCCATCGACAGAAAGGCCCTCAATGGTGGTGACGGTCTTGCCGGCGACATTCTGAATCGGCGTGATGCAGGAGCGCACCGCGTCGCCATTGATGTGCACCGTGCACGCGCCGCACAGCGCCATGCCGCAGCCGAACTTGGTGCCGGTCATGTTGAGGGTGTCCCGCAGGACCCACAGCAGCGGCATTTCGGGAACCGCGTCGACAGTCTGCGGTTTCCCATTTAAGGTGAATTTGATGGACGCCACGCGAAAACCTCCTTGACTCTCACAGCATAACTCCACGAGCGGCCGGTTGAAGCCGGGGACGATTGCCGAAACGCTGCCGCCGACCAGGCCGCGTTTTTTTCTCTACAACCAAACGAACCCAAGCGGGTTTGGTTCGATCCGACTTGCAGGCTCCATTACCAGAGATCGCTCGGATTAACTATTGAACAGTTTGGGCGCTAGATCTAAGTGGTAGAGAAGTGAGGGGAGAAAATCGCCAGGAGAGCAGTAACTGGGCTCACTCTCTGGGGAAAAACGCTATCGAGAGCACGAAGTTGGTCGCCCCGGCGACGAATTGATCGGGATCCTGTTGTTCAACTTGGCCATCCCAGCAGAAGCTAACGTAATAGTATTTTGCTGAAGTATCTGCAAAAACGGGCCGATGGAAGCGCCGCGCCGGATGGGCCCACCCTGTCTAAATCCCCAAGTGAGCTCTCGTCGCCGCCTTTTCCCTCTCGATGATGGCGTCGTAGTCGAAGCCCACCTGTTTACGAGCCACAGGTCCCACCTTATCGACGAATGTGGCTTCTGTGTAAAGCGTCCTTACGGAGAGATTCTTCCTGATCAGTGTGTAATACGGGAACACCCAATGCGCCGCCGATGGATTCTCGGATTCGAGATACAGCGCTTCGGTAAAAAGCTGGGGCATCAGCACTAAATGCAGTTTATAAGCCCCGCTCATCTGAGGCTCACCGGCAGCCGCTGCCGGCACCACCTCGATAGCTCGTAGAAGGTTGCCAATTTGTGGTCCTATCCGGACGCACGCGAGGCGCGGTTCACCCTCGGGAATGGGAACCGGACCTTTTCTTTCCATAGTGTAGATGTCGGCGGCTGCGGCTGAGCCGCCCGCGCCAGCCGCGATCCGCCAGCCCCCGAACCTAGCGCGCGTCAAAAAGCTCCCGCCTGCAAGTACGGCGGACGCACCCAGAGTAAAAACGCCCAATCGTTCGCCGCCTGTGCCGGCCGCGGCGTTCAGCAGGGGTTGCCAGGCCGGATCGCTCGTTTTGAGAAAGGACGCTAGCCCGTTCTTCACGGCATTCTCTACTTTGTTGTCCGGATTCGGTTTCGTAATCGCTACAGGCATGGGTTACCTCTTCTTCACTTTATAGATCACCCTGACTTCGCCCTGGAAGTCGTAATTGGTGACGAAGTCATTGTATTCGTGCTTGATTAAATCCTTATTCACGACCGTTCCGATCAGAGGGTTTTCCACCCAAACGGATTGCACCATGTTGTCCGACAACTCCGCTTGGGATACGACCACGCAGTGCCCGCCACCGTCTCGCCACGCTATTTGAACCCCGACGGGCTTGCCGTCATTCAACTCGTCGACAAACATCTCGAAAGGCGGCGACCTAGGGGGAGTTTTATTAGGCTCAAAGAACTGCCCTATGCCTACCGCCCGGTGGAGCTTAATTAAGGCTTCTAACAGGCTGCCTGGTTGATCACACACAGAAGAATCGGGAGTGCTGCAGCAGGCCGGTGGCGGAGGCTCTGGCGCACCTGATACGGGAACCGGAGGCGGCAAAGTGGCCGGTGGTGGACTCAGGACCGACGTAACCAGCAGACATTGCGAAATGTTCAAGCTTCCCGGCATGGAGTTGTCGATGCTGACGGCGGCAGCGGCCCAGCACCAGAAATACTGTTTCTGTTCCTCCATTGTGAATTGTGCACTGGTGAATGTGGACACTCGAGCCGGCCTCCTTCGCCGGATTCAACTGAATTACCGAGAATCGTTTTGCGCCTGCCCTACTCACACCAGCGTGACAATCAGGTTGCCGTCCTCGATGGAGGCAGCGACTGTGGCTGGGTCTCGCGAGACCAACTCGGCCAGCGGCCCATCCACCTGCGCGCAGACGGTGTTGACACCTGCTGGGGGGGGCCTGTTGAAAACCAGAAAATCACCTGGCCGCAGGGATACCACGGCATGTGGTTCGGGGTTTCCCTGCGAATCTACGGAATAGGTAATCGTTATTCTTGCCATGTCCTTGACTCCTTGTCTCGGTGACGCGAGCGGTGCTCTATGGATAGGGGTTTTCGCCGGGAGGGTTACCGACTATCGGCGTTAGCGATACGATTATCTTGTCCCCGTCAATGAGTGCCACAGCCTTCGCTCTGTCCCTGACGGCCAGCGCCGCCAATGGACCATCCATCTGCGCAAGTACTGCGTTCACTCCTGCCGGAAGTGGGGTGTTGAAAACCAGGAAGTCGCCCTGCCGAAGAGAAACCTCCTCGGTCGGCTGCGGGTCTCCATTGATGTCGAGCGTATAGGTAATTGTGACTCTTGCCATCGATTGCTCCTCTCTCTTTTTTTTTGCTACTTTTGCTGCCTGAAACCGTTGGATACTAATATCTGCATATAGCGTGGATCCCTCTGCAAGTCCGCCAGATCGGGCCAGCGGTTCAAATCCTCCAGGAATTCCGCGGAGACTCCAGCCAGAATTCCGAGCACGGCTTCCCGCCGGCCCAAGGCCTCGTAAGTCAAGACGGCCATAAACTTTACATTTGCATCTGCCGGGCCGAGTCGAAGCGCCTGGGCTATTTCGGATTCGGCGTTCTGCCGGTTTTCGAGACGCGCCCACACATACCCCAAAACAGAGCGAGTATAGGCTCGTCGTGGATTTTTCGCCATCTCCGCTTCGGCAGCTTTGGTCCCGTTTCGGTAGGCCCGTTCGGCGTCCACGGCGAGGTTCAACCGGCGATAGCACATCCCCAGGTAGGCCCAGGACGAGTAGTCACTGGGATTGCTGCTCACAGCTTGCAGGAAATATGGGACGGCAGCCTGCTCCCTCCCTTGGTACATTAGCGAGATGCCCAAACTGCTCAGGGCGTCGTAGGTTTCTCTTGTGCCCAGGGCAACCCTCAGTTCGGTCTCGGCGTCTCCGAAACGCCCGAGAGTTATATAAGTCTGCCCCAGTTGCGCACGAACCACCGCTTCATCCGGCGCCATCCTCACGGCCGTCTGCAGTACCTGAGCGGCTTCCTGATAGCGGGAACGTTGGAACAAAAAATAGCCTAAGTTCTGATAGTTTCGGACGTCGGAAGGTTCTACTTCGACCGACTTGCGCATCGCCGCCAGGGCTTCTTCCGGCTGGCTACTAAGCTCGTACAATCGGCCTAGTCTCGCATAGGCGTCACCGTAAGCTGGATTCAGCTCAAGGGATCTTTGCAATTCCCCGACTGCCAGCTCGTAGAAGCCATAGATGCCGTCCAGCGTCGCGGCTACGAAGAGCACGCGCGCGAGGTCCGGGTTGCGCCGCTGGGCCTGCCTCTCAGTATCTTGTGCGCGGTTGAGCCAAACGTTGTCGCGGGTGACAGAGTACTTGGCCCATTGCGCCTCGGCCAGCCCTGCGTAGGCGAGTGCCGAATCGGGATCGGCAGCCACGGCCCGCTCGAAGGCCGCCACTGCGGCATCAAACGTCGAGTCCCGCCGCACCAAGACTGATCCCGCGCGGTAGTCCGCTTCCGCCGCGGCGTTCATAGCCGGAGTTGCCAGCGTTGGCAGGTGCAGCGCGCCTGTAGCGAAACCCGCCAGGGCGACCGGGATGTAACGCTCCTGCCCGGAGGCGTAATCCATCCTCCACTCTTTGGTGTTCACTCCTGTTCGCGTGTCGGTCAGGAGCGCATGCAGCATGACCCGGTCCTTCTCCTTGGTCAACGTTCCATGCAATATATGTGTCGCCCCAAACGCCGACTTCGCCTGCTCCGGAGTCTCCACCTTCGCGCGTTGGATTTCCGCCAGTGGAACTGCCGAGTACCGCAGCTTGTTTCCGCCCCGAATCTTCGCGAAATTCGCTGATGCGTCAC
>Ga0163162_10003335_pt1 | contig 15370 bp, 9 predicted proteins | sample S55metaG_FD_115310 | JGI IMG/M metagenome (GOLD analysis project Ga0163162, IMG submission 115310) | Switchgrass rhizosphere microbial communities from Kellogg Biological Station, Michigan, USA - S5-5 metaG | ecosystem: Host-associated > Plants > Roots > Rhizosphere > Soil | place: USA: Michigan...
TAACACATTAGAGTAGATTAAAACCAAGCTTGACTAATGCAAAAAAAAAAAAGATGAATAGTATAAGGAATATAACACTCAAAGATTAATAAAGCATAAGCTCACTTTGTTGAGAAAAATGGGACGAAGGAAAGAAGCAGATAGTTTACGTCTCGAATTTCTTCATTTGTCCGATCTCAGGATAGAACTTATTGAAGAATGTATTCTTAAAAGGGACTATGCAGAAGCCAAAAGACTGATAAAGGAAGGCATAGAGATCGCCGTCAAAAAGAAACATCCGGGAACAGTGGATGAGTTTAAGAGAATCTTATTGCGGATTGCAGAGCAGGAGAAGGATATACCCGCCTTTAGAATTGTAGCCAGGGATCTTTGTGAAGGAGGCCGGCATATGGAGTATTACAAGGCTTTAAGAGATACTTATACAAAGGATGAATGGCCGGTGATTGCAGAAGCTTTCATTAAAGAGATCCAGGAACAGAATAAGGCAGGTAATGGGATTTATTTTAATGATGACTCCCGGCTGGCCGATATCTTTACTGAGGAAAAATATTTAGATCGATTGCTCCTGCTCCTGCAAGGAAGCACCTCCCTCCTCTTTATCGATCGTTATTCTCACTTGCTGGCGGCTAAGTTTCCCGTCGATATTTTGTTGGTTTATAAAAAGGCCATCATTGAATATGCTGAGCAAAACACCGGCCGGAATCATTACATAACCATAAGGGAAAGACTCAGGAAAATGCAGACATGGGAAGGAGGAGGAAAGATCGTAAAGGAATTAGTGGTTCAGTTTACTGCACAGTACAAGGCCAGGAAAGCAATGATTGAAGAGTTAGGCAAAATCATTTATTGAATAACAAAAGCCTACAAGCAATTGATTTATAGGTTTTTATTAAATCAAGATGAGAATTCTATGTTCATAGTTTAAATTAGAGCTAATTAAGGTAATTATACTACCTTTATAGGATATAATATAAACTACGCCCTTGCTTTAGTTTAAAAAAAGTGTTATTAAGGTAGTATGACTACTACAAATGGAACAAAAATAAACCAGCTCTTACATGCGCTGCCGCCAAAAGTGGTACTGCTATCCTCTTGGCTTACACAGCAGGGATACAGCATAGAACTGCAAAAGTATTATAGGAAAAGCAACTGGCTGAAGTCCATAGGTTCGGGCGCTATGATCCGCGCTGGCGATCAGGTCGGCTATGAAGGCGCAATCTATGCTTTGCAAAAGCAAAGCGGCTTTACAGTACATCCGGGCGGTAGGACAGCTTTATCGCTTTTGGGTAAAGCCCATTATCTGGAACTCGCGGCACGGCGGGTGACCGTTTTCGGAGGCAAAGGAGAGAAACTTCCGGCATGGTTTAAAAAACATGACTGGGGAGTAACTATCGATTATCATCAAGCCACTTTTTTGCCCTCTGACATAGGATTGACGGAAGTTGAACTGAAAAACTTCTCAATAAAAATTTCCGGCCCTGTCCGTGCGATGATGGAATGCCTAAATCTCGCCCCTGAAAAACAGGAACTGATGGAATGTTTTGAGATGATGGAGGGGCTCAATAATCTGCCGCCAAAACAAATCCAAGCAATGCTTGAACAGTGCCGTTCCGTAAAGGTAAACCGCTTATTCCTCTATATGGCAGAGAAAGCCGGGCATAGCTGGTTTCCATACCTGGATTTAAAGAATGTAAATTTAGGAAAAGGTAAGCGCAGTATCGTCAAGAATGGCGTTTATGTAGACAAGTATAAGATCACCGTACCGAGAGAATTGGAAAAAAATGGAAAAAGCAATCTATAAAAGGCAGGCGGCGCTTTTGCTGAATGTGTTACCGGAGGTTGCAAAGGAAAAATGTTTTGCGCTTCATGGCGGCACGGCTATCAATCTTTTTGTGCGTGATATGCCGCGTCTGTCAGTCGATATAGACCTGACTTATCTGCCGATTGAGGACAGGAATACGTCAATTACACAAATCGCAGAAGCGCTGGAACGAGTAAAAGCAAATATTGAAAAGGTTGTACCGAATGTGCGCGTTATCCATCGTAAGGACGCGGCAAAGTTGCAGATTTCAGCAAACGGCGTTGACGTTAAAATGGAAGTCAATCTGGTTAACCGCGGCACACTAGCCGATCCTGTCGAGATGCCTTTATGTGCTAAAGCCCAAAACGACTTTGAATCCTTCTGCGTTATACCAATTGTTCCTATCGGACAGCTTTTTGGTGGCAAGATTTGTGCAGCGCTTGACCGTCAACATCCCCGCGATCTCTTCGACGTAAAATACCTTTTACAAACCGAGGGATTTTCGGAAAAGGTCAAAGAAGGCTTTTTGCTTTGCCTGCTATGCAGTGACCGCCCGATCAACGAAATCATTTCGCCAAACTTTCAGAACCAGCGTTCGGCTTTGGAAAATCAGTTTTCCGGCATGAGCGACGAAGCGTTTAGTTATGAAGAATATGAAAACGTAAGAGAAAAACTGGTGAAAACCATACATGAGAACCTGACCGGCAAAGACAAGGCGTTTCTTTTAAGTGTAAAGAATTTGACGCCGGATTGGAGCGTATATGATTTCAAACGTTTCCCGGCAATCGCGTGGAAATTACAGAACCTGCAAAAACTGAAAGACAAAAACACCGATAAACATCGGGAACAATACGAAGCACTTGAAAGAAAACTGAGTAGCGTTAAAGGATGACACTAATCATGAAAGAAATAAAAAAAGCGTTTTCTCCCCTTAATTCCCCGGCTTCCCCAGCTTCTCCACATCCACCGGCTTATTCACTTCCAGCTTCTCCACACTCGATTTCGCTCCAAACCCTCCGGCAACGATCGTATTAGGAAAAATATACCCCTCCGGCGTCTTCTGATAGTCGCCAAAGTCGATGTAGAATTCCGCGTTCGGGTCCCGGCGACCACCACCACCTCCGCCCATCATGCCCCCACCCTTACGGGCCACCCGGAGCAGGTAATGGCTTTGTTCATCGATGAAAAAAGTGGCATAATTACCCGCGGGGTAGGTCAGTTTCAGTTTATAGCAGGCCTTGCCGCCTACCGTGTCCTTGCCCAGCAGCTCAACCTTACTCCCCTTGGCGGCATAATCCACCAATGGCCCTGCCGGGTCCAGCTGCGCTTGCATATTCTTTACCATGGAGTCCGGGATAGGGGCAAAAGCGCCGCCATTCCGGGGGTCGGAACGCCATCCCTTCGTAGGGGTGACGATGACCACTACATTGCCCATGCCAAATGATATTTCCTGGCGATACAGCTTATCCTTCACTTGCCAGGTTTTTGTATTGATCTCCGTCCCATTCCCCATGACGGCAACACCTTCCATATAGACAGATTGAATGGATTGCAGCTTTTCCTTTCCGCCCATAGCTTCGATATGTTTGGCGATGATCTCCTCGGCCGTCTGGGCCTTGGCGCGGGGCGCGGCTATTATAAATAGGCTGAAAAACAGCAGAACAGAAGTCTTTAATGCATTCATACAACAAGATTTACAGCTACTAAGGTATAATTTCTTTAATTTTCCACTCAGAAAGCTACATATATATAAATAACTTACATGATCAGGATCACAGGCCAGTTAGTAGACATTTTTGCAGAGAAGATATACCCCGCGGAAGTCACCCTCGCGGACGGAATCGTAAGATCCATCACCCGCCTGGAACGCGGTGACGCCAGGTACGCCCAGCAATCCCCCTATATCCTGCCCGGCTTCATCGACGCCCACGTTCATATAGAAAGCTCGCTCCTGATACCCTCCGAGTTTGCCCGCCTGGCCACCGTCCACGGCACCATCGCCACGGTGAGCGACCCCCATGAGATAGCCAATGTCTGCGGTCTTCCCGGTGTGGAATTCATGATCAACAACGGCAAGACCGTCCCTTTTTACTTCAATTTCGGCGCCCCCAGCTGTGTGCCCGCCACGACTTTCGAAACGTCCGGCGCCACCCTATCCGTCGTGAAAGTGAAGGAGTTATTACAGAAGGAGGAGATAAAATACCTCAGCGAGATGATGAATTTCCCCGGCGTCCTGCACCGCGACATAGACGTAATGTCCAAGATCGCCGCCGCCCATCACGTGAGCAAGCCAGTTGACGGTCATGCCCCTGGTCTCCGCGGCCAGCAGGCCAAACAATACATCGACGCCGGCATCAGCACCGACCATGAGTGTTTCACCGCCGAAGAAGCCCTGGAGAAGCTGAAATACGGCATGAAGATCCTCATTCGCGAAGGCAGCGCCGCCCGCAACTTCGATGCCCTGATCCCTTTGCTGAACGAATATTCCAAGCAGATGATGTTCTGCAGCGATGACAAACACCCTGACAGCCTCCTGGTGGGGCATATCAACCAGCTCTGCGCCCGGGCCATCGCCAAGGGCATTCCCTTGTTCAAAGTGCTAAAAGCCGCCTGTCTCAACCCCGTCCTGCACTATCACCTGAACTCGGGCCTGCTCCAGGTGGGCGATCCGGCCGACTGCATCGTGGTGGAAGATTTGAAAGACTTCAAAGTGCTGAAAACCTATATCAAAGGCCAGCTGGTGGCGGAGAACGGCAATCCCAGGATCGCCTCCACCCACCTGGCACCTTCGGCCCCGCCGCTCGACGGAGCCTCTCTCCTGGAAGCAGACCCCATCAATAATTTTAATGCCACTCCCCGCACCCCCGCCGACTTCGCCTACCCCCTGGACAAATGGGGCGAACAGGAGAATGTAGAGCAGGTATACGTCATCGAGGCCCTGGACGGCCAGCTGATCACCAATAAGCTCATTGCACCTGTGATAGACGTCAATCCTAACGACGGGCTGCTGGAAAGCAATGTTGAAAAGGATATCCTGAAAATAGTAGTGGTCAATCGCTACGGTCCAGCCCCCGTCGCCAAATCCTTCATTAAGAATTTCGGCCTGAAACGGGGCGCCATCGCCTCCTCCGTGGCCCATGACAGTCATAATATTGTCGCTGTCGGCGTGGATGAAGAAAGCATCTGCAAAGCCGTCAATCTGATCATTGCTGAGAAAGGCGGCCTGGCCTGTGTGGATCCCAAGGGCGAAGAGTTGGTCCTACCCCTTCCAGTCGCCGGTCTCATGAGTTTACAGGATGGATTTGCTGTGGCGGAGGCTTATACGGCACTCGATCATATGGCGAAAGGGCTAGGTTCTTCTTTAAGAGCGCCGTTTATGACCTTGTCTTTCATGGCGTTGCTGGTGATCCCGCATCTGAAATTGGGGGATCTGGGGTTGTTTGATGGGGATGGGTTTAAATTAGTATAAGAAGATTACAACTGGTTGCAGATTCGTTTCCTGACTTATCTGACGACTCAGTATATGATTACTGTCTTGTCCAATTGTTAGATATGAAAAAGGGGTGCAGACTATGATCCTGGACTTAGATATAGCTTACAGGATTTCCCACAAATTTGCCTTCCTCTAATCACTTAGCGAATTGTTAGCTTTAGTTATGAAAAGAAAGCGAAATGCCCCTGCCAAAAGTAATCTGCCCGTCTATAGAGATCAGAGATTAGAGAACCTGCCGGGAGAAAGATGGGAGGATGTTCCCGGACTGGATGGATATTTCCTGGTCTCTACGCTTGGTCGCATAAAAAGGCAGGAAAGAGAGGTGGTATATCCGAATGGAGGCATCCGCATTTTCCCGGAGAAGATCATATTGCCACGCGTTAGAAGAACCTATAACAAATTTGTACGCGATTATAGGTATCAATTGTTCGCATTTCTTACAGTGGAGGGCCGGAGATGCTACCTCCCTATCCGGCGACTGGTTTACTACTGCTTTGTAAAGCCGTTTGCGCTGGATGACCTGTCAGTAAGTATAGTTTCTATTAAAGGAGACGGTCGGGATATTCGTCCGGATAACCTGGAAATGATTCCCAGCCTGGCTAGGTCCAGGCGGGCTTTTGATCAGAAGCGTATGGCTAGTTCCTTTCGTGCCGTCGATATCCGAAAAGGAATGTTGGCTTCCCTGGCAGTCACCAGGCGCATTGTTTCTCAGTATGATCAAAAAGGTAGGAAGGTCAAAACCTTTGCGAGTATTTCAGACGCCGCGCGCGTTAACGGGATAGGTCATGCTCGTATCAGTCATGTCGTCAATGAATTGGAACCTACAGCAGGCGGATTTTTCTGGCGATTTGGGAAAGAGAAGACCTTTAATGTAAGGGAGTTTCGTGCTAAACGTAAGCAGGGGTATACGGAAAAGAGAGGTACCAAAGTTACTCAATACAATGCCAAAGGAAATCCTATTGCCTCTTACCTGTCTTTGCAGGAAGCGGGAAAGGCGATCAAGGGACATTGGACAGCCATATCTGCTGTAATAAGAGGAAAGCGTAAAACGGCATACGGATACCGATGGAAAAAAGGGTACCACAATTGGAAAATAAAGCCTTTGGAAGTAGAGAGATAAAGCGTTTATACTTCGTGAATTACCTAATCTTTATCGTGCGAATTACCTAACAGTATTTTTGATGTTAGGCTTAAAGGTCTTAAACTGATTGTCAGAGTGCATTTATATCAGGGTGAAGAATTTAAAAATCAATACACGCTTATTGCCAAAATCGACACGACCGTTGCCAAATACGACACACCAATAAAATTGTGTAAAAAAAACTAAAGCAATTAACGGTCGATTAAAAACTTTTCCTTTATTTCGTTTTAGGTAATTTTCCTTATCCGGCATCCCTTTCTATTTTCAATCCACTCTGATTAGTTAATTGTAACCGCTAGACGTATGGGCAATGCCCTGCGCACAACCCTTAAACCGGCTTGACATGAGAGAACCCCGGAGCGCAATCCTATTGCTGCTCATCTTTATTTCTTATTCCTCTTATGCGCAGGATCAACCTGACAAGGCCGCAGCTATTACAAATCTTCCTTCCCGATACTTCAACAAAATAGAGCGTACGATCACCAGCCTGGACGATCAATTGACTCACCAGACAAAAAAATATGTGGAACGCATGCGCCGGCGGGAACAGCGCATGTATGATAAATTATACAAGAAAGACGCAGCGGCTGCCAAGGCTTTGTTTGCCGGATCTATCCAGCGGTATGATGCGCTGGAAAAACAACTGATCAGTGACACCGGTGGGGCCAAGCTGCATATTTCAGGTGAGTACCAGCCTTATACGGATTCTTTGCAGGGGATATTGAAGTTTTTGCAAAATGACGGAGCCGCCGGATCACTTTCACAGCTGAAGGCATTAGAAGCAAAAATGCAGGACGCCGACCAGATCAAAGATTTTGTCCGCCAGCGGAAGCAGCAGATCTCCCAATACGTCCAGCAACATGCCAACCTCTCCGGCCTCCTTGGGAAGGATTACCAGGGGATGAACCAGGATATTTACTACTATTCCCAACAGGTGCGCCAGTATAAGGAATTGCTGAATGAACCGGATAAGCTGGAGAAGCAGGCGCTGGTCTTGCTGAATAAGTTACCGGCGTTTCAGGCTTTCATGAAGCAGAATTCGCAATTGGCCGGCCTCTTCAATTTGCCTGGAAACTATGGCGATCCGGCCACCCTGGCAGGCTTGCAGACCCGCGACCAGGTGACAGCGCTAATCCAACAGCAGGTGTCAGCCGGCGGACCGGGTGGAGCAGCGGCCTTACAGGCCAACCTGCAATCCGCGCAGTCGCAGTTGGATGGGTATAAGGACAAGTTGAGCAAGCTGGGTGGCGGCAGTAGAGATATCGACATGCCTGATTTCAAGCCTAATGAGCAAAAGACAAAAACGTTTTGGCGACGGCTGGAATATGGAACGAATTTTCAAACTACCAGGAATAATTATTATTTCCCAACAGTTTCGGATCTCGGGTTATCGGTGGGATATAAGCTTTCCGACCGCGGAACCCTGGGTATTGGCGCCAGTTATAAGCTGGGATGGGGGAATGGCATTCAGCACGTGGCTTTTTCCAGTAATGGTGTCGGGTTGAGGTCTTTCATAGATATAAAGCTAAAGGGAAGCTTCTTTTTGTCTGGCGGGATGGAATATAATTACACAACACCTTTCGCCAGGTTCCAGCAATTGAGGAACTGGGATGACTGGACGAAGAGTGGATTGATCGGCGTAAGCAAGACGGTGTCTGTCAAGAGCCGGGTATTCAAAAAGACAAAGGCCCAACTGTTGTGGGATTTCCTCAGCTACGAGCAGGTGCCGAGGACCCAGGCGGTGATCTTTCGTATTGGATATACCTTATAAACAACCAGATATAACATGAGATATTTTGGATTATGCCTTTGCCTCGGTCTGGCATTTCTGCAAGGGAAAGGACAAAGCAACATTTATGGCTTCAGTGCAACTGCAGTTGACGGTACGGCCATTAACCTGTCTTCCTTTCAAGGGAAAAAAATGCTGATCGTCGAAGCCGCCAGCCAGGATTCGACTTTTATTCAATATCATGATCTGCAAAGGCTCAGTGAGCATTTCCGGGATAGCCTGGTGATCATTGTGTTACCCACGAATAGTTTTAATTCGGAGCCATTGGACGACGGTCAACTGAGCCAGGTTTTTCAGCCATCATCCGGCGGCCAGATCCTGGTGGGGGTAAAAGTAGATGTCACGGGCGCCAATATTCATCCCATATTTCAGTGGCTGACAACAGCATCTGCCAATGGAATCATGGATACACCAGTGAATGCTCCGTTCAAAAAATTTCTGATCGATCGCAACGGAAGGATCGCAGGCGTTTACAGCAGCAAAGTGAATCCCATGGACATAACGCTTTTTCAGGCTGTGCAAAAATAACCTCTGGCCAGGGCAATCATCCTATCAATTTAATATAACCCCTAACTGTAACAATATGCTAAGATCCTGTCTGTCCTTTTTCCTGCTCATGGGTATGTATGTAGGTATGAAAGCACAAGATGGCTGGTCCACGCAGGACTACTCTTATGCCACTTCACAGATGACCTTTAAGGCTAACCGGGTGATTCCCCCTTCACCTGATGCGGCGGAATTGGGGAAATATGGTAATGTTCCCATCAGCCTTTTTACGGGTACACCAAATGTCAACATACCTTTGTATGAACTGAAGGGGAATCATGTGAGTCTTCCGGTTTCCCTTAGTTATAATGCCACCGGTTTCAAACCCCAGGATATGGCAAGCTGGGTAGGACTAGGGTGGAGCCTAAATGCTGGAGGAGTCATCACCCGGTCGGTGATAGGAAATCCCGACAACGCCAGCAATTACTTCTTTACTAATAATACTTATGCCACCCCTCCTCCCGTCGATAACCTTTATGCCAATTACGATTACATGGACAGTATGCAGAGGGCTGCCAAGGAGACGCAGCCGGACATGTATTATTTTAATTTTGCGGGCTATTCCGGAAAATTTTTCATGGGCACCAACCAAAAGGTTATCTGTAAAGAAAAGAACAACCTGAAATTTACTTCCCAGGGGGTGCCCAATGATGCCACGGGAACCAGCTATTTTCAGATAGTTGATGAGAACGGGAATACTTATCGTTTTGACCAGGTGGAGATATCAATGATGCAACAAAATGATGCTATCAGTTCCACGGCACCTGTGACATTGAACTATGTTTATCCTTCCAGTTGGTATCTCAGCAGCATTACTTCGGCGGATGGGGTAGAAGTGATCAATTTCAGCTATTACAATGATCCAAGCAATCAAACGCAGTACGGAGCTTATCTGCAAAACATATCCTACACGTATTACCATAATTCCCTCAATAATTCCAGCTGGAGTTTCGAAGGTAGTAACCCTGTGAATTACGGAACCCCTCCGCTGGTAACGCTGTATAACCGGCGTTACCTGCAAAGCATCAACTATGTAAAAGGAGGTAATACCATTGCTACTATCAGCCTGGGGCTGGCGGCCAACCAACGTCAGGACCTGGATGACCTGGCCTATCCGGGCGAACAAATACCTCAAAACATGACTATCAGCTCTTACAACGGACAGGTGAAGAAGTATAATTTTTACTATAGCTATTTTGGAAACGGGACGCAAACGCAGCCGGAATACAAAAGGTTACGGCTGGACAGTGTATCCGAAGCGGTAACGGGTCTCTACAAACCTCCCTATTCCTTTGTCTACGACAACACCGGCGTGGCCTCTCAAACGCAGGCAGGGATCGATCATTGGGGTTTTGCCAACGCAGACCATGTTTCGACACTAGTTCCTTCCTATAATACAGGCGATGGTCACCAGTACGGCGATGGAGCTAACCGTAATCCCAGCCTCAGCGGGTCTTTAACGGCTGTCCTAAAACAAATCAATTATCCCACAGGCGGCTATACGGCATTCACGTATGAATTGAACCAGAGCGGGGATGACGTAGCGAAAGTGAATTCCGACGTAGGTGGGGTCCGGATCAAGCAGATGATCGACTATTCTTTTCCCGGGAAGCAGGCTGTGATCAAGAATTATCAGTATATGCTGCCGGATGGTATATCCAGCGGGGTAGCTGCCTTCCCTACGTATGTCACTTTCAGTAATTTTCATCATTACGCCGAACCGCAGGGAGAGGGATGTACCCTTCCTGCTTGTACGGCGGGCACTGATTACAATTTGAACATGATGACCCTTTCGGCCAGCTCCGTGTCGGGTTTGGGAATGATACAAGGCAGCCATATCGGCTATAGCTATGTCACCGAATATCAGAGCGACAGCCTTGGCACACTGCTTGGTAAAACGGTTTACCATTATTATGCAGGCATCCTGAGCTCTCATGACGACAATATAGCCAACGGTGATCTCCTGGATAAATCCGTGTATGACGGGGCAGGCAAATTGCTGGATAAACAGGTCAATACATTTAATTATACGGGGGGCGACAGTGCGCTGGTGGGTTATAATGTGTCATCGGCTGTTAACCAGGACAACCACTATGAACTATGCTACTATACCTCCGGGGGCAGCCCTGTGTATGTCTGGAAAGGTCAATGGTCGGTCAATCCCAGCTGTGTCACCAGCAGGATCTATAAGAACAAATTCAGCTATTCCGGGTATACGATCAGTAGCCAATGGAAACAGTTGACACAGGAGGCGCATACGGTATATGATCAGCAGTCAAATAATTACATCGTAACGACAAAGAAATATACCTATGGCAATCCGGCTTATACCTTCCCGACATTGATCGAACAATATTCTTCCAGTAATGATGAGATCGTCACCAGTAAGAAATACGCGGCGGATTATACAATACCTGGTAGCGGGACCTTTGACAACGCTACCGATGCGATCAAGCTTTTGCAAACGAAGAATATGATTGGTCAGGAGATAGAGACGCTGGTTTACCGGCAGAACCAGGATGGCAGCAACAAACGGTATATCGACGGCACTCTGAGCTTTTACGACCGACTCTTTCCCCGCCTGTCGAGTATCCGGCGTCTGGAAATAGCGGCACCGGTGACCTCGCTGACTGCCTCTACCACCAACGGCACGTTCACCTATGACGCGAACTACAAAGCTTTGGCTTCCTTCAGCTATGACGGATACGGCAACCTGACTGAGCAGTCGAAAGCCCAGGATATAGTTACGGCGTACATTTGGGATTATAAAGGTTTCCTGCCTACAGCGGAGGTTCAAAATGCGAACGCCTCAATGGTGGCCTATTCAGGATTTGAAAGTGGATCTCTCGGCGGTAGTTGTACCTTTAATAAAAATGGTATCACGGCCGGTGGGCGGGCCGGTGTTTCTTCTTTTAATTTATCTTCTTCCTATCCGATCACAGGAACGATGGCCGCGGGAAGGACATACGTCGTATCCTATTGGCTGCACAATGGGAGTGTCACAGTAACTACCAATACAGGTAGCGCATCTCCTGTGACTGGCGCTGCCTATAATGGGTGGACGTATGTAGAGCATGTTTTGCCGGCGGGCAGTACACAGGTGACGTTATCCAGCGCGGCCGGCGCCAATATCGATGAACTGCGACTTTTCCCCAAGGATGCCCTGATGACGACTTTCACGTATATACCGCTGGTGGGGGGCAACAGCCAGTGTACGTCTTCCAATCAATTTACTTTCTATCAATATGATGGATTTTCCCGCCTTGTGAATGTAATGGACATGGGAGGTAATATCGTAAAGAATTTTAAATATAACTATGGTGTGGGCGCTGCGCTATCGCCTTCGGCGAAGACCTTGTTTTACAGCGCGGCCAAACAGGGCAACTATACCAAACAGGGTTGTGTTGCGCCTACCGAGCCCACTACAGAAACCTATCTTGTTCCATTTGGTAAGTATGTGTCGTCCATCAACCAGGCTGATGCAGATGCAAAAGCCCAGGCAGATGTAACGGCCAACGGACAGGCATATGCCAATTCGGTGGGCAAATGTTTTTACTGGAATGTGGACAAATATGCCTATTTCTCCAAGAACAACTGTTTACCGGAGCAGGGAGGTTCATTGTGCACGGGAGGAACCAAACCGTTCAATACGAAATACGATGTGCCGGCTCACACCTATTCTTCTCTTATCAGCCAGGGTGCGGCCGATACGCTAGCGTTGAACGATATCGCTGCCAATGGGCAGAATTACGCGAATAACTTTTGCACATGCAGCTGTATGGCTGAAGGGAAAAAAGTCGTGAATGGTACTTGTGAGACGGGAACGCGATGGAATTCCAGCACCACGCAAATGCCGAACGGGACCTGGCAGTGTATATACTATTACCAGTTCAGCGACGGGTCTGTAAGCCAAAATTATACATCCTACGGTAGTAGTCCATGTCCCATACAGTAACGACCCATTCCTAACTCCATATAATTATTTATGAGAAGAATGCCTTTTATATATTTTGCTCTTGTCGCCCTGCTTTTAAGTATGGGGGTTAAAGCACAGCTCAGCACCGGCCGGAACTTCATCAGCAAAACGGATGTTATTGTTCCAGGTGTGACGACCCAGGCGCAGGTGGACGCCCTGACCATTGGCTCCCGGCTACAGAATGTCAGCTATTTCGACGGATTGGGCAGGTCATTACAGTCTGTATCCGTACAGATGAGCCCCAAAGGGAAAGATGTTGTAACGCCCGTGGAATACGATCCGTTCGGTAGGCAAGTGAAGCAATTCCTGCCTTATGCAGACGGCGGGACAACATATGGCAGCCTTCGGACTACGGTATATGCGGACCAGGCGGCTTTCTATAATCCTACCACTTCCGCGGTGCCCAATATAGCGCTGGACAGTTGTCCTTATATTCAATCTTTCCAGGAGTTTTCCCCTTTGAGCCGTGTGATGGAACAGGGGACGCTAGGTAAGACCTGGCAGCCGGGCAGCGGTCATGCGGCCAGGGCAGTATGGAGCAGCAATGTGCTATCGGACAGTGTGCATAAATGGACCATTGGCGCCAGCGCGGGCAGCTTGCCTGTTACCAGTTCGATCTACGCGGCCGGAGAGCTGACAGCGCTTACTACCACCGATGAGGCAGGCCACAAGGTAGTGGAATTCCGGGATAAGGAAAATAAGCCGATCCTCAAGAAAGTGCAGCTATTGAATAGTGGCCTGCTGGCCCATTATGGATGGCTTTGCACTTATTATATTTACGATGATTTCAATCTTTTGCGTTTCGTGTTGCAACCCCGGGCCGTGGAGCTGATCAACAACGGTTCCAATACCTGGACTGTTACTCAGCCGATTGGCGACGAACTGGCCTTCCGGTACGAGTATGACCAACGGCACAGAATGATCATCAGGAAGGTGCCGGGCGCAGGAGAAGTATGGATGGTCTACGACGTACGGGACCGTCAGGTGATGACGCAGGATGCCAACTTGCGGACACAGACGCCTTCTAAATGGATGGTGACAGTGTATGATGCACTAAACAGACCTTCATTTGCCGGCCTGCTTACGGATGCCAATAACCGGACGTATCACCAGAACCTGGCTTATAACAGTGCCAGCTATCCCAATACGGCCAGCAATTTCGAGCTGCTTTCTCAGAACTACTATGACGACTATAGCTGGGCTTCGGGTACGCCTGCCTTTGGTTTAAGCACGGGGTCGCAGGCAAAATTGATCACGACCTATAATACCGCACCGGATTATGCCGTACAACCCGTTGCTTATATGAGCACAAGGGGAGTTACCACTGGTGTCATGGAGAAAGTTCTGGGTACGGCTTATACCTATTTATATACCCTGAAATTCTACGATGACCATGGCCGTGAGGTACAGGAACAGCGTTCAAATTACAGTGGCAGAGTGGATACCCTGACGACCCAGTATAATTTTTCAGGACAGCCATTGCGCGTGCTGTTGAACCATCAGAAGGGAGGCAATGCGCCGGAGCATCATGACGTTCTCACAAAATTGAGCTATGATCCGACCCAGCGCGTAAAGAACGTTTTTAAAAATATTGATGGGCTCGGCGACCAGCTGATAGACTCTTTACAATACAATGAACTTGGGCAGGTGAGGGCCAAATTCCTCGGCAACTCCCTTGACTACCTGGCATACGACTACAATATCCGTGGCTGGGTGACAGGGATAAATAAAAATTATGTAGGCGGTGGTACGGGCAACTATTTCGGATTAGAGCTTGGATATGACAATCCGGCCTCCGTCACGGGCTCCAATTATGTCCCGCAATACAATGGCAACATCGCCGGGCTGATATGGAAGACAAGGGGCGATAGTACCAAACGGAAATATGATTTTGCGTATGATAATGTCAATCGGCTGACGGCGGCCAATTTCCTGCAGAACACGGGATCTGGCGGCTGGAGCAACTCATTTGTCGATTATACGGTGAATAATATTGGTTACGATGCCAATGGGAATATCCTGTCGATGAACCAAAAGGGCTTTAAATGGAACGGGTCGTCGTTGATCGACCAACTGACCTACACGTACCTGAATAGCAATAAAGTGACCCAGGTGGGAGATGTTACAAATGACGCCCTGTCGAAACTGGGAGATTTTCATTATTCGGGCACTAAGTCCGGTCCTGATTATTATTATGATGGGAATGGCAATCTCACATCCGACCGCAATAAGTCCATCGACACGATGGTTTACAACTTCCTCAATTTGCCTCAAAGGGTGCATATAACTGGTAAGGGTGATGTATTATATACCTACGGAACAAGCGGAAATAAGTTCAAAAAAGTGACGATGGACAGCTTGTCGCGCCATGCAACTACAACGCTTTATATTGCCGGTTTTGTTTACCAGCATACGGATACCATAACGAACCCTACCGCCGGAGTGGACACCCTGCAATTCCTGATGCATGAGGAAGGCCGTACAAGATGGGCTCGCCACACTTATACGAATGGTGCGACAAAGTACGGGTGGGAGTATGACTTTTTCGAGAAAGATCGCCTTGGGAATAGCCGGGTGATGCTGATCCAACAAAAAGATACCGCCCTGTATGCGGCTACGATGGA
>Ga0163162_10003337_pt1 | contig 15356 bp, 9 predicted proteins | sample S55metaG_FD_115310 | JGI IMG/M metagenome (GOLD analysis project Ga0163162, IMG submission 115310) | Switchgrass rhizosphere microbial communities from Kellogg Biological Station, Michigan, USA - S5-5 metaG | ecosystem: Host-associated > Plants > Roots > Rhizosphere > Soil | place: USA: Michigan...
AAAAAGCAATTGCAGAAAGTAACGAAATATATTTTCAAGCTTTTGCAAAAAACGATGCATCCAAATTTACCAACCTGTATGCAGAAGATTGTTGGATAATGGTGCCCAATGCATTGACGCTATGTGGGCCGGATGCGCCAGGTGAGTTCTTCGAGACGGCGTATAATAAATTGGGGATAAGAAACGGGAAATTCATTACAGCTGATGTGTATGGGATAAGTGAAGATATTGTGGCAGAAATTGGTTTCTGGAAATTATATAACATCGATAATATTGAGTTTGATGACGGTAAGTTTCTTAGACTTTGGAAAAAAACACCAAAGGGGTGGAAAATATGGAGAGATTCATTTAACAGCAGCCGCAGCCGAAAATAAAGAGGTGAATTTGCAGTTCGTATAGCACATCGGGCGAAAAGAATCAAATCAATTTTGTCCCCGTTTTGAAACCTCAATCGTTATTGAGGCGCAACAATTAAATTAAAAAAATGAACGAATTTTTATTAGTCTTTAGAGCAGACTTAAAAACTATCCCTAAAGTATCGCCCGAAGAAATGCAGGCATCGGTTCAAAAGTGGATGAATTGGGTTTCAGGCATTGCAGCCCAGGGTAAACTAGCTGACCGCGGGAACCGATTGATAAGCTCAGGAAAAGTATTAAAAAGTGACGGCACAATTTCGGATGGTCCTTATACCGAGATAAAAGAATCCATCCTGGGCTACTCGATGGTAAAAGCCAGATCGCTGGAAGAAGCCACAGAACTTGCGAGAGGTTGCCCGGTATTGTTTTTGGGAGGGAATGTAGAAATCAGGGAAGTTAACGTATTATAACTGTTTCGCATGGCCCTTGTAAATTTGCAGGGGCTTTTTACATTATGCAGCAAAATGAATTAATTCCACATTTATTCAGAACAGAGTACAGTAAAATTGTTGCTGTGCTTTGTAATACTTTTGATTTAACCCATCTTGAAATTGCTGAAGATATTGCGAGTGAAACTTTTTTAAAAGCAACCGAAGTTTGGGGAATTAAAGGAATTCCGGAAAACCCCGCTGCCTGGCTTTATACCGCTGCGAAAAATAAAGTCAAAGACTACCTTAAACACAATGCTATTTTTGAAAAACAAATCAAAGATGTCATTAAATCAGATGGTATCGAGGCAGAACAATATTTTGAATTCAGTAATCAAAATATAGCCGACAGTCAATTAGCGATGATATTTGCCGTTTGCAATCCAGGCATCTCATCTGAAGCCCAAATTTGTTTAGCACTTCAAATTCTATGCGGTTTTAGCGTCGAAGAAATTGCCGACGCTTTTCTAACTAAATCCGAAACCATAAAAAAACGTTTGCAACGAGGCCGGGCCAATCTTCGCAGCGGCAATTTTCAGATCAAGATTTTAAGTGAAGCTGAAATCAAAATAAGATTGGATACTGTTTTAAAAACTTTATACCTATTATTTAATGAAGGTTATTTTTCCAAAACCAACAATCAATTAATAAGAAAAGACCTTTGTGCGGAAGCAGTAAGGCTGACGTTCACACTTACTGAAAATCTATTAACCAATACCACACAAACAAATGCTTTACTTGCCTTAATGTGCTTTCAAAGTTCACGTTTCGACGCAAGGACAACTAACAACGGCGAAGCAATTCTTTTTGAGGAACAAGATAAAAGTTTGTGGGATAGTAAATTGATCGAAAAAGGGAATCATTATTTGATTGCTGCTTTTGATGGGAATACACTTTCAAAATACCACATAGAGGCCGCTATTGCCTATTGGCATACCACGCCTTCAAACAAAAATAAATGGCAGCATATTTTACAGTTATACGATCAACTTATCCAGATTGAATACTCACCTGTAACTGCATTGAACCGGGCATTTGCGTTTGCCAAAGTTTACGGACACGAAAGCGCAATACCGGAAGTAGAAAAACTAAAACTTATCAGCAAAAATTACTATCACTCCATGCTGGCTTATCTGCATGCCGACACGGATATTGATGTAGCTATTAACCATTATACTCAGGCGATTGGGTTGACAAAATCAGAGGTAGAAAAACAGACCCTAAGAAAAGAAATCAAACGACTGATCAATAAAAAAGCAGTCGCTAACAAAAGTATTGCTGCAATTGAGGCTAAAAACTGAAGCATAAGTAGCAAGGTACTACTGCCTTGCAGTTAAAAAAAAAAGCCTGCCCCGAAATAATAAAAATAATTGTTGCACTAACAGGCAGTTGATTCCCTTTTAATTAACATTGATTTTAGTACAATAATCTCCTTCGTATCCACATCTTTTTTATTCAGTATTTTGAATAAAATATTCGCCGCTTCTTTACCTATCTCAAAAGCAGGCTGCGTAATTGTGGTGAGGGATGGATTTAAAAGAGGGGCAGTTTTCAAGTTCGAAAAACTGATTATTTTCACATCATTCGGAATTTCCAGATGGAGGTCTTTACAGGCATAATAAACAGGCAGCGCCAGTTCTTCTATCGATGCTATGATACCGTCGGGCTTTTCATCCATCAGCAATTTCTTTATCCGTTTATGATTCTCCTCTTCGCCGTTGTCGGAGTATAGTATCAACGCTTCATCAATTGGAATGTGGTTGTCCCGTAAAGCATCCAGGTACCCTGCAATGCGTTTTTTTCCGGTCGAAAGGTTGTTCAACGCTGCAAGGTAGGCTATCTTTTTGCAATTACAGGCTATCAGGTGCTGTGTTGCCTCATACGTGCTTTCGTAATCATCGGTTGTTATTTTAACTGCTTCAATATCTTCATATACCCGGTCAAAAAAAACAAGCGGCAATTGGCCGATAATATCCTCGAAGTGTTGATTGTCATTTGTTTCACTGGCTACTGAAATTAAAATCCCGTCGACCCGGCCATTTAACAGTTTCCTGGTAAAGGCTATTTCAGTTTCGCTATTCTCGTGCGTTTGATAAATTAAAACGTGATACCCCAGTTTACGGGCCACCTCTTCGATCCCATTAATGGCCTGAGAGAAAAAGTTATTAGCTATTTCGGGAACAATAACTGCAATGGTTTTGCTTTTATGGCTCCTTAAATTACTGGCCGAAGGGTTTGGTTCGAAATTATGTTTTTTGGCCAGCGCCAAAACTTTTTGTTTGGTTTCAAAACTTATTTCGTGACTGTCCCTGAGTGCCCGCGATACGGTGGCAGTTGACAAATTCAACTCAAGGGCTAGCTTTTTTATAGTAATATTACCCATGCAGACAGGCGGTTTATAGTTTTTAGCAAGCGTCTAATATAATAGTTTTGCGCAAACGTTTACGTAATTAAATAGCACGTACCGTGCGATAAAAATAGAAAATTAACAATTTAGGCCGTTAATTTACACATGGTAAAGTGAATGGCCATGCATAACTTCTGCCATCAATACTTTTTTTACCAATACTTACGGCAAATAACACTAACCCGGCATGAAACCATATACAGTATTCTTCCTAGTTGCATTCCCTATTGCTGTTTTTTCACAGCAAAAAACATTCAATATAAGTGATTATGGCGCTAAGGCAGATGGGGTCACTGATAACGCCCTTAGCATTCAAACGGCCATAGATATTGCAGCGCGAAATGGGGGGATAGTGCTCGTTCCGGCGGGCAATTATTTAACCGGGCCTATAAAGTTTCGGTCAAACGTTACGCTGCGGCTGTCATTAAATGCCGTGTTACTGGGCAGCCCGAAACGAACTGATTATGGTACCGGCGATGCTTCGCCGTTGATTGTTGCCAATAATGTGCAAAATGTTGCTATCACGGGTAAAGGTACTATTGATGGTAATAGTACCCTGGTGTTGAAAGATGTGATGCGTATGCTGAATAACGGAACACTTAAAGATTCAGTGTGGACTAAGCCTAATCCCTGGCATCAGCTACAGCCGCAGGAATCAAACAGGCCGAAAATAATTGGCTTTACCAATTGTAGAGGTGTTACCATAAAAGGTATTACGCTAAAAAATAGTGTCGATTGGGTACAGGATTATAAAAACTGTACAGATATAGTGATTGACAGCATAAAAGTTGAAAGTAACAGCTTTTGGAACAATGATGGGATAGACCTTGTTGATTGCAAAAATGTGAAGCTAACCAATAGCTTTTTTAATGCCGATGATGACGGGATATGTTTAAAATCGGAAAGGAGGAACGGCATGTGTGAAAATATTTATATAGCCCACTGTATCGTTCGCTCAAGTGCCAATGGCATTAAATTCGGCACAGCGTCATATGGCGGATTTAAAAAAATCACTGTTAAGGATATTAAGATTTATGATACGTATCGTTCGGCTGTTGCACTGGAAAGTGTTGACGGTGGCGTAATGGAGGATATTGACATTAGTAACATTAAGGCAACCAATACCGGCAACGCTATTTTTATCCGGGTTGGCCATCGTAATAAGGATTCGGTATTTAGCAGCATTAACCGCATTCATATCAGCAATGTAACCGTAGAAGTACCTGCCGGAAAACCCGATAAAGGATATCCTTTTGAAGGACCGGAAGTAAGCTACCCGCACAATGTATTCCCGTCGTCAATTTCCGGCTTACCTGGTCACCCCGTTCAAAACGTACTGCTCGAGAATATCCGTATTATTTACAAGGGCGTGGCAAATAAAGACACTGCCCGCTTTGGCTTGGATTCAGTAGAGAAAGTAGCCGAAAATGCTGCCGGTTATCCCGAGTTTTCAATGTTTGGCGAACTGCCTGCCTGGGGTTTTTATGCCCGCCATGCGCAAGGGGTAACATTTAAAAATGTCACGCTAAGCTGCCTGGGCAACGATTTCAGGCCGGCTTGTGTTTTTGATGATGTAAATGGGTTAACTCTTAGCAGCTTTAAAATACCCCAGGTGAAAGCCCTGCCGGTTATCCTGCTTCATGGTGTAAAAGGGCGCTCGTTTCACGATATAAAAATCCCGGGAAAGTATAAAAATAAGATTCAAACAAGGTAACTGTAAGCAAACTGGTGCAAACGTTTGCGTAAATAAATACAAGGGTTCATACAAATCTGATTGAATTTTTTAGTGAATTTTAGAAAACGCTATTTAATTAATTAAGCTTATAATCCTTGCTGATGAACCATTTATCCCTTTATGACTACGTTGTCTTTTTGATCTACTTTATCGTAGTTGCGGGATACGGATATTGGGTATATCATCATAAAAAAAAGGGACAAACAACCAACACAAAAGATTATTTTCTTGCCGAGGGATCATTAACATGGTGGGCCATAGGCGCCTCCATTATTGCATCCAATATATCTGCTGAACATTTTATCGGTATGTCAGGCTCTGGTTTTGCAATGGGCCTTGCTATTGCGAGTTATGAATGGATGGCGGCAGCTACGCTTATCATCGTCGCAATTTTTTTTCTACCCATCTATCTCAAAAATCATATCTATACAATGCCGCAATTTTTATTGGATAGGTATAACAATACAGTAAGCACGCTGATGGCGATTTTTTGGCTGTTGGTTTATGTGTTTGTAAACCTTACTTCAATTTTCTTTTTAGGCGCGGCGGCAATAGAAACCATTACGGGTATTTCTTTTAATGTATGCGTAGCAGGGCTGGGTATATTTTCGGTTATCATCACACTCGGCGGGATGAAAGTTATTGGTTATACCGATGTTGTACAGGTAGCAGTGTTGGTTATGGGCGGATTGATTACCTGCTATATGGCGCTCCACCTGGTATCTGATGACTTACGCGGTAGAGGTGTGCGCGACGCTTTCCAGATATTAAGTAGCCAGGCTGGCGACCATTTCCACATGATTTTTCCAAAGGGGCATAAGTTTTATGCGGAATTGCCCGGCATAGCGGTACTCTTTGGCGGTTTATGGATCAACAACCTAAATTATTGGGGTTGTAATCAGTATATTGTTCAGAGGGCGCTCGGTGCTGATCTGAAAACGGGCCGAAGCGGCCTCATATTCGCAGCTTTTCTTAAGTTATTGATACCTGTTATTGTGGTTATTCCGGGTATTGCGGCATTTGTTTTATACCAGCATGGTTATTTCCATCAGGAAATGATCGATGCTTCGGGGAGTGTAAAACCCGATCATGCCTATCCTGTGTTGATGAATTTGTTGCCTACCGGCTTAAAAGGTCTTGCCTTTGCGGCACTTACTGCGGCTATTGTAGCCTCACTCGCCGGTAAGTGTAATAGCATAGCCACCATTTTTACTTTAGATATTTATAAAAAGTATATTAACAAAGGGGCATCCGAACGTAAATTGGTTTCCATGGGCAAGTGGTCGGTGATTGTCGCCTCCCTCATTGCAATCATTATAGCACCGGCACTGCGTAGTTTCGACCAGGTTTACCAGTTCATCCAGGAGTACGTGGGCTTTATTTCGCCCGGTGTGCTGGCTATATTTTTATTGGGCTTTTTCTGGAAAAGAACAACTTCGGCGGCGGCGCTCACAGCGGCGTTATGCACTATCCCATTGTCCGCATTGTTTAAATTTTTGCCGCAGGTAAGCCAGGGCTTAATTGAACCGATTCCTTTCCTCAACAGGATGTCGTGGGTTTTCTGCATCATCATTGCTTTGATGGTTGTGATAACGCTAACCGATACGAAAGGTAAAAACAACCCGCAGGGGCTCGAAATTGATAGAAAAATGTTTAAGGTAACGCCTGCATTTATGGTTGCTTCGGTTGCAATATGCGGGATACTGGCGGCACTATACACTGTTTTTTGGTAGTATTTAAAATAAGAATTAAGATGAAAGAATTAAGCAAAGAAGAAATATCACCCTTATCAAGCCTTGAAGTATGGGACGATGATGTATTAAAACGGTATCCCGAACCCGGGCCGGCAAAAGCAAAGGACGAATTCAGGGTGTATAACGACGCGGAGGATAACCCCGTTAGGGAGTTTTACAGGCTGAACCATAAATACCAGACATACGAGAATGTATTGGCCAAAAAAGCCGATTTTCTAAAATTCGATAAAATGGAGATGCCCTGGTGGTCGGCCATGGAATACTTGAACACCCTGGTAGATGATTCCGACCCGGATACCTCGCTCGACCAATTGCAGCATTTACTGCAAACCGCTGAAGCTATACGTGCCGACGGCCACCCCGATTGGTTTGTGCTTACCGGTTTTATACATGACCTGGGTAAAGTGCTCTGCCTGTTTGGCGAACCGCAATGGAATGTAGTGGGCGATTCATTTCCCGTCGGATGCAAGTTCTCGGACAAGATCGTTTATCCTGAGTTTTTTGCGGATAACCCGGACAATGATGATGAGCGATATAATACAAAGTATGGTGTTTATTCGCATCAATGCGGGCTGGACAATGTACATATGTCATGGGGTCATGACGAATACCTCTATCATATCACGAAAGAGTACTTGCCGGAGGAGGCTTTATACATGATACGTTATCATTCCTTTTATTCACAACACAGAGAAAATGCCTATGATCACTTACTAAATAACCATGACAGGGAAATGTTTAAGTGGGTGGATAAATTTAACCCTTATGACCTGTACTCTAAAAGCCCCAAACCGCCGGTTGTATCAGAGCTAAAGCCCTATTATGAGGGCCTGCTCGCGAAGTATTTTCCTCCATATGTCAAGCTATAATTTGATACGTAATTGTTCGGGTACCGTGCTGCATCATAGTGCAGGGTACTTAGACTTATAAATAAAATGAATTGATGACAGTAAAATTTCCATACAAGCTTAATTTTTTTACGATGCATCGCCTGGTGTCGCCAATGGTTTTTGTATGGGCCATTTTATTGCTTTCATTAAAGGTTCATGGTCAATATTATCAATATGTCGATCCGATGATCGGTTCACAAGGAAAAGGGAACGTATTCATTGGGCCCTCGTGTCCATTTGGAATGGTAAAACCCGGTCCTGATTGTGACAGATCGTCAAACAGCGGTTATTCGCCTGATACGACAAGACCTGTATATGGTTTTAGCCAGGTGCATGTAAGCGGTACCGGCGGCGGCCCAAAATACGGTAACATTTCGGTAATGCCTTTTAATGGCGATAACACCGATATTGAACAGGAGTCGTCGCGAGATAAAGAAATAGGATATTTAGGTTATTACAGTGTGTTGCTCAAAAAATGGAACATTAAAACCGAGATTACGACATCATCTAAGGTGGCTTTTTATCGTTTTGTATTTAATAAAGGCAATAAAGCTGTTAAAATAGACTGCGGACAATTTTTGGGCGAAAAACCTATTCCTGATAGCCGGGAGGCCCAGCAATTTGTAGGCTCCCAGATCGCGGTTCTATCAGATACTTCTGTAGAAGGCTATTCCAGAATACGGGGCGGCTGGAACAATGGCGACGCATATACCGTGTATTTTCACGCGGTGTTTAATCATCCTTTTAAAAACTTCAACACCTGGATGGGGCGACAATCATTCGCCGGAAAAAAAGAGCAGGTTGACGAAGGTAAAAAAACAGGTGTACAGCTTTTCTTCGGTACACAGCAAAGAGATACAATCGAAATGAAAATCGGTATATCTTTTATCAGCAGTTTAAAGGCTAAACAAAACATCGACGCCGGGATACCGCATTGGGATTTCGAAAGAACCCTAAATGAAACACGTGGGGCCTGGGATGACCAGCTAAAAAGAATAGAAATAGATAAGGATGCGGCCGTTGCGAAAAAAACAATGTTTTATACAGCGCTTTATCATACCATGCTGATGCCCGTTGACCGTACCAACGAGAATCCGCTTTGGGAAAACGGCACACCTTACTATGACGATTTTTATGCGATATGGGACACGTTCAGGTCATCGCATCCGCTTATCACTTTAATTAATGAATCGCGACAGGTAAATATTATCAATGCCTTGCTGCAAATTTATCGTCACGATGGCTATTTGCCCGATTCAAGAAGCGGGAACTGCAATGGGCGCACACAAGGTGGTTCAAACGCAGATGTTTTACTGGCAGATGCTTACGTAAAAAAACTAAAGGGCATCAACTATAGCCTTGCGCTCGAAGCAATGTTAAAGGATGCAACTGTTCCGCCCGGTGGAAACGAGGAAAAGGAAGGTCGCGGGGGCTTAACCGATTACAATGCCCTTGGTTATGTAAGCAACAGGTTTGTAAGGGCAGGCAACCGTACATTGGGATATGCTTATGATGATTTTTGCATTGCAGAGGTAGCCGATGGTCTCGACCGCAAGGGAGAATCAAGCCGGTTTTTACACCAGGGCAACAACTGGCAAAACCTATGGCGTGATATCAACGACAACGGCAGCAGGGGCTTTATTATGCCTAAAGACGCCACAGGAAAATGGATAGATAGTATACAATGCGATGTAAGTAATGGCAGGGCCACTTACATACCTTATACGCCGCTGGCACAAGATTGGCCGGTATGCGTTTGCTGGTGGTGCGGTTTTTTTTATGAAGCAAGCAGTTGGGAATATTCTCTATATGTTCCGCATGATGTGGCAGCATTGGTAAAAAGAAGCGGTGGCAGCAAAGCTTTTGAACAACGCTTAAATACGTTATTCGATAAAGGTTTCTATAATGTTGGGAATGAACCCTCGTTTTTATCACCCGACCTGTATCATTGGATAGGCCGGCCCGACCTGAGCAGCGATAGGATAAGAGATATCATCCGTAAAAATTATGATGCATCCCGCAGTGGTATTCCCGGTAATGATGATAGTGGTGCAATGTCATCATGGCTTGCTTTCCACTTGATTGGTATTTATCCAAATGCGGGGCAGTCATATTATTTAATCAATTCGCCGTTTTTTAAGTACTCGGTTATTCACCAGGAAAATGGCAATAGTTTTATTATCAGGGCTGATAACCTATCTGATAAAAATCATTATATCAGCTCCGCTACTTTAAACGGAAAAGAGTTTAAACAGGCATGGATACAGCACGAGGATATTACAAAGGGCGGTGAACTGGTATTGAAAATGGCATCAAAACCATCCGGATGGGGTACCGAAAACAGGCCGCCGTCAGTATCAGCAGATAATAATGAACAGACCGGTTATTAGTTAAATAATTTGTAAAAAAATTGTTACATATAATCACAATACATTAATTTTATAAGTGTTATGGATATAATAGAAGACAGTGTCTTAGTTTCACGCTTGCATGATGATGACATCGGCGCTTTTGACATATTGTATCACAAGTATCATCATGCTATTTATCGCAATATTTATAAAATAACCAAGGATAAAGAGATATCGCAAGATATTTTGCAGGATGTGTTTATCGTATTGTGGGAAAAACGCTATAAAATTAAGTCGGACCAATCAGTAAGCGGCTGGCTTTTCGTGATAAGTTTTAATAGGTCAATATCCTATTTAAGAAAAAAACTGAGGGAAACTTTGGCTATTGACGCAACCTATAAAGATCAGACTGAATCAGATATTGAACAAATCCAGGCAACCCACGACCAATATTGCCTCTTATATTCAGCTATTGACCAATTGTCGCCGCAAAAGAAAAAGGTGTTTACACTGTGTAAGTTAGACGGCAGAACATACGAAGAAGCAGCAGAGGAGCTCAATATTTCCAAGCATACAGTTAAAGAGTACCTGGGTCACGCAGTTTTGTCGGTAAAAAACCATATGAAAGAACACCAGGTTGAATGGAAATCTGTAAGTATTTTATTATGCTTTATAACTACGGGTTTTAAATAAATCATGTCACTTTAATCAGGAATTAATCCCATCCTAACAACTTGAAAGGCTTCCCATGCTTTTCAGGTATCTCATAACCATTTTTTGGCCCCTTATTTTCATACCGTGCTTTTCGTAAAAATAATTCGCGGGTACCCCCCCCGTTTTCAACTACGCTGCGTATTTATAGAAAAATTGTTTGTGTGGAAACTATAGTTCAGCGCTTAGAGCGGCTTCATAGAACCGATAACTGGAATCAGAACGACAAGGAATGGCTTGCCGAATATCTAAAAGGGGATATTTCAGAGCTGTATCTTATTTCGCTGGAGGATTTTAGAAAAGATCTGGCAGAAAAAAAGATGCTGCTTGATGATAATGAATCCAATTTAATTTTAAATAATATCCATAACAACATTCGGGTTCCGAAACATGGAAGGACTATTGGCAGGCTATGGATCGGGATCGCGGTAGCTGCATCTATAAGCGGTATTGTTGTTACTGGTTTTTTATTGAGAAAGCAACTCGAAAACTGGATCAATCCTCCTGTGAAATATGAAGAAGCCATAGCATTAAAAGGCGAATTAAAGTTGATACAATTGGCCGATGGCACCAATATTTGGCTCAACGCAGATAGTAAACTCCGTTACCCGGATAGGTTTAAAGAAAACACAAGGGAGGTTACCCTAAGTGGCGAGGCCTTTTTTAAAGTAGCGCATAAGGAGGGTAAACCTTTTATCATCCATTCAGGTAAAATTAACACTACTGTTTTGGGTACAAGTTTTAACATTAAGGCTTATTCGGAAGACAAAGCCGTTAAAGTTACTGTAGTTACCGGAAAAGTTGGGGTATCGGTAAAAGAGCCTGCTGTAAAACGTCATATAATTATGCTCACGCCAAACATGCAGCTTGTTTTTGTGAAAACTACAGGATCCCTGGTATCTAAAACTATTGACGATGCTTCATCGGTGATGAGCTGGCAGCAGGGTAAATTGAAATACCATAACGCGCCGCTGTCTGAAGTGATCGCTGACCTTCAGCGCAAATATAACGTGTTGATTAAAGCGGATAAAAATCTGCTAAACTGTACGTTGTATGCTGATTTCGATAATCTTCCCCTTCAAAAAGTATTAAAACTTATAGGCGCTATCATTAACGCACATGCAATAAAAGAGGGCAATGGCTACAGGCTAAAAGGTAAAGGATGTAATTAAATAGTAAATACTATACGCTATCAATAATATTGGACCCCTAAATTAAGATGTTATGAGTTAAATGAAACTAAACAAAAAAATCCTCCAAAATGGCAGGGCCATTAGGGAGGACCTAAAATGAAAGATTTTAAAAAGGAGCATGCAGAGGGCCTCGCAAACCATGGGCACGTTCCAACAGACCTTTAACACTTTAATAAGTAAAAATATGAAAAAAACTGTACTTGAAAGATTCTTTCGAGCCGTAACGTATGTTATGAAAATTAATGCGATTATTTTAGTGGTTATTTGTTCCCTCTCATCCATTGCCCTGGCAGGCAACTCATATGGGCAAGGCGTAATGAATACAACAGTTACCATAAAACTGAACCAGGCTTCGTTAACTGACGCACTTGACAAGATCACGAAAAATACCGGTATCCGGATTATGTACACCGGGGGGACGATCGACAATAGCATCAAAATAACACCAAAAACAAAAAACGAAAAACTGGGAAATATCTTAAATAAAGTTTTAGTGGCTAACCAGCTAACTTATACAGAAATGGATGGCATTTTGCTTGTAAAGCCGGCGCCTAAACCTCCTGTTCCGGCTGATGTGCCACCTGCTATAAGTATTGGTGGGGTAGTTGTTGACGATAAAGGGGAACCATTGCAGGGCGTATCGGTCAAAATAGTAGGCCTTAAGGAGGGTACCGTTACCGACATTGATGGTAAATTCCATCTGCAGGTAGCCGATGGAAATGCTGTACTGAGCTTTTCTTATATAGGTTTTGAACCTCAAAAAATAACCGTTGGATCAAAAACCGAAATAAAAATAGCGATGGCGCCAACAGCAAACTCGTTGTCGGGCGTAGTGGTGGTAGGTTATGGTACTACGAAAAAAAAGGAACTGACCAGCGCAATCTCAACGGTAAAATCGGATGATTTTAACCCTGGGGTGGTAGCCACGCCCGCCGACCTGTTGGAAGGTAAAGTTGCCGGTTTAAATATCACGAACGATGGCAACCCAAACGGAGCGGCCACAGTTACACTCAGGGGGCCGTCAACATTACGCGCCGGAGCAGCATCATCGCCATTTTATGTAATTGATGGTGTACCAGATGCCGACTTTAACCTTGTTGCACCTTCAGACATTGCTTCAATCGATGTTTTAAAAGATGCATCGGCAGCAGCCATCTATGGTACCAGGGCAACTAACGGCGTTATTATTGTAACTACCAAAAAGGCCAAAGCGGGTCAGGTGAGAGTTTCTTATGACGGTTACGAATCTGTTGAAAAAATAGCTAACTCTTTTGCTGTGGCAAACGCCTCTCAACTAAGAAATTATATAAAAGCGAGCGGGCAGGCTTTAACTTCTGCAAATGATAACGGGGGTAATACCGACTGGCAAAAAGCGGTTGAACGCAATAGCGGATTTTCACAGAACCATAATCTTTCGTTTGGCGGCGGAACTGATAAAACCGTTTTTGGCGCCAGCATCAATTATCTTCAGGACGAGGGTATTGTAAAAAGCAGCGGATTTAAGAAACTTATCGGCCGTTTAAATTTATCGCAAAAAACTTTAAATGATAAATTGAAACTCGATTTCTCTTTAAGTAACTCCATCACCAGTTCTGATCTCATTATCAACGATTTTCCAGCATCCACGCCAAACGGGCAGAACCCAAACTTATTTAAGTCGGTGATACAATACTTACCCACCCGTACTATTTATAACCCCGACGGTACTTTTTATAATGACCCAACCTTGCAATTGGGCTACAACCCCGTCGGTCTGATAACAAACGACACCTATAACCAAAAAATCAACCTTTTACTGGTTAATGCTAAAGCGGAGCTGAAGTTACCGTTTGGTTTCGTTTATAATTTGAACTCTGCGTATCAGGACAGAACCACCGTGGGCAATACTTATCATAATTCGGCATCAGAACTGGCACAGAACCTGAATGGACTGGCTGTACGTTCATCCTACGAAGACACGAAAAAATTATTTGAAAACTATTTAAGTTATGGACATAACTGGAATAAGAAACATGATTTTAAGGCGCTGTTCGGCTATTCATTTGACGAAACAGTAACCGGTAATGGCTTTCAGGCGAGTAATGAAAATTTCATTTCAGACGTTACCGGCTATAATAACCTTGGACTGGGTAATGCGCCTACCGGCTATATTCCAAATTACGGAGGTGTGCAGGTTAAAACACTACGAATCATATCATTTTACTCCCGTTTAAACTACAGCTATCTTGACCGCTATATTTTACAAGCTTCTGTACGCCGCGATGGTTCTAATGGATTTGGCGTTAACAACCGATGGGGTTATTTCCCGGCAGCGTCTGGCGCCTGGCGCATAACCGAAGAGCCTTTTATGAAATCACAAACAATTTTTGACGATTTAAAACTGCGCATAGGTTACGGAAAGACCGGTAATGCATTAGGATTCGACCCATATACCCCTGTGGTTCAATATGGCCCTGCCGGCACATTTTTCTACAACAATACGTTTGGCAACTGGTATTCAGCCATTGGCCCAACACAAAATGCCAACCCCAATTTGAAATGGGAGGCTACGGCAACAATAAATGGCGGTATAGATTTCAGTTTACTTAGAGGAAGATTGAGCGGGTCGGTAGACATCTATAACAAGAAAACAACCGACATGATTTCTGTCATACCTGTTTCAACAGTTGTTTATTTAGTACCTTATTTAACAGCGAATGTAGGTAGTATGACCAACAAAGGCGTCGAGATAAGTTTAACAGGTACCCCGGTAAAATCGGAGAACTTTACCTGGAACAGTTACGGAAACATAGCCTTTAACAACAACAAAATAACCTCGTTAGGCAGTAACCTGTCCAAAATATACGCCGGCGACCCTGAAGGCCCAGGCCAAAGCGGCACCACGGTTTCAATTATTCAGCCAGGGTACCCGCTTGGCGAGTTTTATACCCTTAAATACATTGGGAGGACAAATGGTGTCTCAACCTATTTGGGTGCGGACGGCAAGCCAACCACCATTCCAACAAGCAATGATCGCACCTATGCTGGCAGCGCACAGCCTACTTATACATTTGGCTGGGGTAATAATCTTACCTATAAACATTTAAGTTTCAGTTTCTTTTTCCGCGGACAGGGCGGCAACAAGATCATGGATGCGTCGCTTGCAAACTTCAATACGCCAACACAAGCTTCAACACATAACGTTCCTGTGCTTACATTGAGCGAACCGTCGAGTGACTTCAATGCCAATTTATATTCTACCCGGTATTTGGAAAGCGGCGCATTTATAAGGCTGAGCAATGCCACACTTTCGTACAAAATTAAAGTGCCGGGCAATTATGTGCAGGCTATCAGGCTATATGTAACCGCTACAAACCTGTTTATCATAACCAAATATAAAGGAGTTGATCCGGAGTTGAATTTAAGCCTCGACAACCAGCAAAGCGGTCAGTTTGTGGGCGTGGATAGTAATAACTTCTATCCAAAAACCCG
>Ga0163162_10003338_pt1 | contig 15355 bp, 13 predicted proteins | sample S55metaG_FD_115310 | JGI IMG/M metagenome (GOLD analysis project Ga0163162, IMG submission 115310) | Switchgrass rhizosphere microbial communities from Kellogg Biological Station, Michigan, USA - S5-5 metaG | ecosystem: Host-associated > Plants > Roots > Rhizosphere > Soil | place: USA...
ACGTCGCCATGCTCGGCGGAGTTCTCGAAAGAGCCGAAGCCCTTCTCGGCGTGGCTGTGGATGTCGAAGCCCTCGTCTAGCTCAAAGCTCTGCGGGAGCACTTCTGCGGTGGTTATCTCCTCCACCCGGTAGTGCTGTAGTGGCGCTGAGGCGGCCTTCGAGGTGTCGCGTCCGATCAAGTACCTACGCCGACGCGACCTGTTTGCGCCTGCCCTACACCCAACCGCGTGATCCTTGTCAGTGAGGGCGCCGAACCTCGACTACCACGTCCAAGCGCTTGCGGCGGCGGCCGAAGGATCAATGTACGCTCTGCCCCGGCCGATTAAAGACGATCGGCGCGGCCTTGCGGATCGCAATCTACACCGGCAGCCGGTCCTCTCATCTAAGACAATTTTAGAATTGCCCTTGCCTCGCTCGGCGACGCCGCCTTGCGCCCCATCGTCGCGGCGAGCGCACACATCTCCGCGACATACCAGGCGTTCGATGGTGCCGGACGATCGCCGTCATAGCGCGTCACCATGTCTTCAAATCCGACGCGAACGTGCCCCCCCAACGCAATCGCCAGCGACCGCAACGCAAATTGCGTCGAACCGGATTTCCCGCCTTTCATCACCCACCATTGCGCCCGGCCGCGAAACGGATCGGTGAGGTCGACCAGAGATTTCGCCGCATCGGACGGATGTTCGCCAGCGTCGGGTGCGACAACCAGGCAGGGGACAGATCCCGCCAGGTCACGCGCGACGAGATCAGCGACACTGTCACGTGTCAGGGAAGAGGTGACAGCAAAGCTCGGCCGTGTGCGATTTTCAAGAAGCCGCCGCGAGCATTCTTCCAGTGCCGACGGCGCATCTCGTGCCTCTTGGCGAACCCCCATCGGGAAACTTGCCATTTCGGGACGCAGGTCCAGCAAGGAAAGCGACTGCTCGACGGAGAACCCCCGCGTGCCGAGCGACAGTTCAAGGATGATGTCCGACCTCTCCCTCACGCGCTCAACGATTTCCTGGAATATGGCAGGGTCCTGAGAGGGTTTGCCGTCCGCGGTTCGGGCGTGCACATGCGCCATCGCCGCACCGGCGTCAGCCGCGAGGACAATCTCCTCAGCGATCTCCTTTGCCGAATAGGGAATCGCGGGATTGTCTTTCCGCATCGCGGTTGGCCCGCACGTGGCCACCGCGATGATCAGCGGCAGATCGTTCGTCGATTCAGTCATAAGCGCTCGCCATTTCGGGATGGGTAGCGAGCCATGCCTTCAGAATACCGGCACGCCCGCCCAATTCGATCGTCTGCTGGAATACCGGTTGCAGAGGCGGGTACCGCAGGGGAGCCCGGTCCGGGCGGGCCACCTCGCCGGTGGCCATGTCCACGCAAATGGTCTCTCCGTCACGGATTTCCGACGAGATACCAAGGCAGTTCGCCATGATGGGAACGCCAAGGTTGGCCGCTCCGCGCATGACCTTGTCGAAGGAAGACTCACAAAGAACCCGAAGTCCCAGCGCCGCCATGGCGACATAGGCAGTCGTGTGCGGCTTGCCCGCGCCAAATCGCTTGCCGGCAACGATGAAATCGCCGGGTTTCACCCGCTTGGCGAAATCGGGATCGATACCCTGGAACAGGCAAGGCACGAGGATATCCGGATCGGTCTGGCGCTCGATGACGTGCTTCCAGGCCATCATCCCGTTATCATGAGCGATATCGTCGCCAAAGACGTGCGCGACCCCGCTCGTCCGCCACCGAATTGCGGCCGTCATGCCATCACCTCGCGCGGATCGATGATCCGACCGGCGACAGCGGCCGCCGCGACGGAAAGCGGACTTGCCAGAAAGCATTCCGCCTCCGACGATCCCATCCGGCCCTTGTTGTTTGTGGCCGCGGTCGAAATCGACACCTCGCCGGCGGCGAGTGGCGCCATCAGGCCACCAGCGCAAGGTCCACATCCGGGGGGAAGGATGATGGCGCCCGCATCCAGGAAGACCTGTGAAAGCCCTTCCGACATCATACGGCGCGCAATCTTGACCGTACCGGGCACCACAAAAAACCTGACGCCAGCGGCCACGTTCCGACCATTCATGACCTCCGCCGCAGCACGAAAGTCATCAAAATTGCTCGAACCGCAGGCACCAATGAAAGCATGATCAATGGCCTGACCGGCAGCTTCCCCGATCTCCGCGGCATTGTGCGGCGCTCCGGGCAATGCGACGGTCGGGCCGAAGCTGCCAAGATCCAGCGCTATCCGACCGCGCAACGACGCGCCCACCCCGGTGGGAAGATCCGCCATGTCCGCGGCGGCGGCGCCATCGAAATGCCGAGGCGGAAACAATATGTTCGCGACATCGATTTCCGTCAGGGTGTTTATCAGCCCAATCCGCGCCGATATCGGCATGTCGTTCGCCGCGTCTCCCTGAAACTCCATCACGCATGCTTCAACGCTGACACCATGGACTCCGGCGAGGAGATCATGGGCAAGCCGAAAGCCGACATCGCGCGAATGAACCCCGTGCTGCATCGTTCCGTCGAGATGCACGACGACCGTTTCCGGCACGGTGGTCAGCTTGGACCCGGTAGCCAGTATCACGGTGACATCCTGGCTTGCGGCCATCGCGTAAGCACCGATCGCGCCGAAATTGCTGCAGTGCATGTCATACGCCGAAACAAACATGCCAGGCGTTACCAGCCGATCTTCCATCGGAAAGACATGACCATGGCCTCCCTGTCCCGCGTCATAGAAAGATCCGAGACGCCATTTTCGGGCCAGTGCCGCGTTGGCACGCGCACGGACCGCAGACTGGGGCGACGCTGCCAACACCTCATGATCGGTGACGGCCACGACCCGGTCCGGCCTGGTTATCCGCTCATAGCCGATATCCGAGAGCTCCCGAAACGCGGCACCGAGATACGCGTCATGTATGATGACAAGCTCAGGTTCGGGATAAACGCCCTCCCCTGCCTTGACCGATGACACTCCACTGGCTCGAGCAAAAACCTTTTCGGCGAATGTCATCGAGGTAGGGCGATCTTCCCGGTACATTGCGTCAGACATAAAATCGCCACCGTCACCGCTGCTACAGTAATATTCCTTGCCGTTACTCTATTTCAAACTGGACCGACGTTCTCGCGTCCTGGAACGGAATAAGGAATTCCTGATAAAACTTAATATGATCCGGGTTAACCCGATACACTTTGTATGCCTCGAAAGAAGCGAACGTCATGCACACTCCGATGTCGTAATTATCGGGCCTGTCTCCAACGTTCGTGCCAATCTCAAATGATTCTATAGCTGGAATCAATCCCGGTAGCTTCGAGAACTCCTCCACGATCTTGGAAATCATTTCCGGACCTACATCCGGCTTAAATTTGAACAGGGAGCAGTGTCGGATCATTCAATCATCCAGCCATATCATTTGTTGAACGGAGATGTTTTCGGCTGCGCGCGCTAGCGCACACCATCGACGATGCGTCAGACAAGACCGACTGGAGCGCATTCCCCGGCAATCGTCACTCGCTCGAGGCGCCTTGGCTCGGAATAGTCGTTCACAGCATAGTGCTGCACCAGACAATTATCCCAGACCACAATAGTGCCGAGCTCCCACTTCACCCGCATCTGATAATCAGGCTTCGCGATCTGATCGCACAGAATCTTGAGAAGATCTCGGGACTCTTCCTGATCCAGGCCAACGATGGGGCCTGTATATTTCTGATTGACGTAGAGCACGGGAACGCCCGTTACCGGATGCCTGCGAACCACGGGTTGCTCGTGGGGCGGGTTGGATTCCAGGTATTTTTTCATGTTTTCCGGCGCAGCCAGCGACCGCGACGCACCTCGAAGATAAAAGCCATAGGCCGGGCCGTGCAGCGCCTTCAGCCCCCGAATTTCTTCCTTTATGTCATCGGACAGCCGCTCATACGCCTTGGCGGCGTTGGAAAAGACCGTATCCCCACCAAAGGATGGCAATATGCAGGCGCGCAATATCGATGCGGCTGGCGGGATGGGACGGAAACTCTCATCGGTGTGCCAGATGTCTACGGCGGTGTTTCTCTTCCCGTCCGAAAGTACGGTGAGAATCTCGGGATGCTCCGGGACCGGGTCTGACTGCGCGCGCTGATACGTGAAGATGTCGGTGGTTCGCCTCGAAAACGCCTTCGCGAATTCGACATGCTGGGTTCGACTGATTTCCTGGCCGCGGATTACCAGGACGCCATATTCCGCCAACGCCGATCGAAGCAGCTCCGCGGTGCCCGCTTCCACCGGCTGCGTTAGGTCCAGCCCTTCGATCTGGGCTCCGATAAAGGGCTGGATCGGGACCACCCTGACCGACTGGATTGACTGATGAGACACTGCTTGAACTCCGCTTCCAAATCATCCTCCCGCCAGGACGTGGGTGCGCGACCACACCCTAAGCAGCCGCACCGAGTCGCCCGTCGGAACCTCGTTTTTACAGAACGCACCAAAATCGTCAACGATATTTCGTATTTTTAAACGGCTTTTCGTTGTATCGTTTCGCGTGCGCGGGGAAGATCGCATTTTCTGCAAGGAGCAACGCCGATATTATCAACGATTTGTCGCGGACGTTTACGAGATAGCGTTGACGATGCGTTATCAGGAGCATTAACATAGGGAACGCTCCGCATGAGCATCACCAAGCCCCACCAGAGGAAGAGACCCGCATGAAGACAGAGATCATCGACGAGGCCGGAAAGCTTGCCGAGGGAACCGAGGTAGCGCTGGTCACGGGTGCCGCTGGGGCCATGGGTAGCGCGATCGCGAGACGACTCAGCAGCAACGGCATGTTCGTGGTGCTGGTAGACCGGGATGGCGCGAACGCCCGTTCGGTGGGCAAATCACTGGATCAGGCGTCCCTGGTCATTCAGGCAGACCTGTCGCTGCCGGATTCCCCTATTGAGATCATGGAGGCCGTGGCCGGCAAGCTTGGACGGTGCGACCATGTCGTGAACAATGCCGGATTCAATATCCGTCAACGAATCCCCGACGTCGACCTGCAGTCCTGGGATCTCGTTTTCTCCGTCAATCTCAGGGCACCCATGTTTCTCGTGCAGGGCGCGATGTCGATCTGGCGTGACCGTCCGGGGAAGAGCATCACCAATATCGGCTCGCGCGCGTGGATCAGCGGAGCATCGCCAGCCTACACCGCCTCAAAGACGGGGCTGATCGGACTGACCCGCTCCATGGCGGTGGAGCTTGGCCCGCTCGGAATCAGGGTCAACGCCGTGATACCCAGCTATGTGGAGTCGGGATTTACCCGCGCTGCGACGAGCGACACTCAAATTCGGGAACAACAGGAAACCGCCCTTGCCGTCTCCAAGCTCGGCCGGCTTTGCGTACCAGAGGATATCGCGGGGGCGGTTTCGTTCCTGTCCTCCCAGGATGGTTCCTTTATTACCGGGGAAACCCTTCATGTATGCGGCGGCGCACAAATGGCACAGAGCAACGCGCGGCGGGCAATCTGAGTTGCTGTTAAACTCACGCAATGGAGGCCTATCGCCTTAACGACGAAGACGATGACGGCGGGGTGACCGCTCGACCACCCCGTCGTCAGTAACAACTACTCACCGCATACCTGATCATAGTCTCTCGATCGCGAGCGCCAGTCCCATCCCGACCCCTACACACAAGGTCGCCAGACCAAACCGTCCTCCCGTTCTTTCAAGCTGATGAAGCAACGTCATCGTCAGGCGGGCTCCCGTCATGCCGAGAGGGTGGCCAAGCGCGATAGCGCCTCCATTGGGGTTGATGTGCGGCGCGTCATCCGGGAGGCCGAGCCCCCTGATTACCGCGAGCGCCTGGCTTGCAAATGCCTCATTCAGTTCAATGGCGTCGAACTGTTCGATCGAGAAGCCAAGGCGGTCCATTAGCTTCTGCGCGGCCGGTACCGGGCCGATCCCCATGACCCACGGCTCCACACCTGCGGAGGCCATGCCCAAGACGCGCGCGCGCGGCCTGAGATTATGGGTTTTGACGGCCGCTTCGCTGGCGATGATGATCGCCGCCGCACCGTCATTGATTCCCGATGCGTTACCGGCGGTCACGGTACCTTCCGGGCCAAAGAGCGGTTTCAGCTTACGCAGGCCATCGATCGAACTGTCGGATCTGGGATGCTCGTCCACCGTTATGTCGGCCGTCTCGCCGCGTTTCAGCCCCGCCACTGTTACCGGAATGATTTCATCGGCGAAGAATCCGCTTCCTTGGGCGGCGGTAGCGCGTTGCTGGCTTCTCAAGGCGAATTCGTCCTGAGCAGCGCGATCGACCTGGTAAATTTCGGCCACATTCTCCCCGGTTCGCGGCATCGTATCAGTGCCCCACAGCTTGTCGAAGGCCGGATTAATGAAGCGCCACCCCATGGTGGTGTCCTCCATTTTCTGGGCACGATTAAAGGCGTCCGCCGCCTTTCCGATCACGAAGGGTGCGCGGGACATGCTTTCGACGCCGCCGGCGATTGCGAGTTCCATGTCGCCCAGGCGGATCGCCCGCGCCGCCTGGCCCACCGCCTCGAGGCCCGAAGCGCAAAGACGGTTGATCGTCACGCCCGGCACCATGGGAGGCAGCCCCGCCAATAAGAGGCTCATTCGCGCAACGTTGCGATTATCTTCTCCAGCCTGATTGGCGCAACCGTAGAACACGTCGTCGATCGCAGACGCATCGAGATCGGGATTACGCTCAAGCAGCGCGCGGATCGGCAAGGCTCCCAGATCATCGGCGCGGACACTGGCCAGGGCGCCGCCGTAGCGACCGATGGGCGTGCGGACCGCGTCGCAGATAAAGGCGTCATTCATACACTGCTCCTGAGATAAATCGGCGATATGCGCGTTGCTATGCAGGCAAGAGCGGCAGACCGGTCAGACGTCGCAAGTCATCCAGCGTGACACCGCCGACGATCTCGGTCACCGAGACTCCGCCTGGCTCGATCTCGAAAATAGCCAGATCCGTGTACACCCGCGTCACGCAGGCCAGGCCGGTCAAGGGATAGGTACAGGACCGGACCAATTTACTCTGCCCCTGCTTGGTGAGCAGTTCCATCATGACATGGGTTTGCTTCGCACCGGTCGCGAGATCCATCGCGCCGCCCACGGCGGGTATCGAACCCGACGCGCCCGTATCCCAATTGGCGAGATCTCCCCCAATCGAAACCTGGAAGGCACCGAGCACGCATAAATCGATGTGGCCGCCCCTTATCATCGCGAAGCTTTTTGCATGGTCGAAATAACAGCCGCCGCGCAACAAGGTCACAGGCTGCTTGCCGGCGTTGATGAGATCCGGGTCTTCCTGGCCTGGCATCGGCTTTGGACCCATGCCCAGCAATCCGTTTTCGCTCTGGAAAAAGACCTCCCGATCGGCCGGTATGAAATCGGCGACCATCGTCGGCAGCCCGATTCCGAGATTGACATACGCTCCCTCGGGAATGTCCCGCGCGACGCGCGCGGCGATCTGATCGCGGCTCAAGCGGTTCATTGCGGCCGCCCCGCGCAGGCCGAGACGGCGGCTGAACCTTCCCGGACTTCGACAATATGCCGTACAAATATCCCCGGCGTTATGACAGCCTCAGGATCAATTTCGCCGAGCGGCACGATCTCCGACACCTGAGCAATGGTTGTCTTCGCCGCCATGGCCATGATGGGGCAAAAATTCCGTGCCGTCTTGCGATAGACAAGAGTGCCCCAGCGATCACCTTTGTGCGCTTTCACCAGGGCAAAATCGGCATGAATCGGGTATTCCAGAACATAAGCCCTGCCGCCGATATCTCGAACTTCCTTACCCTCGGCCAGCAACGTTCCATAGGCCGTGGGCGTGAAGATCGCACCCAATCCTCCACCGGCTGCCTCGATCCTCGCAGCCAGCGTCCCTTGCGGCACCAGTTCCAGCTCGATGTCACCGGCGCGATAGCGGCTGTCAAAATGATGAGAATCCGACTGCCGTGGAAAGGAGCAGATGATCTTGCGAACCCGGCCAGCGCCAATAAGCGCCGCAAGGCCTTGGTCACCGTTTCCGGCGTTATTGTTTATGATCGTCAGACCACGAACACCGCTGTCGATCAGGGCCTCAATCAATTCCCGCGGCATTCCTGCCACGCCAAAACCGCCGATCATTACCGAGGCATCATCTCTGATATCCCCGATCGCGTCAGCGACCGACCCTACGGACTTATCAATCACGCCGCGCCCTCCAACTCTTCGATCTCATCGCACCCTGGCGTAACCCCGCATGGACCGGCCGATGCCTCGAGAAGCAGCCCGTCGCGTAAACATGTGCGTTGCCAGCCGAAGCCGGACCCCGCCCGTAGCGCCGCAAGCCCCGGCACCCTCATCCTCCGTGGTTATCTGGGCGCTCCGCCTGGCTACCCAAATGCCTTGATCAATCGATAATGAGCGCGCCGGCCATCGTCAATGATATCTCGTTGTTATATTCGATATACCGTTATCCTATCCTTTTTACCCTCTTGCCCATACCCGGCCGTCACGATCCCTTTCTACCTTGTCGGCACCAAGCCAAAGGGGCTGCAACAGCGCCATCCTTCACGCGCTCACGCAAAAGATCCCGGCGAATCGTTCTTTACGACTCGAGAACAGCTGGCGGTGCACGGTCGGCCGACGCCCAATTCGCGACGGGTGGGCAAACCGGGGGTCGCATGCGCAGGCGATCACCGGCGCCGCATCGACTCTCCCGAGATAGAGCGCGTTGATACACCCTGCCGGGTCGTAGCAATTCCCACTCGGCCGTCGTGGCGCGATGCCGCAGGGCGACCTAAATCATCAAACCTTCCAAACTCCGCCTGCCCGATCGACGCTCGGAGCGTCGCTCAAGCACGGCGTCACGATCTAAATCGCGCTTGCAAAAATGCCGAAATGCCGCCTTAATATTCGAGGTGCCGTAGGGTACGGCCGCCGCCGCTTGCGGCCCTTACCCCTTGTGAGAGCATGTTTTTCGGCAGCTAGTTCACGACCGCCCAAGAGGCGAGCCGCCTTCCATCCGCAATCCAATCCTTGAAATTCCGACCAGTCTTACAACGATATCTCGTAGCTTAATATGACCTGCCGTTGACGATGTGGCGAAGATGCCTTATCAACCAGCGCTCCTGTGAACGACCCAGCGGATTTTCGGATGAGCCGAAATCGAACGTAAAGGGCGTCATCTTAGGGAGGATCTATGTCGACGAAATTGATACGGACGCTCTTGGTATCCACGGCTCTGGCGGCAGGAATCGTCCTTTTGCCGACGCAAGCCCTCGCGGACACGACAACCGGCACGCCCCCGAGCAAACCTCAGCAAGCCGCGACACAGCCTCCTCAGGGCGACCAGATCGAGGACATCGTGGTGACGGCGCAAAAGCGGACAGAGCGCTTGCAGGATGTGCCTATTGCGGTGACGGCTATCACGGGAGAAGCCTTGGAACGTAAGGGTCTCACAACGACGTCCGATCTAAATTTGCTGACACCCAATCTCAACGTTACGCGCGTGCCCCGGACCCAGGTCGTATATCTCCGAGGCATTGGGCAGAATAGCACCTCCGCGGGTCAGGAGCAGAATGTAGGTATCTACGTCGATGGTGTGTACTACCCCGCCATGACCGCCAATGTTTTCTCGTTTAACAACGTAGAACGCATCGAAGTACTCAGGGGGCCACAGGGAACCCTGTTTGGTCGTAATACGACGGGCGGCGTTGTCTCCATTACGACCAAAGACCCGGCGCGGGAACCGAGTGCTTATATAGAGGCAGGCTATGGCAACTACGATACTTATACCGGGTCGGCTTATCTCACCGGCGGCATCACGGACTCGCTGAGGGCGGATATAGCTTTCCAGGGCACCAGGCAGGTCAGGGGCTGGGGCAGGAACATCACCACGGGCGCCGACGTGCATAACGGCTATAACTATAGTATCCGCTCGAAGATCGTTTTCGAGCCAAGCGCCGATACAAAAGTGGTTTTGACCGGTGGGCGGTTCGTCTCCCAGTCCGACCTCGGAACAGCCAGAATGGTTCTGCCGAATGTCACCTCCACCCCGGCGGGCTATGGCGGCGCGATGTTCAACGGCAATATCTATGACACCCTGAATAACGATCCGAGCAGCGATTATACCACCCAGGAATTCGGATCAGCGAGGATCGAGCAGGACCTCGGATTTGCAAGGCTGGTGAATATCGCAGCTTATCAGCACGTTCACAATTTTTCGCGCCTCGACTCGGACAACGTTCCAGCATTCCGGAGCAGATCTGTCGCCCAGAACGACATCCGGACGTACACGGAAGAACTGCAGATCCAATCCGAACCGGATAGCAAACTCAAATGGGTTGCCGGGATCTACTATTTCAACAATGTCGACGGCAGCTTTCCCCAAAGCAATATTACCCCATGCTCGACCCCTGGCATCGGGACTTGCCTGGCGGACTCGACGAATGTCGTCGCCACGACGGCGGCCATCAGGACCCACTCCATTTCCGGCTACGCCCAGGCCACCTATCCCATTTTCAAAGCGACCAATTTGACGCTGGGAATCCGCTATACGAGCGACAACAAGCGCTTTTATGGCGTCCAAGCAAATTCGCTGGGCGTGCCGATACCTTTTTCGACCGGCGTTCCGGATCCTTTTGACCAGCGCCACACGTGGAATAATCCCACCTTCCGGGTCGGGCTCGATCATCACATCAACGACGATGTCATGATCTATGGCAGCATCAGTTCTGGCTTCAAGAGCGGCGTTTACAATGCCAACTCCCCCAAGGACCCGCCGGTATCGCCAGAAACGATCACCGATTATGAAGGCGGATTTAAAGCGGAGCTGTTTGATAAGCATCTGCGCATGAATGGAGCCATCTTTTACTACGACTATCGCAATATTCAGATTACAAAACGCGACACGCCAACGACGACGGTTTTGCAGAATGCTGCACGGGCACGACTTTATGGTGCCGAGCTTGAAGTCGAAGCACGACTGACAAGCAGGTTCCGACTGACTGCGAACGCAGCATATTTGCACGCTACATATACTGAATTCCCGGCAGCTGCGGCCTCGATACCAGCGGCCAATAATATCGATGTCGCCGCTACGGTTGACGCATCTGGCAACAACCTCCCGCGCGCACCGCACGCCACGTTAAGCCTCGGCGCCGATTATACCGTGCCCGTTTCGTTCGGGAGCGTCTCCTTGTCAGGGCAATATTATTATAATGACGGTTTCTTCTGGGAATCGGATAATCGGCTGCGGCAACCAGCATATTCTCTGACGAATGCATCGCTCCGCATCAGTGACCGTAATGATCGGCACAGTCTTCTTTTGTGGATAAATAATATTTTTTCGACGAAATACTACAGTTACGAAATCTCGTCCGCCAGCAACCCCGACGTGGGCTCGCCTGGCGCACCGCGTACATATGGCGTAACGTTCGCTACACGCTTCTGAACGCCTGTCATCCAACCAACTGGACAAGGCCTTATCGTAATGTCACCTTCTGGAGTCAGGCCACTGATTCCAGAAGGTGGGGTCTCGACTATGCCCCCCTGTTCCCTCATCATGTCGGCCTGATGAAGCGAGAGAGCCCGTTTGCGAACGATCGCCCGTCACGCTCGCACATCCTCACGCTCATCGAAGACCTGGCGCGGCCATTCGCTTCGCGCCAATCCAGCTCGGTCTCAGCCCGCAATAGGGCGAGCCATCATCATCGCTAAGACTTGCACGCGCCATTGCTCATCGCGCTACCCCCATGCCGTCCAGCAAACCGCTGTGGCCGCGAGCGCAGCTCCCGACCCTCGCGGAGCCCAGGAAAATTCCGCAGAATGTTAATCGCGGCGTTTGTGGCGCTCACGGGTGACTGCAGTAAAATCCACAGACCAGACAGCCATCGAATATTCGGCACCGGCGATTTTTCGCGCTAATAAAGCTCCGCCTTGAAATCTGTCAGGATCGAGATGTAACGGTCCTTGTTCTCGATCAGCCTCGAGGTTGGCCCGACGATCGACATCGCCGCGGCTTCCGTTCCGAACAGGCCACCAATCGCAAAGGAACTGATGCCCACGGTTGCTTCTTCGATTGCGCTGAACCATCCCTGAGGCCGCTCCGCCTCTATGCGGACGGTAACTTCCTTTGGATCGATGATCGTGTTCTCGGTGCGCTGCTTGAGCGGCTTCAGCCTGAGAAGGCGCGCCATCTCTTCTGCCGGCAATTCGCTCAGGAGAGCCTTGCCAACCGCCGTTCCATGGAGAGAAACCCGATCGCCGGCATGGGCCACATATCTAAGCCGATGGGATCCCTGCATCACGGCCAATATCTTGACGGCGTCGCCATCGAGCACGCCGAACGTACATGTCTCACCCGTCAACTGGCTGAGCTTCGACGTGGCTTCGGCCGCGAGCAGACCAAGGGGGTCGCTTTCAGAGATGGCCTGGGACATCATCAAAAGGCGGGATGTCGGATAATATCGCCTCGTACTGATGGTCCTCGACACATAGCCAAGCAAGTGAAGCGTATTCAAAAGATCGGAACAGCTGCTCTCGGGAAGGTCCAGCAGACGGGCGAGTTCTGATTTGGAGAGGGGACGCCGCTCGCGCGCAAAGGTCTCGAAGAGCGTGAGGGTACGAGCAGCGGCTGGAACAGTAGGCAACGCCTCCTTCTCGCCTTTTGCACGAAGCGATCCCACTTCCGCCACCCCCCGTTTCATCAACGCACTTCCCATCGGTTTTGTCCTAGCCTCTCGACTAACGCGTACGCGCGCCTTTCACAAGCCGCGCAGCCAGATCGACATAACTCTCAGAGCTACGTTTTGTCGAGGCTACCCTCGGTATATCGGAATAGCTGGCCGCCCTTGGAAAGAATTCAAAGGAGCAATTTTATTCCTTCGGGCCTAGAAACCTGCTTGACTCAACAACGGTGTATCGTTGATATATACGACACATCGTTGCCATACGCCCTCAGCGAGGTCCCGTGGGCAAAACAAGGCCAACCTCGCGGCGCGCGAAGCTCGCGGCGCGCAAGGAATGACAATCAATGCTCACTCATGAAGAGAATGAGACTCTGTCCCGCACCGGACCCGGCACGCCGATGGGCAATTTGTTCCGGTGCTTCTGGCTCCCCGCCCTCCTCAGCGCAGACATGCCAGCCCCAGACTCTCCTCCGGTGCGCCTCCGTATTCTCAGCGAAGATCTCGTGGCGTTCCGCGATAGCAACGGGCGGGTCGGCATTATAAATGCCTATTGTTCCCACCGCCTGGCTCCCCTGTTCTTCGGCCGCAATGAACAAGGCGGATTACGCTGCCCCTATCATGGGTGGAAGTTCGATGTGGGCGGGAATTGCCTTGAAACGCCCAACGTGTCTGTGAAATCAGCCGGCGCTCGAAACGCTGCGTCGCTCAAATCATACAAAACACACGAAGTCGCCGGCGTTGTCTGGGTCTACATGGGGCCGCAGGAAACGCCCCCGGATTTTCCCGCCTTTGACCATGCGGGCACACCGGAAGGCCATCATTACTCGGCGCGGTGGATCCAGAGGTCGAACTGGTCTCAGGGCATGGAGGGTGAGATCGATTCATCTCACATCAGCTGGCTCCACGAAGACTTCGACAAGAAAGACTCCGTTCGCAACTCATTCGGCAGCCAGCACGGGAATGATCGAGCGCCCAAGATAGAACATCGCGAAACCCCTTATGGTCTTACCTACGGGGCCCGCCGCGAGCTGCAGGGCGGCTGGTACTGGCGTGTCACCCAGTGGATCGCGCCGATGTTCAGCCTCATCCCGCACGAACCGGGTCCATTCGTTAAATGTGGCGGCCGCGCATGGGTGCCGATCGACGACAACCATGTCACGGTATTCACTTTCGCACACCGGATCGATCGCCCCTGGCAGGAGGAGGAACTGGAGACATTCCGCTCCGGCGCCGTGTTCCCGCCGCGCATGACGAAAGGGGCCTACGCCCTGCCGGATGGATACGTCATCGACACGTACCTCCCCGCAGCCAACAAAGAGAATGATTACCTCATCGATCGAGAGATGCAGCGCACGAAGAACTATAGCGGCATTTGGGGTATCCATGACCAGGATCGGTCGCTCGCGGAATCGAGCAAGCCGGTCGATCCTAAAGATCCCGGCATTATCGATCGGTCTCAAGAACACCTCGTTGGTTCCGACAAGGTAATCGTCATTGCTCGCCGTCAGCTCCTGAAGATGGCCAAGGACCTTGCCTCCGGAACGCCGCCCGAGATGGTGGCACGTCCCGAGCTGTTTGGTGTCCGCGCGATCTCAAAGATTTGCGCAATCCCCGATTTCGAAACACTCATGCTCGAACATGGCCATGAGGCGCGGATTCCAGGTGGAAGCCACGACGAGAAAGCGGCGCTGACAACGGGCCCAGTTTCGTGATCGTTGAAAGTCTCGCTCCGCGGGAACCACGGAACCCGCCGCGAAAGCCAGTCCGGATGGGCATCGTCGGCCTCGGGCTTGCTGCCCGGCTGATGGGCGCGGCCATGCGGGAGCATCCCGATATCATTATCAGTTCCGCCACCGATCCGGACGCAGGTGCCCGGGCCCGTTTCGAAAAGCTGGAGACGGTAAAAGTATACCCCAGCCTCGAATCAATGCTCGACGAAGCTCAAATCGACGCAGTCTATATTGCTTCGCCCCATCAATTTCACGCCGAGCAAGTGGTGGCAGCCGCGCGGCGTGGCAAGCACGTCCTCGTGGAAAAGCCCATGGCGATCAGCCTGAGCGACTGCGATGCCATGATCGAAGCGGCGAATAGGAGCGGTGTCGTACTCCTGGTGGGGCATACGCATGGCTTCGATCCCGCCATTGCCGCGATGCGCACCCTCATCGAGAACGGAGAGGTTGGCCGGCCAATCGCAATCACACAGCTCAATTACACGAACTTTCTCTATCGGCCGCGCCGCCCCGATGAACTCGATCCCACGTCTGGAGGGATCATCTTCAACCAGCTCCCCCATCAGATCGACGTCGCTCGCCTGCTCACCTGCTCGCCCGTACGCAGCGTTCGCGCCTCGACCAACAGGCTGGATTCACAACGGCCGGCAGAAGGGGGCTGTAGTGCATTTCTCGATTTCGAGAACGGGGCCGTCGCAACGCTCGTCTATAGCGGTTATGACAGGTACGATAGCGACGAGCTCCACGGATGGATCGGCGAATCCGGGGCGGAACGCACGCCGCAGCATGGCGTCGCCCGAAGCAGGCTGAGCCAACTATCAGATGCGCAGGCCGAAGCGGACGCCCGACGCTCGACACTCGGCTATGGGATCGGTGACGCGCCGCCCTATCCCGCACACCAACCGCATTTCGGTGTTCTCGTGGTGAGTTGTGAAAATGCGGACCTGCGGCAATCGGCCGACGGCGTCCGGGTCTATGATC
>Ga0163162_10003340_pt1 | contig 15353 bp, 17 predicted proteins | sample S55metaG_FD_115310 | JGI IMG/M metagenome (GOLD analysis project Ga0163162, IMG submission 115310) | Switchgrass rhizosphere microbial communities from Kellogg Biological Station, Michigan, USA - S5-5 metaG | ecosystem: Host-associated > Plants > Roots > Rhizosphere > Soil | place: USA...
ATACTCATTCCACCACCTGCACAACCGCCCCACCCTACGCACCGGCGGCGGCATGATCGCCACACCATGGCTCTTCCCCGGCTACCGCCCCGGCAAGCACCTCGACGCCCAATCCATCATGATCAGACTGCGCTGGCTAGGCATTAACCCGCTCGGCGCCCGCAACTCCGCACTGGGCAACCTCGTCGCCGAGGTCCCCCCTCCCCTGGTCGCCGAACTCCTCGGCTACAGCTACCAAGTCACCCAGCGGCACGCCGACCTCGCCGCCCAACCATGGTCGCGATACGCCAGCGATAGCCCCGCCGCCAACACTCACGTAGTCCTTCGCCCCACCGACCAATTCGACAAAATCGAATATGCGGATTTACCGTAAATCCGTATTCTACTGTTACACAGTGTATTTCGGGCCGCACCGCGTCGTCGGGTCTCAATCAGTTGGCACTTTTTGCAGTCAACGTGGTGCTCGACGAATCTCGGAGTTGGGCTCAGGCGAACTGGCGCCACGCCATGTCCGCATGCTGGTCGCAGCCGAGATCGAACTTGGCCCGAAGTGAAGTTGTCGATGCCTTTGACGCGAAGCGCTTCTGACTGTTGCCCTGCAGGTCTCGCCACTCCCTGGCGGGGATTGACACGCCAACAAGATCGGAAACCGAGTGTCAGGCAGGCAGTGCTGCTGTACGTGCAGCGCGATTGGGCATCTGAAGCCGCTCCCCCGCTGTTATTCGTGTCACCCTGCGCGAAGTGCATATCTCTCGCGGAGACCATGGCTCCGTCGATCTGCACGCGCACGAAATGCGTGCTGCCACAGTGATTGGCGTACGTCCATGTTACTGCCGTTCTCGCGCGGCGGCCCAGGTGACGAATCCACAGCCGCTCAGAAGACGGTGCGGACTGCCCCGATGACACGCGGTTCGTCCGACTGGGCGTTGTCGACGACTGGAATGACTGTCCATTTGTCAAACGCGGTGCATGGGTGGGAGATGCCGCATCGGATCACCTCTCCTAGCCTCAGATCCGACGATTCGGAAAGTGCCAGGTAAGCGTGCTGGTCATTTAGTTGTGTGATTTCAGCCCCTTCAAGGGCGAAAGACGACGATTTAGAATCACGTCCACGAATCAGCTGAGGGATCGGCAAGGCGCCGTCGTACGGTACGTCTCTTCGTCCGGCGTTGAGCAGGGCGAGACCCCGCTCCGGCCTCGACACGACTTGAGCCCACACGTGTATAGCCGCCCTCAACCGTGGTCCATCATGCAGGGCGAACGGCGAGGAATTCTGGTAAAGCCCATTGTCATGCGTCAGGTAGCAACCCGAGCGCAGGACAACACGCGGCCTCACCGCGGCGGTAGATAGTCGATCCGCCCACCGGTCGACGACGATGTCGAAGAAGCTACTCCCGCCCGCGCTGATTACGGGGTCTATGGTCTCTGTGAGCAGGCCTGCGCTAGCTATTGCTTCATAACTTTCAGCGATGCCGTCGCAAAACGAGGCCACCAACGCCCGTCCGCCTTGGCCCCGCGCACCGCGCAAAGAGCCCTCCCAGGCGGTCACCCCGCACAGCTGGAGGCTGCGGGCGCTACTTACAACTCGAGCTGCAGCAAGGCATTCCGCTACGGTGCGGGCGCCGGTTCGGGCGCCGGGCGCGCCTCCTTCGACCAAAACCTCCAGTGGCGGGGCATCCTCTGGGTACCCAGCCGCGATCATGGTTGCCGACTGCGCGGAGTCCGTCCAGACGTAGACGTGCAGCTCCGGATCAGCCGAACGCAGATGGGCGATGTGCACTAGGTCGGAGGCGGACAGGACCGCGCCAGCATGGATTATTCGCTTGATTCCCGCGGCATGTGCTACCCGCAGCTGCCATGGGGTCGCGACGGTGATCGCCCAAGCGCCTGCCTCCAGCTGCCGACGCCACAGAGCCGGTGACATAGTCGTTTTGCCATGAGGGGCGAGCTCCACACCATGAGCAGCGGTGAAGTCACGCATTACTCGAATATTGTGCTCAACGGCAGTGGCATCAAGTGTGAGCACCGGGGTCGGCAACTCCGACCCTCGAATCCGAGACTGCACGAGCTGCGAAATCGTGTGACCTTGATGCGCGGGGCCGAACGATTTCGTGCGCCAGTCGACTAGGAAGGAGTCGGCCTCAGATACCCAGCTAAGCCGATTGATGTGCAGACCCTTTCAACTGAAGGAAATGAGCGGCGGCTCTTACACGGGAAGGCTCGTCGTTTCAGGATCGCCAAAGTGTCAGGAATCCAGCCGCGCGAAGAAGCCGCCGATATGTTTGGCCATCAGATCGCGAGCAGTCTCGGAATCTTTACGCTTGACGGCCTCCAAGATCGCGGCATGCTCGCTCTCCTCTTCTACCCAGGTCGCGTGCCGGCGCCACGTTGAGACACTGATCATCGCGACTTGGTCCTGTATTTCATCGAGGATCCTGCGTAGGTGATCGTTCTCGCATGGCGCGTACAGGGAGCGGTGAAAGCGCCTATTGGCAATCGATCGCTCCGCCAGAGCACCGTCACCCTTACCCGCGTTTCTCGCTGCGAGAAGCGCTTCCTGGCACCTGGCCAAGGACGCGTCATCATGAAACGGAATAGCACGAGCGACTGCCTCCGGCTCGTTCAGAAGGCGAACCTCGAACAGGTACCTAGCGGAAGACGGGTCGATGTCACGCACGACAGTTCCCCTATACGCGTGGGACGTCACGACACCTTTGCGCGCCAAGACGCGCAACGCCTCCCTGATCGGAGTCTTCGAAACGTGAAGCTGCTCTGCCAACGCCCCCTCGACGATGCGTTCGCCCGCCGCTAACTCTCCACGCAAAATTGCGCGCTCAATTCGGTCGGCCACGTACTCAGCGCGCGTCTGATGAACGTCATCATCTGCCATCAGCGAGGCCATTTCCACAGCTTATGCGTCGCACCAGCAACTCCGTGCGCTGGCACGGGACTGGCGCCGAACAAGTGGTGCACGATCTGATCGGCTCAACCATCCGCGACCGCGATCTGGCCACGGACCAGCCCGGCGTCAACCACAACGGTCTGCCCGGTTATGCCGGTCAGCCGGTCAGACAGAGCTACGAACGTCTCCGCGATCTCCTTTGGTGTGCACAAGCGCCGCAACGGATTAGATGCTGCGAGGTTGGTGTACCAGTCCGGACGGTGAGCCCATTCGGCTCTATTTCGGGCAGTGGGGATGTCGCCGGGCGCAACCGCGTTAATCCGTATCCCCTCGCCGCCAAGGGAATTCGTCAGCGAATTGACGAGGCCGATGATGCCGCCCTTGGCCGCCGCATAAGCAGGCAGACCATAGGAAACCATTGCGTCGGTTGACGTCGTGAACGCGATCGACCGGTCACCGTTGGCGGCGCGCAAGTTCGGCAGAGCGGTCTGAAGCGTCACGAAGGCGCTGATCAGATTGTGTTCAAGGGATGCTCGAAACACCCCGAGCGGGAGCTGCGCCAGATCAGGGTTGTTCTTCTCATCGGGCAGCGCTCCGCCGGCTATGGACACGACGTGCTGGATCGGCCCGATCTGGCGCATCACATCGTGCACGGCGCCCTCGTCGGTCAGATCCACGACGACCGGTGTGAATGACGGTTGGTCCGGCGCCGAGACACGGTCCAGGCCGAACACCTGGTGTCCCGCCTCGAGATAGGCGGTAACCGTCGCCGACCCGAGGCCGCCGGACGAGCCGGTCACCAGTACGCTACTCACCCGTTACATCCCAGGCGCTGATCGCGGCAGCCAGCTCAGCGCTCTCCTCGGCGGTCAAGCCACTGATCGGGGGCCTCACGTAAGCATTCTGAAGGTAACCGCGTTGCCGCATCGCTTCCTTCACCGCTGGCACATTCAAGGCATCGCTATTCCGTTCGCGAATCTGCTCGAATGGCTTGATCAGAAGCCAGAGCTGCCGCGCGGTTGCGTAGTCGCCCGCCGTCAGCGCGTTGAGCAGCTTCACCGACAAGCCGGGCGCCACGTTGACAAGTCCTGAGGTGAAGCCCCGTCCACCGGCCAGCCAGAAGAACGGCGCCCAGGACTCGGCGAGTCCACACACCGGCACAACCTGCGAGCCGAAGTCCTCGACAAGGCGCGCAAACCCCATGAGGTCACGACGTGCGTACTTGATCGCGACAACGTTCTCTATTGTGACGATTCGCTCGAGCACCGCACGGGACAGCTCGTGGCCGCGGACGTAGAGAACCACGGGTAAGCTTGCGGCTTCCGCAAGCGCGGTGTAGTAGTCGATCATTCCGGTGTCTGAAACGTAGGCATGCGATGGCGCGTGGAACATAAAGCCGGCGGCGCCCAAGCCGACCGCGCGCTCGATCACCTCGATAGCCGTACGTATGTCACCACCGACGCCTACGAGTGTGCTGGCATCACGGGCCGCGTCGATAATTGTCGCCGTCACGCCGAGAATTTCGGCCTGAGTCAGGCTGGAATATTCCGCTGTGTTGCCACAGGCGACGATGAGTTCAATATCGGCATCGGTCATCCGCCTGACAACCTTCGACAGTTCGTCGAAGTCGACCGCGCCCTCGTCGTTAAACGGCGTTATGGGAATCGCGCTGATTCCTGTTAACAGCGACGCGAGCTTCTCCTGCGCGGGCGTGGACATTAAAGTTCCTACCTCTCTAGAACATTGGGCCTTGCTAAGCCGCGAGCAAGCTACGGCTCGCTATTTACCGATACCTGCAGTCAAACCTCTCACGAAGAAACGTTGACCAAACGTGTAGAGCAGCAGAATCGGCACCACGGATAGAAACGATCCAGCCATGACGAGCGGCTGTTGGGTTACGTAGCGCCCCTGGAACACCGACAACCCTGCCATGAGCGTCCGAGACCTATCATCCTGCAAGAAGACCAGGGCGATCAACAGCTCATTCCAACCGTAAATGATATTGACGAGCATCAGGGTAAAAAGGGCTGGAGAGGTGAGCGGAGCCACTATCCGCCGAAGAGTGCCAAAGGGAGAAAGCCCGTCCACTCTCGCAGCATCGAGCAGTTCCACAGGAATGGTCCTCATGAAGTTCGTTATGAAGAACACCGAAAACGGGAGGAAGAGACCGACGTAGAAGATGATCACGGACGGCAGCCGATTGATCAGGTGCATATTGACCATCAGGGTGAAAATGGGCGCAAGGAGGGCAACCGGCGGAACGACCATGAACGCGATATTCGAATTGAAAAGAGCGCTCCGCCCTCTAAACCGACCGAAGGCGAACGCGTATCCCGCAGGTAAAGCGATCGCGGTGGACAGCGTGGCCGATATGAGGGTGACGACGAAACTGTTCCACGCCCAGCGTGGGACCGGCATCGATCGAATCACCTGCACGTAGTTGCTTGGCGTGCTATGTATCGGCAGGCCAATCGGAGAAAGCATGTATTCCGCATTGGTCTTTACCGACGTCTGAAGAATGAACCAGATCGGATAGATGGACGCGACGCACACCAGGACGAGGAATGCGTGCTTTATCAGTGAGCCGATTTTGATTCGCCGACTCATCGCTCACCCTGCTTCATGCGGAGACGGGTGTAAATTGCAATAAGAACGCCAGCGAGCAGTAGCAGGACCACCGCCGCGGCCGAACTCAAGCCTGGCGAACTGTACTGAAAGGCGTAGCGCCATACGTACAGATCCATCACGCTCGAGGCATTGCCCGGCCCGCCATGTGTCAGTATGTAGACATACGGGAATGTCCAGGCGATGACCTGAATGGCTTGGAGGACCAGGAAGAATTCGACCGTGCCGCGAATCTGTGGAAGGACCACCAGGCGGTTCGTTTGCCAGCGTGTCGCGCCATCGATGGCCGCAGCCTCGGACAATTCCTTTGGCAATGACAGCAAGGAAGCTGTAAACACTATGACGCCAAACCCGAGCTGCGTCCAAACCAGCAGGCCGCCGACGGAAAACAGCACAATATTGCTGTTTCCTATCCAGTCCTGAGCTAAGAAGCCCAGGGATATCCGCCTCAGGGCGATGTTTACGATGCCGTTCTCTTGGAGCAAATACGAGAAGCTGATTCCGATAGCCGTGGCCGGGATGATGTATGGGACGAAGACGGTGATGCGGTACGCGCGCCATCCCTTCGTTCCCTCATAGAGCATCAACGCGATCAGCACTGCTACGACGGTTACAACCGGGACGACGACGAGCAGTTTCAGACTATTGAACAGCGACGTCATGAAGACCGGATCTTGGAGCAGCGACCTGTAATTTTCCAGGCCACTGAACGTCGTTTCTCCCATGCTGCTGGTATAGACGCTATTTCGGACGACAGTGATGAGCGGATATGCGAACACCAGCCCGAGGCACACGATCATCGGGAATATGAATGCGTACGGCCATGTGCCGCCTCTCAATCGCCGAACTTTTACCCGCGGCGATCCAGTGGCGATCCTTCGGTCCACAGTCGTGTGGATGGGAGAGCCCATGGACTACCCCGCCGCCCATTTGGAATACGTCTTGAAGTCATCTGGCTGCTGTGTTTGCCATGCCTTGATGATTCCCGCGATCTGCGACGTTGCGTCGCTGGCAGACGTCGATCCCGCTAACAGTGCCTGCGCCACGGTGCGCAGTCCTTGATCATCGACCTGCGGCGGGGCGTAGTTCTCGGCCCAGAGTTGGTTCGGCAGCGTATCCAGCTTGTACAACTGTGTCATCACCGGGTCTGTGATCGCTGACGGATCGAAACGCTTGTCCGCGGGAAATGCACCTGTGGTCGTATACCAGTTGGTCATGTTTTCCGACGTATGCAACCACGTCAGGAATGCGGCGGCTTGCGCCTTCTGTGAGGACCAGGATGTGATGAATGCAGAGATCGACTGGGTCGCGTCGTAGTACTGGGCAAGCTTGCCTGTCGCAATCTGCGGGGTCTTCTGTACGCCTAACTTCGGCCCCAGTCCCTGCTTAACCCAGGCCGCCACGTTGCCGTCTGTCGCCCATGTCATGGCGCCCTTGCCCTGGGCAAAGCTCTGCCACGCCTCGGTGGATTCCACAGACGCGATGTCACTGCTCAGGTAACCCTTGTCCCTCAGCTCGGCTAGCCGGGTGAGATAGCCCGAGTACTTCGGATCGGAGAAGTCCGCCTTGCCGGCGTACACCGCTTGCAACTCTTGGACGGAATCGAGGGTCTGGGTACCCACCACAGACTGGAACCACGAGCCGAAGGCGCCGTCCTTGTCGCCCGCCATGATGGGGGTGATGCCGGCTGCCTTGAGCTTCGCGCAGTCTGCCAGGAGCTCATCCCAGGTCTGCGGACCATGGGTGCTGTCGAGGCCTGCCTTGGCGAACAGATCCTTGTTCCAAACAAAGGGAACACCCAGTAGATACAACGGCATCGCCCAGACTTTGCCGTCGTACGTGTTCTCCTGCGTGTTGGGCCACTGGCTCAGCTCGGATTCGGGGATCAGTCCCGTCAATGGAGTGATCTGGCCTCGCCAGGCCGGGGTCAGGACCGGCAACGTCGCCCATTGCATCGCGATGTCCGGGCCGGACTTAGCTTGAGCCGCAGTTTGGAAGGCTCCTTGCAGCGTCTGTGTCGCCTGCGGCACAACCTGGATGTGGATACCCGGGTGGAGCGCTTCGTAGCGTGAGACTGCCGCTTGCATCCAGTTCGTAGAGCCGGGGACATCTGACTCGCCCCAGAACCAGTACGTGAGGCTGCCGGTATAGGGATCACCGGAGGCCTGAGGGTTTTGTCCGGAGGGCCCGGAGCACGCGCTGAGAATCAGAGCGAGCACCGCGGCGGCAGAGGCAATCGCGAGCCTCCGCTTCGAACGCCAAACATCGTGCATGTGCACGTTCCTTTCAGTAAGTGCTGCGCTCTAAGAGCCGGTTAACTGACAGCTCGGGGAAACTCTATTCTCGGGGACGCAGAATGTAACGTCTTTCGTAATGCGCTTCAGAGGGAGTATTTCCTACGAGAGGCTGGTGCGGGGCAATTTCGCGGTCGTAATAAGCCGCGTAATGCTTAACGCGCTCCGGATCAAGCTCTACGCCGAGACCTGGACGATCGGGAACCTTTAATGCCGATCCATTAAATGGCATCAGCCCACCCTCAACAATGTCGTCCGTTAGATTCCAATAGTAGGTCTGATTGTCGAGAATGAAATTTCTGTGCGCCGCATGTAATTGCAAGACTGCGGCGGTGGCGACACCCAGCTCACCGAAGGTATGAGTGACCACGGGCAAGCCAGCAATTTCGGCAAGGCCTGCAGCCAACCGCGCCCCAGAGATACCAGAGTCGAATCTAGGATCTAACTGAAGCGCATCAGCGGCCTGGTGTTTGATGACATTCAAGCTACCCTCGACAGATAGCGAAGCCTCGTGCGCAAGGATCGGGACTGAAACCGACTGACGAACCGCCGCCATGTCCTCAAGATTAGAAGCAATTACGGGCTGCTCGACGTATTCCAGATCATATTCTGACATGCGCGAGATGATGCGCTTTGCTGCACCCGGAGACCAAGCCTGATTCGCATCTACCCGTATGCGTGGCTCATCGCCTACTGCCGATCGCACGGCCGCTACCCGAGCGATATCGGTCTCTGGTTCGAAACCAACCTTGAAGTACAGTGTTCTGAATCCGCGTTTAACCCAGTCAACTGCCTCATCAGCCATTTGCGCAGGATCGGCGGGCGGAATATCTGCGTAGAAATTTGATTCGGTGCGCCACGCGCTGCCCCAGATGCGGTGTAGCGGCTGGCCGCATACCTTCCCGACTATGTCCCACATTGCCATATCAAGGCCGGCCAATGCCCAGGAAAGTCCTTGCGTACCAAGGTGCGCAATTCCAGTCTCAGCATAGATCTCGTGGCGAAGAACGTCATGCTCGAAGGGGTCGCGATCTAGAAGGAGTGATTCCACTCCCTTGAGGAGTGAGACGGTGACCTCCGGACGCCCCGCGAAGACCACTGGGGACTCGCCGATCCCGGTGATGCCGTCGTCGGTGAGTACCTCCACAAGAACGCTGCACTGGGCTGATGTGCCATGGCCTTTTCTGCGCCACGACGATCGATATTCTCTGAGCTGAGGTACGGCGACTACGGTGGTTCTGAGTTCACGTATTTTCATCGCAAACCCTTGGATCGCTGGAGATTGAACCGCCGTATCCCGGCTAGGTTGCTTATTTCAACCGTTCCGTTGGCTTGCAGGCCCTGCAGAATTGCATCGGCGCTCGGTGCCAGGTCCGCCGCGCGGTTGGCCGGGAGACCGGGATAGTTTTCATGGATCGCCTGGCAGAGGTCGGCGAGCGTCTCCGCTCCGCTGTTGAGCCCTGCTTTTACGTTCGCTTCCAGTGCACGAATCGCATCTCGCGAATCCTTGATGAAGGCTGCTACGTCCGCGCCGTACATCGGGGCTTCGTGTGCGCATAGAAGGATGTCGACGTTCAGCCCCGCTATCCGATCCAACGTCGCCTCGTACGTCGACCGCGAGAGGAACTGTGGCGGGTACAAGAGCGAGCCGTCCAGATTACGAATGCCGTATCCCATGACGGCATCACCTGCTATGAGCGCACGCTTGTCGGGGATCCAGATCCCTAGATGGCCGTGACTATGGCCGGGGAGATGGACGATCGCTGCTCGCGTCTGCCGGTGATTGAACCATTTTTCGCCAGTAATGCGCTCGTCTACCTCGAAGCCGGCGCCTAGCCTGCCGGTTATTCTGGCGAGAGCCGACCTGTCGAGCCTCATATTGTCCGTGCGCGCGAAAGTGTCGTATCGTTGCGCGATTGTGTCACAAGGACTTCCGAGTGGTGGACTGTCGGCTGCATGGGCGACGACTTTCAACTCCCGATAGGCCGCTCGTAAGGCCGCTGTTCCGCCACAGTGATCGGCATCAGGGTGAGTCAACACGAGTGTGATGTCGGCCGGTTCGAAACCCAAGTTGTTGATCGTTGGAACGATCGCATCCCAAGGGGTCGATGGAAGGCCCGCGTCCACAATTGTGAGCTGCTGTCCGGACACAAGCAGGAACTGACATAGCAGTCGCGTTCCGTCTATCTCCTCTAGGCGGATCAGTCCTGGGAAAATCTCGTCCGTTGCCGCAGTCACGTAGCCTCCGGAGATCGCAGTGCGGCTAGCGCGCTACCGACGTCGTCATCGTCGATCATGAGCACAGCCGTGCGAGGATTTATGTAGTCAGCAAGCTCCGGCAGGTCCATGCTTTCGAGCAAGTTGTGCTTGAAAAGCATTGGGCTGATCGGGGCCTCCGATGACATGAGCTCTTCCAGCGATTGCAGGTCACGTGCCACCACGCCTGCCAATCGGCGGTCTATCGCCGCGGCAAGCAATGCGACCAGCCCGAGGGCTCCCGTACCCCAGACCGCGATCTTTCCCTTATCAATCTGCTGTGCGGAGGAATATCTATCCGATAGAAAATCGACGCAGCGAATCGTGTCCCAGACACGTTGGTTCAACAGGTCTCGATCCAGCATCCACGCGGCGGTAGCCATCTCGAATTCCGATGTCGCAGACTCCCCTGTGCCACGAAGGTCTGGCAGCAGTACCGCCCAGCCCTCGCGCTGCGCACAACGCACCTCGGCGAGCTTCGCAGCCTCGCCCTTGCCGCCTTCATCCAGCACAATCAGCACAGGCGCAAGGTGATCCGACCAGTTCAGGGGCAGGGTGAAAACCGCGTCGAGCGTGATCCCTGGCTCGGTGCGAAGCGTGAGCCGTTGCGCGTGTAGGTCAGGAAATGAAATGTGGTTCGAGACACGAGCCGCAAGCGGAGTTCGCGCCGGGAACGGACCAAGCGCGCGCCTTAGTCCGTCAGCCGTGACCGCGGGGCGCTGCTTCCGCAATAGCTCCGCCCGGCGTTTGGCGAGCTCTAAGACGGGGCCGTTCGAGTCGATCGGATGAGGCAGACACGTGCCAGCGGAGTCGACAGGGGCTGCGCTTTGCGGCAGTTCCGCGCTCGACCTGTTGTGGGGGACCTGCCACTGTGGGTTGAACAGCAGATGTCCCGATTCGGATGAGCAAGCCTGCGTGCCGACCAGCTTCCGGATGAGGAAGTCAGCGACAGCATGCCGCATGCCTGGCAAGAGGCCGTGCCCACCTGGAACCTCAACGTACTCAAACGTGTCGTCATTACCTTCGCGTTCCAGCAAGCACCGAATCTCATGCACTACCTCCCTCGCTCCGCCAATGGGGAATCCGGGATCCTCAGTGGCGTTGGCCACGAGAAGCTGCCTTGGCGAGACACAGGAAAGGATTTGACCAATGGTTCCGACGGTGCACAGAGTGGGCAACTGATTGCAGAGGTCAACCCAGCTGTCCCAGCCAGTGCCGAACGCGGCATCACGAATCTGGCTGAGGTGAGTGTTTACCATGCACGCAATCGCGGCGACGCTGATCCGCTCATCGAGTACCGACGCGAATATCGAGGAGAATCCCCCGCCTGAGGCGCCGACGACTCCTATTCGGGAGGAGTCGATATCGTCGAGTTCAGCGAGTAAATCGACGCCCGCCAGGCTGTCATTGACCATTAATCCTAAGGAGGTCAAGCCGACAAGCAGCGGAGCCAACTGACCGTGTTGGTGCCACCCGATGCGCCTTTCGCCCTGCCCCAGAGTGTCGTAGCAGAGCACAGCGATCCCATTCGTGGCCAGGTACTGATTGAAGCTCTGTATGTCGGCGGCTAGCTTCGCGTCCTCCATCCAATGTCCCGGAGGATGAACGACACCGGGATGCGGACCCTTACTGTGCGGCAGATAAAGAAGTGCGGGCACTTGCAGTCCACGCGCTGCCTGGTAGACGATCTTTTCAACATCAAATCCGTCGGCGGCAATTCTTTCGCTCGCGCAATACTTCCGACCTTGATCAATCCGATCCATTCCGAGAGCATCACGCAGGCGTCGCTTCACATCAGTTCTAGCCGCCGTGCCGGGACCGAAACTAGCCGATTGCGATGAATGTGCCGCGAGCTCGGCTGCCCGCTTCAGAACAAAGTCCTGGACCATTGCCGCCCTCGGGGGTTCAGTCAGGAGCTCAGCAAAGGATTTCATCGTGGTCCTTCGGCATCAGACGTTTAGGACGGGGGTTGAAGCTCCTCGAGACCGGCCGCGCTACCGACCGGGCAGTCATCCAGTGCACCCACGGCGATGTGATCTACGGCATACGACATAAGTGATGTGATCTACGGCATACGGCATAAGTTATGCTAAATACTATTGGCCGTCAACGGCCGGTTAACAGGCCGTCGCAGAAGCGCCGTGCCGATCGCTACTGCCACGGTCGCACCTGATAGGAGCACCAATGGGCAAGGTTGAGAGCGTCGATCCGCGCGGACGGGCACGGTGATTGGAGCCCTGGGCGATAGCTCGGCGCCTGGCGATGTCGACCTCGCACATAGCGCCGCTGCGAGTGCCGCGCCGGCTTTGGACGCTTTCGGGCGGGCCGGTCGAGCCGCAATGCTGCGACGGATGGGCAGTGAGTTCGAGTCGCAGCGCGTCGAAGTGGTCGCTCTTGCCGAGCGCGAGACCGGCATCGGCACCGCACGACTCAACGGGGAGTTGGCAAGCATCGCATTCCAAAATGCGGCTGGTCGCTGATGTTCTCGACGAGGGCTCATACCTTGAAGCAATCATTGATCAGTCGGTCACGACCGCGATGAGACCCCACCCCGGCCTTCGAAGAATGCTCGTGCCCATCGGGCCTGTGGCTGTGTTCGGCGCAAGTAACTTCTCCCTCGCCTTCTCGGTCCCCGGCGGCGACGCCGTCTCCGCGCTTGCCGCGGGCTCGCCGGTAGTCATAAAGGCCCACGATTCGCATCCGGCAACCTCGAATCTGTGTGCCGAACTGCTCCGCAAGGTGGTCGGCGATATCGGCGCACCCGACGGCACAGTTGGCCTTCTTCACGGCCAAGCTAGCGGCGCAAAGCTCGGTACCCACCCGGCTGTCAAAGCCGTTGGCTTCACCGGATCCTTGTCTGTGGGTCGTGAAATATTCCAACAACGAAGAACTGCTCGCTCAGTTGCCAATGCTGCCTTCATCGCTCACCGCCACCATCCACAGCCAACCGGTGAAAGCGGAGTTCGCGCAGGAGGTCACCATGGCGGCCCTTGGCCATCAACCAATACATCACAGACCTCGGTTGGCCCGACTGCCATCAGGCGGTTTCTTCGTCCACTAACATGGCAAGACTCACCCGAGCACCTTCTACCGGTCGAGCTTCGCGAAGACAACCGTGACGTGCCTCGACGTATCGACGGCGAACTCGTCCAGGCAGCATTGCCTCGGCAGATGACCGAACAGGGATAAATATGCGCACTACGCCATCTGTCGAGTGCCATTACTCGGATCGTCCGGCACATACCTGCCGGTGGAGGGTTTGAACACGATGGCATCTGTCACGTTCGAAAATGCAAGCCGCACCTTTCCGGGTCACGAACGGCCCGCGGTCGATCGCTTGAATCTGAAGGTTGACGACGGAGAGTTCCTTGTACTCGTCGGACCGTCAGGGTGTGGTAAGTCCACATCGTTACGAATGCTCGCCGGACTGGAACCCGTTGATAGGGGCCGCATCCTGATCGACAACGACGACGTCACTGATGTGGAGCCCAAGGATCGCGACATCGCGATGGTGTTTCAGAACTACGCGCTCTACCCCCACATGTCGGTGGCCGAAAACATGGGGTTCGCGCTAAAGATCGCCGGGGTCGGCAAATCCGAGATTGCGCAGCGCGTGCGAGAAGCGGCGAGGATTCTGGAACTGGAATCCTTTCTGGACCGCAAACCCAAATCCCTTTCAGGCGGCCAACGGCAGCGAGTGGCGATGGGCCGGGCGATCGTGCGGCGGCCGCGCGCGTTCTTGATGGACGAGCCTCTGTCCAACCTCGACGCGAAACTGAGGGTGCAAACTCGTAGCCAGATCGTGCAGTTACAGCAGAGATTGGGGGCAACGACCGTCTACGTCACCCACGACCAAATCGAGGCGATGACCATGGGTGACCGTGTCGCCGTCCTCAATGAGGGCGTTGTTCAGCAGTGCGGCACGCCGCGGGAGATGTACGCAAGGCCAGCGAACCTGTTTGTCGCCGGGTTTCTCGGGTCACCGAGTATGAATCTGGTTGCGCTGCCGGTCATCGAGGGCGGTGTTCGCTTCGGCGACATCACTATTCCGGTGCCCAGAAGAATTCTCGGCGGGGCAGATTCGAGGCACGTGACCGTGGGTGTTCGTCCGGAGGATCTGCAGATCGTCAACTTGGGCCTAGAATTCGAGGTCGATCTCGTCGAAGAGTTGGGTGCCGACGCATACGCATACGGGCGAGCCAACATCAATGGATCGCAGGATGGATCGCAGCAGACGCTGGTCGCTCGCGTCGATTGGCGCCATCCGCCGCTTAAAGGTGATCGGGTACATTTGGCCCCGGTCGGCGGGCACGCACTCCACGTCTTTGATACGGAGAGCGGTGCGCGACTGTCGTGATCTTCGGTCAACCCGCGATCTCCAGGTCGGCGATGCGCTCACGAACCCGGAGTGTGATCGAATATGCCGACTTTACCGGTAGCGCTGAATAATACTGTGGCACAATAGCTCCCCTACGGGGAGCACTATTCGCCTATGTGTAGCTGAATTTCATCACACAATCCGCATTTCTCGTGCGCCGCATAGCGTCGAGTTACGTCAACCTACATACCGCCCATGCCGGACACGGCGCCCATCATCGGTGACATCGCGCCATCACCCATGCGTGAGCAAACTGCCCCGTAGCCGTCGGCACCACCGCGAATCAACTGCGCCAGCATCACATTGCGCTGTTCAGACATCTTCAACAGCGACTTCGCGCGAGCCAACTCCGACTGCAGATGATCCACCAACCGGCGCTTACCAGCCGCGGTATCGGTACTGGGCGCGATCGCCGCCACCCCGCGCCTCGAGCAGACACTCGATCGCCAATGCACGGCCGGTCGCCGGCTGGTGGGCCGTCGAAAATTGGGCCCCCACAGGCTTCATCGCACGCCGCCCGCAGTTCCACGACTCCGCCGGGTGTCATCAACGACACCGGTCATCCCGCTACGCCCGGACTGCGATGCATCCGCGGCACCACCAAAACCCCATCCGGTCACCGCATAAGCGCCGATCACGTTGTCCAACGCCAACACCCGGCCACCATCGGCCGCCAGATGCATCGACGACGCCGCACCACCCCAACCCGCAACCACTGCCCCGGCCGCAGTGTTCCCCCCACCGGGCGCTACGACGCCGCACACCCATCGAGACGTACAACGACCGGCCCAAGGCATTCCCGACCGGCTACCAGATCCCCCCGCACTACCGCGTGCGCCACGACAAAATCGACGCCGCCGGCGTCATCACCATCCGATACAACAGCCACCTGCACCAC
>Ga0163162_10003341_pt1 | contig 15350 bp, 9 predicted proteins | sample S55metaG_FD_115310 | JGI IMG/M metagenome (GOLD analysis project Ga0163162, IMG submission 115310) | Switchgrass rhizosphere microbial communities from Kellogg Biological Station, Michigan, USA - S5-5 metaG | ecosystem: Host-associated > Plants > Roots > Rhizosphere > Soil | place: USA: Michigan...
CGAATAAACAATAAGTAGATCTCGCTCGCCCAGATGGAACTTGCGGGATTCGAAGCAGGCGGATTCGAACATCCCCAGCGCAAAAGCGTCCGGAGCCAGTATTTCCACCTTTCCCGTAGCAGAACGGAACAGATAAGCCGGATTATGCCCCGCACTGATGAACTGGCCCTCGCCACCGGGACTCAATAAGAACACGAAAAGCGTTACGAACTGGAAGGGCAGAGATTTATCGCACAGGAGCTGGTTCACGCGTTTCAAGACGTCCTGCGGCGCGGTCCCGGAGCGGAACTCCATATTCAGTGCGCCCAACACCATCGAACTGAGCAGCGCCGCGGACATCCCCTTGCCGGAGACGTCCGCCAGAACTCCCATCCACTCCCCCGAACTCAGTTGCAGAAAATCATAGAAATCGCCGCCCACGTAGCGGGTCGGCTGGTTGAAGGCGTGGATGTGAAAGCTTTCGAACTTAGGCAGGCAACGGGGCAGGAGACTTTCCTGAGTCTCTTGCGCCAAGGCTAATTCCTGCTCGCTCTTCTTCCTCTCCTCGATCGTCTTGAGGCGAATGATTTCGCGGCTGGTCTCCAGATCCCGCACGGTCTGCTCCAGCGTCTCGCGGTGCCGCTTCGCCGCGCTGTGCAACAGCCGCACTTCCAGAATGTTGTGGACTCGGGCCCGCAGCTCGGCCAGATCGAACGGTTTGCTCACGAAATCCTTGGCTCCCGCTTCGAGCGCGCGCAGCTTGTGGTCCGGCTGCGCGGTGATGACCAGCACCGGAAGATAGTCCTCCGCATCGATTTCCTTCAGACCCTCCATCACCTGGAATCCGTCCATCACGGGCATTTGCAGATCCAACAGTATTAGGTCGTAGCAATGATCGCGGTGCATCTTACAGACGGCCTGCGGATTGGTCGTCGACTGAAAGCAGGTATAGCCGGCGACGCGCAGCATGCCCTCGATCAGCAGGACATTGGCTGGCTTATCGTCGACCACCAGGATCTTGGCGTTTAGAATATCGGATTGGCTGACCATGGCCTTGGTTCGGCTCTACTTGATCTGAACGGTTTCTTGTTCCGCAAATTTAAGCGCCGCTTCGAGCGTGTCCATGAATTCGTGGATCTTGATCGGCTTGGTCAGATAGCGGAAGAAGCCGGCCTGTAGCCCTTTTTCGATGTCCCGCGGCATGGCATTCGCACTTAAGGCAATTACCGGGATATGCGCGGTCGCCGGATCGTCGCGAAGGATTTTGAGGGCTTCAATGCCGCTGATGCCGGGAAGATTGATGTCCATGAGTATGAGCTCAGGCTGGTTGGCCCGCGCGAGCTGAATGCCGGTGTTACCATCTCGGGCGCTCAGCAGGCGAATGTCGGGACGCCGCGCCATCAATTGCTCGATAAGTTTCAGATTCGCGGGATTGTCCTCCACGTAGAGCAGGGTTCGCAGGGGTGCGCTGCCCGGAGCCTGCTCCGTTGCAATCTCCATGCGTGCAGTGAGGTCCGTTTCAAGCTGCGGCTCGCTCGCGGAGTTCAGTTCGAACCAGAACACGCTACCCAAGCCGACAGTGCTGTCAACGCCGATGATTCCTCCCATCATTTCCACCAGCCGCTTGCTCATCACCAGGCCGATGCCGGTTCCTTCTTCCGTGCCCCGCTCTTGTCCCAGACGATTGAACGGCTGAAATAGCTGCTGCAGCATCTCGCTTGGCAACCCCGCACCGGAATCCGTAACGCTGACGCGAACACGCTCCGGCGTATTCATCGTGCAATCGACCACCACCGTTCCATTCGGCTGGTTGTACTTGATCGCGTTCGAGAGAAGATTAATGAGAACCTGCTTCAAACGAGTGCGGTCGGCGTCCACGAAGTACGGGGTGCTCGAATGGGGAAAGGTCATTTTGATGCCTCGTTTTTCCCCCTGCGGCTCGATCATGGCCTGACATTCCAGCAGGACGTCGGTCAGTGAAGTCGGTTCCCGGGAAAGCGCCAGCTTGCCGGACTCGATCTGCGCGAGATCGAGGATCTCGTTGATCAGCTCCAACAGGTACCACCCCGCCTTGAGAATCTGGTCGATACTGGCGGTTTGCGCGAGCGTTGGCGGCGGGGAATCCGAATTCATGAGCTGGGCGAAACCCAGGATGGCGTTGAGCGGCGAGCGAAGTTCATGGCTCATGCTCGACAGAAAATCCGATTTGGTGAGGTTGGCTTTTTCCGCCGCGGCCCGGGCGCGCTCGAGTTCTGCATTATTTTCCTGCAGCGTGTGCTCAAAACGTTTGCGCTCCGTGACGTCGCGCGCTGCGGCAAATACTCCCTGTAGTTTGCGGTCGCGGTCGTGAAAGGTGGTCGCATTGTAAGAGACCACTGTCTCTTTGCCATCCCGTGCGCGCGCGGTCAGCTCGTAATCGGTGACCTTGCTTCCGCTGAGCACTCGCTTGATGCCCGCCTCGGCGCGGTCCGGATCGGTAAAGAAATTCTTGAACGGCGCGCCAATCAGTTCGTCGCGCGTGCAGCCCGTGAGCGCCTCCATCTGCTTGTTGACGTCGGTGATGATGCCCGCCGGATCGGTGGTCATCAACGCGTCGATATTGGATTCGATCAGCGAGCGGGTATAGAATTGCTGATCGCGCAGCCGCTGATCCAGCTGCATCTGCTCGGCTTCCACTTGTTTGCGCGCCGTATTGTCGGTGCCAATCAACAGGTAGCCGATGATCCCGCCCAGTGCGTCGCGCAGCGCCGTGACCGATACCACCGCCGGAAACCGGCTGCCATCCTTGCGGATGTACGTCAATTCGTAAATATCTTCGATACCTCGCGACGCCTTGAAAACGAGTGCCTCGAAGCCGGGCGTAATCGGGGTCGCCAGCTCCAGACTCAGTGCTTGGGCTCGCGCAATCACCTCCTGCGGATCGGAGATGTCGGCGGGAGTGATCTTATCCACCACTTCGATGGCTGCATAGCCCAGCATGCGCTCGGCGCCTACATTGAAGAGCTGAATGACACCTTTCTCGTCGGTGGCGATGCTGGAAAAATTTTCGCTGTTGAAAATCGCGCTCTGCAGGGCGCCCGCTTTGAGCAGGGCGTCTTCGGCCGCCTTGCGAGCCGTATTGTCGGTTCCGATCAACAGATAGCCGATGATTCCACCCAGATCGTCGCGCAGCGCCGTAACCGATACCACGGCTGGAAACCGGCTGCCATCTTTACGGATGTAGGTCAGCTCATAAATATCTTCGATGCCGCGCGACGCCTTGAAAACCAGCGCCTCGAAGCCAGGCGTAATCGGCGTCGCCAGTTCCAAACTCAGTGCTTGGGCGCGCGCAATTACCTCCTGCGGATCGGAGATGTCGGCGGGAGTAATCTTGTCCACTACCTCGATAGCCGCATAGCCCAGCATGCGCTCGGCGCCCACGTTGAAGAGTTGAATCACGCCTTTCTCGTCGGTGGCGATACTCGAGAAATTCTCACTGTTGAAAATCGCGCTTTGCAGCGCCCCGGTCTTGAGCAGGGCTGCTTCGCGCCGGACTTCAGTTACACCATCCGCCGTGGCAATGGCATCTTCGGAAACGGACATTTCCAACCTCCGTCGAACCTGTCGACCGGCCCGGGCCTTGAAACCTTTAGTGCACGAGTCGCACCATCTTTGGCACTCAAACTACTGGGTCCACGGTGCTGACCGAAAGACGCCTATTTGACCAGTAACGATATACGGTCAGGTGCCCAAAGATGGTCACAAATCGCAATTCCCTTCCGGATCGGGTAAGATCGCTCCATGAACCGCCGCAATCTTGTCAAATCGGCACTTCTCGCGGCGGTATCCGCAGCAGCCGCCGCGCCGCAAATCGACCCGGAAGAACTGACGATTGACGACATCCAAAAAGGCTTCCGGTCCGGCCACTTCACCTCGCAATCCCTGACCGAAGCCTACCTGTCCCGCATCGATGCAATCGACCGCCATGGCCCAGCGATTAATGCCGTGATTGAGATCAATCCGGACGCGCTCAAGATCGCGGCCGAACTCGATCGCGAACGGCAGGCCAAAGGCGTCCGCGGCCCGCTGGATGGCGTTCCGGTGCTAGTCAAGGACAATATCGACACCGGCGATATGGGCACCACCGCCGGCTCCCTCGCTCTGTTGGGAGCGCCCGCGCCGAAGGACGCCTTCATCGTCTCCCGTCTCAGAGCCGCCGGTGCGGTTCTGCTGGGCAAGACCAACCTGAGCGAGTGGGCGAACTTTCGCGGCGATCACTCCACCAGCGGCTGGAGCGGCCGCGGCGGCCAGACCAAGAATCCCTACGCGCTGAATCGCAATCCATCGGGGTCGAGCTCCGGTTCGGGCGCCGCGGTTGCCGCGAGTTTGTGCGCGGTCGCGGTGGGCACCGAAACCGACGGCTCCATCGTCTCGCCCGCTTCGATCAACGGTCTGGTCGGCATCAAGCCGACGGTTGGCTTGGTCAGCCGCAGCGGCATCATTCCGATTTCGGCCAGCCAGGACACCGCCGGGCCCATGGCGCGCACAGTGCGCGACGCGGTCCTTCTCCTGAACGCGCTGGCCGCGACAGATCCCGCGGACCCGGCCACGGCGGGCGCTCCGAAAACCCGTCCCGACTATGCCCAGTTTCTCGATAAAAGCGGTCTGCGCGGGGCTCGCCTCGGCATTGTACGCAAGTCGTTCGGCTTTAATGCCGGCGTCGACAAGCTGATGGAGCACTCGATCGCCGCCATGAAAAGCGCCGGCGCCGAGATTATCGATCCCATCGAGATTCCGCTCGACAGCCAGATTAGTGAACCGGAAAGTGAAGTGCTACTTTATGAGTTCAAAGCGGGATTGAATGCCTACCTGAAAACGCGCGGCCGAACGGAGACTCTGGCCAGCCTGATCGCGTTCAATGAAAAGAACCGCGCTCGCGAGCTCGACCATTTCGGACAGGAACTGCTTTTGAAAGCCGAGAAAAAGGGCCCGCTTACCGACGCGGCGTATCGCAAGGCTCGCGCCGAATGCATCCGCTTGACCCGCACCGAGGGCATGGACGCCGCCTGTTCCAAACACCGACTCCAGGCCCTGGTGGCTCCCACATCCTGTCTGGCGTGGCTCACCGATTACATCAACGGCGACAGCGCTAATGGAGGTTGCTCCACGCCTCCCGCCGTCGCCGGCTACCCGCACATCACCGTGCCCGCGGGCCTGGTGCATGGATTGCCGGCCAGCATCTCCTTTTTCGGACCTGCATGGTCAGAGCCTACTCTCATCAAAGTTGCCTATGCCTTCGAGCAGGCCACCGAAGCGCGCCGCAAACCCACCTTCGCGCAGAGCGTTTAGATCTACTTCGCGAGCGCTGGCAGCGTCGTGAAGGTGTGAGCGGCGGCGGGAATGCGAATTCCCAGAACGCCGATCTGAGCGTTGGCGGGCGTATCGAACTCGATGGTGCCGCGAATTCCCGCGGTCGCCGGATATTTGCCGCTCCCGAGTGTAAACGAAAGATGCCCGTTCGGAGCGAGGGTAATGGTGTCCGTCGCGATCCGCGCCCCCGTGGCGTCGCGCACCGTCACCGGAACATTCACCACTTGCGTCGCGACACTGTTAATCGCAACGCCGGTTGAGATGTCACCGGTATTGTCGAACGCCAATATGTAGGCGTTGGCGTTGCGGTTCTCGATCGGCACCACGGCTTCCTGGCCGTCGAGATTGTAGCGGAAGATCACGAACCCGCCGACATTGCCATTTGTCGCAAGCTGCGCCGAGCCAACCGTCGGCGCCGGATCGGACTGCGGAGCGGCGCTCTCAACGATCAGCGTCGCCCCAGCGGGAATGAGGCGGTTTACCGTCGGAGCCACCGTGGCGCTGCCGCCTCCGGATTGCGGGAAGGAAAGCGGCAAGGACAACGGGCTGCCATTGTCGTCGAAAAAATTCAAATTCACTTGCGCCGCGATAGCGCCGACGTTGACCAGCACAAACGTAGTTTGCCAGCCGTTACCCGTCGCAAGGTGCGCGATGGCGCCGCCATTGGTTCCGACGTTAGCGATCGCCGGAATGGTCGTGAGTGCATTATTCGGCGGCGTAAAACGAAGACCCAGCACACTGATCCGCCCCCCGGCGGGCGTGTCGAATTCAATGGTGCCGCGTCGATCCGCCGTGACCGGGAATCCCAGCACTGGATCCGCCAGCCCGAACGACGTATGTCCGTTGCCAGCCAGTGAAATCGCGGTCCCCGGAGCACTGATGACCGTTCCATCGTCGCTGCGAATAATCACTGGTATGGACGCGGTCTGCGCTGAGATGTTCGCCACTGCCACACCTAACGTCAGGCCTCCGGTATTGTCGAAGGCCAGCAGGTAGGAACGTGCGCTGCGGGTTTCTAGCGGCACCACCGCTTCCTGCTTGGTCGCAATCTGGTGGAAAATGGCGAGCCCATCCACAGAACCTGTGGCCATCAGTTGAGCAGAACCCACCAGCACCGGGGACACTTGCGCTCCCGCTGTATCCACAATCAATGTTGCATTGGGGGTCACCGTGCGATCGAGCGAAGCCGCCAGCATCGGCGATGCCGCCGCAGGTTGCAGTGGAAACGCGAGCGGCAGCGTCAGCGCGCCATTGCCGCTGGGGTCGATTGCATCGCCCGAAAAACTCAGCCGTGCGATCGCCGAAATCGTGTCTTTGTTCACGATCGTAAATGCCGTGGTCCAGTTTTCCGCGGCCGCGAGATGGGCTAACGAACCGATGAACGCCAAGCCGGGTAATGTGCCCGCTTCCTGTTCTAGTGTGAAACTAACGCCTGCAAGCGCGATCGCGGAAGAGCGGTCCCCGCCCGCGTTCACCGCTACCAAATAAGTGACCGTACCGTTGCCACTGCCTGTTGCGGAACTCGTGAGCGTGACCCATCCCGGGATGCCGGTCACATTCCAGGCGCATCCCTGCGGCGCCGTGATCGCGATACTCCCGTTTCCTCCGGCCGGCGTGAACGCCTGCCCGCCCGCGTTCAGCCCGTAGGAGCATTGCGCGCTTGCGGTTACCCCGCCACAAATAACGATTGCAAGCGCAAAGAGCGCATACTGCCGGACGTGCATCGAGCCTCCTGGTACTTGCGCCGCCCGCGGGGCTCGACCGCACACCGATAAGGCGCCTGCATTCAACGTCATTTCGGCACTGGTCTATGCCGTCAGGGTCTTATCGTCGTCGCTCGCACATCTTGCAGTTATTTCGGTGGTGGCCACAGTAAACCCGTAGATTTTTGTGTATATTCAACACTTCCCAACCGTCCTGTAATATAGCTGTAACAGACAGACTGTTACTCTTATATGAGAAGTCTATGAAGAAAATCGCTCTCATTGAAGACGATACCGACCTCTATAACCTGGTCCAGTACAACCTGGATAAGGAAGGCTTCCAGGTGGTGGGATCGCAGACCGGAAAGGGCGCGCTCGATCTCTGCCGCCGCGAGCATCCCGACCTGGTGATCCTCGACATCATGCTGCCGGATTCCGACGGCCTCGAAATCTGTAAAGGCATCCGCGCAAATACTGACCTGGCGAATACGCCGGTGATTTTCTTGACGGCGCGCGCCTCTGAAACCGACCGCATCGTGGGCCTGGAGCTAGGCGCCAACGACTACATCGTCAAGCCATTCTTCGTGCGCGAACTGATCGCCCGCGTGAAGATTCACTTCCGCGGCGACAAGCCCGTGAACAAAGTGCTGCGCTCGGGCGACCTCGAACTCGACCGCACCCGCTGCATCGTGCGCCGCGGGGTCGAAGAACTCACGCTCACTGCCACCGAGTTCCGGCTGCTGGAATTCCTGATGAGCCGGCCGGGAGTAGTCTTCAGCCGCGAACAGTTGCTTGATGCAGTATGGGGCCACGACCGCGCGGTCACCGACCGCACCGTCGATGTCTACGTGTTGCGCCTGCGCCAGAAAATCGAGCAGGAAGACGGTCCCGCTTTTATCCGCAGCGTCCGCGGGTTCGGATATAGTTTCAACGTCGAAGTCCCGCAAGAACAGCTACAATAAAAATCCGGTGCCCCGCCCGGCTCATTCATGTTCGACTGGCTGTTCGCAGACCCCCTTCTTCCAGGAACGCCTGCGCCCGATTTCTCGCTCCCGGATCAGGATGGCAAAATCGTATCGCTAGCCGCATTGCGCGGCCACAACGTGGTATTGGTTTTTTATCCCGGCGACGACACCACCGTCTGCCGCCAGCAGTTGTGCGAGTTCCGCGACCGCTGGGCCGACGCGCAGCAAAAGAACACGCTGGTCTACGGCGTAAACCCGCAGAGCGCCCAAAGCCATGCCAAATTCATCGGCAAGAGCCGCCTGCCGTTTCCTCTTCTAGTCGACCAGGGTCAAAAAACCGGCGCTCTCTACAAGGCCAAGGGCTTGATTGTGCGACGGACGGTGTATTTGATTGGCCCCGACGGCGTCATACTCTTCGGCCAGCGCGGCACACCCGATCCCGACCTGGTGCTTTCGCATGCTGCCTAGGGTCACATTGCCAAAGTTCTACCCCATCCTCGATCCCGAAATCGCGGCTCGTCACGGTGTCGATCCCGTGACTGCCGCCGAACAGTTGCTCGAAGGCGGCGCAACGATCCTCCAATTCCGTCACAAGGGATTTTTCTCGCGCGAAGTATTCGCGCAACTGGAGCGTGTGGCCCAATTGTGCTGCGATGCGGGTGCGTTGTTCGTCGTGAACGATCGCGCCGATCTCGCCGCTCTCACCGGCGCAGCTCTGCACCTAGGCCAGGACGATCTGACGCCCTCCGCGGCGCGCAAAGTAGTCGGCGCGAAGACGCTCATCGGATTCTCCACTCACAACGAGGCTCAACTCCGGGCCGCTGCCGCCGAGCCCGCCGACTACCTTGCGCTCGGACCCATCTTCGGCACGGCGTCGAAACAAAATCCGGATCCCATCGTTGGTCTCGATGAACTGCGTCGTCTGCGTCCGCTTACTAATTTCCCTCTGGTTGCCATTGGAGGCATCACGCGCAGCAATGCGCGATCGGTCCTCGACGCGGGCGCCGACTCCGTTGCAATCATCGGCGATTTGTTCGCCGACAGTAGTACTGTGCGTACGCGCACCGAGGAATGGGTGGCTCTTACACGCAACACACAAAATGTTTGACACCGGTGGAAACCCGGCATATTATGGACTTATCACTGAGGAAGGAGGTGGTCCAGTCTAATGATATCTGGAAGTAGTAGTTACTACAGCACTCTAACCACGCGTGAGGTGGCTGACTCTTAATCCCGAACCTCTATTGTTCAGGTTTCGTTTCAGTGACGAAGCCGCTCCTCCTCTGGACCGGCTGCTTCACGCTGAAGCTCGAGTCTCTAGTAAGAACCCCGTACGGCCTGTTAAGGTCGTGCGGGGTTTTTCATTTCGCGGACCGATAAACCGAAAATCTTGCAACTCGTAGTCCAGCCTTTTCGCTATGCTATATGGCTTAGAGTGAAGCTTCTAATCCGCCCCGCGTACATCGCGATTCTCGCGCTTCTTCCGGGGTGTGCCTTGGGCCAAACCTGCGCGCCTGGCGAGTTGCGCGTTTTCGTGGTGGATTCCGAGTCCGGGCCCGTGTTCGACGCCGACGTGCGTATTGCCTCCGGGACGCAATCCTTGGGGCAATCCAGCACATTGTCTCTAGGAGCGGTCGATTTCGCGAACCTGCCTTGCGGTCCGGTCAACGTCTCCGCAGCCAAACAGGGCTTCGATGCAGGCAGCGGCGACCTTACCATGACCAGTGCCGCTCGGGCTCAAATCACAATCACTTTGAGGCCACAAGCCCAGCGTTCAAGCATCGAGGTGACCGCCGCCGCGGCTCCCATTGAACAGGCTTCCTCACAAAGTACCGAGGTGCGGCTCGCCGAAGTAAAAATCCTCCCGACCAAGCCCGCCACGGTTTCCGAGATCCTTCCTCTGGTGCCCGGCATCGTGCAGTCTCCGGACGGCGAGCTCAAGATCGACGGCGCAGGCGAGCAGCGCAGCGCCCTCGTGATCAACCAAACCGACGTCACCGATCCCGCGACTGGCAAGTTCGGTCAGACTATTCCAGTGGATAGCATCGAGTCGGTGAACGTCCTCAACACTCCCTTCCTGGCGCAATACGGCCGTTTCACCTCCGGTGTAATTGCCGTCGATACCCGCCGCGGCGGCGAGAAATGGCACGCTGAGCTCAACGATCCGTTCCCCGACTTCCGCATCCGCAGTTGGCATATGCGTGGCATTCGGGACGTGTCCCCGCGCTTCGTGCTGGGTGGTCCGCTGCTGCGCAATCGGCTGTTCATCAACACCGCGCTCCAATACAACTTTCAACGAGAATCCGTCCTGACGTTGCCCTTCCCTCACAACGAGTCGAAAAAAGAGTGGATCAATTCCTTTACGCAACTCGATCTGGTGCTGTCGCCGAAACAGATCGTGACGGCCACGTTTCACTTCAGCCCCCAACACATCAATTTCGTCAACCCGGATTACTTCAATCCGCAAGCCGCCACGCCCAGTTATCGCCAGCACAACTACGTGGGAACGGTCGCCGACCACTGGGGCCTTTTCGGCGGCATTCTCGACAGCAGCCTTTCGATACAGCGCTTCAATGTCGTCATCGGCTCGCAGGGCGATGCCGAGATGGTACTCAATCCCCTGCGCAACAGCGGCAATTATTTCGCCGTCCAGAATCGCGATGCCAGCCGTACCGAGTGGCTTGAAACCTGGTCCCTGGTCCCCCTCCGCGCCGCCGGGACCCACCTCATAAAGATGGGGACTTCCCTAACCGGCTCCAGCGATGACGGCCAGTTCACCTACCGGCCCGTCAACATTGTGAACAATACCGGGCAATTACTGGAACGGATAGACTTCTCCAATCGCAATCCCTTCAGCCGCACCGATTCAGAGCTGACCGCCTTCGCGCAGGATCACTGGTCTCTGGGCCCCAGAATCTCTTTCGATTACGGCTTCCGCATCGAGCATCAGAGGCTTCCCGACAGTCTTCGCATCGCACCCCGCGCCGGAATTGTCGTCGCCCCGTTTCCTGGTGAGCGGACCGTGTTCCGCGCGGGGTTTGGTCAGTTTTATGACCATGTCCCGCTCAACGTCTATACCTTCGCGCGCTATCCGCAAAGGACCGTGACGTTTTATAACCCCGACGGTTCCATCAATGGCGCGCCTATCGTGTATCTCAACGTAATCGGAAGCATCACCGGTCCGCGATCGTTCTTCGTTGATGGCCAACAAGTAGCCGGCGCGTTCTCTCCGCGCGGGGCGACGTGGAACGTGCAGGTGGAGCACACCTTTGCGCAATGGTTCCGTTTGCGTGGCGTGTATTCCGATAATCGCTCTGTCGGGCTGGTGGTCTTTGAGCCCAGCACCACCGCAACGGGCAACGAGATTGTGCTCAACGGCGATGGCAGCTCACGCTACCGGCAAGCGGAAATCACGGCGAAATTCAACTGGAAGGAACGGCAGCAACTGAATTTTTCCTATACTCGCAGCCACGCGGAGGGCAGTCTCAATAGCTTCGACGGCTATCTCGGCAATCTTCCCAATCCGCTGGTGCGCCCAGACGTTTACGCCCGCCTGCCCGGCGATCTGCCCAACAGGCTCCTGTGGTGGGGCAGCCTCAGTATTCACCGGCCGCAACTGCAGATTCTGCCGATCGTCGAATATCGCAGTGGCTTCCCCTATTCCGCTTTGAACGTGATGCAGGACTACGCGGGCATCCCCAATTCCAACCGTTTCCCCAACTATTTCTCGCTCGACGCGCGCTTCGCGAAAGATTTCAAAGTCAGCCCCAAATACACCGTTCGCCTTTCTCTCACCGGCCTGAACTTCACCAACCACTTCAATGCCCTCGCCGTGCACGCCAACACCAGTGACCCGCTGTACAGCAATTTCTTTGGCGTTTACCACCGCCGCTATCGCGGTGACTTCGATATTATCTTCTGACTCGGCGCGTCATCGCCCGAATCGGGAACGTCTCCGTTGTGATAAGATCCACTGTTTGCGACTCGGTTACAAGGGAGCTAAGATCCGGTGAAAGTCTACGAAACCAGCGATATCCGGAATGTGGCGCTGATCGGCCATGGGCATTCCGGGAAAACCACTTTAGCAGCGGGATTGTTGTACACCACAGGCGCCACCAGCCGCCTCCTGCGCGTCGATGAGGGCGCCTCCGTTACCGATTTCGACGACGAAGAGATTGCCCGCAAGATCACCATTTCCACCGCCGTAGCCGCCGCCGAGTGGAATAAGAAAAAGATCAACTTGCTGGACACGCCCGGCTTCAATATCTTTATCAACGACACCAAAGCCTCGCTGGCGGCGGCCGATTCGGCCTTCGTTCTAGTGGACGGCGTGGCCGGTGTCGAAGTACAGACCGAAAAGGTGTGGTCCTACTGCGAGGACTTCCAGCTTCCACGCGCCCTCGTCATCAACAAACTCGACCGCGAGCGATCCAGCTTCGATCGCGCCCTCGAAAGCGTACAGTCGTTCTTTGGCCGCACCGCCATTCCGGTTCACCTGCCCATCGGGTCCGAGAAAGACTTTAAGGGCGTGGTGGATCTGGTGCAGATGAAGTCCTACACCTACACGCCCGATGGCGACGGTAAGGGAAAAGAAGGTGAAATTCCCGCGGACCTCGCCGATGCCGCCAAAGCCGCGCACGAAGCCCTGGTCGAAATGGTCGCCGAAGGGAACGACGCTTACCTGGAAGAGTTCTTCGACACCGGCACACTGCCCGTCGAACATATTCACGACGGCCTGCGCGAGGCGATTCGCCAGCGCCGCATGTTCCCGGTGCTGTGCACCTCGGCGTTGCACAATGTCGGGACCGACCTGGTTCTGAACTTCGCATTCGAATACTTTCCGGGCCCCGCCGAACGCGAACCTTGGAAAGGCACGCTCAACGGCGCCGAGAAGGAACGCAACGTCAAGGATTCCGAGCCGCTCTCGCTCTTCGTATTCAAAACCATTGCCGATCCGTTCGCCGGCCGCGTCACCTATTTCAAGGTGGTCTCCGGCATCCTGCGGAATGACGCGAATGTGGTCAACGCCCGCAACAGCGGCGGCGAGCGCCTGTCGCACATCGGCACGCTACTCGGCAAAACCATCAACCCCATCACCGAATTGCACGCCGGCGACATCGGCGGCGTGGCCAAACTGAAAGACACGCTTACCGGCGACACCTTGGACGACAAGTCCTCGCTCATCGCCTATCCGCCCGTGCAGCTGCCCGAGCCCTCCATCGCCTACGCCATCTCCGCCAAGACGCGCAACGATGAAGACCGCATGGGCAACGCCATCCACAAGATCCTCGAAGAGGACCAGTCCCTGCGCTTCTACCGCGATCCCCAGACCAAGGAATTTTTGCTGGCCGGCAGCGGGCAGCAGCACGTCGAAATCATCGTCAGCCGTTTGAAGAAGCGCTACAGCGTTGACGTGCAACTTCACGCCCCCAAAATTCCCTATCGCGAAACCGTTCGCGGAAAAGCCGACGTGCAAGGCCGCCACAAGAAGCAGACCGGAGGCCACGGCCAGTTCGGAGATTGCTGGATCCGCCTGGAACCGCTCCCGCGCGGCGGTAAATTCGAATTCGCCAACGAAGTGTTCGGCGGCGCAATCCCGCGCAACTTCATCCCCGCCATCGAAAAAGGAATTGTCGAGACCGCCGAGAAAGGCTATCTCGCCGGCTATCCTGTGGTCGATTTCAAAGTGGTGGTCTACGACGGCTCGTATCACGACGTGGACTCGTCGGAGATGTCGTTCAAACTAGCCGCCCGCAAGGCTTTCAAGGCGGCCATGGAGCACGCCAAGCCCGCGCTGCTCGAACCCGTGATGAACGTGGAAGTGCAGGCGCCGGTTGAATTCGCGGGCGACCTGATGGGCGATATGAACGGCCGCCGCGGCCGCATCTCAGGCATGGATACCAAGGGCGGGACGCAGATCATCAAGGCGCACGTGCCTATGTCCGCAATGCTCAACTATCAAAACGCCTTGATCTCCATGACCCAGGGACGGGCCACGTTTCACATGACGTTCGATCACTACGATTTCGTCCCCGGCCCGCAAGCCGAGAAAATCGTCGCCGCCGCCAAGGCCGCGAAGACCGGCGAAGAGGAAGAAGAAGAGTAAAACTATTCCGCTTTGTCTGCCAGCACCCTCACGTGATTGTCACGGACCTCGACGAATCCACCCGTGATATGGAAGCTCTGCGTCTGGCCGCGTAGCGTCACCGAAAGCGTACCCTCGGCCAGTTCACTAAGCAGCGCGGCATGGCCCGGCAGGATGCCCATATAGCCATCCTTGCCAGGAATCTGCGCCGACTCCGCCTGCTGCTGCAGCACCAGCTTCTCCGGCGTCGCAATGTCGATCTGGAAAGTGTCTGCCACGGAAGGTTAACCCTTCTTCTTCATGTCTTCCCAGGTCTCGAGCACGTCGTCGATCGAGCCCTTCATGTAGAACGCCTGCTCCGGAATCTCGTCGTGCTTGCCTTCGACTACTTCCTTGAAACTGCGCACGGTATCGGCCACCTTGACGTACTTGCCTTTGAGGCCCGTAAACGCCTCTGCGACCGTAAACGGCTGCGACAGGAATCGCTGGATCTTGCGCGCGCGCGCCACCGTTGCCTTGTCTTCGTCGGACAGTTCGTCGACGCCCAGAATCGCGATGATGTCCTGCAGATCTTTATACCGCTGGAGAATCTGCTTCACCTGCTGGGCAACGTTGTAATGCTCTTCGCCGATGACGCGCGGATCGAGAATGCGCGATGTCGACGCCAACGGATCGACGGCAGGATAAATACCCAACTCCGAAATCGATCGCGACAAGTTCGTAGTCGCGTCCAAGTGCGCAAACGTCGTCGCCGGAGCCGGATCGGTGTAATCGTCAGCCGGCACGTAAATCGCCTGCACCGACGTGATCGAGCCGTTCTTGGTCGACGTGATTCGCTCCTGCAAATCGCCCATTTCTGACGCCAGGTTGGGCTGGTATCCCACCGCGCTCGGCATGCGGCCCAGCAGCGCCGACACTTCCGATCCCGCCTGCGTGAAACGGAAAATGTTGTCGATGAACAGCAACACATCCTGATTTTCTTCGTCGCGGAAATACTCAGCGACCGTGAGCGCCGTCAGCGCCACTCGCAAACGCGCCCCGGGAGGCTCCGTCATCTGCCCGTAGATCAGCGCGCACTTCGATTTGCGCCAGTCCTTCGGATCGATAACGCCGGACTCTTGAAACTCCAGCCACAAGTCATTTCCTTCGCGCGTACGCTCGCCGACGCCGGCGAACACCGACACGCCGCCATGTTTCTGCGCCAGATTACTGATCAATTCCTGAATGATGACGGTCTTGCCGACGCCCGCGCCGCCGAACAACCCGATC
>Ga0163162_10003354_pt1 | contig 15318 bp, 13 predicted proteins | sample S55metaG_FD_115310 | JGI IMG/M metagenome (GOLD analysis project Ga0163162, IMG submission 115310) | Switchgrass rhizosphere microbial communities from Kellogg Biological Station, Michigan, USA - S5-5 metaG | ecosystem: Host-associated > Plants > Roots > Rhizosphere > Soil | place: USA...
CGGTCCTATCATGATGACGTCCTTGTCTGGCGCCGGCAGGCGGAACAAATTATTTTTGTGTACATAGAAATCAAAAGAATCGTCCGCTTTCAATTCGGAAAGGAACTGTGAGCAATGGCCGAATTTTTCTTCCCCATTGATGCTAAAGCGGTCAAGCGCCACTGTTAGGTGAATTTCACCGCTATGCGCTTCGGGCGAAGACGCGATTGAATACAATCGGGGCGTAATGGGCTCCAGGATGGCAGCCAGCTGGTCGAAACTAACCGACTTGCCCGGCGGATAAATTTTAAGCAAGTCGACAAGGTCGATGGCTGTATCCGGAATTTCCTGCTGCACCAGGTTGGCATATTGCTTTAGTACGCGCAAAGGCAGGTTGAGGCAATTGAGTTTTTTGCGGATCAATTCCTCCACTATAAATTCTTCGTTCCTGTAAATGATTTTTTCTTCTGCCACCGCATCAGTGAGCGACAGTACGGCATTCACCGTTGCTTCACTGTTGTGCGGAATGATTCCAATTGAATCACCGGGCAAATAGTCTGCTTCCTCTGCGGCAATTTCAATATGGTAGGTGGCTTTGTTGGAGCCCAGGTCGTTCAAATTAACATTGCCCAACACCAATCCCGTGTGGTTCTTTTTGTGCGCCGGCTTTTTAGTTACGGGTTTTGCAACCGGAGCTGCAGCACCTGTACCATTTCCATTTCCCAAAACTCCAATCACCTGGTTGAACCAATCATTCACATCTCCTTCATAGTCCACATCGCATTTTAAAAGGGGAACAAGGCGCTGACCTCCCAATTTTTGAAACTGCGTATCTACATCTTCGCCCGCTTTGCAGAAAAGCGGATAAGCCGTATCGCCGAGGGCGAGTACGCCATATTTTAATTTATCGAGTTTAAAACCATTGTTGTGAATATGGTCGTAGAATTTCTTTGCAGCCGCGGGGGGATCACCATCACCCTGGGTACTGATGACAGTAAAGAAATATTCTTCCTTCGGCAAATCGTTCAGCCTGTATTGATCCAAACTCACTAGTTTCGCCTGCACGCCACTTTTCTTGGCCTTGTTTGCAAAATCCAGCGCTACCTTTTTTGAATTTCCGGTTTCAGTACCGTACGCGATGGTAATTTTATTCACCAGTGATTTACCCGCCACTTCCGGTTGGCCCTTCAACTCACTCTTCTCATCCCTGCAGGACAACAAGCCGTTGAGGTAACCTTCCATCCAGATGAGTTCATCCGGCGTGCAGGTTCGCACCAGTTCTAAAAAAGCATGTAGTTTATTTTCCGGCAACATGGTAGTCAATTATTTTTTGGTCGTTGGCCAGGTCCTTCGCGGGATCGGTCAGCGGTTCGAAATAGTAGGTTTGCACGCTCCCGCTGGGTTTGTACCATTGGAAGATGTTATGGAGTTCCACCACCTTTCCGATGATCACCAGGCTGGGTGATAAAAATGTTTTTCCTTCGCAGTCCCTGGTAAAATCTGAAAAACTGGTGCGATAGACTCTTTGAAAAGGTGTGGTGGCCTGTTCAATGATCGCCAAGGGCTTTCCGGGTTCCACACCATTATTGATAAAGCGATTCACCAGGTCGTTTAACTGCTGAACCGACATATAAAATACCAGGGTATCATTGGTGTTCGCCAATTCTTTCCAATAGGCCGGAGAAATAGATTCCGGTTTGTAATAAGTAAGGAAGCGAACCGCGGTTGAATATTCGCGGGCGGTAAGCGGAATACCTGCAAATGCTGCTGCTCCCATTGCTGCGGTAATGCCGGGAACAATTTCATATTCAATTTGATTATCCACCAGCGCACGCAACTCATCCAGGATATTGGAAAAAATAGAAGTATCGCCGCCCTTCAACCGAACCACCAGCTTGCCTTCTTTCGCGAGTTGAACCAGCAGGTCGTTGATTTCAACCTGCGGAGTAGAGCCATCCTTGCCGGCCTGTTTGCCTACCGGAATAATAGCCGCATCGGCATTCACGTGGCGATTGATGATTTCGGGACTTACCAGCCTGTCTACCAAAACCGCCTCGGCATTCGCGAGGCAGCTGGCCGCTTTCAGCGTCAGCAAATCCGGATCGCCCGGGCCTGCACCGACAAATATTACTTTTCCAATTTTCTGTTTTGCCTTCATCTTTAGTCTACTTATTTTGTAGAATATACGGGTTCAAGAAAATCCTTCCGAATATTCGCCCGGAAGGATGACTATTTAAAACAGGCCTTCAATCGATAAATATCTTTCTCCTGTATCGTAATTAAACGTGAGCACCCTGGCTCCTTTTGGAATTTCAGGAAGCTTCTTGGCCACAGCCGCCAATGAGGCGCCCGTAGAAATCCCTGCCATAATTCCTTCCTCCTTAGCCAGCCTTTGCGCATAGCTGAATGCTTCATCCTTGCTAACCTGGATGACGCCATCAAGTACAGATCTGTTCAGGATAGAGGGAATAAAGCCTGCGCCAATACCCTGGATGGGGTGCGGACCGGGTGTTCCTCCACTGAGAATCGCCGAAAGCTCGGGTTCAACAGCAAATGTTTTCAGCGAAGGAAATTTCCCCTTCAACACCTCCGATACACCTGTAATATGTCCGCCGGTGCCTACACCTGTAATCAGGTAGTCGATCCCTTCCGGAAAATCAGTGAGTATTTCAACTGCGGTGGTATTGCGGTGTATGGCTGTGTTGGCAGGATTGTCGAATTGTTGCGGCATCCAGCCATTGGGGGTTTCATTGACCAGCTCGGTTGCTTTTTCAATGGCACCCTTCATACCTTTTTCGCGCGGGGTCAGCACAAATTCAGCACCGTATAGTGCCATCACTTTTCTTCTTTCAACACTCATCGAATCTGGCATCACCAGGATGAGTTTGTATCCCTTAACCGCGGCCACCAGGGCCAAACCAATACCGGTATTGCCCGACGTAGGTTCAATGATCACGCTTTCTTTTTTGAGTACACCGGATTTTTCGGCCGCTTCAATCATCGACAACGCGATACGGTCTTTAATGCTATTACCCGGATTGGAGCGTTCTAACTTGATCCACACTTCGTGGTCATTTCCAAATAGCCGGCTTAGCTTTACGTGCGGCGTATTTCCAATCGTTTCCAGTATTGATTTTGCTTTCATAATCGTTTTAAGGTTGATGTCAAATCACAAAATTCAACACGTCGGGCATGTTGAAATTATCGCGAACTTTTATTTCACTTTTATGATACACCACTGAAAATGGAGGCACACTGTAGGTGAGCCACACATTACCGCCAATCACACTCTGGCGGCCCACTACGGTATCTCCACCCAAAATGGTTGCGCCGGAATAAATAATCACATTGTCTTCAATCGTCGGATGGCGTTTGCTGCTGGCGTGGCTCTTGTCAACATTCAGCGCACCCAATGTTACACCCTGGTATATTTTTACATTGTCCCCAATCACGGTTGTTTCGCCAATTACGATACCGGTACCATGATCGATAAAGAATGAAGAACCGATTTCAGCACCCGGATGAATATCGATACCCGTTTTGCTGTGGGCATACTCTGAGAGCAAACGGGGCAATGTTTTAATGCCCTGCACGTGCAGCTGGTGTGAAAGCCGGTAAACAGCCGTAGCATAAAATCCGGGATAGGCCACCATTACTTCTTCCAGGCTTTGCGCTGCCGGGTCGAATTCCAATACCGCTTCTGCATCTTCAATGAGCTTTCCGTAAATAGCGGGAATTTCCAGGAAGAACTGTTCGGCGTGTTGCTTCACATCTTCTTCCCTTTTTATTAATTCAAACAGCAGCGCCGAAAAGGTATTTTTCAATTCGTCGAAATGTGCTGACAGCTTGCTTTCCGTATCGTATTTTCCTTCGCAGGAAGTAAATAAAAAATTAAACAGTTCATCAACAAAATACTCAGCCAGCTTCTTGTCGGGGAAGCTGGAAAAACGTCTCCTGTTCTTCTGAAATAGTTCTTTCAGGAACAGCGCTTTCTGGTTATCTATTTGAGTCGACATCATGGCTTTATTTATTGTATCATGCAAGCGCCTACGGTTACAAGACTTGTTTCGTCAATCAGGATGGCGCCGCCGCCAGTCCTCAGATCACTGTAATGATCAAATGCTACCGGTGAGGCAGTCCGGATCTTCGCCCTCACCACATCGTTCAAGGTTGCTTTTTCCGGCGCTTCCAGTTGTTGCAGCGAATTCACGTCGAGTTTATATTCAATTTCTTTTACCACGGCCCGAACTACCCGACTATTGATTTGTAAATAGTATTTATTACCCGTTACCAAAGGTTTGCTGTCCATCCAGCATAACAGCACATCCAGGTCCTGGCCCAATTGGGGCTGGTGGGTTTTTTTCACGATCAAATCGCCGCGACTGATATCGATATCGTCTTCCAGTTGAAGGATTACGCTTTGTTGCGCAAACGCCTCATCCACTTCCACCCCTCCGATCTCAACGGATTTAATTTTAGATGTGAGTCCCGAAGGAAGTATCACCACCTCCTCTCCTTTCCTGTAAATGCCGCTGCTGATTTTTCCGGCATAGCCGCGATAATCATGCAGTTCGTCAGTTTGCGGACGAACTACATACTGAACCGCGAGGCGGCCATCTTCTATATTCACATCACGCTGTACCTCGATATTTTCTAAAAGAGACAGCAAAGATTCACCGTCGTACCAGGGAAATTGCGGAGATTTTTCAACGATGTTGTCGCCATTGATGGCGCTGATGGGAATGTAGCGAACATCCTTCAGTGAGAGTGATTGCGCTACCCGCGCATAGTCGATTACGATATTGTTATACACGTCTTGCGAATGATCTACCAGGTCCATTTTATTGATGGCCACTACCACGTGCGGTATATTCAGCAAAGACGCAATGATGGAGTGGCGACGGGTTTGCTCAACCACACCATGGCGCGCGTCCACAAGAATGATCACCAGGTCGGCATTTGAAGCGCCGGTCACCATGTTGCGGGTATATTGAATATGTCCCGGCGCGTCGGCGATGATGAATTTGCGCTTGGGTGTAGAAAAATATTTGTAAGCTACATCGATGGTAATGCCCTGTTCGCGTTCGGCGCGAAGGCCGTCGGTGAGCAGCGCCAGGTCAATCTGGCCTTCTTCCCTGTTCTTGCTTTGCTTCTCGATGGCTTCCAACTGATCAATCATGATCGACTTGCTGTCGAACAACAATCTGCCGATGAGGGTGCTTTTGCCATCATCCACACTTCCTGCAGTTATAAATCTCAGTATGTCCATCGTTTTATTGCTTTGACGCTTTGCCCGCCCGTACCGAACGGCACGTTCGGGCGGGCGTGAAATTTAGAAATATCCGTTCTTCTTCCTGTCTTCCATCGCGGCTTCGGAAACGCGATCATCAATGCGGGTTTCGCCGCGTTCGCTGGTTTTTGTAGCAATAATCTCCTTCACAATTTCATCCAGCGTAGTAGCACCCGATTCAACGGCGGCCGTACAGGTCATGTCACCAACGGTACGATACCGCACTTTTTTCGTCACCACTTTATCTTCGGGATCCAGCTTAATAAATTCTGAAATGGCTACCAGTTGTCCCTGGAATTCCAACACTTCCCGGTCGTGCGCGAAATAGATCGAAGGCAATTCAATTTTCTCGCGACGGATATAATTCCATACGTCCAGCTCCGTCCAGTTGCTGATGGGAAATGCACGTACGTTTTCACCCTTGTGAATTTTTCCATTGTAAATATTCCATAACTCGGGCCTTTGCAATTTTGGATTCCACTGTCCGAACTCATCCCTAACCGAAAATATCCTTTCCTTGGCACGGGCCTTTTCCTCATCGCGGCGTGCGCCGCCGATGCAGGCGTCGAAACCAAATTCTTCAATGGTGTCCAGCAGTGTGTAGGTTTGGAGGGCGTTGCGACTGGCGAATTTTCCTTTTTGCTCAGTGAGCTTTTTTTCACGGATGGTATCTTCCACTTTTCTTACGATCAATCGTTCGCCGATGCTTTCCACTAAATCGTCGCGGAATTGCAGGGCTTCAGGAAAATTGTGTCCTGTATCGATATGTACCAGGGGAAAAGGGAATTTACCCGGACGAAATGCTTTTAACGCCAGGTGAACCAGTGTAATGGAATCTTTGCCACCGGAAAACAACAGTGCGGGTCTTTCAAATTGACCCGCCACTTCCCGCATAATATGGATCGCTTCCGACTCCAGCTGATCCAGGTAATCCAATCTGTATCTTTCCATCTTCTTTATTTCATTCGCCTTCGGCGATTCAAAAATTATTGTTTTGCTTCCACTGTTTCATGCAGGCCGCATTCCTTTTTACCTGCGTCTTCCCACCACCAGCGGCCGGCCCTGAAATCTTCACCAGGTTTAATGGCACGGGTGCAGGGTGCACAGCCTATGCTCACAAATCCGCGATCGTGCAGCGGGTTGTAAGGAATATTATTTTGATTGATGAAATTCTTTACTTCTTCGGTTGTCCAGTGCAGTAAGGGATGAAATTTAAGGAGCTGGTGTGCCGCATCCCATTCCAATATGGGAAGTTCGTTGCGGGATGCAGAGTGTTCAGCCCGCAAACCGGTTACCCAAACCGACTGACCTGCCAGTGCGCGCTTCAGCGGCTCCACTTTCCTGATGTGGCAGCAGGCTTTGCGATTGTCGACAGATTCGTAAAATGAATTAGGTCCTTTTTCGAATATGAAGGATTCCAATGCCTGCGCATCGGGATAGTAAGCCTTTACGTGTTTGTGGTAACGCTCGTTGGTGCTGTTCCAAACGGAATAGGTTTCGGCAAAAAGGCGGCCGGTATCCAGTGTAAAAACTGAAATGGGAAGGTCCTGCGAAAAAATTTCGTGGGCTATTACCTGGTCTTCGAAACTGAAGCTGGTTGAAAAAGTTACTTTGCCCGGAAAGCTTTCTGCGAGCAGCGCCAGTGCTTCGGAGATGTTAAGTCTACCTATTTGGTGGAGTAAGGTGGGGAGCGATTTTTCAAGTGATTGATCCATGTCGAAATAAATTTTGGGGGGCAAGCCTGTTGGGGGTAAATGGGGGGTTGTTAGCGGCAACAACAACAGCTGCAACAGGAATGGATACTCGTAGATTGAAAAACCAGATTCATAAGCATTGTGCGATTAGTCTACTACAATAGTGGACAAAGATAATCACCGGGGCATAGAGTACCAAACTATTCTGATGAGTGAAATAGAAATTAAGGAGACTTTGACAATTGGTTGTCGAGTGTTTGCTAACTTAATGATTACCAGCGCTCAAAATATTTGAGTTTTTCCACCAGCGCCTGGGGTAATTCCACCACCGGTTTTTCCAGGTTAGAATCATATACCCAAAGCAGGATGGGTCGCTTTTGTTGCTCAATCAATTTACGCAGGCCGCCGAAGAATTGTTGAGATACCGCGGGACAGCCCTCGCTAACGCAGGCTGGCGCATTGCTTTCTTTATCGGGAATGCAGCCCATACTATGCAAAACGATCTTTCTTTTCAGGGCATTGCTATTGGTGGAGTCGAGTCCTTTGAGTTTAAAGGAATAACCATAAGTACCGTTGTACTTTCCCGCGATGCAATATTTACCCAGCGAAGTGCATTTGCTGCCAGGCTTGTTGGAGTAGGCCCTGTCGTAAAAAGAGGCCGAATTTCCAAATCCATGCGACACGAGCCCGCTGCTTTCAATTTCCAGGGTCTTCAGGTTGATCACAAAAAATCGCTTTTGTGCAGATCCCATACCCATATTGGCCAGGAATGCATAGCTGGTGTCGTAGCCAAATTGCCTGGCGTACTTGCGCAGGGCCAGGGCATAAAGCACCAGCTCCTCTTTCTCATACCTTGAAACACCTGATTCCTTTTTGGCATTTTTCGGGTAGGTATACGCGGTAGACTGGAAGCGGATGACTGTTTTGTCGGCCAGGCTTTCTGATGCGCTCACACCCACAGCAGCTGATTTCGCAGCCACCGAATTGCCCGCCGTGAGGGCCTTGCTATTTTTTAAGGAAACGGCCTTCTGGCCGGTAACACTGGAATCGGGTATGTGATTGCCGCCCGCCCGAACCAGGCGAGGCTTGGAAATTTCGTCGGCAAACAAGAAACTCACTTGCAGGAAGAGTACAACTGCCAACAGCAGGATGGGCTTTGTAGCAAAGCCACGACCACCATTTGTTTTCATAAAAACGGAATAGGTTACGGTATACGGTACAGTTCAAATGGTTTGTCCAGAAGATGTAGGGAGTGAAATTTCAGTGATATTGAATCCTGCAAGGATTATTGGGAGGGCTGCCTAAGCAACATGTAAAAATACATTTCAGTTTTTGTTTATGCAAGGTTTTGAGGGGAAATTTGGGTCATTTCTGGTAGTTTCAAATGATTGATTGTCAATAGGTTGATCAGTTGATCAGTTGATCAGTTGATGGGTAAACACGGTCTATTGATCAACTGATCAACTGATCAACCTATCAACTGTTTAAGCGCTCGTCAACGTAACTAATTACATTTACAACCCGAAACCACGATCATGCAGTATTTCTCGCCACCGGGTTCATTAGTCAGGAAAATCTGGGGTAAGGCGGACACCATCCTGTTCATTTTTGCCGGCGCCGCAGCCGAGTTTGCCTTGAATAAGGCAGTTGACTGGCTTTACTTTACCGGCCGACTTCCTGCGGATCCCATCGGCCGGTTATTTTCTACCGTCGTGTATTCAAAGCGGATAATTTTTTCTGAAGAAACCGAAGCCTTGCAGGCAATTGATAAAATAAGCGCCATTCATTCGGCAGTGGAGTCCAATCGCGGGCAATCCATTCCCGATTGGGCCTACCGGGATGTACTATATATGCTGATTCATTATTCCATCAGTGCCTTTGAATTGTTGGAAAGGAAATTAGCGCCCGAAGAGAAAGAAGAGATTTACAAATTATTTCATCGCGTAGGCGCGCGAATGGGATTGAAAGAATTGCCTCCTGATTATGCAGCGTGGTTGCCCAGCCGGGAATTTCATTTGCAAAACGACCTGGAGAAATCAAAATTTACCATTGATCTTTTTTCTCAATACAGAAAACACCTGGGGAATTTCAGGTTTATGATTCTACTTGAATCTCAAAAATTAGTTGTGCCGCCAAAGGTTGCAGAATTATTAGGCTTCAGTTCTTTTAAACCTATCAAACCCCTCGTGCACATCTATCGCTTTAGCAGGAAAATACAACTCGATGGATTGGTCAGGCTGATTCTGTTGCCGCCGAAATACCGCGAGGAAATCAAGGGGCTTGATGTGTTGGAAGACTCCACGCAAAGGCGCAAAGTTTAACTTAGCTCCTTTGCACGAAAGTTTTCAGCGGAGAGTGGTCTCCCACTAACCAAAGGTGGCCGAACGGATCAAAAAAATGTCCCTGCCGGTGAACACCCCATAACGCTTCGTGATCCCGCAGATCGTCCAGGCTTCCCTTTGCGCCGGCATCTAATGCCAGTTTGATAAAAGTATCCGGATCATCACAAAAAACTTCCACCCGCGTCGATGTGATGCCCAGCTTTTCGGGCGATTCCCAGCCATTGTTGGCGGGCTCTCCCAAAAAGAATGCAGCGCCGGCAATTTCAAGACCCGCCACGGACCCAAGGTTCCACAATATTTTTGCACCCAGTGCCCGCTGGTACCAGGCCAACGCATCCTGTACGTTTAGCACGGCCAGCATAGCTGATATCGTCGTTTTTTGTTTAGTCTTTTCCATTACACACCGAAATATTTTGTCCTGATAATGTTTAGGTGATGAAGTTCGTGGCCCGCGATATGGTACGCCATTGCGCGCACCGTACGACGATTGCTTCCATCATCAAGCGTGCCGGAGCGCATGAAACTCTCTTCGGGCAAATATGCGAATAACGAAATGGTGGCATTTCGCACGGATTCATATTCGTCCATCAGCGACGCCAGCGACCTTTCGTCCGCCCTGGAAGGCTTCACATAATCATCCTGCTCAAATCCCGGCAAAGCGGTGCTGTCATTCCTTGCATATCGCAATGCGCGGTACGCAAAAATTCTTTCATCATCAATGATATGTAGAATCACTTCCTTAACCGACCATTTGTTCGGCGCGTAGCGGAATAATAATTTTTCTTCCGGTACGCTTTCCAACAAATTCTTAATGACTCCAAAATTTTCCCGGAGATGTTCCAGCACCTTTCCGTCCCGGGGCACCAGTGAAAGGTAAGCTTCTGAATAGTCCGGGTATTCGCCGGGCTCAGGGGCCTGGATCAATCTCATACTATGGTGTTTTAGTTTTTACAAATTCGGCCATAGGGTCGCCAAAAGGATCTGTAATGAGCTTGTCAATTTCACCCTTGCCATTGGTTTGAAAACTGATTCGAAAATCCGGATTGTCAGTTCGCTCTTCATTTGTTCTGAACTGGTCGTAGTGGAAATGTTCAAGGACGGATCGTTGATGGCGGAATGAAAGAACCAGGTGGTTGTTTTCCATTTCAATCAGCATGTCGCCGTAAATGGGACTGTAATATTTTCCCTGGTAATCTTTCAGCGAATGAGTGGGTGCGGTATTTTTTACCTGTGTGGCATTCAATGAATCTTTGTCTGCTTTATCATCGGCCTTGTTCTTCAGATAATCTTTTCTGTATCGCTCGCTCCATGGTGTTTGCACCAGGTTCAACAAACGGTCAATAACAGGGAAGGCCATGCCTGACCGGAAGCTGCCGCCCGGGTTGCTGTTATGCACCATAAAGATGGCAATGTTTTCGGAAGGAATGAACGTGAGATTTGAATAATACCCGTCGATGGAACCGGTGTGCATGGCAATTTTATAACCCTTGTACATTTCCACCACGCGCCCCAGTCCGTACAATGCATTGGACAGTTCGGGCCATTTGCCTTCCTTGTCGGCGATGTTGTTGGGCACCATTGTTTGTTTAATGGCCAGTGAGGGGATGGCCTGGCTGCCTTTGTAATTTCCGGCATTGAGTTGGGCAATCATCCAATGGCTCATATCTGTTACGTTGGATTTGATGGTACCGGCCGGACCGAGGGCATCGCATTGGGCTATATAAGTTTGTTTCAACAATCGGGTTGTGGTGTCGGGTTCAAAATAAGATACCGCGAAGTTCCCCGATTTATTCATGTCTTCATTGGTAAAACAGGACGCCGACATTTGCAATGGCTGAAAAATTTTGCTCCTGATGATCTCTTCCCAGCTCGTGCCGGTAACCGTTTCCAGGACAGCACCTGCGGAAGCGAACATCATATTGTTGTATATATATCCCTCGCGGAATCCAAGTGCCGGCTTCATGAAAGCCACCCTGTCGATGGTTTCTTTTCTACTGAAGGGAGAAGCCACCCAAATGCCGTCGTATGTGGGCAAGCCAGTGCGATGCGATAACATATCGCGAAGCGTCACTTTTGCATTCAGTTCGTCGTTGTAAAAGTGAATGGACGGCATGTAGGTTCTGACGGGAAGGTCAAGGCTCAATTTTCCTTCACCAGCCAGCATACATGCAGCTGTGGCCGTAAACAATTTGGTATTGGATGCGATTGGAAAAATCGTGTTCACATCTACCGGCAATTTATTATCCAGGTCACGGTAGCCGAATCCCTTCGCATAAATGAGTTGGTCTTTATATACGATACCAATGGCCAGTCCGGGAATGTTCCACTCCTTCATCACACTATCGATATACCGGTCGATGAGTGGAAATTTTTTCTGAAATGGAATGGTTTGAGAAAAACCAACGGAGACGAATAACAGCAGGCAGAACGAAAGGATTGATTTCCTCATATTTTTAGTTTCTGGTTTGTTGTTTGTTGTTTAATCGGTGGTCGATGGTTGGCCGCAGAAAATTCCTTGGTGGCTTAGTGTCTTAGTGGCAACATTCAGCCACCAAGCCACGAAGGCTCAAAGGATGAATTAACCGCCAACAACAAACAACAAACCACAAACTACAAACCAGAAACTAATTTCCGCTTTATGAGCGCCAGCGCAATCAATGCGATTCCGGCGAATACCAGTTGGGTGGCTATGATAGCTGTTACGGCGACTGCACCGGAAGTGAAGTTAAAAATCACCACGATGCCTGCAAACATAGAAAACAATCCGGCTACGAGCACCAGCCATCCACGAGACCCATAGTGGCGGTTGGACCAACCTATCATCGCCAACCAGGCACCCGTGACAATCATCCAAATGCCCAGCAAATTCTTTAACAGGTTCATGGCGATATCAATCTTAAGCAAAAAAATAATTCCAAAGGCCGTGCTTAGAATACCCCAAACCAGGGACGATCCTTCGCGCTGCTTCGGTGTGTCAACCAGCCAGCCTGTTATAGCCGCCAATCCTGCGCCCAGTATCAAAACACTCATCCAAAAAGCAAGTCCCGTTAACATCGAATAGGGGTGGTTATAAACATAAATTCCCAATGCAATTAATAGAATACCCTGGATGAGGTTGAGCCACCATTTAGGCATCAATGTTCGCATACGACAGATATTATATTCAGTTCTTCCATTCTAACGGAGCGTCTATGGTAATTGATTTGGCTTTTATTCTTTCGGAAACATAGACTCCAGGTCATAAATCGCTGTCAGTGCGGCATCAGTCGTAATCAATCCTCTGCGTTGTCTGTCGAGGTCGATAGAAATAAAAAACACAGACGAAGTAATGAGGCAGAAGAAAACCACGGCGACCCAGTCAATTTTGGTGCTAAAGGAATATTCATAGCCAATTAAGAATGCGGAACACGCAATGAGTAAAAGAAGCATGAAAACAAGGGTTTCCGGCACTTTTGCCAACTCACCCCGCCATCGGCTGTTAACGGTATCGAACAGTTCGTTGAGGGCAGGAATCATCTGACTTGTGGCAACCCGGTAATCCAGGTCCATCCCTTTGGCCGAAGCGACTGCCCATATTTCATACATATATTTATCGGTGTTTTTGTTCGCTTCCAAAATAACGTCCATGGAACGGGCCCTGGAATATGCCGCGCGTGCTTCCCAATACTTTTTTAACAGGCCAGTGAGCGAGTCCTTCATCGGCTTCGGGTAAAGTGAAGTGCGCAGAATCACGGTACCCAGGCAGTTCGCTTCCTGAATGATTAATTTTTTCCGCTCTTCGAAGCGCGAAGAAGACATGCTCATGTTTAAACCAAGGATAAAAGCCGTGACGGTGAACACCGCGGTGATCACGGCTTTTGTACCGGAAAATTCTTCCCTTCCAAGTTTCGCCTGGCGCCTTTTTCCAACCGCCCACCCCAACCATACCAGCAGCATCATGGCAATGATCAGTACGATCATAATCACACTTCCTTCAATCGATTGAAACCAGGTAGTCCTCACGTTTGAAAAGTATTAGGAGGTTAAATAATTGATTTCGTGGGTCAGTTCAAAATCACAATGGTAATTGGTTCGCCCGAAATGTTCTGCTACGGCACTCTACATTTCCAATAGCGTTTTCAGGCGCCGTCCTTAATTGTGGACTTGCCAACCACATCATTGACAGGGGATTCAATCAAATGTAGGTGGTTTCAAGCCGAAATTAACGCCAACTTTAAAAAACAATTCATAATTTAGATGGTCCCAAAAACGGCCGGGCCTCCCGGAAATGACCGGCCGAATTTCACTGTTCTGTTGTCGCACTTTCATCGCTGCATCTCAAATTGAATCGAAACATGGGCAAGGGTCACCTGCGCTGAACCCTATTTTTGAATTATTTAATAACTTACTAACTGGAGCGCGTACCCGCAATTAGGCCTATTGACAAACAAACGGCCCGGTCGAATGCCCAGCTAACTATTTCAAAATTGTTTGTTCCAGCACAAGGCTTTACAGACAATGCGTTGCAAACCCATTTTATGAGACACCCTGGTTTAGTTATTTTCCTCGTCAGCGTACTATTAACTTATAATTCCTGTTTGAATCGCCACGATTCGAACAAAGAGATGGTGGACCTGTTGGCTGTGGTTGACCATTCGGAATATAAGTATAACAACACATTTTGCCCGGCGGCCAAATTGGCTTTCTACGATTCTTTGCTAAAAAACACGCCTACAAATAGCCCGATGGCCAACATGACCCTGCAGACTTATGCCCTGTACGAGGCAAAGGCATTGCTGGAACTGGGGCATGAAGAGGCATCCATCAAAGTGCTGGATACCCTATTGAGCCGGATCAATCCATCTGACACTTCCCGAATCATCGGCGTATTAAAGGAAATGGCCATGGCCAATCTTCGCTTCGGTGAAAGAGTGAACTGCGTTTACAACCATGCCGCGTCGTCCTGCGTTTTTCCTATCCAGGGAGACGGCGTTCAGCTGGACAAGAGAGGAACTTCCAGCGCCATCCGCATTTACGAAGCCCTTTTGAAACACAATCCGAACGACCTGGAATCGAGATGGCTGTTGAACATCGCCTACATGTCCATTGGCAAATATCCGCAATCGGTTCCCAACACATGGTTGATTCCGAATCTTGATACCGACACAGATCAGCTTGTAAAGCCTTTTACAGACATGGCCATCAATACCGGATTGAATACGAATAACCAGGCCGGCGGCAACATCGTGGATGACTTCAATAACGACAACTTACTAGACATTGTCACGTCGAGCTGGAGTCTGTCGGAAGGCATGCACTACTCCAGAAACAATGGAAATGGCACTTTCACCAATGTATCAGACTCATCGGGACTCTCGCAATTTACGGGTGGACTTAACATGATGCAGACCGACTATAACAATGACGGCCTTAAGGATATTTTTGTGTTGAGAGGAGCCTGGAAAGGAAAATATGGCAAAGAACCCAATTCATTGCTCAGGAATAATGGCGATGGAACATTCTCCGATGTTACAAAGGAAAGCGGACTTCTTTCATTCCACCCGACCCAAACGGCCACCTGGAACGATTTTAATAACGATGGCTGGCTGGATCTTTTTATCGGCAATGAAACCAATAGCGTCGGCGACTTAAATACCTGCGAATTTTTTATCAACAACAAAAACGGCACATTCACGGAATCAGCAGTGAAGAGTAAGTTGAATATCGCCGCATTTGTAAAAGGGGTTACTTCCGGCGACTATGACAACGATGGCTGGCAGGACATTTTCATTTCCACCCTGGGTGACCAAAAGATCTTGTTAAAAAATGAAGGTGTAAAGGACGGCGTTGTTCAATTCAAAAACGTTACGGCGCAGGCTGGTTTGGGTAGTTGTCATACCAAAACATTTCCCACCTGTTTTTTTGACTTTGACAATGACGGCTGGCTGGACATCCTAATATGCAGTTATGAATTCAGCGGCTCCTTAGCCGTCTATGCCGCAAAGGAAGCCTTGCATATCTCCACCGACAGCGC
>Ga0163162_10003357_pt1 | contig 15306 bp, 15 predicted proteins | sample S55metaG_FD_115310 | JGI IMG/M metagenome (GOLD analysis project Ga0163162, IMG submission 115310) | Switchgrass rhizosphere microbial communities from Kellogg Biological Station, Michigan, USA - S5-5 metaG | ecosystem: Host-associated > Plants > Roots > Rhizosphere > Soil | place: USA...
CCCTTCCATTGCTTCGCATTTTTTTGCAACTGCCTTTTTACCCGTTAATTCAAATACCTGTTCTACACGCTTAACCTGCTCTTCTGTTTCCATCAAATGATTGTCCAACGCTTCAATTAGTTCTGCTGATGTAGCATTTTTGATCATTTTAGGGATTGCTTTTGTCAAAGCCTTTTCTGCCCAATATATATCCTTTAATTCTTCTTCAAATAATTTCATGAGTTGCGAAGATTGCATTTCGCCCCTGTTGGCTTCTTTCGTTTGCGCTCCTTTAGAGGAACCACCTTGCGTACTTATGTGCTGGCTGCCGTTTGATTTAGATTTATCCATGTTGTTTTGTTTTTATTTGAAAATTTGATTTTATTAAGAGTGGAATTCAGAACAATTTCCGTGCTCCTACTACTCGACTAATAACATGCCATCTTTTCTGAACCAATAAAATAGAGTTTGATGATCTAATTGATTAGAATTAGGCAGTTACATCCACATGCGAGAATTATCTTCAACAGAAAGGATCGCCGATCAGATGTATTTCAAAAAATAATGAGTAATGATAATACGGATGTCCCGGTTTCCTGCTATTTGTTGTGAAGGAATATTGGTCATTGGTAGATGTTCCGGGCAATTATATCAACTAATTTTTCTTCAACTGGCTCGACCCATTGGGGAGCGGATCCAACTATTTTCCATTTTCCATCAGGATCTTTGTGCATATCTATGACAAATACCGTTTTATTTTTGTTTACGGTTACAAGAAATTTCTGTCCAAAAATGGTATGCATTAGATTAAATTGGAACGATAATACTTCATTATCTACGAAAATTCTTTCATTGAATAGTTTCATCAGATTGCTTTAAAGCGTAAGTTTTAGATTAGATCCCTAAAGATCGTATTATATTTAAGGTGAAGGTTACACGATTAAAGGAAAATGTTGTATAATTCACACATTGAGAAAAATGATTTTCCTCAAGTTGCAATCAGTTCTTTTAGCTCATGATCATTTTTGTGGCATGAAATTGTCAATACATAAGTATGCTACAGCTAATTAAACGCTTTTCTGTTTCGCGGAAAGAAGAAAACGGAGTCTTCCAGTCAGTCCGTACTATCGTAGTGTTGTTGTTAGTATTGAGTTTCCAGGGGGCAATTGTCTATGTCATAGTTTCGAGTTTATCATAGCCTGAAGACACGGTCATTAGCTAAATTTAAACCGCAATAATTGTCTTCACAATTAATGTCGAGGAGAAGTCCAAGTTTAACAGCGACCGGCTGCCGGAGATACTGGGCTTTGGTTGTGAGATGCGTTCCAAAAAAATTATATTAGATGTCGAAGACAATACTAATTTCTTATGTTCCAACAACTGCCCTTTACTATTTAACGGAATAACTTACAAAAGCAATTTTTTTACTATCGGGACTCCATGAGGGAGTGTTGATAGTTCCTGCCCCGCCAAAGAATACTGGTGTAAGATCTTTGACAGCTTTGGTTTTAACATCCAGCAAGCGGAGCTTCACATTTTTTCCAAATGGATGACTTTGTTTTTCATCAGTAGTATATGCGATGTAGGCAATCCATTTATTATTTGGAGACGGGTGGGGAAACCAGTTAGAATTTTCATCAGACGTCATTTGTTCCGGATGTGACCCATCAGTGTTCATTCTCCAGATTTGCATATGCTGTGTCCGGTATGAATGAAAATATATGTACTTGCCATCCGGAGAATAATCAGGTCCATCGTCCAACCCGTCCGTTTCGGTTAATCTCTTTGGTGTGCCCCCTTCCGCAGGTATTGTGTAGACATCCAGGTTGCTAAAGTTCGCGCCACCGCAATATGCTATCGTTTTACCATCAGGACTCCATCCGTGCCAGAATGAAAGCGCTTCAGAAGTTATTTTCTTCGGCTCGCCTCCTGAAGAAGGCACGGTATAAATATAAAATTTATAGGATTGCAGTGTATGACCACTCGAGTCGAAATCGGTTATGGCTAAGAATTTACCATCAGGAGAAATTCCGTGGTCATCCATAAGATGGTTAATCGAGCCTGTATTAATTACACTTAATACTTTGGTAGCCAAATCAAGTTTATACATTTTCCCTCTGAAGTTCAGTACAAGATAATTATCAGGGTGCCAGTTAGGTGCTTCAAAGTCTCCTTTGGCAATCAGTATTGTATCAATTTTTCCTGTTTCAATATCCAATGTTTGAATATAGCTTGTTGTATCTGCTTTGGGTTGTGCAGCTAAACGCGGGCAACGAAGGATAAGAGCTGCGACAAGAGCCACATAAAAAATGCTAATTACAGTTTTCCTGCATAAAAATCTTTCCATAAAATTTTTTTTTGTGGTCATAACTATTAAGAGTCCTATTGCCAGGTAAATCTATGAAAACAAAAAGACTACTACGATGATCAAACTAATCCTTTAGAATTCTAAAACTTTACGCGTCCGAAATGAAAGAGGCAATAGGCTCGATCTTTCCTTGTTGTGTCATAAAACATGAACGGTCGCGGTAAGATAAATGCCCCCGATCGCCTTAAGACCATAACAAGGTCTTCATTTTTCCCGGACCGGGCGAATAACCAGGCATGCGGTTTTATGGTAATGCATTTCTAAAATTTCTAACCCTCACCCTCCGATAGTTATCATGCTCCTGTTGTGAATCTCTTCCGGGTGGAGGTGTTCGAAATCGGTTGTGAATTGTCCACCAAGTTCTTTTGCCTTACTACGGATATTCTCATGAATTAAAGCGACCACATCTGCACCTTTGCGCAATGCACTCAACAGGTCGGTTTCTTTTTCAGCAAACAAACAGTTCTTCATTTTTCCATCCGCTGTCAATCTTATCCTGTTACAGTCACCGCAAAAGTTTGAAGTCATTGTGCTAATAATGGCAAATGTTCCCAGGTGACCAGGCACACGAAACGCTTTTGCAGTATCATGTTTTTCATTTTGAAGTCGCTCCACTTCATACTTTGCCTCAATTACCTCCAGCATCTGTTGCATGGTAAATACTTTATTGCTGGTCCACCAATTACCCGTAAAGGGCATGAACTCAATAAAGCGAACATGTACCGCTTCGTGCCTTGTCCATTCTACAAAATCGTTGATCTCATTATCATTCAGACCCTTCATCACTACCGTGTTTACCTTTACATGAAAATTTCTCGCCAGTAAAAGCCGGATATTTTCATATATTTTTTCAAACTGGTTTCTCCTTGTGATCAACTGAAATTTTTCCGGTTGCAGTGTATCTAAACTCACGTTTAAAGAGTGAACTCCCGATTCATCAAGTATATCTATAAATTCATGCAGCCTTGAACCATTCGTTGTAATCGTCAATTTTACCGGCAACCGGGATAATGTTTTGATGATCTCGCCGGCGTCCTTTCTCACCAGGGGTTCACCGCCGGTCAACCGGATCTTCTTAACACCCAGGCTTACAAAAATTTTTGATAGCTCTTCGATCTCGTCTTTCTGCATCAGTTTTGAAGCAGGTGTAAATTCATACTCCTCCTCCGGCATACAATAAAAACACCGCAGGTTGCAATTATCAGTGAGTGATATGCGCAGGTAATCATGTACACGGTTGTATGAATCTTTGATCATGGTCCAGGATCTCCATTTAAAAGATTTTCATAATCTTCTTTTGTATCTATATCAATGTAGCCTTTTGGAAAATCAACCGTAGCTACGTCTTCGCTATATGTTTTCATTAATTTTTTTGCACCTTCATCACCTTTTAACTTCATTAAAACATCAAAATATTTTTGTGTGAAAAGCACCGGTGTACCAATTGTATCGGCATAGGCACAAGCAACAATGTGCTTTGCGCTTTTGGTTTGTTCTTGATATAATTGCTGAAATACTGATGATGAAATAAACGGTTGATCGCAAACTGCGATGATAGCCTTCTCCATTTTATTGTTTAAACTAATTGCCTTTTTTAAACCGATGATGATTCCCAAAGCCATGCCTTGTTCCCAGTCTTTGTTAAAAACAATTTCAATTTTTTCGTTCTTTATTTCTTTTGATATTTCATTTGCATTGGCGCCCGTGACGACAATTATTGGTTCTGCACCGGCTTCGGTGGCTTCTTCGATAGTGTGTTGTAAGAGTGTTTTGCCTTTGAAATGAACTAACTGCTTAGTGCTCCCAAAGCGTGAAGAACTCCCAGCGGCCAGAATGATGATACCTGTACTATTCATGCGGCAATATTGTATGGCGATGATGAATTTCTGTTCTTCTTTCTTTTAATGATGAACCTTCCCGTTGTGAAAACACCGCTTTTATTTCAGATAGAACAGATAAGGCAATCTCTTCAGATGTTTCTGCACCTATATCCAAACCAACGGGACCATAAATGTGCTGCATCATTTCATGATCGAGCACAACACCTTTTTCAGTTAAATCAGTGAACATTTTATTCAACTTCTTCTTTGGGCCAAGCGCGCCAATGTATTTACAATTGGTATGGATGAGTTGCTCTAATGCTGCCAGGTCGTAATTATAATTATGCGTCATTAAAATAACAGCTGTCTGTCCATCGATGTTGACAGAAGACAAAATATGTGCGGGTTTAATAAGACAGATCCTGGTTGCTTTGGGAAAACGTTGTACCATCGCATACGACGGCCGGCCATCTACTACAATGGTGTTCCAACCTAACAAAAAAGCCATCTCCACCAGGGGTTGCACGTCATTCCCGGCGCCAACAATGACTAATTGCATTGCAGGTGGGATAAACTGGTACAATACAGAACCATCTGTATAATTCTTTACAACGGATTCCTTTTGTTTTAGTAGTGATTTCCCTTCATCCATCAGTGTCCTCATTGCATTGTTACAACAAAAGCTTTCTGTTTCATTTATCAAACAACAAGTACCTTTTTGGTCTGCCGTTTCTCTTTCATTGAATGCGGTCACCAGGATCGCGTCTTGCCGCTGTTGTGCGACCTTCTTCAACAGGTTTATCGGATTGTTCGCATCATTTGGCTTAACAGGTTCAAACAAAATATACACAATGCCGTTGCAACCCAACTGTACCCCAAATTTCAGATCATCGTCATCTGTTGTATCATACACAACCAATTTATTTTGTTGTTGAAATATTGCAAACTGTGCCTTGCGTAAAGCATCTCCTTCGAGGCATCCACCGCTGATGGCGCCTGTCATTTCCCCGTCCTCAGTGATTAACATGCGGGCACCCGGGCGGCGGTATGATGAACCATCCACTTTCACAACTGTTGCCAAAGCTGTTTGTTTGTTTTGCATTACAGCTTTATCGTAAGATCGTATGATGTCGTTTAGTTCTTTCATTTAAAAAAAGCGATAATTAGCTTTGGAACCCATTAGGCTTTTTGATCGCTATATTGAACGAAGATCACTTATATCAAAAGGCATTTTGCGAATCCGCTTGCCGGAGGCTGCAAAAATTGCGTTTGCCAATGCCGGTGCAAAGGGTGGCACCCCAGGCTCTCCAACGCCTTTTACCTTTCCACCATCAGAAAGTATCAGCACTTCAACTGGTGGCACTTCATTGATGCGCGGCACAGGGCTATCATAAAAATTATGCTGCATCACCATCCCGTTTTCAATGGTAATAGATGGTTTAATTGCAGCACCCAGCGCTATAACAATTGCACCTTCAACCTGGTTTTTCACATTATCCGGGTTTACTACTTCACCCAGGTCAATAACAGCATACACCTTATCCACTTTTATGGAGTTGTTAGGATGATAAGTTACTTCAACAACCTGGGCACATAGGCCTGCAAAGAATTCCCATTGTGCCACTCCCCTCCCCCTGCCTTTAGGTAATGGTTTATCCCAGTTTGAAAATTCCCTGAGTTTCAGCAAAACTCTTTTTAGATCAGATGGTTTGGTCAGCAATGATAATCTGAAATCAAGCGGGTCTTTCTTTACTTGATACGCCAGTTCATCGATGAAACACTCATGTGCAAATGCTGTTGTGGAGCTTGTTACAGACCGCCATGCACCAAGGGGAACATGAAAGTCGGCTCTTACGCATGACGTTTTAAGATTAGGAATTTCATACGCCTGGTCGCCGATACCTTCTGACATAGCACCATCAACCTTGGTAGTGTCGTAGCCGGGGTTCAGTGCAAAACGATGAGAAGGACCTATAACTTTATGTTGGAACATCACAAGTTTCCCATCATCTGAAAAACCACCTTTCATTTGTGAAAAGGTCATTGGCCTGTAGGGTCCATATTGGGTGGTATCTTCTCTTGTCCAAATGAGCTGTACAGGTTGACTGAATTGCCTGGCAAGATTTACTGCTTCAATCACATAATCAATGTTCAGCCTTCTTCCAAAGCCTCCTCCAATAAAAGCAGTATGCAGTGTTATGTTTTCAGGCTTAAAGCCAATATTTTTAGCCAGGTCATTAGGACCACTTCCCGTTATTGTGCTTGGAACTTGTGTTGAAGTCCATATCTCTACTGTCTCTCCCCGAACCTGTGCTATGCAATTCATCGTTTCCATTGCATGGTGTGCTACCATCGGTGTTTCATAAAACGCGTTAATGGTATTTTCAGGTTTTAAATTCAGGCTATCAGCAGTACCAATGTTCTTATCAATCAAACCTTCTTCTTTGGCAAGTGCACGCAAATGATTTTCATAGTCTGCAGAATTGAATGTTTCAAATCCCTTCGTATCCCATTCTATCTTGAGTTGTTGGCGGGCCTTGAGCGCAGCCCAGTATGAAACACCTACCACTGCCACGCCAACTGAGTGATACCTTCCATAAATTCTTTCCACCTCAACAATCTTTTCAACGCCGGGAATTTTCATTGCTTCACTTGCATCGAAACTTTTAACCGTCCCACCGATAACCGGACATCTTTCTACAGTAGCATATAACATGCCGGGCACTTTTACATCAATACCAAATTCCGCTTTGCCATTTATTTTTAAAGGCACATCAGGACGCTTTGCGACTTTGCCCAAAATCTTAAAATCTTTCGGATCTTTTAGTTTCGGCTCTTTAGGTAGTTCCAGTTTTGCCGCATCTTCAATTAAATCACTATAGCTAAAATATTTTTTTGTGGGCTGGTGAAATACCTTGCCATTCTCTGCATAGCAACTTTTTGTATCAACTTTCCATCTTGTGGCGGCAGCCTGTATGAAAACTTCCTTTGCTGATGCGCCTACTTTTCTCAGATCTGTATAACTCGTCCTGACCGAAGAACTGCCACCGGCGGATTGCGAATTACCAAACTCTTTTTGTCCGTTAGTGAGTTTGATGGTGACCTGCTCAAGTGATACTTCAAACTCTTCAGCAATCAACGCTGGTATAGATTGAAATGTGCCCTGGCCCATTTCAGGCTTTGTATTGAATAAGGTAATGTTACCGTTGGATTCAACGATAATGTAAGGTGTGAAGTTCGCTTCGAGTACATCGCCAGCTTTGTCTTCAAAAAATTTATTTGATAACCCAAGCCATAGTGCAACACTTGCGCCACCTGCATTCTTGATAAAACTGCGTCTTGAAACCTGGTTCATCGATGTTTAAATTTTATAAACAACAGGCATATTCAGGATAACTAATCTCATTAGATGGATCGAAAGATTTTTTTGTGCCTGATACAATATGGCGCCACTTATTTAGGAGCATATCCACCCTTCTTAATCCAGGTATCCCACACGTTGAGAAAAGCATCATAAGCTAAAGGTGGCGGCGTGCGTCCTTCTCCCATGTTCCAGGCTGCTTTTACCAATGTATCCCTTGCATGCTCCAACAACTGATTTTTATTCTTATGACCGTTTTTGTTATAGTCCATTATTTGCAAAGCTAATTGACGTGCTGTTCTTCCCTGGAAAACCATCTTCATGTTTGCCGGTGGCATGCTCCATTTCGGGTTGCCTGGGGGTGTATGTAAGCCCGGCGTGTTTTCCGGCTGATGACAGTTTGAACATTTGCCTGCGTATAAACCCTTCCCGTCTTTTCCGCGTTGGGCCAGGGCCGTATGAACATGGCTGTCGTCGCCCTGCAAAGGCTGTTCGCCCGCGGGATGACAATTCATACATCTCGGGCTCATCAGCACTTTGTATACCTGGAGAAAGGCTCGCACCGATTCAGTACTATCTGTGCTGAAAATTTTATAACCTGCAACATCCGCAGCACTATTCTTTTCCTTAAAGGCGGAAGTAGTCAAAAAAACAATTACCGACAAAATCACTGTTACCACAACAATTGTTTTTACGGGCAAAAAATAATGTGCTTTGCTTGCTGAACGTTTCATACGCGTTAAAAATTTAAACAGTTTCGAGTTACGCGGTTAAGGATTGAAAATTCATGTTATTTGTTGTTGCCTTCCTTGCGTTGAATTTCTGCCGCCAGGTGGATTGCCTTGCGTATGCGGAGATAAGTCCCACACCTGCAGATATTCCCGGCCATTGCAGCGTCTATATCCTCGTCGTTAGGATTCGGATTGTCGCGAAGAAGAACAGCTGCCGACATTAACTGACCTGATTGACAATATCCGCACTGAGGAACATCCAATTCTATCCAGGCTTTTTGTAAAGGATGATCATTTTTTTCTGAAAGCCCTTCAATAGTTGTTATTTTTCCGCCCTCTGCACGTTTTACTTTTGTGACACATGAAAAAACGGCCTCTCCATTGAGATGAACAGTACAGGCGCCGCATTGTGCAACACCGCAACCATATTTTGTTCCTACAAGACCGATAACATCGCGTATTACCCACAATAAAGGCATATCGGGATTTACATCTACTTCGTAGGCTTTTTGATTAATAGTTAATTTGATCATAGCTCAAACATAAATGATTAAAAATATTTTTTCCCAACGTTCATCGATCGTTACTGGTATAGTTGAATCTTAAAAAGCTTTTTTATTGATAATGTCATTATTGTAAGGCTGACTATAGAATCGCTTACCCATGTTTTTATATAACGCATTCGCTACAGCTCCAAAAACAGGCGGGAAAGGTGGTTCGCCCAAGCCCGTTGGATCAATGTCATTTTGTACAAAATGAACTTCGATCTTTTTTGGTGCTTCATGGAATCTTATTATCCTGTACTCACTGAAGTTATTTTGTTGGGCGACGCCATCTTTATGAGTTAATCCTCCATAAAGTGAATTTCCAATTCCATCAACAACTGCACCCTGGACCATATTAGTGGCTGCATCAGGGTTCACAACAATTCCACAATCCATCGCGCTGAATACTCTTTCAACATAAGGTTGCCCATCACGGGTTATCATATCCACCACATGCGCCGCATATGAATTATGACAGAAATAAGCTGCGACTCCCCGGTGGTATTTTTTATTTTCGGGATTGTTCCATCCCGATTTATCCCTAACCAACTTCAATACACCTGCATACCTGTCGGCATTGTATTCATTGTTCTTACCAACAGGGTTTTCCTTTGCCCGTTGTAAAAGTTCCAACCTGAACTCTATGGGATCCTTATCCATTGCTTCTGCCACCTCGTCTAAAAATGATTGCTCCGCCGCGGCGGCAAAATTTGATCGTGGGGCTCTGAATGCCCCGATGGTTATATTAGTTGGTATCTCCCAGCTCTCAGCAAGATAGTTATCGACTGCACCAGCTGGAAACCTGTTTGCATGAACTGCATGTTCAGGCAGGCCTCCTCCTTTTACATGCAGTGCGATTAGATTTTTACTTGCATCCAGCGCGGCCCTGTAAGTAGCGGTGTACATCGGCCGGTAGATACCATATGTCATATCATCTTCACGACTATAGATCAATTTTACCGGCGCTTTGATGTGACGCGAGATGATCGCAGCTTCCACCAAATAGTGACCATATGCACGGCGTCCAAAACCGCCTCCCATCCGCGTCATTTGAATCTCGATCTTTTCGGGTGGCAGATTTAAAACTTTTGCTAATGTAGGTTGTGTCCACCCCGGGGCTTGTAAGGGCCCAACCAACAGGGCTTTCTCATCTGTAACATGGGCAAAGAAGTTGATTGGTTCCAGGCAGTTGTGCGCTAGAAAGGGACCATTGTATGTGCGTTCTATAATCCGGGCTGCATTTTTGAATGCGGTTTCCGGGTCTTCGTCTTTTCTTAAAACTGTTGCCGGTTCTTTGGCTCTATCCTGCATTTTTTGATATTGCGACTCCGAACTTTCCAGGCCAGCTGGAATAGTTACATCTTGTTTCCTGCCAAAATTGTTCATTTTTTCTTTTCTCTCAGGAGTCGGTTCCCATTGCACAATTAATTTTTTTCTTGCATTCATTACATCCCAGGTGTTATCACCTACTACCACAAGCAGATCATTGAATGTTCGCGTATCGAAACCGCCCAGCTCAAAATCGTCATCATACATTTTCAGGCTAAAGGCATCTTTGATGCCCGGCATTTTCAACGTTTGAGATGCATCAAAGGATTTAAGTTTCATTCCAAAGGCAGGCGGGTGTTCGATCATAGCAATCAGCATTCCCTCATGTTTATAATCCAATCCAAAAAGAGGTTTGCCGGTTACGATCTTTAAACCTTCGACATTTTTCTTTGAGTTCCGTACTATTTTAAAATCCTTTGGCTCCTTTAGCTTTGCTCCCTTTGGCATGTCAAGTTTCGAAGCTTGTGAAGCAAAGTCGCCATACGTTCCCGATTTCCCTGTCTTTTCATGATAAAGCATCCCTCCTTTAGTTGTCACTTCTTCGGCAGGTACATTCCAGGTTTGGGCGGCGGCCTCTATCAACATATGGCGAGCTGCCGCTCCTGCTTCACGGAGTGGTTTCCAGTACATCCTCGTTGAATTACTTCCACCAGTAAATTGGGGTCCTAATTTCACATTGTCGTGAGGCCCCATTTCTACCACCACCTGTTTCCAGTCTGCGTCCAATTCTTCTGCTACGATCATGGGAAGTGAGGTCATCACATTTTGCCCAAATTCCGGATTAGGGTTAAGGATCTTTATGATATTGTCCGGAGTGATTTTTATATACCCGGTTAGCTCATTCCATTGTTCGGGAATATCAGTCCCATTTATTTTATCGGCAAGACTAAATTCCGACAACCAACTAAAGCTTATCATCAGTCCGCCACCGGCCAGTGCTGATGATCTCAGGAATGATCGTCTGCTAATGGGCGTTTTTTGATTTGTCATTTTCGTCAATTTATTTTGAATATTATTTGATTTCAACCCATCCTTTTAAAGTTACGAAGTTTAACTAAGGCGCTTCTTTAATGAGTTTCATTTTTTGCAGCCATTTTTTCACTTCCCTTTCTGCCTCTTTTGCGTTTTCTTCTTTGCTAAGACGAGGTTGACCATCGCTTTCCACGCCACCCTTAATTGTAAATCCATCCAGCATTTTGCTGTTCGGACATAGTTCCTTCACAGTCTCAAAACTGCTTCCAATTCCATAGCCATCATTTGTATTGAACGGAATGATTGTTTTGTTGCTTAAATCATATTCATGCAAAAAACTTTTCATCGGCGGTGGTAGCTTCATGCCCCAGGTAGGGAAGCCTACAAACACCACATCATAATTTTGTATACTATCGATCCTTGTTTTTAAAGGTGGTAAATAGCCTGTCTCGTTTTCCCTCACAACTTGTTGCACCGTTGCCATGTAATTCTCCGGATATGGCTTCTGCAACTCGAGCGCCACTAATGTTCCCCCCAGATTTCTTTCAATGATCTCCGCTATCGTCTTCGTGTTGCTTGTTCGGGATAAATAAACGATTAATATTTTCCTGGCTGGTATAGACTGAGCGTCGGAACAAGCGAATGATATACTCATACCGAAGATCAAACACAAGGATATTATATTTCTCATTTTACAGATTCTACTTTACTTTATATGCGATTACACAATTTGTGCTAAATGATGGAACGTAAAGAACCTTTGTTTTGCTGTCATAGCTAATATCATTCGACATTATATGATTTGCGCGGGTATCCAGCAACACCTGTTTTGTTCCATCGGTCTTTACATAATAAAGAACACCATGGTAATCACTGATGATAAATTCATTTTCACCGACCATGACAATTCCATCAAGCCCGCTGTCAAAACCATCCGCAATTTTTGTAACGACTTTGTCTGGATTTACTTTCTGGAAACTTGTAGATGTCAAAACATATAAATCGTTATTTACCGTCAACAAACCGTTGGCGCCCGGCATGTTTTCCAGATATACTGTGGGCTTGTCTCCCTCAATTCTATACACCTTTGCCGCACGTGTGTCACTTACATAAACAATGCCTTTTGAATCCACTGCCAGGTCGTTCAACATTTGTGCACCTTCGACTGGAATTCGTTTTATGATCGAAGCCTTTTGGACATCAATGACAGCTATTCCCGTTTGTTCGGCCGTGTAAAATAATCCGTTGAACAAAGCCGATCCTTTATTTGAATTAAGACCGGTTACCCACTCCTTGTTAATCAACGTCCCATCGAGATCGATCCGCACGACGGTGCCAGCATTCATGCTTGACACATAAAGCGATTTTGATTTGGAATCAAATAACGCCGACTCAGGCCCTTTCAATGTGACCGAGTCTGATTCCCATAATTTCTCCAGACTATGTTGTGCAAATAGTGTCGAGCACGTCAACACTACGAGAACCGATAACAATATTTTTTTCATGGTAATTAAATTTTTGCCTGTTGCGTTGATCAATGATACTTTTTTAAGCACTATGGCTTGTATGTTATTCGATAGATAACCCCGGCTAAATCGTCTGAAACCAACATGGAACCGTCCGCGAGGAAAAGAACATCCACTGGCCGTCCCCAGGGCACCTGGGTAGTTTCATTCAGCCAGCCGCTTGCAAATGTTTCATACCCGGCAGCCTTACCGTTCTTCATATTAACAAGACTGACCCTGTATCCAATTTTTTTTGTGCGATTCCAGGAACCGTGTTCCGCAATAAAGAGTTGATTTTTGTATTTGGCAGGGAACATTTTTCCCGTATAAAATTTGAGACCAAGTGCAGCTACGTGTGGGCCAAGATTTATCGCTGGCGGTGTAAATTCTGAGGCATTATGCGTACCACCAAACTGTGGGTCTTTAATAGTACCGCTATGATAATATGGATAACCAAAATTCATCCCGGCTTTGGGCGCTGTATTCAACTCGTCGAACGGAATATCATCACCGAGGTTATCCCTGCCATTATCAGTGAACCATAGCGCGTGAGTTGTGGGATGCCATGTGAACCCAACAGTATTGCGTATGCCACTTGCAAATTTTTCAAATCCAGTTCCGTCATCATTCATTCGAAATAATGACGCATACTGTGCGCCAGGTTCACCAATGTTGAACGGAGCGCCAACAGGGACATATAATTTGCCGTCGGGCCCGAAGGCAATATATTTCCAACCATGGGGCCAATCCGTTGGAAATTTATCATAAATAATATCACCCTTACCGGGATCGGCAATATTCTTTTCGATGTCAGAAAATTTGGTAACCTTACTGATCTCGGCAATATACAATGCGCCCTTCTTAAAAGCGACACCATTAGGGTTATTAAGCCCTGAGGCAATGGTCCATTTCTTGTCTGCTTTATGATCACCGTCTGTATCTCTCACTGCATAAACTTTGCCCGGTCTTTGAGTTCCTATAAAGAGTGTCCCCGAAGGCGACATCACCATGGAGCGTGCACCTTCAACTTCTGCATACACACTGATGGAAAACCCTGGAGGCAATTTAATTTTATCCAGGGGCACTGCGATGCTTTTATTTGTAATAGCCGGAACTGAACCGTCATCAGCCGTTGACCCAGGGGCTCCAGTTTGACTTCTACCATAGAAAAAAACCAGACCGGTGAAGAATACAGGCAGGGGAATGAATCTTATTTTTTTCATAATCATTTAAATTAGATTATGGCGGGATTTTTAATTGAAGTTAACAGTGCTACTTGTTCATCTTTACTGGTCTGAGCAGGTGCGAGAACGTGAGCGAGCCCATCCTCCATTTGCCGTTTTCTTTGAGATATACTTCGGTCACCATAAAAGGATTGGTGACTTCGTTTCCACCAACTACTGCCAGCAGGTCAATGTCATTTAAAAGAATGGCAGTGTTACCAAAAATATTTACTGAAGCTGAGTAGATTTCGGCCTTCTTATACCATATCATGCCACTTTTGATAACATCCAACTCGCGGGTTTTTCCCCAACTTCCGCCCATATGAACGAACATAGCTTTTTCATCGAACAGCGCATTTAGCGTATCTACCTTTTTGTCCGACATCCAAAGCCATTTTTGTTTGGATAGATTGATGATTTCCTGTTGTTCAGGTGTATTGGTGGTGGCAGACGTATTTGTTTCATTTTGCTGTGCGTAGGACCATTGCATACTCAGTAATAAGAAACACAGTCCGGAAATTGATTTTTTCATAAATTTTTTGCAGGTTTTATAGTTCAGACGACATTCGGGACCCCTCAGCACCGCAGGCATGTGGCGTTTTGTCTTCCTTTAAAGTTATTTCCAAAGAGAAGTGGGACTGCCAGAAATGAGACGAACCCGAGGATTTGTGCGACATAAAAGTTTTATTTGTTGTCCTTCCGGAGACATTGTACACGGCCTGTACAAAGCATCGTCAGGTTATTTTACACTATTATATTCCGCATCAGTTACTCTTTGCAGCCATATTGTTTTTCCTTTTGTAGTCGGCGTAACAGCTACATAAGCAAACGTGCTGGCCGGCGCTGATCCATGCCAATGAGCTACACCAGGAAGACATTTAATGATATCTCCTTTATGCACAATTTGCGATTGCTTTCCTTTCTCCTGGTAATAACCTGTGCCTTGGGTAATTAATAAATATTGCCCTGCCGGATGAATATGCCAATTGAGTTTTGAGCCAGGCGCATATATTGCCTGTGCTATACTGAAGTTGAAGTTGCTATCAGGTTGATTTAGTTCTGAAAGCCAAATGGTACCCGTATAATCATCGGTATTCTTTCCTATTTCACCCTTTGGAAACAGTGGCGAATCTTGTGCCTTTGTTTGGTTAAACAGCCCGGCCGTGATAACCATCATGATTGCGAAGAATGCTTCTTTCATCGTATTTGTTTTATTTATTTTAAATTCTATGGCTGGAATCAACGACCAACCCGCTTCTGCAAATGTTCCGGATAACGGGCACCCTGCACTTCAATTTTTGAAACTGCACTATTGATCTCTTTAAGGTCGCTATCTGTAAGCCTCACTCCTGCAGCTCCAAGATTTTCTGCCAGCCTATGCAATTTTGTTGTTCCGGGGATCGGAACGATCCACGGTTTTTGTGCAAGCAACCATGCTAACGCTATTTGTGCATTAGTAGCATTTCTTTCTTC